>Ga0206854_1017_pt1 | contig 50325 bp, 52 predicted proteins | sample Alteio_BWOrgCont_50_FD_152870 | JGI IMG/M metagenome (GOLD analysis project Ga0206854, IMG submission 152870) | Enriched cells from forest soil in Barre Woods Harvard Forest LTER site, Petersham, Massachusetts, United States -... | ecosystem: Environmental > Terrestrial > Soil > Temperate forest >...
CCCCAATAAAAACCGCCTCCGCCAAAGAGGAGAAGCAGGATGACGACGAGTAGGAGAAGATTGATAGGACTCATGCCCACAACATAGCATTGCCAGGCCGGTTCTGCATTTGGGGCATTCACCCACCAGAATCTGCTGTGCAAATTTTTAGTGCTCAGTTGCTCGCCCTGGCAATTAGCGGGGCCATTCATAACGCGTCTTTTTGCTCCCCATTTGCGCGCTTGCACCAGAGTCGCGAATGTCTTTTTATGATAACCGTTAGTTCCTTATGCCCCGCCGAGTTGTTTTAATCCCTGCCAGGAGAAAACGATCTCATGAAATTTTCCATTTCCCCAAGACTGGATCGTGTTTGGATGGTATTCGCGATTACCTTATTCGCCTTAGCCACCGCAAATAATACCCTGGCTCAATCTGGCGCAGACAATACGCCAGCCCAGCCTGATGCGAGCGAAACCGCTGCCCCGCCAACCCCGGCGAACTTCACCCAAATGCACTTGGTCTGGGTTTTACCCGAATTGGGGCATGACATCGCCATTACTTGTGCCGCCCAAGCGGCGGGTTCATTTCAATCCGGCATCGAGAAAGACGGTCCAGTCACCCATGAAGGCACGATTCACGTAACGCCAACCCCTTCTCACGGCGATACCCGCGGGCCAAACAACCCGGATTGGAGTGTGACCTGGACCCCCGGCCTGTCTGATGACGGTTCCATCTCGCTGAGCGCCTCGGTCTCCCACAAAGATGACCCGGCCGTTGCCACGCAAGTAACCGTCCCGGCCAAGGCCGCCAGTCTCGGCTTCGCTATCGGACCGGCGAAAGTCAAAATTGTCAGCACCACCGTTTCTTCTGACGAGCCGCCGATCATTGATAAAGTTTGGGGGTTGATTGTCTGCCGCAACGCCGAATCGCCGCCACAGTCCACGCTGCCTCCCGAGTTATTGAATCAGGTTGCCGTTCTGGTGGGCTTCAACCCCGTCGTCCTCGCTTCCACCGAAATCACTAGCAATACCCCCAGCTTGAGTACAAAAAATGCCGGGGTAACCTCAACCCTAAGCTTTAACCCCATTACGAATAGCGGGGCACGCGGGGCGCGCGGCAAAAACGCCCGCGGCCGTGGCGCAGTTGACCAACCCCAGCAAGCGAGCGCGCCTGCACCAGCCCCCGTGCCTCTGCTGCCGAACTTCTCCCAAATTCATTTGAGTTACATTGAATCCAGCGAGGCTCGGAGCAATAATTTCTCCTTCACTTCGCCAATCTGGGTCGGTGCGCCAATCGTGGCGGGCCCTTTGCAAGTTCTGGCCAATGACACTTACGTGGTTTGCATTGCCGTGGCCAAACCGGACCCCGAACATGCCAAACAGGTATTGGCTGGCGTACGCACTTGGACGGCGCGCACGGGCCAGACGACCCGCGCCACTTTCGTGAAGGAAGAAAACGGTCGCGTGACCTTGCATAAGGAGGACGGTAGCGACGTTACGCTGGCGCTTTCCGTTCTTTCCGATGGTGATGTCGAACTTATCAACGAGGCGAAGACTGCCGCTCCCTGACTCCATTCATTTGTGCGCTTGCCCAAACGCCGCAAAAGTCTTTTTATAACGACCGTTTGAATTGGGCGACCCCGCCCCGTTAGCTGTCTTTAACCCTGCGAAGAGAAAGTAATCCCCATGAAGTCTTCCATTGTCCCCGGTCTGCGCCGCGTTGTGGCGCTGGCTCCTTTTTTCACAGCTCTGGCCGCATTTACCCTGAGCGGAGTCGAAGGGCTTTACGCCGCCGATGCACCGGTCACGGTTTCGGAAACCACGCACGACACCACCCGCGAGGCGACGGCTGGAGGGCCCACCGTCACCTCGCACAGTACCTACTGGGTGCTCGATAACGGCATCGTCAAGGCGATCATCAATAAGAAGACCGGCGAGCTCGAGTCCCTTTTTTACAAAGGGGTGGACCGCGCCGGCCACGACCAAGGCGCCGTCGGCCCGTGGGAACAAGATCCTTCGGGGGCGGAGGCCGCAAACGCCCTCACGGCATCCATCACCATTGATCCGGCCAAAAACGGCGGGGAACGCGCGGAAGTTTCCATCAAGGGCGTGACCGGCGGCACCATCACGCTGACGCCGAATGCGCCGGGCGGAGGCACGAATTTCGACATGGAAATACGCTATGCCATGGGCCGCGGCGATAGCGGCGTCTATACCTACGCCATTTTTAGTCATCCCGCTTCCTACGGTCCGGGGCGGATGGGATCGGAAAGCCGCTTCATCTTCCGCGTCAATCAGAGCTTTGACTGGATTTCGGTGGATGCCGACCGCAACCTGCTGGCCGCCGGTCCGCTGAACTGGGGCACCGGCGTCGTGGTCCACGCCAAGGAGCAGCGCCTCATGAGCCAGGGCCCGTATAAAAATTCCGTCGAGCACAAGTATACCTACAATGGCGTGCAATACAAAATCCCCGCGTATGGCTGGTCGAGCACTCAGGAGCATGTCGGCGTGTGGTTCATCAACCCGACCATTGAGTACCTCAGCGGCGGGGCATCGAAGAAGGAGTTGCAAACCCACTATGGCGACAACGACAACCCGGACCCCATCCTCCTCGACTACTGGAAGGGCAGCCACTACGGCGGCTCCGAGCTCACTGTCGCCGCAGGCGAGGAATGGAGCAAAGTTGTCGGCCCGATTTTTGTGTATGTGAACTCGCTCGACAAGTTCGAGACCCCGAGCGACCAGGACATGGCCACCTTCAACGCCAGCTTTGGCAACCCCATTGTGCCCAAGGCGTGGCAGGACAACGCCACCGCATTGTGGCAGGACGCGCTGAAACAAGCCGCCGCAGAAAAAGCCAAATGGCCGTATGACTGGGTCAATGGCGTGGACTACCCGCATAAAAATCAACGCGCCAATGTCACGGGACAAATCGTCCTGAACGACCCCTTGGCACCCCCTGGCACTTCCACCAAGCTGCCCCACCTGACGGTGGGCCTCGCCTACCCGGATCCCGCTGGAGGCCAGCGCGGCGGGCGCGGCGGTTTCGGCGGCGGCGGTGGCCGCGGCTGGGCCTACGACGCCAAGCACTATGAATTTTGGAATGACGGCACCGAGGACGGCAAATTCACCATCACCGAAGTGCGGCCCGGCAACTACCAACTCCATGCGTGGGCCGACGGCGTGCTGGGCACTTTTAACTACACCACCAACATCACCGTCGAAGCGGGCAAGGACATTGATTTGGGCAAACTCGTCTGGAAGCCCGTGCGCTATGGCACGCAAGTCTGGGACATCGGCTACGCCGACCGCAGTGCCCGGGAATTTTTTAAGGGCGACGGGGAAAACTACTGGCTCTGGGGCTGGCCGCTGCGTTACGCGCTGCTGTTCCCTAACGACTTGACCTACACCGTCGGCAAGAGCAATCCGGCCAAGGACTGGTTCTTCGAGGAAGTGCCGCACGCCACCGATTTGTCCTTTGTCAACCCCGCCGCCAAAGACCCTGCCAACCAGCGCTTCGGCTGGGTCAAATCCGAGTCGCTCGACCAATACCCGCAGACGGACACCACCGGGCCTTGGCGCAACTATGGCCGCGGCAACGCCACCACCTGGACGATTAAATTCAACATGGACAAATCGCCGCAGGGTTATGCTGCCCTGCGCATCGCGCTGGATGGCGCCGACGGCGGCGGCTTGGCCATCGCCGTCAATGGCACGGACGTGGGCAGCCTGCGCCCGCTGGGGACTAACGCCCTGCGGTATAACACCGATTCAACCGTCTGGCAGGAGCTTTTGCAGACGTTCGATGCCTCGCTGCTGAAAAAGGGCGAGAACACCATTACCCTCACCGTTCCCGCCGGTGAAGTGACTTCCGGCGTCGTTTATGATTATTTGCGCCTCGAATTGAACGAACTTTACAAACTCGACGGCACCCGCATTGCTTCTACCCAGTAATCGTCAAACGCCTATGGGCGTCTCTCCCCCAGTATGAATCATCTTAACTCTTGGAAATTAGCCACGTTATTGCTGGCGGCCGCATCGCTTCTGCATGCCGCTGACGCGCCCGCTGCCAACGATGAAGAATCGCCGGCCACCGAAGCCCAGCGCGCGGCCTTGGAAAAAAGCGCCGCGTCGGCTGCCACCACTGCGCAGCAGGCCATTGAGGCTGCGAACCCCAAGCATCTGCCGGCGTTTCCCGGTGCGGAAGGTTTTGGCGCGCTCGCCACGGGCGGCCGCAGCGGTACGGTTTACCATGTGACTAATTTGAATGACGAGGGTCCAGGTTCCTTTCGCGACGCCGTCAGCCAGCCCAACCGCATTGTCGTATTCGACGTCGGCGGCATCATCAAAATTACGAAGGAAGTCGAAGTGAACAGCAACATCACCATCGCGGGGCAATCTGCACCGGGCGAGGGCATTTGCATTTACGGCAACGGCGTTTCTCTCGGCGGCCAGTCCAATATCATCGTGCGCTACATGCGCTTCCGCGAGGGCATCGCGGGCGACCGCGGCAAAAAAGCACTCGGTATGGACAAGGCCAGCAATATCATTGTGGACCATTGCTCCGTCGAGTGGGGCCGGTGGGATGACATTGGTATCACCGTCGGCAGCACCGCGATTACGATTCAAAACTGCATCATGGCCGAAGGCATTCATCCGCAGAGTTTCGGCGCGTTGATTGACACGGTGACTAACGTTACCCTCAGCCACAACCTCTGGATGAGCAACGAAAGCCGCAACGCCAAAGTCAAGGGCACGGCCCAATACATCAACAACGTCGTGTACGATTGGGGCATCACCGGCTTGTGCGGTGGCCACTCCGCGGCGGATCATTCGCTCGATGTCATCAACAATTATTTTATCAAAGGCCCGTCATCGAACAATCAGTTCGCCGGCCAGTTTTTGAAAACCGATCATGTCTATTCAGCTGGCAATTTAGTGGACTTGGATCGCGACGGCACGCTTAACGGCCAGCCGGTCACTGAAGACGGCTATAAGGATAAGAATGGCTCCCCCACCTTTGTAACCGCACCCGCCATGCATCCGGCCATTGCGGTGACGACTGATAGTGCCGCTGACGCCTATGCCAAAATTGTGGCCGACGCCGGTTGCTCATTTCATCGCGACGCCGTGGATCTGCGTCTGATTAGCGAACTGACTTCACTTGGGCTGAAGGGACATACCTTGGACCATACCAACGACAAAGGCGAAGCCCTCGCGGGCGGAATGCGTGAAATTAAAAGCGGTCCCACTCCGAAAGATACCGCGGACGATGGCATTCCCGATGATTGGAAAACCGCCCATGGCCTCGATCCCAAAAATCCCGCCGACGCCGCCAAACTCGACGCCACCGGTTATTCTAATCTTGAAGTTTATCTCAATAGCCTGGTTGCCGCAAACTCCTCCAAACATTAGCATTCCAGAAATAACCTATTGGTTGAGGTGCAACAGGCCGCACTTTATTGCGCCTCCCGCCTTGATTATTTTCCGAACAATCCCGGCAAATTCGCAGATATGCGGGACGGCTCCGCGCAAACCAATCAAGTCAGGAAGAAATAGTTGCCGGTGAAACTGGCGGCAAGTTGCTGGCATAAAGCATGTTGCCCGCGCAAGCCGGAAAATTTTGCTGGCGAGGTCAATTCCGCTTGCCTCAGCCAAAAAATCAAACGAGTGTTTTAATTTCTGCCAGTTTTAATTTACAAGTCTTTTGCAACTTCCTTATTTTTTTACCGTTAGTAATTGATTACCCTGAGATTATGTCCAGACCATCGTTTCACCGTTTTTTGCTGTGTTTCTTGCCGGCTTTTCTCGTGCTTTTCTCCGTCACTCTGGCGCGGGCCGACAACGATGCCGTGATGCATTGCCAGCCGGGCCCCTGGGGGCGCATTGACTATAGCTACATTTATTTGTCCCCGCCCGATTCCATTCTGGACAATTATCCCCTGCCCAGCCCGGTTTCCCGCTGGTGCTTTACCGACCGCTCGCAGGACTGGGTGCGAATTTTCCTCGCCAATCTTGGTTATGACACCGCCACCGTTAATCGCCTGGTCAACGATCCGCGCAGCCTGCCGGATGAAGAAAATGTCATTACCCTTTACCCCTCGGAAGCGGACGTCCTCGCGCTGTCTGATGCCAATCGCGTCGTATTGGCCACTGAACTGTCCAAGTATGTGGAAAATCCCTATTACCACGACCCCATTTGCGTGCCGGATGGCAACGTGACCGAATGGCTGCGCGGCGTGGACCTTCCTCCCAACGTCATTGATCTCATTCACAAGCTTACCTACAAAAATGGCGACGGCTATTTTTTCAGCGATCTGCGCCTCATCCTCAAATATGCCAGCAGCGATACCGAAGCCCGTCACTGGGTCAAGGGCCTGCTGCGCGTGCGTGCCGTGGTCGCCAATCTCCGAGTGGACCAAACTGATGACCTTGACGGCCTGCGGCGCTATTGGAGTGCCGACTATCACCGCCCCGATTCCCTCCCGATGCTCAATGCCGCGGCAGAAATCTCTGGCGGCTCCCAACTTGATCTCACCCACCTGCTTCCTCCCCTGCCCCGCCGCCTGGCTTATTCCTACACGTCGCCCGATATCGAACGCTCCGGCCAAACGCCCAACTGCCACTGGACTTCCCTCAATTTCTTCAATTACACGCGGCAAAACATCCTGCTGGACCTCAAACTGGCCACCAGCCAGGTCTTGGACGACTATACCCCAATTTCGGCGCCCTATACCTTTGGCGACATCCTGTTTTTTCTCGATGAAGACGGCAATGCCTACCATTCCTGCGTTTACCTTGCGGACAATCTGGTCTTCACCAAGAATGGCGAGAATGAGATCATGCCCTGGCTCGTTACCCGTCTTGACGATGTCAAACAGCTCTACGGTCGCGAACCGAACTATAAGATACAAGTGTATCGCCGCAAATGGCCTGAGGGGGGCTAAACTCTGCTGAAATCACAGGCAAAATGGGTGCTTTTGGCCAAAAAAAAGGCCGGCAACCCTACCCCTAAGGTTGCCGGCCACTTATTTTCTATTTTATACCCCAAATGTAGGACAATTAAGCCTACACGAGTAATAGAACCCATCTTCGGGAATTTAGCAAGCACTTTTTATCAAGTATTATGCGTCCCCCATGGCAGAAGCTTGATTTATCACTTAAATGGCCCGGTCTAATTAACGAGTTAAAGTCCATCCAGTCAATTGTTTAAGCAGGGCCTTTGCTGCGAGTCCTACTTGGGTGGTTGAAAAGCCGCAACTCCCGGCGCTTAACGCGGTTGCCCAGCTAGGCGTATTTCACCACGCCAGATTGCCGTTGCCTTACCGGACGGAATGTCCCAAACCTACTTTGCACCCCGTCCGATTACCTTACCGTTTATGAAGCCACGATTGTTGTTGGTATTGGTGCCCTTGCTGGCGTTTTGGGCCTGCATCGCTTTGTGGCTGTCTCATTTGGCCAATCAAACAACCGCCACGGGTAACAGCGGTACTGCGACGGCTTCTACCAAAGATGCCGGTGGCAGCGACTCCGAGAACCAAAATGCAAAACAAAGCTCTGCTGGGTTCAAGGAGAACATCGTGCGAATTCTTGACGAGCCGCCCGGCCCGCATCGTCTGGCCGAACTCCTGGCCGCGTTCGACCGCTGGGTCAAAGCCTATCCCAACGATGCCATGACTTGGGGTGAAGATGGACTCGAAGGCAAAGAGCGGCTGGGCGCAATGAAACTTGGCATTAGCGAGTGGGCGGCCAAGAACTCGGCTGATGCCGCCACTTGGGTGGATGGCATGGTCAGTGATCCCAGCAAGGTAAATACGATCGCCGAATTATTAAATACCTGGGCGAGCCACGACGGCAATGCCGCCGCCAATTGGGTCCTGACGCTGACCAACCCCGTCGAGCGCGAGCAAGGCGTGCAATCCCTGGCCGATGCCTGGTCAAAAACGGATCCGGCCCGCGCCACGGATTGGGCCATGCAATACTATAACAACGATCAAGACGCCACCGCCCTGCAAACCGCGATGGCCAATTGGGTGCAAAAAGATCCTCAAGCCGCCCTTCACTACGTCCAAGGTCTGCCGCCGGGAGATTCGCAAAACGTGGCCATCAATAACCTCGCTTTACAATGGGCCGCGAACGACCCCATCGCCGCCTCGACTTGGGCGATGACTTTGGACGACCCGCAGCAGCGTGAAGACGCACTGGTCAACATCGTGGATTCCTGGTCCGCCTGGGAACCCAAAAAAGCCGCCACCGCCATTGATAACTTTACCGACCCCGACACCCAGGCCGCGGCCGCCTCCGCTTTAATGGACCATTGGGTTAACAGCGATGCCGTGGCTGCCTCGCAATGGCTTTATCAACAACCCGCCAGCCCGATGCGGGACGTCGCCATCACCTCCTTTAGCAATAATCTCTTTTATAACGATCCCACCAACGCGCTTAATTGGGCGATGGCCATTCAGGATCCCGACCTGCGGGAACAACAAGTTATCGTCCTCGGCAGCGCCTGGATGAATTATGATGCGCCCACGGCCCAACTCTGGATTCAAAACAACAACCTGCCCGACGACATTAAGAGCCAAATTATTCCGGACAATTCCTCTGGCGCCGATAGCTCTTCTGCGGCGAATGGGGCTGTGCCCGAACCCAACGAGCCAGTCAATGTAACCATGTCCCCCCTGCCCGACCCATCGAATACAGATAATTCCGCAGCTAATTCCGATCAAAACCAGACACCGCCGATTGACAATTCTTCGACTCCGCCGACAGATAATTCGGGCAGCGACACCACCATCATCAACTAACTTTTCGCCTCCGGCTTGTCCACACGCGCGCTTTTGGGAAAGGGCGCCTTTGAGCCCAAATCATCGTCATACGGGCTCATCATTCGCTTGATATGCGGGCTAAAATATCGCTTGCCGTCCTTGACTGCCTCAAAACCATTTTTGAGCCCCTGCAAGCCTTCAGCCTTTTCGACAAATCCATCCACCCCGCCCTGCAATGCCGTGCGCACCGTGTGCGGGGTCACCGTGGCGGTGAAAATCAGCACCTTGCAATCAGGCAGTTTGCGTTTGAGGATGCTTAAAATTTCGAGCCCATTCACCTCCGGCAAACGGATATCCACCACCACCAAATCCGGCTTGGTGTCCATGACCCCCTTCAATGCTTCCTGCCCATTACCACTCGAGCCGACCAGTTCCATGTCCGTGAAATTGCGGATGTACTCGCTGCAAAAGTCGAGCACCATGGCCTCGTCTTCAATAAGGTAGACCCGCTTGATCATGAGCGTAGCATGTATAAATTACCCTGAGTGTCAAAGGAAACCCCCCCCAGTTGGTATTTTTACCCAGTTCTCTAAGGGTTTTTCTGTAGGCGCTGGTGCAGGTGCATTCTCAAGCCAAGTTAATGTCCTGCCGTTTTTTACGAAATTTTGAAAGTGAATTTTGCGTTGTCCTGCAATATGATTTTTGCTTTGGCCTTTATCACCCCCATTCATGAGCGACCGCTTCCTCCCCCACATCAAGCAAATCCTCGCCGCTGCCGACGAGTTGCCCGACGCCGAATTATGGCCCGGTGACGAATATATTGTTGAACTCAAAGGCTCCAACACCAGCCATCTACTGACCTTCAAGCGCACCTCCTATCATAGCAAATCACGCGGCAAAGTTTACAAGTGGCGCTACGAAGGCAAAATGTGGGTCTAGGACGAACCGCTGTAGGAAAGTTCTGCGTCTCGTCCGCGCTGGTCCTTTTGCCGCCATGGGCAAGTGTGCTGATTCCTACAGATATTTCACTTTCCTCTTTCATCCTTCCCCCTTCATCCTTCATCCTTTCCTCATGCGCTTTCTGGGGATTGATTATGGAGCCAAACGCTGGGGGTTAAGTTACGGCGACGAACTCGGCCTGGCGCTTCCTTTGCCCGCGGCCGTCGCCACGACTGCTGAAGAACGCTACACGCAACTCACCGGCGTAATCGCCGACCGCCGCATCACCGAACTCGTCGTCGGCTATCCCTACAACATGGATGGCACCGCCGGCTTCAAAGCGCGCGAAGTGGATGCGTTCATTACTCAACTCGAACAGCGCTTCAAACTGCCCGTTCACCGCACCGACGAGCGCCTGACCACTTACGAAGCCGCCGCCCGCACCCCCAAACGTAAATCAAAAAAATCTCGCACCCCTGCGGCCCAAAAAACCGCCCGCGCCACCGGCGAAGTGGATTCCCGTGCCGCTACCATCATCCTGCAGGACTTCCTCGACACCCGCCACGGCCCGGCGTTGCTACCGGAAGATAATAGCGAAACATAAAAAGTGGCCGCTTTTGACCATCCTCGAATTATAAGCTCCGGTTAAGATTGGATGTTGGATGTTGAATGTTCGATGTTCGATGTTTAATTATTTCCCATGCGCGAGAAACCCCTCCTGCTCGGTCTGAATATTGACCACGCCGCCACCTTGCGCCAGGCGCGTTACCGCCAGTTTGCGCGCGACTGCGGCCAAATGGTTGAGCCGGACCCCGTCGCCCTGGCCCTTCTTGCCGAACGCGTGGGCGCGGACGGCATCACCGTCCACCTGCGCGAAGACCACCGCCATATTCAAGATGGCGACGTGCGCCGCCTGCGCGAATGCATCCAGACCCGTCTTAATCTCGAAATGGCCTGCACGCCGCAAATGGTCGCCTTTGCCCGGGACATCCAGCCCGACATCGTGTGCCTCGTGCCCGAGAATCGCGAAGAGGTCACCACCGAAGGCGGCCTCGATGTCGTCGGCCAGCGCACCCGGGTGCAGGAAACCGTGGATGCGCTCCTCGACGCCAATATCGAGACCAGCCTCTTTATTGACCCCACGCCTGCTGCACTGGAAATTGCCGCCGACATCGGCAGCCCGTATGTTGAGTTACACACCGGTGCCTTTGCGCATTCCTATTACGGCCCGGCGCGCGAAGTCGAACTGGAAAAACTGCGCCTGGCCGCCACGCTGGGCCATGATCTCGGCCTGATCATTAATGCCGGTCATGGCATCAATTATATCAATATCGCTGATATCCGCACGCTGCCCTGGTTGCACGAACTCAATATCGGTCACAGCATTTTGTGCCGCGCCCTCTTCAGCGGGATTGAAGAAGCCGTTCGCGAAATGAAAACGCGGATGACTCAGCCCTAAGCCCCCATCCGTCGCTGTGAAATCCCTCGAAGAATCCGTCATTGGCCGCGTGGTGCTCGGCGTGGGCACTGACATTGTCGAGGTCGCCCGCATTCGGGGCGCGCTCGAACGCCATGGCGATCGCTTTTTGCGCAGACTTTATACCGAGCAGGAACTCGCCTACTGCCAAAAGCAGCGCGACCCCCACCCATTCCTCGCCGCGCGCTTCGCCGCCAAGGAGGCCGCCTCCAAAGCGTTTGGCACGGGCATCGCCCGCGGTTTCGGTTGGAAAACTTTTTCCGTGGCCCACAATGAACACGGCGCTCCGCTGGCCGTGCTCGATGAATCCGGCCAGCAACTCCTGGCCGCCCACGGCGCGACGGGGTTGCTCGTCTCGCTCAGCCACACCACCAGCCTGGGTCACGCCGTCGTGCTCTTGGTCAAATAACCCATGCCCTCCCACGACCCTTGCCATCCGATTCTCACTTGCGCTGAAGCTCAAGCCTGGGAAAAAGAAATTTTGGTCAATGACCCCGAACAAGCCTGGGCGGCAATGAACCGTGCCGGTGGCGGCGTGGGCGCTGCGGTGGTGCGCGACTTTACCCAATGGCGGCCGTTCCCGCGCGACCCGCGCGTGCTCGTGCTCGCCGGCCCCGGCCACAATGGCGGCGACGCCCTGCTCGCCGCGCGCGAAATTTTGCGTGCCCGGCCTCGTGGCCGCATCACCGCCGTTTTGCTCGAGCCACTAGAAAAACTGAAACCACTGACCAAGCGCGCGTGGGACGAACTGGCCGCAAATTCCGGCGTCGAATCTGTGGCACTGGAACAATTTTATCCGCTCATCGCGGCAGGGCAAACTTGGGATATTTGCATCTGCGGGTTGTACGGCATGTCGTTTCATCCACCACTCCCACCCGCTGCCCGCACCCTTATCGAGGCGGTGAACAGCGCCCCTGCATCAGTCGGCTTCCGCGTCGCGATCGATTTGCCCAGCGGCATCGGCGCGACTAGCGATGATTTGGCCTTTCAGGCAGATTTTACCTACGCCACCGGCATCGCCAAACAACCGCTCTTTGCCCCAGACAACGCCCAATGGGTGGGCCGCATCCGTTATATTGATCTCGGGTTTTTTGAAAAACTTTACGACGGCCCGCGCGAATTTTCGCCAAATCTCATGCTCCCGGCTGCTTTGGAGCCAACCGCGCGCCTGCGCAACGCCACCGAGAGCAAACGCAATCACGGCAATTTGTTGATTCTATCGGGTTCGCGCTTTTATCCCGGGGCCCAGATGCTCAATGTCCTCGGCGCGTTGCGCGCGGGCACCGGCTTGATCACCGCACTGACTCCCTTTACTTTTGCGGCGGCTTTTGCTGCGGCGCGACCGGAGGCGATGTGGCGCGCCTGCCCGGAGGAGCCGGATGGCGGCCATGGCTTCGCCACCATGAACGTTATGCGGGATCTTTTGCCCCGCGCCACGGCACTCCTCGCCGGCTCGGGCTTGGGTCGTGGCCCGGGCACTCAAGCCATGTTGCTCAAGTTGGTCCAAACTTGCTTCATGCCTCTGGTGCTCGATGCGGACGCTCTGAATCCAAAAATCATCACTGCGGTTTCCGAACGCCCCGAAGATGCAGGGCCGGTGATCCTCACGCCCCACGCCGGCGAATTCGAACGCATCGCGGGCGTTAATGCCGATCTGGAAGAATTCTGCATTAAGTATCACGTCATCACCATCCTCAAAGGCCCGGTCACGCGCATTAGCGACGGCCTGCGAACCTGGTGCAGTCCCTATGGGGGCCCTGTGTTGTCGCGCGGCGGCACCGGTGACATGCTGGCCGGCATGGTTGGAGCCTTGCTCTCGCAAATGCCGCGCAATCCCTTCACCGCCGCCACGCGCGCGGTCATCTGGCATGGTCTGGCAGCGGACGCGCTGGCCCGCGCCAAAGGCGAAACCGCCGCCTACACTGCCGAACTGGCCGCCCATCTGCCCGAAGCACTGCGGAACGAATGGGGTGACTAACTATGGAATCGCTCTCGCCCCGCCAGGCGTTGATGGTCCTCAACGCCCTGCCCAACATCGGGCCGATTACCACGCGCCGGCTGCTGGCCGCCTTCGATGGCGATGCCGCTCGCGCCCTCGCCGCACCGCAACGGGAATTATTGCGCATCCATGGCATCGGCGCGGTCATTGCAGAAACCGTCGTCAACTGGAAAAACCATTTCGATTTGGAAAAAGAGGAAGCCTCGCTCGCAAAAATCGGCGGGAAATTTCTGATTGCCGAGGACCCCAATTACCCGCCGCTCTTGCGCGATATTCACGACCCTCCGGTTGGCCTTTATTGTCTCGGCGAATACATGGGCGAAGATCGCGCTGTTTCGCTCGTCGGCAGCCGCCGCGCCACGCTCTATGGCATCGCCGTTGCCAAGCGCCTCGCGGGGGATTTGGCCCGGCTGGGCTTCTGGGTCGTGAGCGGTGGCGCAAGGGGTATTGACCTCGCCGCCCACGAAGGCGCGCTCGAAGTCGGGGGCAAAACCGCCGTGGTGCTTGGCTGCGGCATTGACATTATTTACCCACCGGAACACCTCGATTTATTCCGTCGCATCGCCGGGCAAGGCGCGGTGCTCAGCGAATTCCCCCTTGGCCGCGGCGCAGACCGGCAAACCTTTCCCATGCGCAACCGCCTGATCGCGGGTCTCAGTCGCGCCACCGTCGTCATCGAATCGGATGTGAATGGCGGTAGCATGATCACCGCGCGCCAAGCTATTGATCATGGCCGCGAAGTCTTTGCCGTGCCCGGGCGCATTGACCAGGTGTCGAGCCGCGGCTGCCACAAACTCATTCGCGAAGGCGAGGCGAAATTACTCACCGGCATCGAAGACATTCTGGAGGAATGGAAATTCACCGGACAGCTCGAAATCAAAATGGATCAACCGCCGCTGGCTGTGCCCGACGCCACCACAGCGCTCGCCGGCCTGGGCGAAGACGCTCAAAAAGTTTTTGCGCTGCTCACCGGCGGCAAACCCGCGTTTCCCGACGAACTCGCCACGCAAACCGAACTGCCCAGCGCGCGCATTTCAGCCACGTTGCTCCTGCTCGAACTCAAACGCCTCGTCGTGAAACGCGCTGATGGCCGATTCGAAGCACGTTGAGTAGAAGGCAGAAGTGAGGAGCCAGAAAACAGACAAAATACAAAAGTCCGCGCCTGTTTTTACTCGCATTTTAGTCCCCGCCAATTTTTCGCCGCCATTCAGCATTCAGCATTCAGCATTCAGCATTCAGCATTCAGCATTCAGCATTCAGCATTCAGCATTCAGCATTCAGCATTCAGCATTCTAGCCCGGCGGCCATCTCAGCGAACGCCCGCCCAATAAGTGGATATGCAAATGCGGCACCGATTCCCCGCCGTCGGCGCCATTGTTAATCACCACGCGATAGCCACGATCCAACTTCAGGTCGCGGGCAATTCGCGCGGCGGTGAGCACCAAATGCCCGATGAGTGATTGGTCCGCCGGGCTGGCCTCATTCAGGCGAACGATATGTTTTTTGGGAACAATGAGAATATGTGTCGGTGCCTGCGGGTTGATGTCGCGAAACGCATAGCACACGTCATCCTCGTAAACCGAGGTGCTCGGAATCTCGCGCGCGATGATGCGCTGGAAAATCGTCTTTTCAGCCATGGCAGGAAGGGTAAAGTAAGTAGCATAGCCCGCGCCAAATGCGAAGGAAGATTTTGGCTGGGGAAATTGGGTAGGGGTGCCTCTCCGAGGCGTCAGCGGACGTTTCGGAGAAACGTCCCTACCATCCTTCTTAACTCTTCTTTGCGTCCTTCGCGCCTTTGCGGTGAATCCCCATCTTACAAAAACAATAAATGCAACACCGCCCTGGGCGAGCTCTGCGCGGCGGCGGCTTCCTGGATATACGCCATGGCGTCCTGGTAACGTCCCCGCGCCCGGGCCGTCCACCGCTTGCCCGGCGGGCAGGCTAGGCGCCGCAGGCCCGTCGTCAACAATACCCCCTCTGGGTACCCCGCCAAGGGCCGCAACGATGCCAGCACCCGCTGCCGAATCCATAATGGCTCCCACGTCTGCTCCCGCAAATCGAGGTGGACGAGCTTCGGTTGCCGTCCATCGCGCCGGAACAGCCCCAGCAACGCCTCCGCCGCCTGGCTGAGCGACGCCGCATCCGGGCCACCCGGCGCGGCGCTCTCCAGCGTAAACTCAATCGCCGCCAGCACCTGCTTCTCCAAATCGGCCTCCGCGCCCACCGCCACGCTCAACAACGTATGCAGCGCACGCAGGGATGGTGTTTTATCAGTTATGATCGGCATCGCGTGGATTGCATCCACGCATTGACACGAATCTTCCCGAAAGAGAAGGGAAAGTTATTCACTACAGATTGTTCTACAAATATTCGTGCCCATTCGTGGACAACATCCCCTACTCCAGCGCCGTCTTCAACGCCTTGATTTCCTCGGCCAGCGCGCTGATGTCCTTGAAGTCTTTATATACACACGCAAAGCGCACGTAGGCGATCTGGTCAATCTGCTTTAGGCGCGCCATGATGAGTTCGCCCACCGCGCGGCTCGGCACTTCGACATCGTATTCTTTTTCCAATGCATCCGTGACTTCGGTGACGAGCAACTCCAGCCGCTCGGCTTCGATGGGCCGCTTCTCGGTTGCCTTGCGCAAACTGTTCAAAATTTTGGCATGGTCAAATTCCTCGCGCCGTCCGTCCTTCTTAATCACTAAAAAGCCTTCGCGCACCGTCTCCTCCAGCGTGGTGAAGCGGTGGCCGCACGCCAGGCACTGCCGCCGCCGGCGGATGGAACGGTTCTCCCGCCCGGTGCGCGTGTCGAGCACCTTCGAGTCTTCGTGGCCGCATTTCGGGCAGTTCATGGTGAGATAAAGAAAAAGAGGTTGAGACAGAATTAACAGAATTGCTTCAGAGCGGGCCGGTCTTAATTTTGTAAATTCTGTTAATTCTGTCTAAAATAAATAGGCCCCTTACAGTTCCAAAAAATTCTTGAGCATCTGCAAGCCGTGCTCGGTGGCGTAGGATTCCGGATGAAACTGTACGCCGTAGATCGGCAGCGTCTTGTGCCGCAGGCCCATGATCTCGCCCTCCGCCGTGTCGGCGGTGATTTCCAGGCAATCCGGCAGCGTGGCGCGTTCGACGAGCAGCGAATGGTACCGCGTCGCCGGGAACGGACTCGGCAAGCCTTTGAAAACATCGCTGCCCTTATGGATGATCGGTGAGGTCTTGCCATGCATCAACCGCCCGGCGCGCACGACGTTCCCACCAAAATACTGCCCCACCGCCTGGTGGCCCAGGCACACGCCAAAAATCGGCTTCTTGCCCGCAAACGCGCCAATCATCTCCAGGGTGACGCCCGCCTCGCTCGGCGAACAGGGCCCGGGCGACAGCAGCACCTTGTCGGGGTTGAGCGCCAGCGCCTCGTCCACCGTAATGGCGTTGTTTCTGAACACGCGCTGCTCCACCCCAAGCTGCCCGTAGTACTGTACGAGGTTGTAAGTGAAGGAGTCGAAATTATCAATGACCAGCAACATACGCGGGCGGTCGCCCAAAGGCCAAGCATCGCACGCCCACCCCGCCGGGGTCAAGGGCATTGGGGCTGCCGCGTTTCGCGCTTTTCAACCGGCCCGGCAACGGGTATTAATCACTCCCTGCCATGACGGAAATCCTCCAAGTCGAACTCGCCGAGCGGAGCTACCCCATTTACATTGGCACCGACGCCTGGAACATTTTCGGCGAGGTGACCAGCCGCCTGCGCAGCGACCAGCGCCGCGTGGCCGTCATTGCCGACCAGGCCGTCGTGCGCGGCCAGCCCGATTTGCTTAAGCATGTCCTGGCCATCGGCGAAAAGCCCCTGCTCCTGCGCGGCGGCGAACGCACCAAGTCCCTTGCGCAACTCGGCAAAGTTTACGACTGGATGGCCGCCGAAGGCCTTGACCGCCATAGCGCGGTTTTCGCCATTGGCGGCGGCGTCATCGGCGATTTGGCGGGGTTTGCCGCGGCCACTTATTTGCGCGGCGTGGCCTTTTACCAGGTGCCGACTACTCTGCTCGCGATGGTGGACAGTTCCGTCGGCGGCAAAACCGGCATCAACCTTACTGCGGGCAAAAATCTCGTGGGTGCCTTTTGGCAGCCTAATGCCGTATTGGTGGACACCGCCTGCCTCCGCACCTTACCTCAACGCGAATTTTCCGCCGGCATGGCCGAGGTCATCAAATACGGCCTGCTGGCCGATGCCGACTTATTCCACCACATCGAGCGCACGCCTGTCTGGCGCTGGGATCACCCCGGCCTGCCTTCGCTCATTTATGAGTGCTGCGCCATCAAGGCCAGCATCGTCGCCAACGATGAGCGCGAAACCAAGGGCCAGGGCGGCCGCGCGCTGCTTAACCTCGGCCACACCTTTGCCCACGCGCTGGAAAACGTGGCCGGCTACGGCGAATACCTGCATGGCGAGGCCGTGGGCGTGGGCCTGGTGCTTGCCGCGCGGCTTTCGCACAAACTCGGCTGGCTCGGCGTCAAAGATGTCTCCCGCATCGAAAAAACCGTCGCCGCCGCGGGCCTGCCCGTGCGCTTGCGCAAACGGCTCTCCACCGCCAAGCTGATGGCCGCCATGAAATTCGACAAAAAAGTGCGCGGCGGAAAAGTGCGCTTCGTCGCCCTGCGCCGCATGGGCCAGGCGGAAACGGTGGACGGCGTTTCCGAAAAACTGGTGCGCGAACTCTGGCGCAAGGCTGGCGCGGCCTAGGCCGTATTCCCATTTCCCATGGCCGGCTTCGACGAAAACCTGGTGCGCGAATATTTTGAGCTGAACGGCTTTCTCGTCCGCCAGCTCCACAAATATCAAGTCCACTCGCGCCGCAAGCGCGACGAGGAGGAAATTGACCTGCTTGTGCAAAACCCCGGCTGGCAGCCCGGCACGCCGCGCCCGGGCTTTCAGCTTTTTGCCGGCGACTTGCCACTCATCCGGCGCGCCATCGTTGCCGTCATGGGCTGGCACACCTCGCGCCTGACGCCTTCGATGTTAAAGAGTGGTTCTAAAATTTCCGATTTTTTGCGCAAGGAAGTCATTGAGGTCGCCAACGAATTTTTTAGCGGTTACGAGGATTTCACCACCGAGGGCGACGCCGGCAAGGACGTGCTACGCGTCCTCGTGCTGCCCAGCCTGCCGACCAGCGACCCCTTGCGCAGCGACAGCATCAAACAGCTGCAGGACCACGGCGTGGACGCCATTTTGACCTTTCCGTCCATCCTCGAAAATCTCCTGCACCGCGTAGAGACGAACCTCAGCTACCAAAAGTCCGACTTGCTGCAAATGATTCGTCTATTGAAAATCTACGACATGGTCAAATCCCCGCAGGGTGAATTATTCGATACCGAAAAATTTGCGAAAACGAAATCCACGAAACGCTAGCCATTCACTATTTATTCTCATCCGTTCAGGCCTTTCTCTTCTCACTAAGAACTAGAACACTAAGCACCAGTGCATTTCCCCCCGTCCATGCTTCATCCCACCGCCATCATCTGTCCCACGGCTAAGTTGGGCGCGAACGTCACCGTCGGGGCGTTTGCGATTGTCGAGGAAGGCGTGGAAATTGGCGAGGGCTCGCAACTCGCCGCTCACGCCATCGTGCGTCGCGGTTCGATTCTCGGTAAAGGCGTGAAGGTGGACAGCTTTGCGGTCGTCGGCGGCGAACCCCAGGATTTGAAGTTCGATGCTTCCACTCCTAGCGGCGTGCGCATTGGCGACCACACCGTTCTGCGCGAAGGCGTCACTGTGCATCGCTCGACAAAATCCGGTGGCTATACCACCGTTGGCACGGGCTGTTTGCTGATGTGCCATAGTCACGTTGGCCACGATTGCCACGTCGGCAACAAGGTCGTAATGGCCAACTGCGCGCTGCTCGCCGGGCATATCGAGGTCGGCGATGGTTGTTTCTTGAGCGGCGGCACGGTCTTCCACCAATTCATCCGCATCGGCGAAGGCGTGATGGTCAGCGGCAATGCGCGCCTCGGGCTGGACATTCCGCCCTTCACCCTCGCCGCCGAACGCAACGAATTGCATGGCCTCAATCTCGTCGGCCTGCGCCGCCGCGGTTATGACGCCGCGACCATCGCGGAAATCAAACTGCTCTACAAAACGGTTTTCTCCGGCGGCTCGCCCCGCGCCAACGCCGCAAAAGCCGGGCACCTCGCGAAATCCGAACCTGGCCAAAAATTTCTCGCCTTCTTCACCACCAGCAAACGCGGATTCCTGCGGCCGGTTAAGAATGAACCCAAGTATAGTGGGGACGCAGAATAAACGTCTGCTAAAACATGAAGAAAACTCGCGCAAAGACGCCAAGGCGCAAAGTACAATTCTGCGTGAATAATTATCGCCTCCTTTGCGCCTTGGCGTCTTTGCGCGATTAATTCTTCTGCTACAATTTTATCCTGTTTCATCCGTGCCCTCCGTGGTTCCATCCCCTTCCTTGCCCCTCGCCCTCACCTGCGGCGACCCCGCCGGCGTCGGCCCGGAAATCATCGCCGCCTGGCTCAGTGCGAATCCGGCGGAGTCCGCGCGCATCGTGCCCATCGGCCCGCAACGCTGGCTGGATTCCTTGGGCGTCAACGGCATCGCCGTTGGTTCCGCAGATTTTTCTATCGAGCCGGGAAAGCCTTCAATCGCCGGAGCAAAAATCGCGCTCGATGCTTTGGAAGCCACTACGTCCGGTTGCCGCGAAGGAAAATTCTCCGCCGCCGTCACCGGGCCGGTATCGAAAACCTGGATGCAAAAAGCGGGATTCACTTTCCCGGGCCAAACCGAATTTTTCGCCGCGCGCTGGGGCGGCCAGCCGACCATGGCCTTTGCCGGTGGGAAATTGCGCGTCGTCCTCGCCACCTGGCACATTCCCTTGATGGATGTCGCTCGCGCGCTCGATGAACCCTGCCTTGCCCGCGCCGTTACGCAAGCTGAACATTTGGCCCGCGCCTTGGGCGCAACCAATCCGCGCATTGGCGTCTGCGGGCTCAACCCCCACGCGGGCGAAGCCGGACTCCTCGGCACCGACGAACGCGACCGACTCGACCCGTGGCTCGATAAACTGCGCCAGAAATTTCCCGGCCTTTCGCGTTGCGAGCCGGGCGACACTGTTTTCTGGCGTGCGTTGCGCGGGGAATTCGATGTCGTCGTCGCGCTCTACCACGACCAAGGCCTCGCCCCGTTGAAGACCATTGATTTCGACGAATCGGTGAACATCACCCTCGGCCTGCCCTGGGTCCGCACCAGCCCCGACCACGGCACCGCCTTCGCCCTCGCCGGCCAAAACAAAGCTAGTTGGAAAAGTTTTGGGAATGCGGTTGCGCTGGCGAGAGTTCTGATAAGCTAGTGGCGCCACCACATTCACAGACGACAAATCTATTGCTCGAATCGTGGCATCAGTTAAACATGGCATAATAAAACGTGGCTGAGGTTGCTTACATTGATGTGGACGACACTTTGATCCGTTCAACGGGTCAAAAACGCATTCCCATGGTTCAAACCGTTCGCTACGTGCGAAGATTGAAACAAGAAGGATGGAAACTATATTGCTGGAGTAGTGGTGGCGCGATTTATGCAAAGGAAATTGCGATAGAATTAAAAATTGATGATTGTTTCATCGGTTATCTTCCAAAGCCTGAGATAATGGTTGATGACCTTACACCGCAGGAATGGCATCCGTTTAAAATTATTCATCCCGGATATATAAACGAGCACCCTCCTCAATAGATCGTGGTTGAGTTTGATCGCGCGGCCTGAAAGGCCGAAGGAGTTTAGCCCGGGGTTGAGCGAAGCAAAACCCCGGGATTTAGGTGTATCAAAATCTTGCGCCCTGTAGGGGCGCAGGAATTTTGCCGACGATTCCTCCACCCCTACAGGGCGGTGTGTTTTCTATTCAGCTTACCCAGGGCGACATCCCGCAGCGGGATTTGCCCTGGGCTATACTCCTTCGCCCTTGCAGGGCGAAAGCCAAATTGCCCGCGATTGACTCAACCTCCCCGCATTGACAAACCCCTCCCCTTGCGGGATGATGTCGAGTGGAAATCATGTCTGACACCGCTACAGACCTGCCCGAGGGCGTCCGTCTGGGCAACGAGAACCTCATCCAGCTCACGCCGCTGGCGGGCGAGCGGGTGCGCACGCTCATCGTGCGTGAGCAGCAGGGCGAATTTCTGCGCGTGGCCATCACTGGCGGCGGTTGCAATGGCCTGAGCTACAAATTCCGCTTCACGCCCGAGGCCAAGCGCGGCGACATCCTCGTCGCCAGCGCCGGCGCGCAAGTGCTGGTGGACAGCAAGAGCGCGCTCTACCTCAAAGGCACCGTGCTCGATTTCTCGACCGAGTTGATTGGCGGCGGTTTCAAGTTCACCAATCCCAACGCCAAAGCCAGTTGCTCCTGCGGCGAGAGTTTTAATTTGTAAGAAATTCACCGCAAAGACGCAAAGAGCGCAAAGGAAAGACCCGGAAAGCTGAACCACGGATGACACGGATACCACGGATAAGCGTGCCTCTTTCATTATCAGTGCCATCCGTGTCATCCGTGGTTGTTTTCTCTTCTTTGCGTCCTTCGCGCCTTTGCGGTGAATAAATAATCAATCGCTTTTCTATTGCCCGGCCTGCCCGCGAGCGACATTTTTACTGCCGTGAGCGCGACGCCTCCGTCTGTTTTGTCGAACCTCGTGGAGGAGGCTGCGCTGGTGTTGCCCGGCACGCCCCCGGCGGGCGAAGGCTTTGTGGCGCACATGCGCGAATTGGTTGCCCGGCTGCCCGGTGGAAGACCGTCGTGGGACGAATATTTCATGGCCATGGCGCTGCTCATTTCCTCGCGCTCGCCTTGCGAACGCCTGCATGTGGGCTGCGTGCTTGTTTCCGCCGGTGAACACAAAAACCGCGTCGTCGCCGCCGGCTACAACGGCTTCCTCCCCGGCGCGCCGCACAAGTCCCGCGTGCGCGACGGCCACGAGCAGGCCACCGTCCACGCCGAGCAAAACGCCATCACCGATGCCGCCCGGCGCGGCGTCAGCGTCAACGGCGCGACCGCCTACATCACCCACTTCCCCTGCGTCAACTGCACGAAGATGCTCGCGGCCACCGGCGTGCGCGGCATCCGCTACCACCTCGACTACCGCAACGACCCTTTGGTGCTCGAATTGCTCCGTGAATCGGGCATTGAGTTGAAGCAACTTTGACCTTTCCGCGTGGTCTAACTCATCGTTAAACTCATCGCCATGAGCACGCGCACCACCGGCACCGAGGAAGCGACCATCGCAGGCTCCCTCTTGCTCGCGCACCCGGACCTGAGTGACGGCAATTTTCGCCGCACGGTGGTGCTCATCTCCGCCCACACCCGGGAAGACGGCGCACTCGGCGTCGTCATGAACCGCCCGCTGGACCGCACCCTCGGCGAAGTGCATGGCGAATTCGCCTTCGGCCCGCTCGCTTCGGTGAAACTCTATTCCGGCGGCCCGGTCGCCACCGAGCAGATGCTGCTCTCCGCCTGGCAATGGAATGCCGACACCGGCGTCTTCCGCCTGCATTTTGGCATCAGCGCGGAAAAAGCCACCGAACTCCTCGAAACCGAGCCCGGCACCGAGGTCCGCGGCTTCCTCGGCTACGCGGGTTGGACCGGCGGCCAACTCGAAAACGAACTCAAGCATAAGTCCTGGGTCGTCGCGCCGATCGAGACCCCCGACTTTCAGCAAAGCAGTGGCGAAACGCTCTGGAAGCGGCTCATCGCCAGCATCAAGCCCGACCTCCTCCTCGGCGCCGACGCCCCCGACGACCCTTCGATGAATTAAGTGCCTGCAAGCCGCGCAATTTATTTTGGCGGATTTCGCCCCCGAGTGGCGATATAGGGGTAAATGAGCGATGATTTGCACCTGCTCCGGCAATATGCCCAGGAAGGCTCCCAAGTGGCCTTTTCGACACTGGTGGGCCGCTATGTAAATCTCGTCTACACCGCCGCGCGGCGGCAGGTGCGTTCGCCGCAATTAGCCGAAGAGGTTGCGCAATCGGTCTTTTTGGATTTGTCGCGCCAAGCCGGGAAGCTGGCGCCCGATACTCACCTAGCCAACTGGCTTTTTACTGTCACCCGCCGCACGTCCATAGACTTTATCCGGCGCGAATCCCGCCGCCAAGCCCGCGAACACACCGCCTCGGAGATTGCCATCATGAATCAATCCTCACCCTCCGCCTGGGCGCTCGCCGAACCCCTGCTCGACGAAGCAATGGACACGCTGGACGACACCGACCGCCAAGCCGTCCTGTTGCGCTACTTCGAGCACCAGAGCCTGCGCGAAGTCGGCGCCGCGCTCGGCACTTCCGAGGACGCTGCACAAAAACGCGTCAGCCGCGCCGTTGAGCAACTGCGCGAATTTTTCACCAAGCGCGGCGTCATCGTCAGCGCCGCGAGTTTGGCCGCGGATTTGACCGCTCACGGAGCGGAAGCCGCGCCCGCAGGTCTCGCGCTTTCCATCACCACCGCCACCTTTGCCGCTGGCACCGTCGCCATACTTTCGAGCACCGCCGCCTCCACTTTAACCATGACTCTCCTTCAAAAATCCCTCCTTGTGTTGAGCATCCTTGCCGTGGCCGGCACCGGTCTCTATGAAGCGCGCGCCGTTTCCCTGCAAAGCAGCCAAATTCAACAATTCCAGCAGGACTCCCAGCATTTGGCCGATGAAAACCGCCAGCTCCGCCTGCAACGCGATGACGCCCAGAAACAACTCGATCAGTCGGCAAAATTGGCGGATGCCAAGACTGGGAACCCCGCCACCACCAATGCGCTGGGCGACTGGGTGGCGAGTGTTAAAATACTCAAAGACTGGCTGGCCAAAATGCCGGATAAGGCCATTCCGGAATTTCAATTTCTAACTGAAGAGGACTGGTTGGAGGCGGTCAAAGGCTCCGACTTGAGCACGGAAGACGGCGCCCGTCAGGCGCTCTCGAAATTGCGCAACCTTGCGAAAGACAAGTTTACCCCTCTGTTGCAAGCCGCCCTGAATAAATACCTTACCGATCATGACAACCAGCTTCCAACCGCATTGACGGACTTGAAACCCGATTTCGATGTGGAAATTAGCGATACCATGCTGGATCGCTACACCATGAACTACGCTGGCAATGCCAATAGCATTCCTGATGGCAAATATGCCATCCAGGAAAAACCCGGAGCCAGGGTGGACCTCTCTTACGACAGTCAGTTAAGTATCAGTCCGATGGGCACTACCCTGAATCAGACCAACGCAGTGTTTATGGATGGCTCGGCTAACATGAACCACATTGCCGACGTCGCCCTGCAAGCCACCAGAGCCTATTTCAAAGACCACCCAAATCTGTCACCGAAGACCACCGACCTCGAACCAGCCGACCTCCTGCCTTATGTTCAAGATCCTGCAGATATTGCCGCCCTGAAGAAACTACAAGATCAAGTGAACCAAGGCCAGTAATCATCGCACAGTGGTCGCCACATATCCCTTTTTTCATAATCTACCGAAGCCCCTGCCAATGCGACGTCGCACTCTATCCATCCTCGTCCTCGGCATAGCGCTCGCCGCAGGCTTTTGCCTTTATGAAAGTTTCGCGATTTCCCGGCAGCGCGATCTGCTGCGGAATCTCCGACAGTCCTTCGAGCGGCTCGCAGCGGAAAACCGCCAACTTCTCGACCAGCGCGATGCGGCCCGCGGGAAATTGGGTTACGCTACCGACGATGCCTCGGCCAAATTGACGGATGCCATCGTGCAGGACCCGACCGCCGCAGCCGCAGTCGGCGCGTGGCAGGATCGCGCGGCCCAGCTTAAATCCTGGGCCCATAAAATGCCGGACAAGACGATTCCCGAGTTTCAATTTCTGACTGACGACGATTGGATAGCCGCCAGCAAGGACGGCGATCTCAGCACCGATATCGGCGCTCGCAAGACACTCAACCGCTTGCGCCAAATTGCCAAAGATAAATTTGCCGCGCAATTGCATATTGCGTTGCAAAAATACCTCGCTGCCCACGACAACCAGTTGCCGACTACCATGACCAATCTACAGCCTTACTTTGATGCCCCCGTCAATGCTCCCATCCTAGCGCGGTACGCGGTGACGGCGACCGGGAATGCCAACGACATGCCAGGTAATGGCACCCTCATCTTGGAACGACCCGAAGCCGAGGTGGACGATATTTTCAATTCGCAAATCAGCTTAACCCTCAACGGAATGACCAGCAGTTCAACCATGCCGACGGCCATCGCCCACACGAACGAAATTCTCCAAGCCGCCGTTACCGCCTACAAAGGAGACCACGGTGGCCAGAAGCCCACTCAGCTTTCCGACGTGCAACCCTACTTCACGGAATCCGTGGATGAAAACGCGTTGCAAAAAATCGGCTGGGGCTGGCCGACAAACTGAGTCCGAGAGAAACTTCGTTGCGCAAAATTATTTCCCGCTCAACACCCGGCACATATTTACCCCGTCGCCAATTGGCAGCAGCACCGACTGCACCCGCTGGTCGCGCGCAAGTTTGTGGTTCAATTTATCAATGGCCTGGGCGTTGGGATTCGTGTGCGGCATTTTCCCGCCCAGTCGCCCACCCGCCAGCATGTTGTCGAATAGAATTAGTCCATTCACCTTCATGCGCGGCAGGATAAGCTCATAATACTCGTCGTACTCCGGCTTGTGCGCATCAATGAAGGCGAAATCAAAAGTTCGTTTGTTCGCGAGCTGTTTGAGCGAGTCAATCGCCGCCCCCAGACATAGTTCAATTTTTTCCGCGACACCCGCCTTGGCCCAATAGCGCTGTGCCACCGCGGTCCATTCCTCGCTCAAGTCCAGGCAAAGTAATTTTCCTTTCGCCGGCAGCCCACGCGCGATGCAGATTGCGCTCAGCCCGGTAAAGGTGCCGACCTCGATGGCCGTGCGCGCGCCTGTCGCCGCAACAAGCATGGTCATAAACGCCGCTTGGTCACGCGGGATTTGCATTGGCGCATCTTCCGGAAATTTCTTTCGCGTTTCACGCCGCAGGGCTTCGAGCACCGCATCGCCGTCCTTGCTGCGGCACGCTGTCAGGTAGCGATAGAGATTATCGTCGAGCGCCGTGTACTTAAGCGTCTCGGGCTGGTTTCGCCGCATATACCAGGGCACTGATTTCATGGCTCTAAGAAAAGCTGCCAATCGGTTCAGGATTTATTTGGCCGCCAGCAGCGCGCGCACGTCCATCTCCTTCGCGTCTTTCCACAGCGATTCGAGGCGGTAGTTGTCGCGCTGCTCAGGCAGGAATAAATGTACCATGATTTCATAGGCATCCACCACCAGCCAGCCGCTGTCCGAGCCAAATTCCGACCCGGCGAGGGACGCCTTCTCCTCCTTCAAGGTCATTTCGATTGCCCCGCGCAAAGCCTTGAGATGCGGCGCCGACGTAGCCGTGGCGATGATCAGGTAATTCGTGATCGTTGACTTGCCGACGAGGTCCAGCACCCGCAATTCAACAGCCTTCTTGTCATCCAATGCCTGGCAGCAAAGTTGCAGCAAGCGGTGCGGGTCGGTGGTGGGCATGGTTTGGGAAAAGGCCAGAATAGTCAGTTAAATGGAATTAGCGATACAGTTTCTTTTCCTCAATGGCGGTCGCCACGGCGCGCGGCAACCACAAATCCATTAATTCGCCCGCCTGCCGGCGGCGGCGTATTTCCGACGAACTGGCCGGATGCGTCGCGCCAGCCAAACGTTGCCACTTCAAAACCGAAACCAAAGCCGGTGGCGGCGCGGTCGGCGGCAGCCCGGGGCGGTCCAGCACTGCAAACTCCACTCGCCGCGCCAATTCTTCCGGCTCCCGCCAGTGGTCGAGCTGGGTAAACTGATCCGCACCCAGCAACCAATACAAGCGCGCTTGCGGCCACGCAGCCTGCAAAGCCCGCACGGTATCAATTGTGTACTGGACGCCCCCGGCGCGAACTTCGAGGTCCAACACGCCAAGGCGCGGATCGCCTGCTTCTGCCACGGCTAGATTTAACAGTTCCAACCGATCGTTGGCCGAAGCCGCCGCAGCGGCCCCGCGCAGGGGCGCCTGCGCCGCCGGAACGAAAAAAACATAATCCAGTGCCAGCTCCGCCAGTGCCGCGCGCGCAATGGCCAAATGCCCAAGATGCACGGGGTCAAAGGTGCCCCCCAATAAACCGACACGCGCGTCCGGCTTGGACAACGCTGGAAAGACGCCCGCGGGATTAGCCATACATCTCACGAAACACCGGACGCAGGATGGTGCCAAGCTTTTCAAGCGCGCGCTTTTCGCGCATGGATACCTGCTGGTGGGAGATGCCGATGCTTTGCGCGATGTTCATCAACGTCTCAGCCTCATTGCCCACCCCCAGGCCATACCGGCGCACGAGCACTTCGCGCTGCTTTTCGCTCAGTTGGTTGATCATGTCCTGCACCACGCGCAAAATTTCCTGGCGGTTGAGCAAGTCCCGCGGGTTGGGCGACGATTCGTCGGGCAGCGCGAGAGGCTTTTCCCCAGGGGCGGCTACTGTATCGAGCGGCACCCGCGGCTGTAGCAAGGTGCGTTCTGGGCGTTGCGAAGCCGGAGCGCCCGGCGCTTCCTGGTTGGCCTCGCGCAAAAGTTGGGAAGCCAGGTTGACCGGCACATGCACCGGGAAGCGCTCGCCCAGCAAATAATTGCGAATCGCGCGGGCCACCCATTGCTGGGCATAACTGGCAAAAGGCGTTTCGCTGGTGTCGGCTTTGTCCACCGCATGGAGCAAGCCCAGGCATCCTTCCTGGGTGGCGTCGGCGCGCTTCGCTTGGTCGTACACCATGCGCAGGGCCAGCTTTCCCGGCAGGTCGTGGTGCAAAATATAGAGGTGCGCCTGCGCCTCCTTGTAACGACGGTGTTCGCGCTGCACGACGGCGCGCACTTGCTCGCTAAATTCGGGCCAGCGGGCGGCACTTAATGGCTTGTCCGCACCAAGCCAGGGGAAGTTCTCTTTCGTCAGGCTCCATGTTTCCGCCAGCCGCAGCGCGCGGTCTCCCTGCATAATTCCGGGGTAGTCGGTCAGAACCAAGACTAGCAAATCTTTCTTCGCTTCGAGCATCATCGAGTCCACCAGCGCGCGCAGCCCGATGCCCCGGCGCGGCGGCGGTAATCCCAATTTCTCCAAACCGTCTTTGAAAAATGGCTCAAACTCCGGCACATGCAAAGACCAGTTCAGCCGCTGGCGGTGGCCGGTAATTGCCTGGCGGGCCGCACGTTCCTCCGGGCTGATTTGCTGGAAGGGTCCCCCTTCCGGGCACTCGGAGACCTCCGGCACCGGGACGGGGTCCGGCGTCATCACAGAGGGGGCGAGCACGGGGTCAGGTGGCGCCACCGGGGTCTTGGGGCAGACTCCCATAATGAAGAGTTTACTTCAGTACCGGATTATATGCAAACGGAAATTCGCTCGCGGAGAAGCCCGGAATCTGCCAATTCATCGGGCTGGGCGCTGCGTAGGCGCGTGCCCCTTTAGCTTAGGCCCGGGTGGCGGAATGGCAGACGCTGTCGACTTAAAATTGATTGGTTTAAACAGCCGTGCGGGTTCGAGTCCCGCCCCGGGCACTCTCTCATCATTTTGCCAGTCTTGGACAACTCCGGCCCAGAGCGGACTAAGTGACTCGATTTCAGGGAGTTCCAAATCGCTAATTTCGTTATGATATTTTTTGACTTGGACAGCTTTGGTCAAAAAAAACCCGTTTTGACCGGAATTTAGTGGTGAACTGAGTGGAGAGCCGCTCGCGTCAAACAGAAGGCTGCCCAGTTTTTCGATGGCTTCACCCGTCCTGAGTTTCATCGTATCGGTGTAAGTCCAGTTGGTCAGGTCGAGGCTCCGATGCCGGGCCAGTTGCATCACCGTGCGCGGGTATATGCCAGAAGCGTGCAGGAGGCTGATAAAGGTGCGGCGGAAGGTGTGGAAGCCCATCGGGCGGTTGAATTCGTCCAATAGGGGAATTCCGGCCTTGGCCGCGTCCCTGCGCAACGTGCCGACTTCTGCCACTCCCTTGCGAAAGACCGGGTCACTCGGTTTCGCATAGGAAGGCCGATGAGCCGCCAAAGCTTTTGCCAACACCGGGAAAAGGGGTATCACGTCGGCCCGCTTGCTCTTGGTGGCCTCAGGGCGAAGCTTGAGGTGCGGCTTGTCCCCTAGATGCACGTCGGCCCAACACAGTTGCCGCGCCTCCTTAATGCGCAGGCCCGTCAGGGCGAGGAGCAAGTAGAGGAGCTTCCATTTCTTGGCGGCAGCCAAGAGGCAAATCAATTCCTCCCGACTAAAGGCGCGTGGGCCTTCGGGGTATTTGGGCTGCACCGAGTATTTTTCAATGCGTTTGAGGGTATTGGGAATCTCGTAGGTGCGTTCTATCCAGTTTAAGAACACCCACGCCGCGGCGAGGTAGTGATTGAGCGTTCGCGGCGTGTAGCGCGTTTGGGTGCTGCGCCAGTCCTCAAAGCTTTTGGTCGTCACATCGCGCAGCGTTTTCCAGCCGCACTCTTTGGCGAGGGTGGGCAAGCGATGCTCGATTTGCCGAATGTAGTCTTTGGAATTGTCCTTGCGGGCATACACCAAAAAGGCGGCGAACAACTCCAAAATCGGCTGTTGTTTGGCCCGGCGGGTGGACTTCGCGGGAATCAGGCTTTCGGCCTCCCGTTGCGCATCCTCGTGGGCTTGCTTGAGCAGCTTTTCCGCGACTTCCTTGACCGTGACATTGGGAAAGGTGACTTCGTAGATGCGAGGGTCATCCCCGGCCCGGTAGCGGCCCCGGTAAGAGCGGTGCTTTTCGTCTGGCGGAATGAGAAATCTTAGCATGGCTTTTTCCTCGTTTTGGCTTTTTGGATTTGTTGATCAATATAGGCATGGACAAATGACATGGTGGTAAACCAGCGCCCGCGAATCCTGAAGGCCTCCAGCTTGCCCGCGTCTTTCTCGCGGGTCGCCGTTTTCAGGCTGACGCCCAAAAATTTCGCGGCCTCTTGCAACCGCATGGGCTTGGGGATGGGCGGTTCAGCGTTCATCGTATTTTCCTCCGTATTTTGTCCAAAGCTTTCGGCAGCGGGATTTCGCCCACGCCGTGTTTCTCCAGTTGTCCCGTCATCCACCAGCCCGTTTTGGCAAAGCTTAAACCGCTAAAGCTGCCATTGATGATAGGTTGAAGAATTCGAGAGGCAATGTCCCCCGCCGAATCGAATTTTAGATTTTTGGCCAGAAGAGTAAGTTGTTCGAGCTCGAATTCGGTCAACGAAATTTCGAGCTTGGCTGGGCGGGCCTTTTTGGCGGAATCGTCCTCATCTTCAACCGAGTCGAGGAAATCATCCAGCCAGCCCGGTTTGGCGCGGGCAATCTCCTCGGGGCTGATGCCTCGGGCCTTGGCGCGTTCCTCAATTTCCGTCCGCCATTGCTGGCACTCACTGACGGGGACATAGGTGTAAGGCCGTTCTTGGACTTCCTTGGAAGTGCCAAAGAGGTTGGTCACGCGGCGGACGACATCGAATTCAAACAACGACAAACGGCCCCGGTCAATGCGCTCCTTGATGGCGGCGCGGGTGACCGGGACGAACATGCGCACCCCGCCAGTGCTGACCGTCGGCCCGACTGTGTTATTCAGCACATCATACCAGTGGCCGACTTCCTCCTGCGTGCCCTTGCGCTTGTAAGTACGGGACCCTTTGGCAGGAGTTCCGAGGATGGAATGGAGTTCCTTGGGGATTTCCACGAAGGCTATGTTGCTTGACATGACGTATAGATAAAATCGCCTAAACGTCGCGTCAAGCATTTATATTTAGCGCAGCCTCGGTACTGTATCAGTTTGAAATCCCAGCCGCCAAGTCCGGCTTGCCGGGATGGGCTGGCAGGACTAAAGGGCGGGAAAGCTCGGGCCATTAAGCTATCAGCCAAGCGCATGAGTGAGATTGCGACCATTGCCGAAAAAATCGGTGGAAGAATCGGGGAAAATAGGGCTTTGACAGGGCTTAATCTGGCCAGTAATTATTCGGTAAATGAAGGCCGATAAGCTGCCCGCAAAATTTGCGTTGCCGATACTCGTTTGCGCGGCATCGCTCTTGTTGGCGCAAGATGGCAACACGGTCGCAAAGCCGGATGATTTGGGGACAAAGACAAGCGGTGTGTCAAGATTTCAGATTGTGCAAGTGAATATGACCGGGCCGTCAGGCATCCCAGACGTAATTAAAATAGACACGACCACCGGGGCATCTTGGTCGTTGGGGCCGGGCAATGTAGCAACCACTGGTTCGGCTCGGGTTTGGATAAGAATCCCAAACATTATTCTTACCTCCAATAGCTTTATATTTGAATCTGACGCCGACCCTCAGCACCTAAAGTAAAAAACTACGCCGCCCTAACACCTTTCAGTGTCAAGGCCCCTTGGATCTGATGCCGATCAAATTAAAAGAAAGGAGTTGACTGGGTTCCAAATCGGCGCAAGTAGGTTTAATTGTCATGTTGTTCCCAGACCGATATTTTACGTCCAATCTTTTCGCCGTAAATTTTTGTGGGCATTTCATTAGGACTTTCCGCAACTGGCGTGAGGGCATCGAATCTAAGCCCATTTTCCCTGCAATAAAGATTCAATGCGCCATAAGCCAAGTCAAAATGATTCCATGTTCCATCTTGCTCTTTGTGATTCAAAAACTTTCTCCATGTCTTGATATACGATTCGGGCTGGCTAAGTTGAGCGTCAACCCTTACGGCTTCCTCGTTTGTTTCGGCAAACAAATAAACGATTGTGTTATCACTCACCCTTCTGGCTTCGGCCATAAAACATTGGTTGCTCATGTTTATTAAAGATTTAATTGATGCTTTCGAGAAAACACAAGCCCAGCATGGAAACATTGCTGTTTATTGCGATTCTAGACGCGCCACTGACTTTGATTCATCCCGCTAACCCTTAAGCGATTGCTTCGATTTCATGAACACACCTTTTGAAAATGCATTATCATTAAATCTAGGAAAAAAATCAATTGGTCATTGCAGTTGGTTTGTTTGCCCTGATGAAACATCGGCGCTGCCCGCACTGCAAATGTGCACGCAAGTCTACGAGTTTAACTTGTGGAAGGATGCTGGAAACGTACCGATATTTCCTATCGGCTTAATCCTCGGCGTAGAAGTATCTGATGAGTGGAGCTGCCGAGGATATGGCACGATTTTAATCAAAGCAGCAATTGAGATTATGAGAAAAGACGGAGCAAAAATGGCTTTCGTGACTTTGGGCTACCTCAATGAGCACTCTGGGGGAACCGTCGAAAATCGGCCAAGAATAGAGCGTTTTTATTCGCGTGCGGGATTTAAGATTTTTGAAAATCAAAAATGCGCATATATGTCTGCCATTTTATAATCACTTTTGCGGACTGCACTTAATCGGCGGTACCGAGCAAATCCCTTGGCAGCTAAGGGCGGAATCAGAATGGCATTAGCAGGGGTTGCCCACCCCTGCACCGGGATTACGTGGGTCACGATGGCGAGCGCGTTCGTAGGGCAGCGCTTCGAAGCGGCGGATAAGATGCGGCAGCCCGTGTTTGAGCCATTCGTCAAACGTGTCTTGAGCGCCGATGAGTTGTTCCCGGTATTTCCACCGCCATTTTCTGCCAAGGAAGGTTGTCACATCTTCCTCCTGCTGACCGCCCAGCGCTGCCAAAAGCGCGTCACAGCGTTCCCTCCAATTGCGCCTTGGCCCACCCGTACCCCGCTCACCCGTTTTCTTGTTTTCGGTAAAATTGGCGAAGGCAAAACCGTTGACTTGGATGCGCCGGATTTTTGTGCGCCGCGACCATTCGACCCGACGGCACCCCTTCCATTCGTCCTTGCGCAGCCTTAAGCCGGCATCGAGGTAGTGACCAACATATTTTGCGATGGCCTCCGCTATTGACCGAATCGGCAGGAACTCCGAGCGCCCGAGCTTGTACCTGGGTAACACGCGATGCAAATAGCCCCACTTCTTGCGCGTTTGCTCGGCAGCACTGGCGGCATACTGCGCCGTCAATTCACGATGCCGCTTGGTGAGTCCGTTCGCTTTGAATTCCTTGGCGGCGGCCAATGAAGCCTCCCAATCAAAGCTATCGGGAAGCATGTCCCACCGCACCGCGACGACGATATGGTAATGGGGTCTGCCGTTTTCCTGCGGTTCCAAAACCCGGCCATAATCCACGATAAAGCTGCCATGATTCGCCGAAAAGCTGTTCCACCGCCGGGCAAATTCCTTGGGGTCGCACTCATCCGGCGAGGTGATTGTCCAAAAGGCGCAGTGCTCCCGACCATGCAGAGTGACGAAGGTTTGGAGGTTTTCGATCAACGCGAAGCAGGTTTTGCGGTCTCGGCTCGATGCCGCGCTCAGTCGCTTCTGGTAACCGCCATCATCTTCCGTCCATTTGGCGCCGCTCGGGTCAGTCCTGAGTTCAAGGAGCCGACCAGTGGGCATTTCGACTTCGTGCTCATCCGGGGTGCCTTCATCGAAGATGCCGACCGCAGTTTCTTCGACATAAACGGGGTGGGCTGTCCGCTTGAACTTGTACCGCTTGGCCTTGGAAGGAATGGAATTGTTTATTCTTAGATGAAGAAGGCCGTCGGGGGCCGGGGCCGCGCTCCGCGCGGCCTCCGGCCCGGCGACGGCCAATCCATCGGAAGCGCTCATGGCCGCCCTCCCCTCACCGTGTCAACCAGCGCAAGAATAGCCGCACGGATATGTTCGGGCAGGTTTGCCCAACTCAGGACTACTTTCGCCAGTGCTTCCCCAGCCCGACCGGGGCATGGTGGTGAACCGAATGGAAGGCCTGTTTTTGATTTTTCCTTAACGCTTTCCCGGCCAGCTACTTCCTTTTCATCCCCGCCGGGTTCGAGTCCCGGGCACTTTATTACATCTACGTTTTTACAGATTTTTAAACCGTTAGGCCGGTTCTTCGCCCATCCGCGGCTTGACGAGCGGCCCAATCACTGGTTTATTAGCCCCTCGGGGCGCGTTTGAGACCCGAAACGAGTTTTGGCGCGCCCCACGCCCTAACTTCATGTCCGCCACCAAAAACACTTCCCCCGCCGACGGCATCGAACGCGTGCTGATTGTCCAAAATAAAATGGGCATTCATGCGCGTCCCGCCGCCATGATGGTGCGCATCTCCAACAAATATGGCGATGCCGAAGTCTGGGTTGAGAAAGACGACGAATCCGTCAACGGCAAGAGCATCATGGGCTTAATGATGCTCGCGGCGGGCCATGGCACCAAGCTGCGCTTTAAGGTCACCGGCAATAGCGCCGAGCAACTGTTGCGTGAAATGGAAACCCTGTTCGCCCGCAAGTTCGAGGAAGCCTGATCAAGTCTTGGCTTTGGGGGAAGGCATCGTCGCGCGTAACCCACCGGCAATGAAGACGGCGAGCCGCCGCAACATCGGTTCCAAATTGTCGCTGCACAATTCCCGCTCCAGCCCCTGCTGCCGCCCCTGCCAGGCCAGGGCTCCGAGCATGGACGAAATGAGAAAGTAAAATTTCCATTCGATTTCCGGCGCCGTGGCCTCCGGCAGTGCATCACGCAAGGCACTCATAAAAACCCGCCAATATTGGTCCAGGCTGCGGCGGGCCAATTCCCGGCTCAAGGCCGGTGGCACGCTGATGGCGCGGCCCACCATCCGCGCCGCCGTCAGGTTGCAACTCTTGCCATCGCGGTAGGCATTGGCCACGGGCAGTACCATCGCCTCGCAAATCTGCTCAAGGGAAACCGCACTGCCCGGCGGCGTGGCCGCGCGGGCGGCTTCAATCAAGCGCACGCGTTCAGTATTCAGCGGTCCCAACCGGCGCTGCATCATTTCGAGCCAAAGTTCGCGCTTGGAGGAAAAATGGTAATTCACCGCCGCAAGATTCACCTTCGCCATGCGGGTAATTTGGCGCAGCGAGGAGCCTTCATAGCCATGCTCGGTGAAACAGCGTTCGGCGGCGCGCAGCAGGCGCTCACGCGTTGCGGCGGATGATTTGCGGGAGGCGGGCATGGGCAGGGGGTATCTTCAAATGACTGTTTAAAACGTTTTGGTATAAATGCAACTTGGGAATCACCAGGCCATAGACGGAGACTAAAGCCCTATCGGCGAGAGAAATAGGCTCCTAAGCAACATTTCGGCTTTTCTCGGGTCTGGATTGGCACAACCGCTATCATCGAACTTCCCTAGATGAAAACTTGGCCCATGCCTCCACACCTGATAGAAGATGCTCATTCATGAACAGGCGGAATTTATCCACTCTCGGGGCCGGTTTGGCCACTTTGGTCCTGGCGTGGCTTGGGCTGGCAGTTCCATCGGCGCAGGCCGCTGCGCTCGGCGGAATCAACTTCGCCTCCTCAACCCATACGCAAGCGGACTTGATTGCCGAATCCACCGCCATTGCACCCGCACATCCATTGTGGGTGGCCGTGAGGATGAAGATAGATCCCACTTGGCATATTTACTGGATTAATTACGGCGACACCGGTGACGCGACAAAAATTGCCTGGGAACTTCCTCCCGGATGGTCGGCCGGGCCAATCCTATGGCCCACGCCCAAGCGGCTGCCAGTTGGCCACCTCATGAATTATGGTTACGAGAATTTGGCCTTGTTGCTCGTCCAGTTAACTCCGCCCGCGAATCTGCCAGTTGGCTCAAATGTCACCTTTAAAGCCAAAGTAAGCTGGCTCGAATGCGCGGATGTCTGCGTGCCGGGCTCGGCCGATGTATCGTTGACTCTTCCGGTGAGTACGCGCGAACCCACTGCCGACACGCAAAACAAACCCATCATTGACGCCGCACGCGCCGCCCTGCCTCAGCCCGCCGATTCGTTTAATGTTTCCGCGTGGCGGCAGGGCGACCAACTTTTTCTCGGCCTCGAGTTAAAACCCGGCGCGCCTACTCCGCCAAATTTATCGGACAGCTACTTTTTTTCCGAAGATAGCCAGACCCAGCCCTCCGCGCCCCAAGTTTTGCACCAAACTAAAAACGGCTGGGTCTTGGAAATGGCGCGCATCACTTCCGCCCCCGCAGCCACCACGCTGCCCGGCATATTGACCTTGGGTGGGTCAGATACGTCGGCATTGGCCATTAACCCGCCGCTGACCGCTTCGCCGCCAACTGCTTTCGCGGATTTCTCGACTGGCAACGCATCTGGCGGTCTGCTGACCATCCTCCTCCTGGGCTTTTTCGGAGGGCTTATCCTCAATGTCATGCCCTGCGTCTTTCCGGTGCTGGGAATTAAAGTATTGGGTTTTGTCAAACAAGCAGGCGCGGAACGCCGCCATGTCATCATGCATGGATTGACTTTTACCGTCGGCGTGCTCGTCAGCATGTGGACGTTGGTTGGCGTCCTCCAATCGCTCCGCGCGACCGGCGCCCAACTCGGCTGGGGCTTTCAATTGCAGGAACCCGCCTTTGTGCTTGGCCTCGCGATTTTCTTCCTCCTGTTTGCGTTAAGCTTGAGCGGCGTGTTTGAAGTCGGTGGCTCTTTAATTGGCGTTGGCTCCAACCTCACCGCCCGCACTGGTTTGGGTGGTTCATTTTTTCAAGGCGTTCTGGCCGTGGTGGTGGCCACCCCTTGTACCGCGCCCCTCCTGGCCCCCGCATTGGGCGCAGCCTTCACCCTGCCCCCGCTCCAAGGCTTTCTCACCTTCACCGCCATCGCGCTGGGGCTGGCCTCGCCCTACCTCGTGCTCTCGCTCTTTCCCGGTCTGGCGCAACGCCTGCCGCGCCCCGGTGCGTGGATGGAAACGTTCAAGCAGTTCATGGCGTTTCCGCTTTACGCAACGGTGGGCTTCTTGCTCTACACTCTGGCGGGGCAAGTTTCCGCCGAACGTTTTTTAAATATTCTTTTTGCGCTTGTCGCCATCGCAATGGCCGCCTGGGTCTATGGCCGCCGGGCCACGCCCGCCGCCAGCCCCAAGGGTCGTCGCTGGGCCATCCTTGTGGCGTTGCTGATTTTTCTGCCGACGGCCGCCTGGGCCTTTTGGCCCACCGAGGAATTAAATTGGGAACCGTGGTCGGCCGACCGCGTCGCAGAATTGCAAAAAGAAGGCCGCCCCATCTATGTGGACTTCACCGCGCGCTGGTGCGCCACCTGCCAATTGAATAAGGAAATCGTTTTCCATTCCTCCCGCGTCCTCGCCGCCATTGACACCCGTCACGTCGCATTGTTGCGCGCCGATTGGACCGCCCGGGACCCCGCCATCACCGCCGAGCTGGCCCGCTTTGGTCGCTCAGCTGTGCCGTTTGACCTGCTTTACCTGCCCGGAAATACCACTCCCGTGGAACTGCCTTCTGTGCTCACGCCAGATATTGTGCTAAGCGCGCTGGGGGCTCCGGCCCCCGCCGCACCCTGATGCGCCGCGGGCCCGAGAATCGGTGGTGGATACGGTGAATAACGCCAGGTGCCGCCGTGCAACACGATCACGTTGAATACAAAAAAGAAAAAACCGGCCCGCAACGCTCCTTCGATGGTCAACACCACCAGCCCCCACTTGACCCCGCTACTACGCCGCAGGGCAAATCCCCCAAAGCTGATGATTAACATTAATACCGCCGCAAACCTGATGAAATCCGGGTGCTCGGTAGCTGCCGGTGGAATGGGCACAATTAATAGCGCAGCCTGAAACGCATAATCGGTGAGCAACCCAGCCACCCACCCCGCGCTGAACCACAGAGGCCGCGGCTTGGCCGCATCCAGCGGATGAAGATTGCGGCGAATCTGCTCCACGCCGATGAAGCGCTGCGCCACAATCAATTGCGCCACCTCGAGCACTGTAAATACCAGCGCGATCCATCCGACGATTTTCATAACTGGTGCTTTCTATCTATCCCTTCCCGGCCGGTAATGGCGAGTGTTTCCATATTTTTGTGACGCCGGGCCATCACCGTAAAACGTCCCACCAGCAAGGCCGCCACCACCAGCTCGCCACAAAACAAGCCTGACCAAATCCCCGGGCCGCCCCAGCGGTGGACGAAGGACCAATACCACGCCAAGGGCGCGGCCACCAACCAGAACCCCGCGAACGATAAGGCCAGCGGCACGCGCACATCCTGCATCCCGCGCAAAATCCCCAGACTGACAATTTGCAGACCGTCAAAGATTGCAAATGCCGCTGCCCATAAAAGCAAAGTCGAAGAAAGCGCCATCACCTCCAGCGCCTGGGGCGCATCCGCCCGCAAAAAGATCTGGGGCAGGCCCTGGCGCGCCGCCAAAACAAATGCCGCATAGCCGATCATAAACACCGTCGCACAAAGGAGGCTGCCCCAGCCAATGCGCCGTGCCTCGGCAAATTTACCCACCCCCATCGCTTGGCTTACCCGGATGCCAGTGGCCTGCGACAGGGCCAGCGGCACCATATAGGCCATCCCCGCAATGTTCAGCGTTATCTGGTGTGCGTCGAGCACCACCTTGCCCAGCATCCCGGCCAGCAATGTCGCAAAGTTAAACACGCCCACCTCAAATAAAATCTGCCCGGCGCTTGGACCACCCAGCGCCAGCATTTGCCGCAAGCGCTCTCCGCCCAGCCGGGCAAATGCCCCGCCGGTCCATTCCACGCGCAAAGCCGGCGTGAGCTGAATAATGAAAAACAGCGCCGCAAGCGCCACAATGCGCGATACAAACGTCGCCAGCCCCGCCCCCGCCACACCCATGGCTGGCACGCCGAAGTGGCCGTAAATAAGAATAAAATTCAAGAAAACATTCAAACCCACGCTGGCCAGCAATACCGCCAGCGGCAACCAGGCACGGTTTTGCGCCTCGCAATAATTCTTCACCGACGTAAAGCCAATGACCGGGATAATTGACCACCCAATCCAGATAATGAACGGCTTGGATGCTGCGATGACCTCCGGCTCCACTCGCGGGATGGCATCCAGCCAGCCCAAGCCCAGTTGCAACAGCGCACTGCAAATAAAGCCGTAAACCACCGCCATCGCCAGACCATGCCGCAGGACCTCCCCAGCCTCCGCGCGATTGTCAGCTGAATGCGCCGAGGCCACCAGCACATGCACCGCCACGCAAATGCCGAACCCCGCGATCATGGGAATCCACACGATCAAATTGCCAAATGCCACCGCCGCCAAGGGCGTGACGCCCAGCCGCCCGACCATCGCCGCGTCAATCAACGGCATCAGCATCTGCCCCAGTTGGCCGAAAATCATCGGCACGGCCAGGGTCAGCGTCGGGCGAGCTACGTTCCACCATGAGCGCATAAATCGGGAAACCCCTCATCAAACAGACGTACAGGCCGCTCGTAAAACTTAAAGCTCGATTACACCTAGCCATCTTACCCGACAATCCCGCCCTGGGAGAGAAAAATACCCTTCAAATTCATATCGAGCGCCTTCGGATTCGGCGAGACTTCAAGTCCGACATTCTTGGAGATTTTACCATCCTTGATCAGTCGGTAGAGATCCTTGTTGAAGGACTTTGAGCCGATGTCGCCACCGGCTTCAATCACCGCCGGGATTTTGTCGAATTGTCCTTCCTGAATGACGCTGCGCGCCAGCATGTCCACAATGAACAACTCCACCACCGGCATGCGCCCTCCGCCTTCAATCGCCGGAACCAGCTTCTGGGTAATGGTGGCTCTCAAGCATCCGGCGATCGTGCGACGCATGCCAATTTGCTGCTCGGGCGGGAAAAAATCGAACAACCGCTGCACCGCTTGTTGCGCGTTGGCCGCATGGAGGGTGCCAAAAACCAGGTGCCCCGTCTCCGCCGCGTGAATCGCCGTCTCAAACGTGTGCGCATCACGCATTTCGCCGACCAGGATGATATCCGGATCCTGCCGCAAGACCGCCTTGAGCCCCAAGGCAAACGTCGGCGTGTCCAGCCCCACTTCCCGCTGATTAATCAGGCTCTTAATGTCCGTGTACATGTACTCGATGGGGTCTTCGAGCGTGACGATGTGCAAGTCCTGGTTCTGGTTGATGTAGTTAATCATCGCCGCCAGGGTCGAGCTTTTGCCTGAACCGGTGGCACCGCAAACCAGCACAATCCCGTCATTTTGTTCACAAAGCTTTTTCAGCGCATCAGACTCGTAATTGAGCTGCTCAAACGTCGGCGGCTTGTCCTTGATATGGCGGAAAACAATGCTCGGCAGATTTCGTTGGAAAAAGGCGCTGACCCGAAAACGCCCCAAGCCCTTGTCCTCCAAGCTGTAACAATAATCCACCTGAAAGTTTTTCTTCCATTCCTCCGCAAACTGCGGCGGCACCGTTTCGTTGATAAAATCCAGCACCTGTTTGTCCATAATGGCATCCATCTCCACCGCCTCAAGGCTGCCATGCATCCGCAGGTAGGCCGACTTGTTGGACTTCACATGGATGTCGCTGGCCTTGTTCTCGACCGCCAATTGCAGCAGGCTGTTGAAAATTTCGACGGCTTCGGACATGGCGCAATTGGTTTTTTGGGCAGCAGGCAACCGGGAAAAATCGCCTTGAGCGGAAGGCCTCTTTGCGCGATGCTTCACCGTTACGCGCGCTCACCCAGCGTAATCGCGCTCCTCGCATGAACTCAACCTCATTTTACGGCGTCCACACCGCCATCGTCACTCCCATGAAGGCTGGCGTGGTGGATTACCCCAGCCTGGGCCGGCTGATTGATTATCAAATCCGCCAGGGCGTCCAGGGTCTCGTGCCCGTCGGCACCACGGGCGAATCGCCGACGCTGGATTACGACGAACACATCGAGGTCATCCGCTACACCGTCGAGCGCGTGGCCGGGCGCATCATGGTCATGGCCGGCACTGGCTCCAACAGCACTGCCGAACAAGTCGAGATTACCCGCCGCGCCCTCGCCGCTGGCGTGCCCTCCCTGCTGCTCATCACCCCTTACTACAACAAGCCGAGCCAGGAAGGCCTCTACCGTCATTTTGCCGCAGTCGCGAAAATCACCGACAAGCCCATCTTCCTCTATTCGATTCCTGGCCGCTGCGTGATTGATATCGCCATCCCCACGCTTAAACGCCTGCATCACGACTTCCCACACATCATGGGCGTCAAGGACTCCGGCGGCGGTGCGGACCGCTGGACTGAACTGCGCCGTGAACTCGGCCCCAAATTCATCGTACTCTCGGGTGATGATGCCGCCACTTTGCCGATGATGGCTTGTGGCGCGCGCGGCGTCATCAGTGTCGCCTCAAATCTCGCCGCCAAGCCCCTCGTCAAAATGACGCGTTTGGCGCTGGCGGGAGATTTCGCCGCCGCGCAAAAACTGCATCTGCAATATTTCCCGCTCTTCAAAAACTTGTTTGTCGAGCCCAGCCCCGCGCCCATCAAGTATGCCCTGCACCGCGCCGGCCTCATCGCCTCGCCCGAAGTGCGCCTGCCCTTGTGCGAAGTCACACCCGCCTGCGCGGAACTGCTCGATAAGACGCTGCGGGATTTGAAACTCGCCTAAAAACTCTATCCGACTTCTTCGCCCACCGGTGTCTGTTCGGCGGTGAGTAGCGTTTTAGCCAATTCTCCTTCGCCGCATACATTCAGGCCGGGAAAGCGTTTATACCATCGACCTGTCGGAACCTCGGGCTGCGTATCGAGCCAGCGAGCCAATGCTTCCAAGGCCGAGTAGGGAATAGCCCTTTGCCTGACGCGGTCGAGCAAATGCTCCATCAGCGCAGGCGGGAGACTTTGGCGACGAACCTTAGGCACGGCGCTCTCCGCCGTAAAAACCATGCATAATTTTCTGCTTGAGCTCTGCTGCCTCGCGATCATCCGTGCAATCGGCTAATCTCTGGGCCAGCGCACCCAGTTCAGGTGGGCTTAGCGGTCGCTCCTCCTCAAGCTTACGGGCAAACAAAATAACCTCCCTTTGCTCTTCCGGTGGCAAAGCGGCAATTTCCTCAATGATTTCGCTCACTTTCACTCCTGCACATTAGGGCCAAATCACTTTGGCGTCAACGTGATTTGCCCTTCAATTGGAGCGTGGAAAGAATCTGAAAACGGCCAATCGGAACCGAATTTCTTGAGAATATGCTCGTGAGCCATTGCCGAGGTGTAAGGGCCAGGACGGTTACGGTTCCAGCTTGAAGGATGCCGTACCGCACAAACACGCGCCTTTATCGAGTCTCCAATCGTGAACATTTCACAACCTGTTTCGCGGCCTGAAAGATCGTCGCCAGCATCCCGCCAGATATATTTCCAAACACTGCTGCCAAAAATCAGAATCCAGCTAGGGGGTAACTTTTTCTCTGATAATTCAGACATAAAACCCCGAAATGGTGGCCAAGCCGAATCCCATTGTGCTTTCGATGGGCGCCCTTTTGCACTATTGCCAACCGAGGAAACAATGTAATTTGCGTAGAGAATTCGGTCTAAGAAATCTTTTGCGTTTGCAGCGTTCCAAGGCCTTACCGTTTCGGTACCTTGAACAGATAGAAATATTCGCTCGAAATGCGGATACCATCGCTCGTATTTCGATCCCTCCTTTCCCTCCAAATAATCCATGATTCCTTCGACGCTCCACTGAGGGTCCACAGGAACGGTCGGGTCTTGTTTGTTGTACGCCGATTCACAAAGCACTAGCAAACCACCCGTCTTATAATTATCTCCTTTCCAATAGGGGAATCCTTGGCTCGTTTTCATTTCAAAACGATGGTATTGCCCATACATTGACGCAAACACCTTTTGAGCTAAAAACTTCCCCATGACCCAAACTCTTCTCGTCACCAACGACGACGGCATTGATTCGTACTTTCTGCGCGTGCTGGTCGAGGCTTTGCAAAAAGCCGGCTACGCCACTCGCGTCGCCGCGCCCATGGGCGAACAGAGCTGGATCTCCCGCGCGCTGAGCCGCCGCCGCGATGTCAACCTCGCCGACTACAAAGGCCTGGGCGACATCGCCTGGGCCATTGACGGCACACCCACCGACTGCGTCAATATCGCCCTTGGCCATTTGCTGCCGGAAAAGCCTGCGGCCGTTGTCAGCGGCATCAATCTCGGCCACAATACCAGCCTGCCGTACATCCTCAGTTCCGGCACCGTCGCTGGCGCGCTCGAAGGCGCGTTCTGGGGGCTCCCTGCTCTCGCGTTCTCGATGGAACTCCCGCGCGAACGTTTGCAGGAAATCCGCCATACCCACGGCAAAGTCGAGGGCGACCTCGATAAATCTCTCCTTTGCGCCGCGGCCCGCGCCGCCGAATTTGTGCGCGAACGCCTCGCACAGCCCCATGCTGATCCTGCGCCCATTGTGCACAACATCAATTTCCCCGCCATCACCACCACTGTCACGCCCGTCGTGCACACCCAACCTGCACAGATGAAGCTTGGCTCGCTCTTTGCCCGCGAAAGCCCGGCCACTTTTTCCTTCCGTTACATGGATCAAGCTGGCGCGGACCCTTCGCCCGAGGCCGATTATAATGCCGTCATGCGCGGCTGCATCAGCCACAGCATCCTGAATTACAGTTTTCTCGGCGCTTAGTCGGCCCGCTATTTCGCCGGGTAATAAAACGCCGGGTCCGACGCACCCAGAGTAGTCAACCTGGAGATTTTCTTAGTTACGGTATCCAGCAGGTAGAGTTGATCCTGCTTGCCCGCGAGATGCGTAAAAAAGATGTGCCGGCCATCGTTCGCCCAACAGGGGTACGAACCTTCGATCCCGTCGTAAACCTCGGAGGAATGCGTTTTGAAGCTATACACGGCGATGCACCCGCCGCTTTGCTCGACCATAAACGCCACCAAATCCGGGTCGCGCGGGTTCCACGCCGGGTCGCCACTGTAATAAGGACGAAGGCTTGTGACCAGCCGCTGCAAGGACCCTCCGCTCGCGGAAATCTGATAAAGCAGTGGATCTCCCTCAGGATCGCAAGCCAGGATGATTTGCTTTCCATCTGGCGACCAGGTGGGCGAGGATTTTAACGACGGCGTATTCGTCAAGGCATGAAGGTTCTTTCCGTCCGCATCGGCCACATATAATTGCGGCGTGCCGGTATAGGATAGAATCATCGCGATTTTGCTGCCATCCGGGCTATAAATGGCGCCGGTGTTCGTGCCCTTGTAACTGGCGATGTCCGTCCGCGCTCTGCTCACAAGATTAAGCGCAATGACATCCGGAAATCCTGAGCGATAATAGCCCATGTAAATCAATTTCGTCCCGTCGGGCGACCAATGCGGAAATTCCGATCGTGAGTGATCCTGGGTCTCTTCCCGCGCGGTTAACCCCAGCACATCGCTCGTCCAAATCTCGCTCGACTTGGTGCGCATGCTCACAAACGCCAATCGTCCCGCGAAAAAGCCCGGGACGGTCGTAAGCTTTTCCACCACTTCGTCTGCCGCCCGGTAAGCCGCCTCATGCCAGTTTGCCGCCGTGCCGATGGCCGTGAAACTGGTGCCCCCGGTCTTCGGCTCTACTGCAATCGTCACCCGGCCGCCGGCGGACAAATCCGCGCGCAGCGTGTATTGCGCCGCCCCCGGTGCGGCCAAGTCGAACGCTCCATGGATATTGAACAAATTTTGCAAAATGGCTTTCAGGTCCGTCGAGTCGGAAACCACCGCGACGCCAATCCGCTTCACCGAACTGTTATAGGGCACCGGAATGCTCCCGTTGACCCCTTGCGCCGAGGCGATCCCCATGAACCCAACCAAGGCCAATACCAGCACCCCGCCCACGCGGATAAGGCGGCGCGTGGCGCAAAACCCGAGAGAAACAACATTGGACTGCAAAGACATGGTTGGATTTGTAACAAGCGCTGGACGCATTGCAAAACTTTCCCGCCGCCGACTGGAATTAAAGCGCAGTTTTGGCTTCATCCTGTCCCCGCCATCCTTCATTCTAGGGGTTGCGCATGAACCATCACGACATCGAAGAAGGCCGCGAGTTGCAGCTGGACTTCACCAAATTGAAAAAAGTCGCCGCCTGCGGGCAGGACTTGGTGCCCGCCGTGGCCCAGGACCACGACACGGGCGAGGTGCTCATCGTCGGCTATGCCAACCAGCTCGCCCTCGATACCGCCCTGCGCGAACGCAAAGCCACCTTCTGGAGCACCAGCCGCAACGAGCTGTGGATCAAAGGCAAGACCTCCGGCGACTACCTCGAACTCATCGAGGTGCGGGTCAACTGCGAGCAAAACAGCCTGCTCTACCGCGTGCGCCTCGCCGGCCAAGGCTCCTGCCATACCAAGGGCCAGGATGGCCGTCCGCGCCTCGGCTGTTACTACCGCCGCCTCGATGGAGATGGGAAATCCCTGGAGTTCGTCCCCGGTCGGGAATAAGACCGGCGCATTCCACTTACGGATTTTAAACTACCGCCAGCATGACGGAAAAATTCCACGCCCGCCCCGGGATGATTGCCCTGCGCCTCGGCGAATTTGCGCGCTATCGGGACATCGTCTGGTACCGCGTGCTCGCCGGCCTGAAGTCCGAGGCCCGCCAAAATTTCCTGGGCTACGTCTGGTTCCTGCTCGAGCCCACCCTGACGACGGCGATTGCCTATATTATCTATTCGCTCATCGCGCCGGGTGGCGGTCCGGAGCGTATCGTCATGCTCTTGCTCGGCACGCTGACCTGGCAGTGGTTTGAAAGCGCGGTGATGATGGGCAGCCAGGGCATCAAAGGCAAACTGCACATCATGATGCATTTTCCCCTGCCGAAATATATTTTCCCCCTGGTCGGTGTTTTCATCAGCACCTGGAAGTTTCTCTGCATTTTTGTCGTGCTGTTGGTATTTTGTGGGTTCGCCGGCTACCCACCCAACACTTCGTTCATCTACCTGCCACTCGTGCTCGCCGCACAACTGGCCCTCATCATCGGTCTTGCGCTGCCCCTCGCCATCGGCGTCGCCTATTTCAACGACTTGTCCACCGTCACTAATTCTCTGTTTCGGTTGATGATGATTCTATCCGGTGCGGTCTTCGAAGCCAACAAAGTGCCCGCCGCCGCGCTGACTTGGTTTTACGCCAACCCCATGGCCGGGCTAATCGAGTCTTACCGCGACATTGTCCTTTATCACTCGCCGCCGAGCTTCGCCGCGCTGTTTTACGCGCTCGCCTGGGGCCTTGGCCTTGGCGCAGTCGGCCTGCTTTGGTGCCGGCACATTGATGGCACCATCCTCAAAAGCATCAACTTCAATGCCTGACCCCGCCCCAACCCTGATTTCCCTGCGAAATGTGGCGCTGTCCTACCGGCGCCAGAAGTCCCTGTTTTCGCGCGAGAAAACCCGCATCTGGGCACTGCAAGATGTCTCCTTCGAAGTGCGCGAGGGCGAAAAGCTCGGCCTCATCGGGCGCAACGGTTGCGGCAAGAGCACGCTTATGCGCATCCTCGCCAAAATTTTCGCACCCGACCGCGGCACTGTCACCTATTCGCGCCCGCTGCACGTACAGTTGCTTTCCCTCGGCGTCGGCTTTGAGGGCTCGTTGAGCGGACGAGAGAACGCCGTGCTCAATGGCCTGCTGCTCGGCAAAAATCGGCGTCATATCGTCTCGCGCCTCGATAAAATCAAGGACTTTTCGGAGCTGGGCGAATTTTTTGATCTGCCGGTTTCCACCTATTCCTCAGGCATGAATATGCGCCTGGGCTTTTCCGTGGCCATGGAAACCGAACCCGAAGTGCTGCTCATTGATGAAATTTTTGGCGTGGGCGATGCCGGCTTCTCCCAAAAGTCGAAAAAGGCCCTCCAGGAAAAATTTTCCTCCAAGGGCACCGTGGTGATGGTGTCCCACCATGCCGCCCTCGTGCGCGAATTCTGCGAACGTGTCGTGTGGATTGAAAAAGGCCGCACCGTGATGGAAGGCCCCACCGCCGAAGTCATGGAACATTACGCCGACTCTTCGCGCCGGGAATCCGGCCTCGGGGCGGTGTCCTAGTATTTATCCAATATCAGGCTAAGCATGGTCAACTTGCCCTGGCCTGACCGCCAAACGCGGAACTCCACTGGCTCGCCCGGTCCCGGGCTGTCCAAGACCAACGTAATCGTCTTGCTGAATTTTGCCGCGGATAAATCGGCGCCCGAAACTGATTTCCGGTTGAGCACCACATCGCCTTTCCGGATGGTGGCCTCGCAAATCACCGTATCGGATGGCGCAGCCTCAGTAGCCGCAAACTCGAATTGCACTTTGTAACGGCCCGCAGGCAATTGGACGTATGGGCCGTACAGAATGATCGTAGGCTGCGCACGCGGCAGTTCGTCAACCCAGTGGCCGTGCTCGTCTATTTTTACTCCCGCAGCAGGCACTTGTCCTATCTTCGTGACATCGAGCGGCAACTTGAAGACATCCGACAAATCGTGCAAGAAGGGTTGAATGTCGTGATCCCAAATCAGGACTCGATACGTGCCGACCTGGCTGACCTCATGCGGGGGGCCAAACGTCGCCACCGCCATGCGATAGTGGTCATCATTGGGCAGGCAAATGTAAAAATTCGCCGGAGCCCGGTACCAGCCGGCCTTGGAATTCCAATGATAAGGCACGAGCCGACCGGCTGGGTTGACGATCGTCTGCGCGACTTGCACCTTTTCCCCGCTCAACAGCGTGACAATGTTTGACTGCCAATAATCCGCATAACCGCGGCGCAGCCCGTGCTGCACCAGCCAGTCCGCCAGCTCCTGGTCGTGGACGTTGACCGGGGTTTAGGCCATTGTCCAAAGCGGGGAGAAAGCGCAGGCCGCGATTCCCACCAACGCGGTCAAAGTCAGCGGACGCGCCCAGCCCGCCGCCTCCGCCCACCGTTTGGATAATAATGGCCCGCACCGCCGCGCCGCCAGGATAGTCACGTAAATAAACGACGGCAGGAGGTAACGGGTGGTGGCATCATTTACCGGGAGATTTGACGCAATAAAACTTGCGTGGTTAAACAAAATTCCCAGGAGCAACGCGTAATCGAGATAATAATCCGAGGATTCGCTGGCGGGCTGGCGCACAAGCATCAAAGTTGCCACCACCGCGGCGATTCCGATCAACGTTCGGATCACCGCGAAAAATTCCTCGAGGCCCGAAGGCTGCGCCAGCGGCCACCCAAACAACAACAACACCGACCGCCCGTCCTGGTAAAAATTGAATGGCAGTCTTCTTCCTGAAACCACATAGCCCAGAAATGAAGACTCGAAATTGATGGTCTGAAAGCCTTCGTGTTGCAACCCGAGTACCAGCGCCTTCGCCGCCAATCCTGCCGCCAGCGTAACCACCAGCGCCAGCCACCATGGCCGCCAGTAGCGTCCCTTCCACGCCACCAACGCACCTGCCGCCAGAAATGGCAAACCTGCGATATACCAGATAAATGGATCCCCCGCCGCCGCCAGGAAAAAAGTTACTCCGTAAATCGCCCAAAAATATTTCTTCTTCGCCCCGCCTGCCGGATCATAAAGCCGGCTCAACCCCCACAGGCCCAGCAGCGCGCAAGCGAGGGTCGCCATATGATTAATTAGCATCAACATCATTTTGGCCACGAACGTTGCCGGCCATCCAAGAAAAAATAATATGATCGCCGCGGTAATCCAACTTGCCGTGCCGGTGCGCCGGGCCAGCACAAAGGCTGCGAGGCCCACTGCCAAAAAACCACCGCCGACTGAATAATAAAAATCATCGGCGATACGCCCAGCCCGGCGCCCAGCAGGGTGCTCAAGGCCACGTCGAGGGTGTAATAATTATCCATCGGCGCCGACCAACCCGACAGAAAAAAAATTGCCGTGCAAAATATCGCTCGCCTGCAACAGGCTGATGGTCTCGTCCGAATTCCGGTCATGTCCACCCACCGCCGCGCAAATTATGGCGAACACTCAAACGACAGCCAAAACCAGCAGGATGACGCGATCCCATCCTGCCGACTTCGAACTTTGCGACCGAGCCGTCATTTAGTTTGCGCGGAGAGCAGCCGTCGCACTGCTTCATGAAACATTTTCCCGGTTATTTCTTTGGAAAAATTGTCGGCGTACCTTCGGCGGCCGCGCTGGCTGAGTTCGGTGGCAAGATTCTCGTCCCGCAATACCCGCGCGAACGTTGCCGCCCACACCCGGGCATCAGTCGTCGGCCACAACAAACCGGCGTCGCCGAGTGTTTCCGGCACCGCCGCCGCCGCGAGTGCGACAATCGGCAAACCAAACGACATCGCCTCCACCAACGGCACACAAAACCCTTCATGATCGCTCGCAATCGCAAACAACTGGCTGCTTTCATACAAGGCCCGCAACCCGCCCAGCGACACATTGACGTGCATTTTTATATCCTCCGCTACGCCCAGTTCCGCCGCCGTTGAACTCAGACCCTCGGCATATTGTTCCAAGCCCGGCGTAATTTTGCCGACGATATGCAGGCGCGGCAACGGCCGACCCTGCGCCCTCATCACGCCCAGGGCCTCGACCAGGCGGTGCGCACCCTTGTTTGGCACGATGCGCCCCACTGTTAAAATATTTTTGCGCCCATCGGTTAGACTCTTCGCCACCGCCGCATCCGACGTCACGGCGTGCAGTTCTTCGATCAAATGGAACGGCGGAATCACCGCGCATTGGCTGGCAGGAGCACCGGCAATCTGCAATTCGTGCAAATTGTAATGCGAATCAGCCCAAATGGCCTCCGGTTGAAACGACAATAGCGCCAGCGTTTCCTCGCGCCCTAGCGCGCAACCGTGCGCTATCGCTTCGCTGTACGGACGCAGCAGCTCTGGCGGGGTAACATTGTGGTAGCGCAAAACGCGCGGGCCGCGGTGCTCGCGAAATAACTCCAGGCCCTCCGGCAGGTTCACACAATGATGATAAATCAGGATGTGCTCCTTGCTCAGCTTCTTCGCGCATTCAGCCAGCGTCCAGCTCTGCAATCCCGAGATTAAATTGGTCTTCGCCGCGTAACCCACTTCGTGGCCGTCCACCTCCAGCAATCCGGCCATTTGCCGGATGTCGTTGCCCACGGCATCGCCCGCCACCAGGCTCGAACAAACCATGACAAAGCGCGCCATGCGGTAGTTATTTGCGGGCAAAAATTAACGCCACGGCCTGGGCGCGGCCCGCGTGGTTGACTGCCGTGCGGGCTGCTTCGGCCTCAGGCGTGGGATAAATCCAGCAATGTTGCTTGGTATAAACCGCAAACTCCCGCGCCTCCACCGTCCAGTCTTTCAGGAGATGATCGAGCGATACCGTATCATAAATTTGCCTTAATGCCGTCGGCGAGGCCTTGCCAAAGGGAATCGTGAGTAATAGCGCTCCCCCGGGTTTCAACACTTGGCGCCACGCCTGCATGGCCGC
>Ga0206854_1019_pt1 | contig 49387 bp, 45 predicted proteins | sample Alteio_BWOrgCont_50_FD_152870 | JGI IMG/M metagenome (GOLD analysis project Ga0206854, IMG submission 152870) | Enriched cells from forest soil in Barre Woods Harvard Forest LTER site, Petersham, Massachusetts, United States -... | ecosystem: Environmental > Terrestrial > Soil > Temperate forest >...
CTGCTAATTTAAAAATTGATGGCAAAACAACAGAGTGGGATAATACTTTCCAGGCTAGTAACCGCTCAACAGATGTTTCCTATACAATGGCTAATGACGACAAGAACCTTTATCTGTTAACATATATTACACAACCCGATGCTGTGTTCTATAAAGCCATGACAGGCGGAATAACGCTGGTGATACAAGCGGGTAGCCAAAAGGTAAGCGTGCGGTACCCCGTGTTCTCCAAAAAATCTCCACCAACTTTCGCTCGCCTGGCAAGAAACCAGGCCTTAACCGGCACAGACGATGATCCGATATTAGTAAAGGATAATGCCTCATTAATGGACAATGCCAAAGATATAGAGGTAATTGGCGTTAAAGGTATAGATACCCTTATCTCTATCTATAATGAATACAACATTAAAGCAGTCGGGCGTTTTGATGTTAAACAGGGATATGTTTATGAGATGGCCATTCCGCTTAAATATCTCGGCTTAACCGAAGGAGCAAAATTCAATTACCAGGTTTTGGTGAACAGTGGGCCCAGTAAATATGCCCGAAGCGACGCGCAAATGCCGAGAATAACCGGAGGCAGGCGTGCCGATGGAACTGAACTAACACAAGCCGAAGTAGATGACGGAAACGCAAAAATGGGAATATTGATAGCAGCACGATATGCCGGCACTGATTTTTCTGCTGATTATACGCTGGCCAAAAAACCATAAACAGGTTATGAAAACGTTCATTAAGGCGATTATTGTATCATTATTGATGATAACATCAGCCAATGCTATTGCCCAAGAGTTACCACAACCACTACTTATTTCGACCGATAGCACTGCTCAAAAGCTACCTAATGTGCAGCAAACCAGCTTGCGTGCACCTGTAAATATTAAGATAGATGGCAAGGCAACAGAATGGGGTGATAAGTTTCAAGCCTATAACAACATTACGGGAATATTTTATACCATGGCTAATGATGATAAAAATATCTACTTTACTATAAAGGCAACCAACCCTGATATTATTGACAGAATTGTACAGGGAGGTATTGTTTTAAGCATGCAAACAACTGATAAAAAAGATGCTAAAAATGTTGCTGTTAATTTTCCGATAGCGCTAAAAAAAAGCTATGCTGTTTTGATACTTCGGGATAGGGCAGGGCTGTCAAAAGATTCGTTAGCTAAAATTGCTATATCGTCTTTTGAACAAAATAATATCATACTGAAAAATAAATTTATACAGATTGCTGTAAACACCGGTAATACAACCGACACTATGCTGATGAGCAATAAACTCGGTGTTAAAGCCGCCGCAGCAATTGACATTAATCGCGCTTATACACAGCAAATGGTAATTCCATTAGGACTTTTAGGTTTATCTGAAGCTACTGCCTCTAAATTTAATTATCAGGTACATCTTACAGGCTCATTACTAACGGCAAGTATCACCTTTTCAGGCCCCGCAGGCCCTAATCCTACTCCTCAGCAATTAGCAGAACTGGACAGAGCTTTGGAGCAAGCAAATGCACGTAAAGCGATGCTAAGTGCACCAGCTGATTTTTCGGCCGAGTACACGCTGGCCACAAAACCATAATTGATAGATGAAAATATCAAATTGTTTGGCGCATTGTAATAATTATGTTTCAAATATTTTAACTGTTATTTTTTTATAGTTTTGTTAGTTAATACACTTAAAACTAACTGACTAATGAAATTTAAAATTATTATCGGTACACTGGCTCTTGCAGCAGGTGTAACCGTTGCCGGTGCGCAAACTACGCCCCCGGTTACAACTCCAGCAGCCGGAGCGGCTGCACAAGGCGGCGGTGGCCGTGCCCGCGGTGGCAGTGCTTTTACAGATGGTGTTGCCCCGGAGACAAAATACAATTACAATGATTTGTGGAAACCATTTTTTTACACCAAAAATGGCGATGAGTTCAGAGCGGCCGACGGTCAGCCGGGCCCTAAATACTGGCAAAACCGTGCAGATTACAAAATCAACGCTAAAATTGATACTACCAAAAACGAAGTTACCGGATCGGAAGTAATAAGCTATACCAATAACAGCCCTCAAAAAATTGATTTTGTATGGATGTGGCTTGACCAAAACCTATTCAAAATGGATTCAAGAGGCGTTAAGCAAGTGCCTTTAGTGAATGATCCGCAAAGAGGTATAGTACAAAGCAGCCGTAACTGGGGTAACGGACAGGTATTTGATGCCGGCGATAAAATTAAATCGGTAAAAATAATATCTACCGTAAACGGCAAAGCAACTACTACCGATGCTAAATTTTTAATTAACGATACCCGTATGCAGGTATTTGTACCAAAAGGTATAGCTGCAAACGGTGGTAAAATACAATTCAAAATTGAGTGGTCATTCATATCTCCCGATTACGGATCTGACCGTATGGGTATTACCTATACCAAAGAAGGAAAAACTTACCAGGTTGCACAATGGTACCCACGTATGTGTGTGTATGACGACCTGCAAGGCTGGAACACTTTGCCTTATACCGGCGAAAGCGAGTTCTATTTAGAGTATGGCGATTTTGACCTGAACATCACCGCTCCTGCAAAAGACATCGTTGTATGTTCAGGCGAGTTATTAAATGCAAAAGATGTATACACACCAGAGCAGTTAAAAAGATGGGCAATTGCTGAAAAAAGCGAAAAAACAGTATTTATCCGTAAACCGGAAGAAGTACTTAGCCCGGCATCTCGTCCTTCAGGAAAATCAGAATTAACCTGGCACTTCCAAATCAAAAATTCTCGTGATGCTTCATGGGGAGCATCAGCCGCATATGTTCTTGATGCCGCAAAAATTGATCTGCCAAGCGGAAGAAAATCAACAGCTATTTCTGCTTACCCGGTTGCATTAGCAGCACGCGCAGCACGTACTACCGAAATGGTAAAAGCGTCTATCGAGTATAACTCAAAAAAATGGTATGAGTTTCCTTATCCTGCTGCTACTACTGCTATTGGCAGGGCAGGTGGTATGGAATACCCGGGTATTATATTTGTTAGCGGCAGCTCATGGGGTACGCTTGACCACGAGTTTGGTCACAACTGGTTCCCAATGGTTGTAGGCTCTAACGAACGTTTATACGGCTGGATGGATGAAGGCTTCAATACTTTCATTAACACCTTGTCTACTGCTTTTGCATTAAAAGGCGAGTTTTACAGGCCAGCTGGTCAGCCAAGTGCTACCGGTTTTACAAGACCAAGTCTTGAGCCAATTTTAAGTAATCCTGATAACTTGAAAGAAGCTAATAATGGTACCTTATTATACAGCAAACCAAGCGCAGGTTTAGTTATGCTGCGCGAACAAATATTAGGCCCTGAGCGTTTTGATTTCGCGTTCAGAACTTACATTGAGCGCTGGGCTTACAAACACCCTGCACCTGATGATTTCTTCCGTACAATGGAAGCAGCTTCTGGCGAAAGTTTACAATGGTTCTGGAGAGGCTGGTTCGTAAATAACTGGCAGTTAGACCAGGCTGTACGTAACGTTAGCTATGTAGATAAAGATCCAACAAAAGGCGCTATTATCACCATTGATAACTTAGAAAAAATGGCAATGCCTTTAACTATCGAAATTAAAACAGTTAGCGGTAAAACAGATCGTGTAAACTACACTGCCGAAATTTGGGAGCGTAACGTTAGCTGGTCATTCAAATATCCATCTACCGAAGCTATTGAATCGGTAACCATCGATCCAGATCATAAATTACCGGATGCTAACCCGGCTAATAACGTTTGGACAGCAAAAAAATAAGAGTATTTAATTAAGCAAAAAACCCGGCAACCAGCCGGGTTTTTTGCTTACCTGGTATAGCTAAAGTGGCGCGGTTGTTGTTTTAGGTATTTTATGTTAAAATTACAGTTGGCTGAAACCCGGCTGTATTAAATAAGTTAATTTTAAACAAAAAATTAATTGCCATGAAAACGCTTTGGAGTATTGTCTTTTTGTTGTTAACAACCGGCATTGTAAATGCACAGGATGTTTTAAAAGGATCGGTACATGAGGTGGGCAGTAATGATAAAATGCCCGATGTTTTTGTACGGGATGTGAACAATAAACAAACCGCTACACTTACCGATAAGAACGGCAATTTCGAAATAAGAACCGCTACCGGTCATACGTTGATCTTCGACTCGCCGGGCTATATATCTGATACTTTGTATGTGATAGATATGAAGCCGAAAAAGGTAGAAATGAAATCAATGAGTATAGCGCTGCGCGAGGTTAACATTAATACCACCAAACGCGAAGCATTCGATCCGCAAAAAGAATACCCGGAAGTATACGAAAAAAGCAAAGTGTATGTCATGTCGCCAAGTACCTGGTTCTCTCAGGAAGGGAAGAACGCACGCCGCTTAAAAAAATACTTTGCAACCGAAGCGCAGCAACGCCATATTGACGAAGTGTATACTAAAAGTTATGTAGGTAGTATTGTTCCGCTTAAAGGTGATGACCTGGAAAGTTTTATGACTTTATACCGCCCAACTTATGCTTTTTTGCGAAACAATAACGGCCCTTCACTAGTGGCATTTATAAATGACTCGTACAAAAAGTATATGGCCCTGCCAGTCGATAAACGTAAACTGGCAAGATTGACGGATAATTAATCGTTATATATTTTTAGCCAGCCAATCACCAACCTCGCTTGTTTTGTAGGGTTTGTTTTTTCCTGCCAGATCCTCGGTTACTATGCCTTCGGCTAATGATTTATTAACTACTGCGCGTATCAATTCGGCTTCTTCTTTTAATCCAAAAGCATCCTCAAACATCATAGCGGCCGATAATACAGTTGCCAAAGGATTGGCAATATCTTTACCTGCAGCTTGAGGATAAGAGCCATGAATAGGCTCAAACAATGAAGTATGTACCCCAATTGAAGCCGACGGCATTAATCCCATTGAGCCTGATATAACAGAAGCCTCATCAGTTAAAATATCGCCAAAAAGGTTTTCGGTTATTAGTACGTCGTAGCTGTTTGGCCATTGCACCAAACGCATTGCCACCGCATCAACAAATTCATAACTCACAGTAACTTCAGGGAAATCTTTTTCCATATCCTGTACCGTTTCGCGCCATAGGCGCGATGTTTCCAGCACGTTGGCTTTATCTACGCAACAAAGTTTTTTACTACGGCTCATCGCCATTTCAAAACCTAGTTTAGCCAGGCGTTTAACCTCTTCACGAGTATAGGTGCAGGTATCAAAAGCGGTATCACCGTTATCTTTTCGGCCTCTTTCGCCAAAGTAAATACCACCGGTAAGTTCGCGTAATATGATCAGATCTGTACCTTCAATGCGCTCCCTTTTTAGTGGCGAGTTATCAATTAATGATGGGAAAGTAAACGTAGGCCTCACGTTTGCGAACAGGCCCAGTTTTTTACGCATTTTCAATAATCCCTGCTCGGGTCTAACAGTTGCTTTAGGGTCATTATCAAAGCGTGGGTGGCCTATTGCACCAAATAAAACTGCATCGGCAGCCATGCAAATTTCATGGGTTTCATCCGGATAAGGTTCGCCAACAGCATCAATGGCAGCAGCACCGGTCAATGCCGATGTCCATATAATTTCGTGATTAAATTTTTTTGCAATGGCATCAGATACTTTTACAGCCTGGTCAATAACCTCGGGCCCAATTCCATCTCCCGCTAAAAGTGCGATATTCAGTTTCATTTGTTATAGGTGTGTTTTTTCTTTTTATAATCTTAATAAACTAATCTCTAATCTCCAACCACTAATCTCTATATTATATTCAACATTTTTTGCGTGGCTTTTATAGCACAAACCGTTTGGTCCGAGTCCAGCCCCCTTGTTATAAATTTTTTCTGATCCGTTTCCCAAGTGATAATTGTTTCGCATAACGCGTCAGAGCTACTACCCGGCGCAATGCGCACAGCATAATCTATCAGTTTAGGCAATCGTCTTTTTTTCTTATTATACACTTTGGTAAGCGCATTCATAAAAGCATCAAACTGGCCATCGCCCTGCGCATTTTCTTCAAACTTCTCATCATCTATCTTTACAGCAATAGTTGCGGAGGGGCGCAAACCCATAGAATTCATTAATACATACGATTCTACGACCACCTTTTCCCCATAAAGGCTGCTATCTAAAACATCCGAAATGATGTAAGGCAGATCCTCTTTAGTTACCGTTTCTTTTTTATCGCCCAGCTCAATTACGCGTTGGGTGACTTTTTTCAAGTCGGCATCATTGAGTTTTAAACCTAATTCCTGCAGGTTTTTTTCAATATTAGCTTTTCCAGATGTTTTCCCTAAAGCATACTCGCGTTTCCGGCCAAAACGCTCCGGGAGTAAGTCGTTAAAATACAGGTTGTTTTTGCTGTCGCCATCGGCATGTATGCCTGCTGTTTGCGTGAACACATTAGAACCTACGATCGGCTTATTTGACGGGATACGGATACCAGAAAAAGTTTCCACCAGTTTACTTACGCTATAAATGGCCGATTCTTTCATTTGCACCTCAATGCCCGGACAAAAATCATTAAGTACTGCAATAGTACTTGCCAAAGCCGCGTTACCAGCTCGTTCACCCATACCGTTCACCGTTAAGTGCAAGCCATCTATTCCTGCCTTTACGGCCTCTAAAACGTTGGCCGTACCCAGGTCATAATCGTTATGCGCGTGGAAATCAAAATGAATGGCCGGATATTTTGATTTAATATCTGTTATATAGGTAAAGGTTTCCGTAGGCGTTAGTATACCCAATGTATCAGGCAATAAAATTCTTTTTACTGGCAAAACGGATAATGCATCCAATAATTGAAAAACATAATCTGGCGAGTTGCGCATGCCGTTGCTCCAATCTTCCAGGTAAACATTAGTGGCTATATTATGATTCGTGGCCAGGTCAATTACCTTTTTTATTTCGGCAAAATGCTGTTGCGGTGTTTTTTTAAGCTGATGGGTTAAATGGTTCATCGAGCCTTTTGTTAAAAGGTTCTGTACTTTTACTCCCGATTGCACCATCCAGTCAACAGATACACCATCGTCTACAAATGATAATACCTCGATCCGGTCGGCATAACCATTGGCTTCAGCCCAAACCAAAATATTTTTTACCGCCTGGAACTCTCCCTCTGATACGCGCGCGGAAGCAATTTCAACCCTGTCAACATTGAGTTCTTCAAGCAGCAATTGGGTTATAGTTAATTTCTCCGAGATAGAAAACGATACCCCCGATGTTTGTTCCCCATCGCGCAGTGTAGTATCCATTATCTCAATTTTTCTTCGTTGCATGTATCGGCTGGTATGTGGCAATTATATTATGAGGTGCAGTGGGCTGTGCGATCCCCTGTTGAGAGGGGGAAGGGCTGTGTTCTTCGCTTCTATAACACACCCCTGCCTTCGCACTGCCATTGCGCCCCCTCTCGAGAGGGGAACTATTAATTATATCGGCAGGTTTGCTGCAAATTCTTCTATTTCTGGTTTAATGCTTTGCAAATAATCAATATCATCAAAGCCATTAAGCATATTGTTTTTTTTGTAGGAGTTAATATCGAACCTTTCTTTTTCGCCGGTGGCTAAAAGGGTAATGGTTTGATCGGGAAGGTTTACTTCTAATTCTGTTTTTGGATCGCTGTGAATGGCCGCGAATATCTTTTCAGAAAACTCAGGGCTAACCTGTACAGGCAATACACCAACATTTAAACAGTTGTTCCTAAAAATATCTGCAAAAAAGCTGGATACCACGCACCTGAAACCATAATCATAAACAGCCCAGGCCGCATGCTCTCTTGACGAGCCCGAGCCAAAGTTTTTACCGCCAACCAATATCTTGCCACTATAAGTGGGATTGTTCAGCACAAAATCTTTTTTAGGCGAATTATCTGCATTATACCGCCAGTCGCGGAAAAGGTTATCGCCAAAACCAATACGTTCAGTAGCCTTTAAAAAACGGGCAGGTATTATCTGGTCGGTATCCACATTCTCGATAGGTAGTGGTACCGCTGTGCTTGTTAGTATATTAAATTTATCGTAAGCCATTTTGTTGTTTGATGTGCAGATGTGCGAATATGCAAATGTGCAGATGCTTGTATATTAAACTAGTTCTTCTATTAACGTCCTCGGGTCGGTTACTACGCCGGTAACTGCTGCCGCTGCTGCAACTAACGGACTTGCCAACATTGTTCTTGCGCCTGGTCCCTGTCTTCCTTCAAAGTTCCTGTTCGAGGTGCTTACCGCGTATTTTCCGGCGGGTACCTTGTCATCATTCATTGCTAAACAAGCCGAACAGCCTGGCTGGCGTAAAGCAAAGCCGGCTTCAGTTAAAATATCCAGCAAACCTTCCTCTTTAATTTGCGATTCCACAATATGCGATCCGGGTACCAGCCATACGGTAACATCATCGGCTTTATGTTTACCTTTTACCAATGATGTAAATGCGCGAAAATCTTCAATGCGTCCGTTGGTACAGCTTCCCACAAAAACAAAATCTACTTTCTTACCTATCATCGAGTCGCCTTCACTAAAACTCATATATCCTAACGATTTAGCATAAGTTGCCGCACCGCCTTCTGCATGTGCCGCATCTGGTATATCATGTGATATGCCCATGCCCATACCGGGGTTGGTGCCATAAGTTATCATCGGCTCAATAGTCGATCCATTAAACGTAAATTCTTTATCAAATACTGCATCAGTATCTGTTTTAAGCGTTTTATAGTAAGCTAATGCTCTACCCCACGCTTCGCCTTTTGGGCTAAACTCGCGGCCTTTTACATAGTTAATGGTTGTTTCATCGGGAGCTATCATGCCACCACGCGCGCCCATTTCAATGCTCATGTTGCAAACCGTCATACGGCCTTCCATGCTCATGTTTTCCAATACTTCGCCCGCATATTCAACAAAATAACCGGTAGCGCCTGAGGTTGTTAATTGCGAAATAATGAATAACGCCACATCCTTTGGTGTTACGCCAAAGCCTAGCTTACCTGTTACGTTAATACGCATTTTTTTAGGCTTAGGCTGCATAATACATTGCGTAGCCAAAACCATTTCCACTTCCGATGTGCCAATACCAAACGCGATAGCTCCAAAAGCTCCGTGGGTTGAAGTATGCGAGTCGCCGCAAACTATGGTTGCACCGGGTTGGGTAATGCCATATTCAGGACCAACAACGTGTACAATGCCATTTTTTTGGTGGCCTAACCCCCAATAACTAATACCGTACTCGTTTGAGTTTTCCTCCAACATTTGCAATTGGTTTGCAGAAAGTGGATCGGCGACCGGTAAGTGCTGGTTGATGGTTGGCGTGTTATGGTCGGCAGTGGCAAAAGTGCGTTCTGGATATAAAACTTTTATTCCCCGGCTTTTCAATCCTAAAAACGCAACCGGGCTTGTTACTTCATGTATCAGGTGGCGATCGATAAAAAGCACATCGGGGCCGCCTTCAATTTTACGTACCACATGCTTATCCCACACCTTGTCAAATAATGTCTTGCTCATTTTAAATTTTAATTAGTATCTCTTTGCAAAGATTGAATATACATATTGTCGGCTGTCATCAACAACAACAAATCATCATCATTAATATCCAGCTTGTTATCCGCCAATGCCAAAAAGCGGTTGTATGCACCACCCAGTTCTTCTTTACCCAAATTATTAAAACCAAGGCGTTCCAAATGATACTTTAACGCATGCCGTCCGCTGCGTGCGGTAAGTACAATACTGGCATTGGGGAAACCAACATCTTCGGGCCTGATGATCTCGTAGTTTTCACGGTTCTTTAAAAAACCATCCTGGTGTATGCCAGAGCTGTGTGCAAAGGCGTTGCTGCCAACAATGGCTTTGTTAGGCTGCACCGGCATGCGCATTTGCGAGCTCACCATACGGCTTAGCTCATAAAAGCTCTTGGTATTAACGTTGGTATGCAGGCCTAATACCTGGTGCGTTTTTAATATCATTACCACTTCTTCAATAGAAGTATTGCCAGCACGTTCGCCAATGCCATTTATGGTGCCTTCAATTTGACGTGCGCCATTTTGTAAGCCAGCGATTGAGTTGGCGGTGGCTAAACCTAAATCGTTATGGCAGTGAACAGATATAATAGCCTTATCAATATTCTTTACATTCTCTTTTAGAAACTTGATCTTGTTGCCGTACTGGTCGGGCAGGCAATAACCATTTGTATCGGGTATATTTACTACAGTCGCACCGGCTGCTATAACTGCTTCTATCATTTGCGCCAGGTAATGAACATCAGCACGACCTGCATCCTCGGCATAAAACTCAATATCCTCAACAAATTTTTTGGCATACTTTACTGCGTCGATAGCGCGTACCAATATCTCCTCGCGGGTACTATTAAATTTGTTTTTGATGTGCATATCCGACGCGCCAATACCGGTATGTATACGCGGATGTTTAGCATATTGCAACGATTCAACTGCTACATCAATATCGCCTTTGTTTGCACGGGTAAGCGCGCATACAACAGGGTTACGCACCGCTTTCGATATTTCAACAACACTTTGAAAATCGCCGGGACTTGATATCGGGAAACCCGCTTCAATTATGTCAACTCCCAAAGCCTCCAGCTCACGGGCTATTTCTATTTTTTCGGGCGTAGTTAACTGGCAGCCCGGTACCTGCTCGCCATCGCGAAGCGTGGTATCAAAAACATAAACTCGGTTTGGATCGTGTAGCATATCTTCTTTTTTTAGTATTATTTATTCAGTGGCGAGTGACGAGATGTGGGTGGCGGGCGTCAAGTTTTCTTGCTGCTCATCACTGGCTACTCGTCACTCACCACCCGTCACTGACTTAAGCTTCCACCACCTGGTTCTCAGGTCTTAAGCTGCGCACAGTTTTGCCGGCTCTCCATAATTCGCTGTCGCGAAGTTCGGCCAGTTCGGCATCCAATTTTTCGCGGTAATCGGGCCTGCTGTTTGAATCGATTGATTTTTGCGATTCTTTGCCTGTTGCCACGCTTTCATACAATTCTTCAAATACAGGTTTGGTTGCATCGCGGAAACGTTTCCACCAATCCAGCGCACCGCGCTGTGCGGTAGTTGAGCAATTGGCGTACATCCAGTCCATACCGTTTTCGGCAACCAACGGCATTAACGATTGAGTTAACTCTTCAACCGTTTCGTTAAACGACTCAGATGGAGAGTGGCCCTTGCTGCGCAATACATCATACTGTGCTGCAAAAATACCCTGTATACAACCCATCAGCGTGCCACGCTCGCCGGTTAGGTCGCTATAAACTTCTTTTTTGAAATCAGTTTCGAATAAATAACCGCTACCAACGGCAATACCTAATGCTATCACTCGCTCAAACGCGCGGCCTGTGGCATCCTGGAAAATAGCATAGCTAGAATTCAAGCCACGGCCCTGTAAAAACATACGGCGCAATGATGTACCTGATCCTTTTGGCGCAACTAAAAACACATCCACATCCGCAGGAGGAACAATACCTGTTTGCTCTTTAAAAGTGATGCCGAAACCGTGTGAGAAATACAGCGCTTTGCCCGGTGTTAAATGTTTTTTAACGGTTGGCCACATGGCAATTTGTGCCGCGTCGCTTAATAAATAGCAAATAACGGTTCCTCTCTCTAAAGCTTCTTCAATTTCAAAAAGCGATACGCCGGGTACAAAACCGTCACTAACAGCTTTATCCCACGATTTTGAATTTTTACGCTGACCAACAATAACATTAATGCCATTGTCTTTTTGGTTTAATGCCTGGCCCGGGCCTTGTACGCCATAGCCTATAACAGCCACAACTTCGTCTCTTAATACGTCCTGTGCTTTTGATAAAGGGAACTCCTCGCGGGTAACTACATTTTCTTCACTACCACCGAAATTTAATTTTGCCATTTTTTCTGTATTTTTTGATTTCACCGATGTTTTGTGATTTCACCGATTTGATTTTTTGATTTATGCTGATTTATCTATTTTAATTCTTTCTAACCAAACTCCCCTTTAAGGGGTTGGGGCTTACATTGTAAATACTTTACTTCCTTTATTTAAATATTCATTCTCCACAACGTCTTCGCCCGGTTCCAGGCGTTCAAACTCGCGTAGTTTAGCGTTAAAACCCTCGCTATCTTTAATAATGGCTACCCTTGCGCTGCGTACAAATTCAATCAGTCCGTAGGGCTGCAGAATATTGATCAGGTTATCTGTCTCTTCGCGATGTCCTGTTGTTTCAAATACTGTATAATCTTTACGGATAACTACTGCCCTTGCACCATTTTCTCGCAGCAAACGTTCCACGCTAACCTTTTCGGCAATTACATCTGTGGATACTTTGTACAGCGCCAATTCCTGCCATATCACATCCTCGTTAGTATGATAATATACTTTTAACACCTCTACCTGCTTTTCTATCTGGCGTGAAAGCTTGCGTACCACATCTTCCGACTCGGTAATGACAATATTGAATCTGTGAATGCTATCTATCTCAGACGGAGACGTATTCAAACTGTCAATATTTATTTTACGGCGCGTAAAAATGGTAGCTATACGGCTAAGCAAACCTATCTGGTTCTCCGTATATACCGTGATATTGTATTCCTGCTTATCTATGTCTTGGTGATCGCTCATTTCTTTCTTTATTTAAGCCTTATCTCGCTTACACTGCATCCTTGTGGCACCATTGGGAATACATTATTCTCTTTGGTTACCATTACTTCTAATAAATAAGAACCCTTGTTATCCAGCATTTCTTTTAATGCACCGGGCAAGTCTTCACGTTCCGATATACATCTGCCGTTTACCCTGTAAGCTGCTGCCAATGCCACAAAATCGGGGCTTTGAATATCCACAAACGAATACCGGCGGTCGTTAAATAATTCTTGCCATTGGCGCACCATGCCCAGGAATCGGTTATTTAAAATAATGATCTTCACATCAACGCCTGACTGCATAATGGTTCCCATTTCCTGTAAGGTCATTTGGAAACCGCCATCGCCAATAATGGCGACCACAGTACGGTCCTGCGCGCCATATTTAGCGCCTATGGCAGCAGGTAGGGCAAATCCCATTGTACCTAATCCGCCACTGGTAACGTTACTCCTTGTCTTATTAAACTGTGCATAACGGCAGGCCACCATTTGGTGCTGACCAACATCGGTAACTATTATAGCTTCGCCTTTGGTCAGGTCATTTAATTGTTTGATGACCTCACCCATGGTTAACTCGCCTGAGGTCGGGTTCAGTTCTTTTTCAATTACCTGTTCAACTTCCTGGCGAGTATAATCATTAAACTTATTCAACCAATCGGTATGTTGTTTTTGCTGTATGGCCTGCGTCAACATGGGCAGGGTTTCCTTGCAATCGCCCCAAACGGGTACGGCTGCTTTAACGTTTTTATCTATCTCCGCAGGGTCAATATCCAAATGAATGATCTTTGCCTGTCTGGCGTACTTATCCAGGCGACCGGTTACGCGGTCATCAAATCGCATCCCTATGGCTATCAATATATCGCACTCATTTGTCAATACATTTGGCCCATAGTTACCATGCATACCAAGCATACCCACATTTTGCGGGTGATCTGTCGGGATAGCGCCCGCTCCTAAAATTGTCCATGCTGCTGGGATACCACTTTTTTCAATAAATGCTTTAAACTCTGCTTCAGCACTGCCTAATATTACACCTTGGCCCCATATTACAAATGGCTTTTTAGCGCTGTTAATTAACTCAGCAGCTTGTTGAATATATTGTGGCCTTACCACCGGCTTTGGTCGGTAGCTGCGGATATGGTCGCATTTGGTATAACCTTCGTAGGCAAATTTTTGTATCTGCGCGTTTTTAGTAATATCTATCAATACCGGGCCAGGCCTGCCGCTTTTAGCAATATAAAAGGCCTTGGCAATAGCTTCGGGAATTTCTGTAGCATCAGTTACCTGGTAATTCCATTTGGTAACCGGGGTGGTTATATTGATGACATCTGTTTCCTGGAAAGCATCCGTTCCTAATAAATGTGCAAACACCTGTCCGGTGATGCACACTAGAGGTGTACTATCTATCTGCGCATCGGCCAACCCGGTAACTAAGTTAGTAGCACCAGGGCCACTGGTTGCAAACACCACACCTACCTTGCCCGATGTACGCGCATAACCCTGCCCGGCATGTATACCACCTTGTTCGTGGCGAACCAGTATGTGATTTAGTTTTTCGCGGTAATCGTATAAAGCATCATAAATTGGCATAATAGCCCCACCGGGATAACCGAAAATAACGTCAACCCCCTCGATCAACAACGCCTCCAATAAAGCCACCGAGCCGGATACTTCTATCGTATCTTTCTCTGCTGTTTTTGTTAGTACTTCCTGTTGTGCAACTTCCATTTATTTATTTTCTTTCTGCTTTTGGCTCTTAACTTTTCGCTTATTCATCCGTCACACAACCCTCTGCAGCTGTGCTTACGCTTTTTGCATATTTATATAATAAACCCTTTGTCACCTTTAGTGCCGGTTGTATCCATGCAGCTTTGCGGGCAGTCATTTCTTCATCAGTTAAGATTACATTAATAGTATTCTTCACGGCATCAATAATGATCTTATCCTCATCCTTTATTAAGCCTATTGCGCCACCGTCAAATGCTTCGGGGGTGATATGGCCTACCACGAATCCATGGGTGCCACCGCTAAAACGCCCATCGGTTATTAGTGCTACCGAACTACCCAAACCCGCACCAAAAATGGCCGATGTTGGTTTCAACATTTCGGGCATACCCGGTGCGCCCTTAGGGCCCACATTGCGGATAACTACCACATCGCCGGGTGTAACCCTGCCGCTTTGTATACCATTTATCAGCTCAAACTCGCCGTCAAATACACGGGCTGGGCCTTCAAAATGAGTGCCCTCTTTACCGCTTATTTTAGCTACGCTGCCGCCTGTGGCAATGTTGCCATACAATATTTGCAGGTGACCTGTAGCTTTAACGGGGGCTTCAACCGGCCATATAATATTTTGATTGTCAAATTTCAGTTCAGGCACATCGGCAAGGTTCTCGGCGATGGTTTTTCCGGTAACAGTAAGGCAATCGCCATGCAGCCAGCCTTGTGCAAGACAATATTTCATTACCGCAGGCACGCCGCCAATATTGTGCAAATCCTCCATCATGTATTTGCCGCTCGGCTTCATATCGGCCAATACTGGTATGCGGTTACTCACAGTCTGAAAATCATCCTGCGTTAATTTTACATCAACACTTTTTGCCATGGCTATCATGTGCAGTACCGCGTTGGTGCTTCCGCCCAATACCATAATTACCACCATTGCATTCTCAAATGCCTTGCGGGTCATGATATCGCTTGGCTTAATATCTTTTTCTAATAATATCCTGATGGCTTTGCCTGCCGCTAAACACTCAGCTTTCTTTTCATCGCTTAACGCTGGATTCGATGACGAGTAGGGTAGACTCATACCCAATGCCTCTATGGCCGCTGCCATAGTATTAGCAGTATACACACCACCACAGGCGCCCGCACTTGGGCAAGCATTTTTAATTACACCCATAAAATCCTCGGGGGTAATAGTACCTGCTATCTTTTTACCTAAAGCTTCAAATGCCGATACAATATTCAGATCTTCACCTTTCCAATGCCCGGGTTTAATAGTACCACCATATACCATAATAGATGGGCGGTTCAATCTACCCATAGCCATAATAGAGCCCGGCATGTTTTTATCGCAGCCCGGCAACGTAATCAACCCGTCGTAGTATTGTGCACCTGTAACGGCTTCTATCGAGTCGGCGATTATATCACGGCTAACCAGCGAGTAGCGCATACCATCGGTACCGTTGCTCATACCATCGCTTACACCAATAGTATGGAATATCAAGCCTACCAAATCTTCTGCCCAAATACCCTGTTTAACCAGCTTAGCCAAATCGTTCAGGTGCATATTGCAGGTGTTGCCATCATAACCCATACTTGCTACGCCCACTTGCGCCTTTTTCATATCGTCGTCGGTAAGCCCAATGCCGTATAACATAGCCTGCGCGGCAGGCTGCGTAGGGTCCTGCGTAAAGGTTTTGCTGTACTTGTTCAATTCAACTGTTTCGGTGCCGGGTACGCTCATTTTTTATTTCTTACTATTCTGTTTTCCGCACTGCGGATTTGGTATTTGTAAGATAGGCACAGCCTGTAAAACAGGCAATACTCTATTTTTATTTTTTTAAATAGATATAATAGTTTGATAATTTAACATTAATAGGAATTAAATTTCTATTAATATAATAATTTACAAATATAATTCTTTATACAATATACCAAAGTTTAAAACGGTATTCGGTATGTTTTTTATGCATGCATAGTAAACGCAAGTTTTTCGGCGTAAAACAACGTGCAGCACTAAAAAACTTGGCAGAAAAGGGCATGAAAAAAAAGAATACAAGAGATTGTAAATGATATTTTTTTACATCTTTAACAAAAGAACATTAATGAAGAAGTGCTTAGTCCTGTTATTATTAATAAACACCGCATGTTTTGCACAAAAATTTGACCTCACATTACATTTAATAAAAGACAGCACCTATTATTTGGACTCAAAGTCGGCCATGTCTATAGAGCAAAATATTGATAACGAACATAAACAAACTATTAATCTTGTCTCTTCAGGTACGGTATCTCATAAAGTGTTAGCTGTTCATGATACAGTTTATGACGTTGAAGTAATGTACCGGTCTTTAAAAATGCACGTGGAGATACCGGGCGTAAGTAATACGGATATTAGTAGCGACGATAAGAACCCGCAAAACATTGTTACAAAAATTATACGGGTGATGCTTAATAAGCCATTCAATATGCAAATAACAAATACCGGTAAAATATTGAGCGTGCAAAATATGGATAAGATATATGACGGTATGTTTGACGAGTTTCCGCAAGCTACTGATGTGCAAAGGGCTCAGTTTAAGGCGCAAATGCAGCAAGCTTTTGGCGAAAAATCACTAAGGGGAAGTTTCCAGGAAACTTTTGCGATGATACCCAAAAAGAAGATCGGCATAAATGAAAAATGGAACAGTACAAACAGGATTGAATCTATAATATCTTTAAAATACCTTACCACTTATGCTTTAACAGCCGTTAACAATGGAACTTATATTATACATGGATCGGCCACCGTTCGGGACAATGGCACACCTGAATATAAGCCTTATAGCAACAATAGGTTGCTACGTATTGCTGATGTAAACGGAACATCGGTTACCGACCTGCGGTTAGATAGAAAAACCGGCTGGCCCGTTTCTTCTGCAGTAACCAAAAATATAAAATGTACCGGTTATATGAAAGATAATACAGGGCATGTTTCCACAGCTACCATGGTAATAACCGGAGAGGTATCAGTGGTAGGTAAATATTGAAAGCTACATAAAAATGAGTTGATGTTGTTTGGTTAATATTCCTACTGCAACCAAAACATCGATTCAATATCATATTTGATCTCGGCCGGCAAGTCTTTTTTTACTACGTCGACAGTAATTTTTTTGTCGCCTCTTATGCGTACGCATTTCATAATGCTAATGCGGGCGCGTGTAAAATAATCGCGGTGCTTTTTTTGTACGGCGCTTAAATAAGATACTGTAAATTCTATCTCTGTCATGGCAGTAATAGTTTAAAGGTTATTGGTATTACAGGTATCGGCAAAATGGCTTAGGCTGCCATAAACAGCAATGATTATATGCTATAAAGGCTATGCAAGTTAGAAACAGTTTTAATGAAAAACAAATAAATTATGCTGTTTCTGACTGATTTGTAGGTGTGAACTATACACACAAAAAAGCCCGGTTAGGTAACTAACCGGGCAAAAAAAAATATTAAAAAAAATTATTTTGAAGTGATGCCTTCTACCAGTACTACCACTTTATTGTTTGAAGCCTCAACCACGCCGCCATGTATTAAAAATACTTCTTCTTTACCGCTGTTGCCACCGCGAACGGTTAGCTTGCCATCTTCTAAAGTTGAAATAATAGGAGCGTGATGGTTCAATATCTCGAAAAATCCCATTGTACCCGGCAGCGTTACCGATGTGGCCTCGCCTTCGTATACTTTTTTATCGGGAGTTAGAATTTCTAATGTCATCTGTATTTAGATTCAAGAACCAAGAGCCAAGAATCAAGAAGGAATAATCCTGTTTCTTGATTCTTGTTTCTTGACTCTTATTTAAGCGTTCGCTTCTTCTAATAATTTTTTACCTTTTTCAATAGCATCTTCAATGCTGCCTACAAGGTTAAATGCTGCTTCAGGATATTCGTCAACTTCGCCATCCATAATCATGTTGAAGCCTTTTATGGTATCTTTAATATCAACCAATACACCTTTTAAGCCTGTAAACTGCTCTGCTACGTGGAACGGCTGAGATAAGAAACGTTGTACACGGCGTGCGCGAGATACCACTAATTTATCTTCTTCAGATAACTCATCCATACCCAAAATGGCGATGATGTCCTGTAACTCTTTATAACGTTGTAATGTTTCTTTAACACGTTGAGCTGTGTTATAATGCTCATCGCCCAAAACGGTAGGACTTAATATACGTGAGGTTGAATCCAGTGGATCCACCGCAGGGTATATACCTAACTCGGCAATTTTACGTGAAAGTACGGTTGTAGCATCTAAGTGGGCAAATGTTGTGGCCGGCGCAGGGTCGGTCAAGTCATCCGCAGGTACATAAACCGCTTGTACAGATGTAATAGATCCACGTTTGGTTGAAGTGATACGTTCCTGCATCATACCCATCTCGGTAGCCAAAGTTGGCTGGTAACCCACCGCTGATGGCATACGACCTAACAACGCAGATACTTCTGAGCCGGCTTGTGTAAAGCGGAAGATATTATCAATAAAGAATAATATATCGCGGCCTTTGCCATCGCTGTCACCATCGCGGAAATACTCGGCAATTGTTAAGCCTGATAAAGCCACACGTGCACGCGCACCTGGAGGCTCGTTCATTTGACCGAATACGAAAGTAGCTTTTGAATCTTTTAAAGCTGATTTATCAACTTTAGAAAGGTCCCATCCACCTTCTTCCATAGAATGCATAAATGCATCGCCATATTTTATAATGCCTGCTTCAAGCATCTCGCGCAAAAGGTCATTACCTTCACGTGTACGCTCGCCTACACCGGCAAATACCGATAAACCATCATAAGCTTTCGCGATGTTGTTAATCAGCTCTTGAATTAATACTGTTTTACCTACACCTGCACCACCAAACAAACCAATTTTACCACCTTTTGAATAAGGCTCCAGTAAGTCGATTACTTTAATACCGGTAAACAATACTTCTACCTCTGTTGAAAGGTCCTCGAAACGCGGAGGGGTATTGTGAATAGGGCGACCATTGGTTTTATCTAAGTTTTCGATACCGTCAATAGCATCGCCAACTACGTTAAATACGCGGCCTTTAATATTTTCGCCAACCGGCATTTTTATAGCCGAACCTAAGTCAACCACAGGCATACCACGCAATAATCCGTCTGTCGAATCCATTGCAACGGCACGTACGCGGTCTTCACCTAAGTGTTGTTGAACTTCTAAAATGATTTTTTGGCCATTATCCTTAGTGATCTCTAACGCGTTGTAGATTCTGGGAAGCTGGGCATTGTCAGCAAAGCTAACGTCAACTACCGGACCGATGATCCGGGAAATTTTTCCAATGTTTGGCATACTTGTCTTTAAAGAATATGATAGAAACAGGCACTATTTTCTGTACGCTATTTCCGGGCGCAAAGTTAAGGTTTATAATACAATATTAAAATACTTATGGTGAGATTTTTTTCAGGCTTTTTTTAATAATACAAATCATTCTTTAATAAAATTTATTTTAATCAACTCGTATATCAAAGTATAATGGTTATTCTTGTTTTTAAATTACTGCCAATTAAAAATAATAATAACTATGAGTGTATTTTCAAAACGTCCAAAAGTTAAGTTTAATGTAAAAACTGTATTTGACGGTCATTTTAAAATAACTTACAGAGGAATAGAAGCTGTTAAGTGCCCGTTTGATTATGTGCTGTATCAAATGCTTATTTGGGAAATTAAACCCGACCTTATTATTGAAATTGGAACTAATAAAGGTGGCTCGGCTTTATATTTTGCCGACATATTAAATATGTTAGGGGGCAAGAGAGAGGTACACACTATTGATATTGTTAAAGATTTGATAGATCCTTCAATTGCAAATAATACACTTATAAAAACATTTACTGATGGTTACCAGAATTACAATTTAGAGCTTGCCAAAGGCTTTGAGAAAATATTAATTATTGAAGATGGCTCACATACGTATGAGGATACCATAGCTGCAATGAAAAAATTTGCCTCATTGGTAACTCCGGGTTCATATATGATAATTGAGGATGGTATCATTGATGAGCTTGGCTTAAAGAAAGCTCATAATGGAGGGCCTTTAAAAGCAATTGCCGAATTTATGGACACATCAACCGATTTTGTTATTGACAGAAAATGGTGCGATATGTTTGGTACCAATGCAACATTTAATGTAAACGGATATTTGAAACGAATTTAACAATCTGCTAAATTCAAAACCATTTTACCTATATGTTTGCTGCTCTCCATCAATGCATGCGCCTCAGCAGCCCTATCCGCTGGGAATATATCTTGGATAATTGCCTTTATTTTTCCTTCCGCAATAAGCGGCCAGATATGCTCTTCAAGGTTTCGGGCAATCTCACTTTTAAAAGCAACCTCACGCGAACGGAGCATGGAACCAGTTATAATGAGCCTTTTACGCATTACCGCAGCCAGATCAATGTTAACATCTTTTCCCTTCATGGTATTTATCATCACCAGCCTGCCATCGTTAGCTAATGACTGAATGTTGCCAGGCGTATAATCGCCGCCAATCATATCTAAAATAACATTTACGCCTTGGCCACTGGTTAGCTCTTTTATGCGTTCGGCAAAGTTTTCTGTTTTATAGTTAATAGCTTTTGCAGCACCCAGTTCTTCGCAAAACTTACATTTCTCATCGGTACCTGCAGTTACATAAACTGTGCTACCCAGGGCTTTTGCCATTTGTATAGCTGCCACCCCAATACCGCTCGATCCGCCATGAACCAGCAAGCTTTCGCCGGGCTGCAATTTTCCCCTGTCAAACACATTGCTCCATACGGTAAAAAAAGTTTCTGGTAACGATGCCGCTTCAATGAACGTTAAATTTTCGGGTATCGGCAAACATTGCCCTTCGGGTACATTGCAGTATTCCGCATAGCCGCCGCCCCAAACCAGGGCGCAAACTTTGTCGCCGGCCTTCCAGCGGTTAACGTTCGCGCCTACCTTGTTTACTATGCCTGCAATTTCCAATCCCGGTATTTCTGTTGGCGCACCGGGTGGGGGCGGATAATTACCTTTGCGTTGCGATATATCGGGCCGGTTTACACCTGCCGCGCAAACTTTTACCAATACCTCATTGGTGCCATATTCGGGTATGGGCCGTTCGGCTAATTGCAAAACTTCCGGACCGCCAGGTTGGGTAATTATTACTGCTTTCATGTTAAATGGTAAAGGTAATAACCCGGTTTAAATACTTATGTTTTTTTATAACGGGTAAAGGTTCTGTTACCCGTTATAAAAACAACTTTTTACTCACCCTACACTGGCAAATATTTATTCAACACTTTCCCGCTACCATAAGCAGTAGTGCTTTCTAACTTCATTAATTTATCTTCCTTAAAAATTGAAAGGCCGCTGCCTATTGCAATAGGGCATCTGAAAATATAATATTCATCAATCAAATTAAGGCTAATAAGCGAGCTTACAAAACCAGCGCCTCCATAAACTATAATATCCTTTCCCTGTTGTTTTTTCAATTCTTGTACCGCGGTAGCTAAGTCGCCGTTCTCAACTTCCAGGTTGCGGGCTTTAAAGTCGGTTTTGGTATGGCTGAAAACTATCTTATGCATATTTACCATTAACTGCGCCAACGGTTGTTGTGGGCTATTGGGTTGATTGTCGACAATATTTTCCCAGTGGTTAGTGAATTCAGGAATCATTTTGCGGCCCAGTAAAATGGTATCGCAACTTTCGGCAAGTTCAATTACTTTTTGGAAACCTGCTTCATCGGGCCCGGTAATAAAAATCCAGTCTCCCTGGCCATCAGGCCTGGCAACAAAACCATCAAGTGACATTTGTACCTGTAACTTTAATTTTCTCATAACATTGTTTTTAAAGGTGATCGTTTTTTTTTCTATTACAAATGTCTGCAAACAGTACATGACATTCTGGGTGTGATCGTGACAAATAGAAGGTGATTTGCGTACAAAAAGCAGGCCGACCTTTAGCCTATATTTACAATTATTAATATCTTTATATAGTGCTCAAAACTTTACCCGCATGAAAATACTATTCCTTTTTTTATTTGCTGCCGCGATAATCGCTTTATCGGCCTTAAACACAAACGCGCAGGTTATTACCAAATACGGCGATAACGTAAGTACGCTTGATGGTATTATAAAAGCCTATTATGATGTGGTAACCGTTAAAAAAGGAGGCAAGGTGCTTTATGAGCGCGATAGTTTGATTCACTGGCCAAATGTGTATATAGGCGCATCTGGTGTTAATAGGCAGGGGAAGCCAACCATGCAATATGTAAGCCTTAAACAATACCATCGTTTATCTGACGCAGGGCTGGAGCGTGATGGGTTCGACGAGCGCGAAATATCGCGTAAGGTGGAAAAGTTTGGCAATATTTATCATGTTTGGAGTACCTACGAAAGCCGCAATACTACCGATGGCCCTGTAATTGACCGGGGCATTAACAGCATTGAATTATTTAATGACGGCATCCGCTTCTGGATAATGGGCTGGATATATGATGGCGAGCGCAAAACTAATCCCATACCGACGGAGTACTTGAACAAGTAGATGCATTTAACTGCTATAAAATTTTCTCAAAAAAATTTGCGTAGTCAAATAACTACATTTATATTTGTAGTCAAATAGCTACATAATAAAATTATATCAAAAAGAAATAAACAATATGGAACTAAAGACAAAGGTAAATGCCGAACCGGGCAAACAAGATCTGACCGTTACAAGAGAATTTGACCTGCCCGTTGAATTGATTTTTAAGGCCCACACCGATGCTGAGCTCATAGAACAGTGGAAGGGCGTAAAAGTAGTAAAGATGGGAGGCAAAAAACACACTGGCTTCGAAGCCGAGGTGCGCGACCCACAGGGCAACGTGATAGCCAGGACAGGAGGTGTCATCCATGATTTCGTCACTGATAAAAAGATCGTCCGTACTTTCGAAGTGGAGGGTGCGCCATTTGGGGTTACTTTAGAAATATATAACTTTGAAGTATTAACAGACGATACCAGCAGGTTGAATATGCACTTCATTTATGAATCGGCAGAGAAACGCGACCAGATGATGAAAATGCCTGTTGCAGAGAACCTCGATAGGTCGTACGGCCGTTTAGAAGAGCTTTTCAGATCAAAATAACTAACACTTATAAATTACTTAGTGTCATCATTATTAATGTTACGCTGGTTCTTTTTAATATCCTTATTTAAGCGGCCAAAACGGTAGCTGATGTTTACTATAAAATAGCGGTAATAAGTTTGTGTAGTATTGTTTTGTGAGAAATCGACGGTACGAGTATAGCCCCTTAACGTAGTGTATTTACTGTAAGGATTAACGGCTACTAACGAAAGTGTTGCTTTTTTATTAAGCAATTGTTTGCTGCCGATAAAGTAGGAGGTAAGCAGGCTTGGATCTTTACCCTGCAACGTTACACCGCCACTATTATAAGAAGCTGTAAAACTTAACCGGTAGTCGTTATTAAACTTATAGGCCATGCTGGTGTTGGCATTGCCCGTGTAACCGTTATTAGTATAAAACTGCCCGTTAAAACTTCCTTTTAACCATATTTGTGTAATACGGGCGTTGGCACTGAATGATAATTTTGGGGTAATAGGGTAGTTAACGCTTAAGTTTAAACCCAGGTTACGATTGGTGCCTAAGTTTTTATAGGTAGAGGTAGCTACGCTATCGGCATTGTTTACTGTTAAATAGGTTACTTCTTGTATAGCATTGTTTGAAAAAGCGTAGTTAAGGTTTACAATGACCGATCCTTTGGCATAATGGCTGTAAGTCAATTCAAAAGTGTTATTTAATTCAGGATTCAGATTTGGGTTACCCATATTCACAAAGTTTGGATTGCTCCTGTCTACAAACGGATTTAATTGCGTTATGCCCGGGCGCTGAATCCGCTGTGTGTAACCAAAACTAACGCTGCTACTGCCAAAGCTGCGTTGCATAGCTACCGATGGGGTAAGGTTGTTATAATTTCGGTTTAAAGGTATGCCTGTAAAAACAGCATCTATCTGCGTATGCTCTAAACGCAAGCCGCCCTTTATAACCCATTTGGTTAATTTTAATTGGTATGAGTTATAAATACTATATACGTTTTGACTGTAATTGAATTCGCCGGTTTGATCATTATCTATTAAATAATTATTGGTTGCCGAGTCCCGGTCATCCCTTGAATAAGTACTGAAGTTTTGCCGCAAAATAGCTTTGCTACCCAATTCAATATTTATTTTTTTAAGCGGATATACATAATCTACCTGCAAAGTATTCACCTTACTGCCCGATTTATCCTGCTGCATAAAATCAGGCTGTAGCTGCTGACTGTAATTAAACCGGTCGAAAATATTGCTGTTGCTATATTGATCATGTGGTGCGTAACTATACTGATAGGAAAATGTTAATAATTCATTCTTGTGCTTTTTAAAGCCTATCTCGTAATTAATCGTTGCGTCAATTGGTTGGTTATGACTGTTGCCCGTGCTTAATAATTGATAACCTTGTATAAGGTTGCCAAGGCTGTTTGTTTGCCGGGTAGTTTGGTCATTGTTATTATCAAAACTAGCGTGCGAGTATTGCAACGATGCCGTGATCAAATTCAGGCTGTCTATCTCATAACTCAGGTCGGCATTGGCAACACTTTTGTAGCCTGAAAACTTATTATTAACGCTATGCTGGTCAATTACCTGGTTGGAGGTATACTGGGTATGTGAGTCGAATGATGGCGTATTTGGGGCCAATTGATAGGTATTGCTCCCAAAGGCTGATATGCCGAATTTGCCTTCTTTAACAGTTAAATTTGCATTATAACCCGGTCCGTATATGGTTTGGTACTTTACATTCACACTTCCGTTATAACCCTGGTCTGTATTGCGTTTAGTGATGATATTTATAATCCCAGCCAATCCTTCGGCGTCATATTTTGATGGGGGAGTAGTGATTACCTCTACCTTTTCAATATTTGATGCGGGCATTGCTTTCAATACATCCGCCGCGTTACGTGCCATTAACGCCGATTCCCTGCCATTGATCAGTATTTTATACCGGCTGCTTCCCCGAAGCTGGATATTATCCAACCCGTCAACCGATAGCATAGGCACTTTCGCGATCATATCCAGTGCCGTAATAACCCGGTTATCCGGGTCGGCCTGTACATCATAAACCAATCTATCAACCTCCTGTTTAATAATAGGCCTTTGAGCGCTGATGGCTACCTCTTTCAATGCTTTTAAAGATTTGGCTAACGCGATTTTGCCTGCATCAATTACTCCTGCCGTGTCTTTCAACATTATGGTTTTAGTTGTATAGCCAATGAATGCCAGTACTAGGTTATAGGGTTTACCTTTCGGGGCTATTAGCTCAAAGCTGCCGTCATCCTTTGCCAATGTGCTTTTTACCGGCGTATGGGTTTTAACATCCCATAAGGCAACAGTAACATAACTCAAAGGGGCCTTCGTAATTGTATCAATAATTACACCTTTAACTTTTAATGTGTTTGGCGTTTGGGCGTGTGAGGAAATAAAAATGCTTAAGATGAGCAGGGTAAGTAATAATTTTCGCATCGACTATAAATAACGATGCAATATAACTAAATATTTAGTTATATAAACTAATTTGATAGTTATTTTAAAATTACCTGTTTAATGCCATTATTTGCGCTTTGTATTTTGCAGGCAATAAAGCATTCTTCAACAAGCCCTGTAATTTTAAATAACGACTGAATTTATAAAATTGTAGCAATAATTTTATCCGCGATTCTTTTCCGGGGAAGAGGAGGTTACTTACTATTTTGGGGACGAGCATTAATTGTACCTGTACCAGCAAAGCAAATCGAACGGCACCCAGGTGTTTTTTATATTGTAGATACAGGTCGGCAGTAAAATTGCTGTACGCCAGGTTTTGATGCAGGTGTGTTTCACGTATTATTACCCATTCATTATAATTACCGGGCAATCCTGTTAACCCCATTTGCAAACCAACGCGGTAAAATACATCAAATACCTCGTGCTTCTCAGGCTCGGTTAATTCCCGATCTAATACTTCAAACGAGCGGATAGAATAATCTATCAGCAGGAAAAGTACATCGCGATAGGCCCAATCGGGTATCTGGGCACCGCGACTTTTCTCTATGCCTTTATGTATAGCCGTAATTTGGTCAATAGCCTTTATAGCGGCTTCTTCTTCAGCGAAGATGATCTGCTTTGCATAAGTTACCGTCGAGAATAAACGGCCCAATGGGTCAGCTGGTAAACGACCGGTAAAATATAACCAGTCTACCGCCTTATTCAGCGCAAATTCGGCTGCGGCCCCTGCAAATATAAACAGCACCGTATCGGCCTTGCCCCATATTTTACGCACAATAGAATCTTCTTCAACAAAATACTTCATCACTTATCCTCTAATTTAACTATCATGCGGTAGCAGGGCACCAACACCAATAAAGTTATAACACCAAACGAACAATCTATCAACCGCCAAAAAAAAGGTATGCCCCTTATAGCCCCGGCAATAAAGGCTAATGGAAATATCAGTACGGCTGCTATCATGCCAAATTCAATAATCCATTTGTTCCTCACCGGGTCTTTTAGTGGACCTATAAAAAGAATGGCCAGCATTATATGCGCAAACGCCAGCCAATCGGTGCCGTAACTTAAAAAAGGGTAGGCATGGTTAGTTGTTTTTACCGCGCTATAAACACGGTTAAGCCATAAAGCCGTGGTTGACGAGTTACCAACATTATGCTGTACAAAAACAGCCAATTCAGTTTCAATAGGAAAGGCGGTAATACCGCTTAGGAATAGCCCGACGATAATTATCCATATACAAATGCGAATTCGATGCAGGAGATGATTGTTCATAAATGGCGAACATTGTTGGTTATTAAAAGTACTTTGTTTTACAAAGTAAATCATAACTATTTATATAAGCAAGAAAACGAGATTAAATTTTGAGTTAATTAAAAAATGAGGCTGACGTTTAGAAGGGTCATTTAATATATAGCTTTGAGCGCAGCGCACCAAAATGACCGCCCATGTCGCTACCGTCCATAATTAAAGTATAGGTTCCTGCCGCATCGGCGGCATAGAAACGCACAGTTGCTTTTCCTTTTGAGTCTGTAATAATGTTTGGTTCCCAAAATATGGTTGTGCGCTCATCGGGAGTATGTACACTTTCTTTAAATGTATATTTCGGCGAATAAAACGTTTTGGGAACATCGAACGGTATGGGCTTATATAAATAAGTGCCCGGAGTTACTATATAAAAAGGGCCTTTACCCGCACGGGTAGTAACCTCTAAAAAAGATTCATTGTAAAAGGCCAGCATAGGGTCTTTTTCATATTCGTGTACATAATTCATGCTTTTACCGGTGGGCCCCCTCATCACTTCAATACCTAACAGGTCTTCGGAAGTGTAATAATCGAAATATTGGTCTGCTATCTGCTTTGGTGTAAAGCCTTCGGGCCTGTTTACAGTTACATCGGTACCGTCAATAATCAGATGTAACCGTTCGCTCCATATACGGTATAGGCCCCCGCCCCATACATTTAACCCTTTTACGTGTTCTTTAACCAACTGGCCCAATGTAAGTTTAGGTTGTTTTTCAAGGTCGGCCTCATCAAGGGTAAAGTCGGCTTCACCCGGGCCGTTAAGGTTATGCGAGTTTTTAATAACCTTGCGTGCGCTTATATTTACTTCTTTTAGCTGTTTAAAACCGTTGAGTTTATCCTGCTCCAATTTATAGGTGGCCAGGTTGTGTATAACCTTTAAATGACTGCTATCTAAATTAAGATAAGGGGGAATAGAAATTTCGGCCGATGGAGAAAAAACAGGCACCGGGTTTTCAGCTATTTTAATTCCGCCATTGGCAGGCAAATCCCGTTTGTTTTTAGCTTCGATGAAATAAGACGCAGTATCAGGCGGAAAAATGTCAATGAAACTGAAAGTGCCTTGCTTGTTTGTTATTATGCTTTTTACAAAGAAGGGCTTTCGCGATAGCAGGTCGATAGTTAGGCCTGCCATGGGTTTATTAAATACGTTAGTAACCTGCCCGTTTATTATAAATGATTTTTCTGCCTTGTGAGTGGGCTGCTTTTGTGAAAAGAGATTATTCCATGGATAGGCTACCCAGCCCTGGGCCAGGATCATGTTTTCCAAATCTTCATGACGTTTGCTACTCATTTTGCCGGCAAAGTAATATCCCGCATCTTCAATATGCCCTTTTAAGTCAGACGTTAGCAGCATGTACGAAAGCAATGACCCATTATTCTCCGCTTGTACCCGCCCGTCATCTGTTATAGCCAATGAGAATATTCCCTGTACAGGGTTGTTCTTCGTATCTGTTACCTGTACATCCAGCGTAACGCTATCGCGCTTGCTATAAATGGGTTTGCTTGTTAGCACATTTACGCGTAGCTGGTCGTTCTGGTCAATAAATACAGGTACCTGGCTTATAGGAGTATATTTTTGATCAAGTAGGGTAAACCGGGCTATACCTGTAGGGAAAATAGCTTTGCTTATTTTAATTGGAGTATTCTGCTCATTTATTTTTAACAGTTGCCCATAGCAGCTTAATCCTCGTGACTCCGCAACCAAATAATACGATGCGGGTAGGCCGGCTATATCTTTGGTAGCATTAATAGTAATAGTGAGTGAATCACTATCAAAGTGATCAGTCACGTTTAACAACACGCCCGTTTTGCTCACTTTGGGAAGTTGGTATGATTTACTGGTGCCTTCGCCTGTAATTATTTCGGCGGTGTAGGCTTCACCGTCTTTTGGAGTGAGATGGAAAATACCCACTCCTAAATGTGCCGCCTCAAATTTAGCCACCTGGTTATGCTGGCTATCATAAATATAGCCGGAAACATTTGTGCCTTTGCCGTCCTCTGCAATGGCCTTAAATGCTATTTTGCTGTCAAGACCTGCTATGAGTATACCTCCCTCGGGCATAAACTGCAAGTCTGTTGATTCATCCGGGTTTAATATTATGGGTATTAAATAGGAAGTAGTAGCTTTTTGAGCAACAGCGCTATTAATTTTGATTTTCATGTCGCGTGTGTTCGTGCTTTTTGGAATATCAAAATCAAGTTTGCCGTCTAAGCCGGTGGTTAGCTTGTCCTTTTTTAATACCCTTTTATCCTGTAAAAGTGCTACATCTACATCCTTTAAACCTACCGGCTTTTGTAACAGGTCAGTTAAACCCAAGTCAACATTTATACCGGATATTATTGGATGGAAGCCCGCATTGATGAGCCAGTTTTCAGGGCTGTTGTCTGTAATAGTGAAGACCTTGCTGAAAACGTAATGCTCATCATAATTAAGCATCCAGTTGGTATACGCCTTTAGCGTGTAGTTTCCTGGCCTATAAACTTTGTCAGATAAAGCTATATTTCCCCATGCCGAACCTGTATGAATTGTTACCATTTCCAACCGAACAACTTTTTTGTTTTCGTCCAAAATTTGGATATACATTAATCCGCTTTTTCGGGAACCGGCTAAGTCATCAGCATTTAAAACGTATGCTTTGAACCAAAGGGTATCGCCGAGGGCATAAGTTGCGCGGTCTGTTTGAATGTAAAGTTTTTCTAAGGCAGAATTAGTTGTACTACTATCAATAGCCGCAACTAAATTCTTTACCGGAAGTTGTGCAAACAGCGTATGGCAAATGAATACCAGAAATGTGGTAAGCAATAATACCCTTATAGCGAATAATTTTATTGCATTGCCGCCCATGCATCCAATTTACTTTCCAATACAGCTAATGGCATTGATCCATCTTTCAACAATTGATTATGAAACTCGGCAATGTTGAATTTGCTGCCTAATTGTTTCTCGTATTTGCTGCGTAGCTCACGTATTTTCAAGGCACCTATTTTATAGCCAAGAGCCTGGCCCGGGTTAGTCATATAGCGTTCTATTTCGGCAGTGGCACCTTGTTCGTCAATGGCTTCATGGTCCATCATGTATTTAATGGCTTCTTCGCGGCTCATATTCTTGGTGTGGATAGCCACATCAACCACCAAACGAATAGCGCGGTGAATTTCATCACCTAAAGCGCCCATGTGCTGGTAAGGGTCGGTAAACAATCCCAATTCTTTACCTAACGATTCACAATACAGCGCATAACCTTCGGCATACGCGTTATCCACCTCAAACCTGCGGAACTTAGGCAATGAAGTATTCTCCTGTGCCAAAGATATCTGGTAATGGTGTCCCGGAATAGCTTCATGCAAAAACAACGATTCCATGCCCGATGTGGTATTAAACTTGGTAGCATCCAAAATAGGCACATAAAATATACCCGGGCGCTTGCCATCGGCGCTGCCATTATTATACTCGGCGCTTGCCGATGCCGCACGGAAAGCTTCTGTTTGCCTTATCTCGAAAGGTGTCTTCGGTACACTCGTAAACAGTTTTTTCAAGTTCGGCTCCATGCGTTTGTGGATGGCTTCAAACGCATCTAATACATCCTTTGGCGTTTTGTAAGGCATAAACTTCGGGTCGGTTTTCATATATTCAAAAAAGGCTTTCATATCACCTTTGAAGCCAACCTTGTTTTTAATGCTGTCCATTTCCTTTGTTATGCGGGCCACTTCACTTAATCCTAACTGGTAAATTTCTTCGGAAGGTTTATCAGTAGTGGTATTTTGTTTCACCATATAGGCATACATATCTGCCCCGCCCGGCAAAGCCGACATGCCCGATGTTGTACGCGCATGTGGCAGATAATCATTCTTTAAATAATCGCCCAGTTTTTTGTAAGTAGGTATAACTACGGTAGTAATAGCTTTTACATAATCGTCAGTCAATCGTTTTTTATCCGCGTCCGAAAAACTTTTCGGCAGCAAATTTATTGGTCCGTAAAACAAGCTTTTTTGCGGAGTGGCAACTACCATAGCCTGCATTTCGGGTATCATTTTCACCACGATTGATTTTGGCAATACAATGCCTTCCTTAATACCCTTATTCATATTGCCAATAGCGGTATCAGCCCAAACCTGGAAATCTGACAGTCTTTTCAGCCAGTTATCATAATCTTTCACTGTTTTAAAAGGCTGCGCCGCGGTGCCCGATCCCCATTGTCCAATCATCAATGGCGTAGCCACCATTTGGTTAAACGGAATATCGGCAGGATGCGCAAAGTTCAAGGCATCGAAATAAACGTGTTTATTAAAGCCTTCCAACGCTATATTCATTTTATACGAGAATATATCGTACGATAATTTGTCCTCATCATCCAGGTCATCCCTTTTAAATGTTTTTAAACTATCGCGGTAGCTTGCAAAAAAATCATGCGCCTGTTTAAGAAACGCCGCAGAGCCATCATTTTGCAACGCATCGTTATGGCTGCTATCGCCAATAAGGGTAGCCTCTAAAGGATATAGCTTTAGTTTGTTTTCATAATAGTTATCAAAAAGTTTAGCCAGGTCTTTGTTGGGTTCAGGCTTGTGTTTACAGGCGGAAAGTGCAGTTATTGCGCAGAGCATCAGGGTCAGTTTTTTCATTGTGAGAGATTGATTGAAAGTTAAAGCTAATGAATTTATTTTTAAATAATTTGCAACCTGGAACGTTTCTGGTTACATTTGTAAATGATTGTAAGTATACGTCATAAAGGCTTAAGGCTTTATTTTGAAAAAGGTGATGCCTCTAAACTAAATGCACAACATATAAGTAAAATCAGGTTGATATTAACGCGTTTGCACGCAGCGAAATCGATTACAGATATGAATGTGCCTGGCTACGGATTACATCAACTGAGTGGTGAACTTAAAGGATTTTGGTCGGTTAAGGTGGATAAAAATTTTAGGATAATTTTCCAGTTTATTATGGAAGACGTACACGAGGTTGATTATTTAGATTATCATTAACATGAGGAGTTAATTATGAATATGTTTGATCCCGCCCATCCGGGCGAATTGATTCGCGAAACATTAGATGGCATAAAAGAAGAGACAGGTAATAAACTCACTGTTGAACAGGTTGCAACCGGATTAGGGACAACCCGGAAAACATTGTCGGCTATTATTAACTGTAAACAAGGCGTTAGCCCTGAAATGGCTTTACGACTGAGTAAGGCATTTAATACTACTGCCGAGTTTTGGCTACATGCACAGGAAAATTATGATCTGGCACAAGCCCGTAAAAAAATTGATGTTAAACATGTCGAAGTTTTCTGGCATCCACGGGTGGCATAGGTCCTGTAATTATTACCCGTAAATTACCATTCGCAAATCTTATTTAATTTTATTTGTAAAAAAATATAAACTATGTCACTAACACAGGGCCAGGCAGCGCCGCAATTCACGTTAACATCTTCATCACTAAAACCAGTTTCATTAGCCGATTTTAAGGGCCGCAAAGTAATACTGCATTTCTTTCCGCTAGCTTTTACAGGTACCTGCACAACACAATTATGCACCATGCGTGATAACTTTGGTTATTATGATGGGCTAAACGCTGTTATTTTAGGTATTTCTGTCGATTCGCCTTTTGTATTAGGTAAATTTAAAGAGGCAAATAATTTACAATTCGATCTGCTGTCTGACTTTAACAAAGATATTTCAACCGCTTATGGCTGTATTTATGATGAGTTTATATTTGGCATGAAAGGCGTATCAAAAAGGGCTGCATTTGTAATTGACGAAGATCAAAACATTATTTATGCCGAGGTGTTGGAAATAGCGACAGATTTGCCTGATTTTAATGCCATTGCCGCGATTGTAAAGTAATTTTAAATTTTTTACGAGAGATTAAAAAGAAATCCTATTTTTGCAGTCCGTTAAAAAAGGCACTCATGCCTTTAAAACGGATGAATAAAATATCGCACTTGTAGCTCAATTGGATAGAGCATCTCACTACGGATGAGAAGGTTTGGGGTTCGAATCCCTACAAGTGCACAAAAGAGTTAAGCCTTTCTGTATCGTATAGAGAGGCTTTTAATTTGAAAAACTGCATGCTAAACTTAGTTTTATTTGGCCCTCCCGGAGCTGGAAAAGGTACGCAATCACAAAATCTTATTGAAAAATATGGTTTGATACACTTGTCAACCGGCGATTTATTGCGCGGCGAAATAGCACAAGGTACCGAATTGGGCTTAGAGGCAAAAAAACTAATGGATCACGGTAGTTTAGTGCCCGATGCCGTAGTTATTGGCATGATAAGCAATAAACTGGATGCAAATAAAGATGCCAAAGGCTTTATTTTCGATGGCTTTCCGCGTACCGTAGCACAGGCAGAAGCATTAGATGAATTGCTTAAGTCTAAACAATCTGCCATATCAGAAATGATAGCTTTAGAAGTAAATGATGACGAACTGGAGCATCGCTTATTGTTAAGAGGAAAAGATTCCGGCAGGCCGGATGATGCCAATCCCGAAGTTATCCGCAAACGTATAAAAGAGTATAACGACAAAACCGCGCCTGTTGCCGGTTTTTATAAATCTCAACATAAATTTAAAAGCATAAACGGTATCGGTTCTATCAATGAAATTTTTGATTCGATAGTTGCCGTTATTAACGCTTTATAATATAGGTTTCGGATCTTCTTAATTCCGAAATTGAAACTCCGAAATCCGAAATAAAAAATGTCTCAAGGCTCTAACTTCGTCGACTATGTAAAGATTTGCTGCCGTTCTGGTCACGGAGGTGCAGGCTCTGCACATTTGCATCGGGATAAGTTTACAGCCACCGGTGGCCCCGATGGCGGCGATGGCGGGCGTGGCGGGCATATTATTGTAAAAGGCAATGCACAGCTTTGGACATTACTGCACCTTAAATTTCGCAAACACGTAATAGCAGGTGATGGCGATCCGGGTGGAAGCTCGACCAGTACTGGCAAAACAGGGCGTGATGAAATATTGGAAGTCCCGTTAGGAACTATTGCACGCGATGCTGAAACTGGTGAAATATTATTTGAAATAAGCAAGGACGGCGAAACCAAAATATTAACGCCAGGCGGCAGAGGAGGTTTGGGCAACTGGCACTTTAAAACACCTACTCAGCAAACACCACGGTTTTCGCAACCCGGCGAAGACGGGCAGGAGGTTTGGAACGTGTTAGAGTTAAAGTTATTGGCCGATGTTGGTTTGGTGGGTTTTCCAAATGCCGGAAAATCAACATTGCTTTCAGTCGTATCTGCTGCAAAGCCTGAAATTGCTGACTATGCTTTCACTACGTTAGTGCCAAATTTAGGTATAGTAGCTTATCGCAATGGCCGTTCATTTGTAATGGCCGATATTCCGGGAATTATAGAAGGCGCGTCGCAGGGAAAGGGGTTGGGTATCCGTTTTCTACGTCATATTGAACGTAACTCGGTACTGTTATTTATGGTACCTGCGGATACTACACGTACTATTAAAGAAGAATACGAGATACTGCTAAAAGAGCTACATCAATACAACCCGGAGTTGATGCACAAGCCACGGGTGCTGGCCATAACCAAATTGGATATGCTGGACGATGAATTACGGGAAGAAATGAAAGGGGAGTTGCCGGCTGATATCCCGTCGGTCTTTATATCATCAGTAGCTCAAAAAAATATTGCCGAGTTAAAGGACCTACTCTGGGCCGAGATCAATAAGCAATAGTTATTGCGCCTTATATAATACATATCTTTTACTAATCGGAGCCGCCGTGAAATTTTTATACCCCGGGAAGTTTTTAAACAGGCCTGCCATTTGCGCGGGTGTGTACCATACAGGTGCTAAAAGGTAAATAGGCTCGGCATGGCCTACATAAGGCGCTGTGTTTTCAGTAATAGCAATAGTGCGGTTATGCTGTATCTCCAAGCAAATATCCGGACTTAAAAAAACAAACAACACGTTTGTATTTTGCCTGTCAATCATCAGTATTTTATCTAAGGCCGGCTGATCTATAAACTGCTGCGATAAACCTGTAATGCCATGCGCGTCGTTTTTATTAATGCGAGGGATTTTATAAATGTATTGGCTGGTTTTATAACCTATAAATGCGCATATCAGTAAAAAAGTCATACGATAAGGTGCTTTAGCTATGCTAACCAGGTAAATTAGTCCAGGTATTAACAATAAACCTATTATTCTGAAATGCCTTGCCTCGTACGATATTACGGCCTGCTTTAAGAACGAATAACTGAAAAACAATACCGACATTACATAAAATACCACCAGGAACAGCTTATAATCTTTATGCGGAACAAACCGTACGATCAAAAGAATAAGTACCACGCTTAAAACACTTAGTGCCGATAATATTAAGATGATCTGTGTATGTGTATAAGGAATATCACTAAATATCAATCCGTTTAGTGAATCATCAACCGAAAAACCAGCCAAAAATGGCGATGCAAGTGGAAAGGTAATTGCCTCGAATGTTAATTTAAAAACACCAGATGTAGATGCCGGGTTATCACCTTTTGAAAGGTATACGACGTATATGACGGCTAACGACATAACAGCAGGGATACCTATAAAAATACCTTTCCGTAACCAGCCCAATATATTGACTTCGTTTGATGACAAGCGGATCCATAAACAAAGCAAGCCTGAAACATACATCCACATAAACGATGATTTACAAAAGAAACCGATCAACCCGGAAAGTAATACGAATATCACCAATTTCCAATTCGATGCTTTTAACGTAATGCAGCCATATAGAAACCAACCAAGAAAGGTGAAAATCAATAATTCACCGCCATTGTAGTAAGCATAAGGTATCCAGAAGGCTTGTTGCAAAACAATAAAAATAAGCCCCAGTGCCGAAATGGTTTTAGTAAAACCTGCCTTCTTAAAAAAATAATAAAAACCTGCCAGCCCTGATAAATTGCTTAACACAACGGTTAGCATAGCTGCCTTTCCTAAATTAACCCCAAAAACAACGATGAAAAAATACGGTGTTAAATATTGTCCGGGCGACCACCAGCTTAAAAACGATGAGGCGTTTACAGAAATATCGTCAAGGCTGGGCACGGTTAATATATTAAAACCACCACCTGCCCGCATTTCCTGCATTACCCTAAAACCCCAGCTTGGGTCGGGGAATATCGAGGGCGGCATAAACCAAACGACTATGCCCATTGCAACAGTAAGGATGGTAACTATGCCCAATATAATTTTATAAGTTTCGGATTTTTTAAAAGGCATAAATTGTATCAGTCAATATCGCGTTCGCGCACTTTCTTTGCCGGGTTTCCCTGATAAATGCTGTAAGGCTCCAGGTTGGTTGTAGCTACCGATCCGCTGCTTAATACAGCGTGGCTGGCTGCGGTAATTCCAAGGTTTACAATAGCGCCGGCACCTATCCATACGCCATCTTCTAATACTACATTGTCGGTTATTAGGTCGAAAGTTGTTTTTTTATAATTATGGCTGCCTGTTAATATCATAGATCCTTGAGACAGGCAAACATTGTTACCAATAATAACCGGCACAAGACAGTCTATCCAAACATTTTCGCCTATCCATACCTCATTGCCTATGGTTAAATGCCATGGATACTTAATGTTTACACATGGCTTAATTTCTACATGTTTACCAATTTTGGCACCGAATGCCCTTAACAGTAAATTCTTAACTCCATAAAAAGGAAACAACCCCGATTTAAAAAACAAGCAATTAACATAATACCATAAAATCCTTTTTACAGCATTGCCACCCGGGTGGTATGGCGAATTGTTATATAAGGAAAGATCAGTTTGCTTCATTTTTTGTGGGTACCGTTATATCTTCTTTTATCCAAAAGTACAACCCGACAGCTATAATTACATACATTATTATATTAAATAAGGTATGATGATCGATAAGTTGATTAACGTGATTACTGCCGTAAATGGCAAGTAGGGCAAAGCGGATAATGTTAAGGATTTCAATAATAACAACACCGGAAATTAGGGCGATAATTTTTGACTTTAAAGGTTTGGGATAGGCTATAACAAACGCCGCAAAAAAGCTTAACACACCAAGTCCAAGACAGGTGTAAACTACCTGTATAGTGCCATGTCCTGCAACCAACAGTTCGTAATTATTATATACCGGGCTAAACCCGAATATCTTAAGCAGCACAGCAGTGCAGGCTAATAATAACCATCTTAATGCCTGTATGTAATTAAAATGTTTGGCTAAAAAGTTGAGATAATGCGGACCGGGGTTGGTTGCACTGAAAAACCAAATATTGAAATAATAGAACAACAAAAACAGCACAATAAATACCACAGCAAATCTTACGGCTTTATTTTGTTGCTTCATACTCCTGCTGTTTCAGTATTTCGTCAATTTTAATATCCACTATTAGCCTGAACCAAAAGCCTTGTAAAAAATGGAATATGATGCCAGTGCGGCCGTCTAAAATACCCAACCTGAAGAAAATCCGGTAAATAAAATAAAGCATTGGGCGACTATACCGCGGTAATCGCCACCATAAACGTTTTAACCATGCCGATCGTTCATACGGCGAACCCCAAAACCGTGGCTTGATATTTTGCGATCTTAATAGTTGTATTCGCTCCACTTCTTCAATAGCTACCAGGTCGCTGTAACGATTATGTTTATCTATCCAGAAACTTATATTATTTTCCTTTAGATTTTCTTCCAATATGATGCCGTTTTTCCATGTTGTTGTTTTACCTGTTACCACAAAACGGTGGTCCATGTTCTCGTTCAGGTCGGAATAGCCAACGCCATATCTAAACATTTTCAACATATAAAACGGGTAATACCCGCCATATTTTATCCATCTACCTTTAAAAAAGTTCTTACGGTTAAAATATATGCCTTCTATACCTTTGTAGTCATCCTCACGGAAAGTTAAGAGGTATTGTATTAATTCATCGGTAACAACCTGGTCGGCATCAAGGCAAATTACCCATGAGGTTTTAATAGCGAAACTGTTAAGCGCATAATCCCATTGTTTGGGATGATTTTCAAATGGATGCTGCAAAAACTGCGCTCCAAAACTTTCACCTATTGTTACTGTATTATCTGTACTGCCCGAATCTAATATAAATATTGGCGCCTCCAGTATTTTTATCGATGCCAATAAACGCGGAAGATGCACTTCCTCGTTATAAGTTAATATAATAAACGAATACGTGCTGTTCAATTTAACCTGGCTTTTATAATCATCGACATCCAAAAATAAGGTATCCTACCACAACCTTTAAATTTAATAATACTAAAACCTGCATTGGTTAGTAAGCGGCTTAAAGTTGCTCTTGACCATAACTTAATATGGCCGCCATGCCAAAGCGGGTTCATGTGCCAGTCCCATTTATTAAAAAGGCTTATGCCCAGGTTTTTTAAATAACCGTGATAGGGTGTTGTAATTATTAACTCACCCTTATTATTAAAAACTTCTTTGCAAAAATTAATAAACCCTTCGGGATCATATAAATGCTCAATTACTTCAGTTGAAATAATTGTGTCGAATAATATGTTTTGAAGTTCGAACGGTAATTTTCCGGAAGATAGATCCTGTACAAAAAAACGATCTGCATTAGTTTGCTTCGCAATGGCTATTCCTTTTTCCGAAGCATCAGTACCATAAGCGTTATAACCTAATGATATTAAGTGATTTACCAGGTAGCCATTTCCGCAACCCAAATCCAAAATGCATTGATTCTTGTCTTTATCAAGCAATTCAGTTATTGCCTTTAATTGATAACTGAAGTTATGCGGCCTGTTGCTACTTGTAAATCCGTAATCCTTATAATCGCTCATCGGTTTATTACTTCTTTATACATGGCTATATAGTCTTTTATAAGGTTATTACCATCAAAATCATGATAAATAACAGTAGGCGCTTCCCTGCTGATGCGTTTTAGGTCTTCTTCGCATTGTGTACCTATGGTATTTATAGCGTCCGCAACTGACGCGGGGCTTGTTTCACAAAGCCAGCCCAGGTTGTTTTTTGAAACATAATCTTCCAAACCAACATTTTTACTGATTAATACCGCTGTGCCCATGCTTAAACTCTCTATTACCACGTTCCCGAAATTTTCATCGTGCGATGGTAACACAAACAGATCATGCGTACGTAACAGATCAAATTTATTTTCATCACTAAAACCCACCCAGTTTATTTTTTCGGTGATGCTGTTATCTGTCGCTAACTTTTTTAAATCATTAATATAGGCTTCATCGCCGGTACCCGCAATGGTTAAGTAATAGGGTACGCTAACCAAAGGCAACGCGTTTAATAATATATCCAACCCTTTTTTATTTTCTATCCGCGATAAAAATAACAGTTTTAAAACCGGTCCGGTTTCTTTTTCTGCTGATGTATGGCTGGCCTGTAATTTAACCAGGTTGGGTATATTACTGATGCCTTTTGGTTGAATGACTTTTAAGATGGCTTGTTTTTCCCTTTTAGATGTTACATGCAAATGCGACCGGTTAAGTAAAGATTTACCAAACAAGGTATGAATGAGGCTCTTTATACCCGTATTTTTATTTGAAAAGGAATAGGAGCTTAGAGTACCTCGTGCCGATACAACAACCGGTACTTTACGCATTACCGCAATGAAGCATGACAATACCGATACCAGGTTCCACCAGGCATGAATATGTATCACATCGTATTTTTTTGCTTCTTTCCACAATTTGGCTAAAAGAGTGGGCGAAAAATGTGTATGGTCTTTTGTAAGGCGTTTAAAATAGGTCACCTCAACGCCATCAATATTTACAGATTTTTCGGTTTGTACTTGTAATTCATTAACGCCGTTTGCGGTAGTGGTGAATACATTGGCGCTAACACCTGCTTTCACTAACTGCTCGCATAGCATAGAAACCGACATGGTGGGGCCGCCATATATATAAGCTGGTTTATAAGAAGCATTAATATGCAGTATCCTCAAATTTTATTGATCACTTTAGCAACTAAAAGTACCCTAAATATAAGCAGCATACTTATATAACTCCAGAATACTGAATTAATTAAAAATTCAAAACTAAGGCCCCGCCAAAATATCTGGAACAAACCCGAAAATATTAGTGCTGTCCCTAAAATATATCCTCCAAATAAATACTCGGCTTTTATTGAAATTAGTTGTGCAATTGCGCCGTATGCAAAAAGGCAGATGAATATCCCCAGTGTACCGCCCGATAGGTAGGCATCTACAACAAACGCCGGTTTGGCAGAAACATTCGATCCTCTGAAAACTACACCCGCGTCGTATACACGGGCCATAACCAACTCTTCAGTACTTGGTTTACCCGGCCAAAATACCCGCGGAACTAACACAGTTATAGATTGCTCCAATAATTTTGTACCATAATAACCAATATTGGCCGGGGTTGACTTTACAAAAGTGGTAAACATATCAACCTCGCTTAATCTGAATGCAAAGAAAGCCCAGTTGCTGTCGTCTTTAGAAGAAGACTCATCAAGTACAGCATCTAAAGCTGCCTTACTTGCATCATTGTCATTGGCATCGCCACTCCATGATTGTTCTCTAAATACCCTGTTATAGGTAGGTAATAAAACAAACATTATTAACAAAAGAGGTATAAAGGTTAGTAATACTACTCTTTTATAGTTGGGATAAAGAAAAATACCTAATACCACAACGCTTATAATAATGGGTTCTTTAAAACCCGAAACCAGCGCCTCATAAAAGTTGAACCCATATAAAAATATACAAATAATAGTATTGGTGGTTTTTTTAAGCGGTATGGCAAATGCCAGTGCTAGGGTACCAGCAATAAAACTTAATGAGCTATATTGATAATATAGCTGCCATAAACTGGGGATAGTTAAAAAGAAAGTAGATACGCCAAGTGTTACTATGGCAAACAGGAATAATACATTTGCCAGTTTTTCTTTATTAACCTTGTATTTACTTTTAACAGGATATTTCATGAAATATAGTATACCTGTAACCAGCGATGCATGTGCCAAACAATAATAACGCTGGCATTGCGCTGTGGCTACTAATCTTTCAGTGTTTATAAGGTAATAGTTGTTTACTTTTGTGAAATTCTGATAACCAAGAGTGTCCAAAAAATAAAATATAGATGTGCAGCTCATAAAACCTGCAAAAATTATTTGCATTAAAAATATCGGGCGCATTAATTGTTCAGAAACGGCCCTGTCTGCAGGTAATGGTTTTAATTTACCACTTAGCGTTATATAAAATATAAAGAATGATCCCGCCCATGCTATAAAATACGACATGATAGGCGAATCCTGGAATACGAGCGAAATTAACCATGGTATATAAAGAATTATATATGTACCAATGGGTTTTTCATTTGTCATTAATCAATCTTATTATTTACGGTTATTAGTTGGGAATACAAAACAGGTTTCCGCTTTCAATATTTACAGCATTATTTATTAACTCACAACCTACTACATTTACCTGGTAAACGGTATAGTTTAATTCCTTTAAAAAAGTATAACAATCTGCTATATCCTCGCCTGTGCTTGACCAATAGGCGTCATCATATTCAAAAATAAGACGAGGTTTATGTTTTTGTAAGGTTTGTTTTAGTCCTTTTAACACCTGGTATTCATATCCTTCGACATCAATTTTTACCAAGGATAAATTACTGATTGCTTGTATCTCCGGCATATTGTCGGCAATTTTTATGCTCACTTTTTGTGTCTCACCGTCAGTGTCTTTATTGCTGAGGCTAAAGGTACCCTGGTTCCAGGCGTTACGGTTTATAGTAAAATCTGCTTCACTTTCCTGGTCCGATAATGCAAATGGAAACAGGGCTACATTGGTTGCCTTATTCAACTTCATATTCTTTATGAATTTCTCCTGCAAATACTCAAGGGGCTCAAACGCATAAACCTTGCCTGTTGAGCTTACGCTGCGCGACATGCGTAAACTTTGCAAACCAATATTTCCGCCAATATCCAATGCTGTATCGCCCTCATTTAATGATATGGTTATTAGTTTACCAATATCATCCTCATAGGTACCTGTGCTCAATATGGCCCATTCTATAAAATTATCTGCTGTGGTATAAATAGCTATATCTTCTAAATTTAACCAGATTATGCCGTTTTCTAAATATTTTGCCTTGCCTTTAGGGCGTAGCCAGTGCGAGAATCGCTCTTTGCCCGGTAAATTCCAGTTTCTTGTGAATAATAGCTTTACGCGGTCAATTCGTTTCATGCACAAAAGTTTTTTCTATCGCCTCAGCAATGGCTAAAAAATTAAAAGGTTGTATAATTTGGTAAGATGCTTTGCCATAATTGTTTAACAGTTCTTTATTCTCTGTCAATCTTTTTAAACATGCTACTAAATCAGCTAACGAACCAGTTTTAAATATAACACCATTTTCTTCATTTTTAACCAAATCAACAGCGCAACCGCATTTATCAGATACAAGTATTGCTTTTGCGCAAGCCATAGCCTCATTTACCGCTAGCCCCCATGTTTCACCCGGGCCTTTTGACGGCAGGCAAAACAGATCACAAGACTGGTACAAAACCGGCATATAGGTTTGATTTTGAAAGTCTATGAAATGTACGTTGGTATAAGATGCGGCTTTTGATTTTACTGTTTTTTCCTTTGCACCACTCCCCACGAATAATAAATGCACTTTCGGTTCATTTAATGCAATAAAAGCATCCATTAATAATTCCGGATCTTTTTTTTCTTCCAGCTTCCCCGCAAAAAGTATAAGTACATCGGTTGGTGCAATTCCAAGGCTCTCTCTAAGTGAAATAACATCGGTTGTCTTTTCGACTGCAAACCTGTCATTGTCAACAGCGTGTGGAGCAAAGGTCAATTGTTTCTCTTTTAATCCATAGCGTAGAAAGTAAACTTTGTTGTTGATGCCATTGTAAAAAGCGCCGTCAACATGTCGGTAAACCCATTTTAAAAAGATGGTTTTTAAAATAGATCTTACACCACTGGTTTCATCAAGCAGGGTAGAGTCGCCCCTAAACCATACAGGCATTTTGTTTTTAAAGTAACGGATAGCCTTTAAATGACCGCTGTAAGACCAACCTATAAATAAAACAGCATCCGGCTCAAAAGTCTTTAGTTGTTCTATTAAACCGGGATTAACTATTCCATTAAAATGATGCGAGCCGGGATTGGATGAAGTATTATTTACCCATTCGTATGGGTAACCATCGAGTAAAGGAATATCCCATGTTATTTTTTTGTTAAAGCCAGGGTCGTAATTGTTAATTGCAGCATTGCCCCAGGTATAAAAAACTTTAATACTCACCCTATTTCTTTCATGCAGCAGCTTAAAAACAGGGGCATAATATTGAATAGGGTGAGTAGTTACTATAGCCAGTTTCTTCATTTCTCGCATTCAAAAGCAGCAGCTTTGTAAAACCGCTCCTTTTCTTCGACAACGGCAAAATTCAAATCAAGTGAATCGCCAAATTCACATGGACGAATATTTTTAAACCCTACTTTTTGTAATTCAAACTTCAACGATTTATAATCCCACATCCACAAATGTTTCGAGTTACCGTACAAGTTTTTTAATGATGAAGTGACGGTTTTATTTCGGTTATCAATACCAAGCATTGTGCTTCTCATAAACTCAATACCTGGAGCGTCCTGCTTTTCATAACCATTAATATAATCTATGGCTGCAGTTTTTAAATCCGGCACTACACCTCTGAATATACCGCCTGGTTTTAATAGTAAATAAGTGTTTTTTAATGCAGTGATAAAGTCGTTGTACGATAAATGCTCTAATACGTGCGAGCAATATATACCATCACAACTGTCGGATTTTTCGGGTAAGCCCCTTACAATATCGCCATACTGTACATTTGCAGGAAACCGCTGTTTATTACGTGTATACAGCTTTCCTAACAACGGCAATCGCTCAAACCGTAGCGTGGGCGACGCATCGTAATTTACCCAGCCTTCGGGTGCGGTAAAACCACAGCCATATTGTACATATCTACTCATTATCTTTATTTAAAACGCGGTTAAATAGCTTGCACTGACGCCTGGTCATATTCGTGGCGTCATATTTTTCTATTGCCTGCTTATTATATACCTGCAAGGTAAAGCTATCATTTAAGACCTGCTTAAGAAATGCTAGAGTTTTTGTTTCCATATCGGCAGTTTTATCATAGCTATATGCAAATTTAGCCTCATATTCCTGTAACACATTTAATGCCGGACTTTCTGAATTAAAAATAGCCAGCAAAGGTTTTTTAGTTAGCAGGCACGGGTAAATTTTTGATGCTGTATACCCTTCATGGTCCGATCCTGGTATAAATAATGCATCGGCCTGTTGCAGTGTAAGTAGCGTGTGATAATAGCTTATGCGTTGAGGTATTTCAATTACATTATTTTCAACGCCATACACTTTGGCTAAGGGCATTATATTTTGAATATCCTGCCGCGACGGTGTGTAGCTGGTACCTATAAAATAAAACTTTAATTGCTTAAATAAGTCGGGTTCGTTAGCTAATCCGTTTGCTAATGCTTTAAAGACGGGCGTGATGGCGTTATATAAATCGCCCCCCCCCCCGGCCAATATATACTATGCTTTTTGTTGAGGGGTTAAGTATGGTTTTAAATTCCGATTCGTGGTCCGCAGCTATTTTAAAATCAGGTTCGAAAGCGCCAAACGTTATGGTAGCCGATGGAACCAGTTTTAAACGGGGATATTTATTTTGGAGGGAAATTATATAATTATCAGATACGCTTATCAGCCCGTCAACAAATTGCATTGCTTTGGCCTCTAAATATTTATGCAGGGAATAAACTACCTTGTATTTAGCTGGCCGTTGTTCTTTAGGCTTATTATCATAATAGTTTGAATGCCATGGATCCTGCATATCAATGACATAAGGTACACTAAAGCGTTTTTTCCAGTAAGCACCTAAAACGCAAACCGGGAACTGTGTAGTTGAAAAATAGATCAGGTCAAATTTCTCGTTTTTTAAAATACGGCTAACTTCGTTGTTATAAAACCACAGTACCCGCAAAGCAATACTTCCAAAACCGATTTTTGATGTCCATGTTTTATTAAAGGCACCTACCTTGTGTACTTTTACATTGGTGGGGATGGTTTTCAGTAACAAATTGTCTTTTGCAAGGTCAATATATTTTTCGTCAACAGTTACTGCTGTGGCGTCCCATCCATAATCTGAAAAATAAGGTAAACTCATTCGTACGCGCTGCATATCAGCGGCATTTACAGGGGGAAAGTGCGGCGAAATAATAAGAACCTTTTTATTCAATCTTGCTTAATGTATCGTTTACCAGTTTAACAAAACTAATGCTTTCATTCTCCCAGTTTAATTTTTTATTGCCAATTTTTAATGCGGCCATGCAAGCATCATTCAACACTTCCCTGTCTGAATGATAGTTTGAAAGGATGGTGATTAACGATTGAATATTTTCTTTTTCGTAAACTTTCCCAACTTCCGGGTTGGCATTCATAAAGCTACTTTGAGCTGTTGTATTGCTTGCTATTATGGCAAGCCCTGCATTTAAATAGGTGAATATTTTATTGGTTAAACAAATATCACGGTTAAGCGGTATGGCTTTTTCGGTAGCCAGCCCAATATCAAATTGGGCTGCAAATTCAACTACTTCATCGGGTGGTATCGGGTCATGAAAAATAACCTGCTGGTAATCTGACAACTCATTTTTTATAAATGATTGTTTATCCAATGAAGTGATATATCCTAATAAATGCAATTCAAAAATCCCCGGTTCAAAACTTTTCAATGCTTTAGCAACGGTTTCAAGTCCACGGTTAGGCCCTATGGTTTGCGAAAACCAAAATAGCTTTAGCGGCTCGTTAGTGTTATGTTCTTTTGGCCGAATATTGGATTTTGGAAACACATTAAGAATGGTAACCGGGTGTTTATGTGGGTATAATTGCCGGTACTTATCAGCAATTTGCGGACTTGATGCAGTAATATAATTTAAACCCGGAAAATACTTGTCTTCAATAAATTTGGCAATTTTATAATTAAAAGAATTGATATCATTACTTACTTCCTGTCGGTGAAAATCTTCGGCATCAAAACCACATTTAGCTTTAAATTTTTTGGCTGCTTTTACAACTGCCGGCAATGCGCCAAGATTATGACCAATATATAAATCTGCTGCGTGCTTTTTAGCCTCTCTTGTCAAAAACCATGCACTTCGACTCACAGCATCTTCGGCACAAAAAGACAAATTAATAAAGCACCATTTTGTTAGTTTATATAATAGTTTGCTAAATAAATAAAGCGAGGGTGATTTAGTTGGATGACCGCTTGTATTAATAATTTTCCATTTTTTTGCTGCTGATAATTCTTGCGTAAAATCATCACCCCAATCATTCCAATAAGAATAAATTATGGTTACATCATAACCAGCGTTTATCAATGCATCGGCTTCTTTTACAAGGCGCGGATTTAACGCAGGCTGCCCGGATGTAACAAACAGGGCTTTATTTATCAAACCAAAAAAGTATTTATTAGTAAAACATTACAAAAGCCAATTCTGAGACTGCCAAAACCTCCTCTAAAAGGCTCATAAAAGCCTGAAACAATAAATCCATATTTGGAAGTATAATCTAATAGATCTGATATATATGTTTTATATAAATCATCGGGAAGGAATCCTATTTCTGCATAGATCATTTTAACATGGTCTTTAAGTAATGGTTCAAATCCTTTTAATACATTTATTTCAAATCCTTCGGTATCTATTTTTAAGAGATCTATTTTTTCTACACCGTGTTTAATACAGAAATTATAGCCTGTGTCTATATCAATAACTTCGGTATGTGAAAACAGGGCATTTAATTTTCCTTTTAGTGATGAACTTCCACTACTTCCGTTAACATATATTATAGATTTCTGAATGTCTGAACCTAATGCCTGATTAAAACAAACTATATTTTTTGAATGAGAAGAATTACTTAGTAATTGGTTATAGGTATCTAAAACTGGCTCAAAAGAATAGATCTTAGATTCAGGAAAATGGCTGATAAAAAAGTTTGCAGTTTGACCAATATTAGCTCCCACGTCAAAAATAACTGAAGGTATTGCGCCTGACCTTTTTAAGTCAAGCGGAAGTATTCTACCGCCCGGAACAAAAGGTATTAATTTGTAATTTAGTTTAATTGCATTGTCAATAGTATAATTTATTAATCTCCCGATAAGTAATTTTATGTTCATTTATAGAGATTTAGATAGCATTTAGCTATCGTGTTTAAATTAAATCGCTCCTCGGCAACTTCCCTGCAATGTTTCCGGTCTATTTTATTTATCACCTGTATCTTGCATGCCATTTCATCGCTATTATTAACAATGTACCCTGTTACAGCTTCGTCAACAACTTCGGGTACCGAGCCTTTATTAAATGCAATAACGGGCGTGCCGCAAGCCATCGCTTCAACCATCACCAGCCCAAACGGCTCGTTCCACTCTATCGGAAAAAGCAATGCCTTTGACTGGCGCAGGTAAGTGTTTTTCTGTTCGTCATTTAAGGCATCCAAATAGATAATTTGCTCATTATCTATTAAGGGTTCAATTTCGGTTTTAAAATATTGGTAATTATCTGATGTATGAGAAATATTGCCGCCTATTAATAATTTATTACCCGTAGCCTTTGCAACTTTAATTGCCGTATGTGCACCTTTTATTTTATCCAATCGGCCAAGAAACATTAATGGTGCATCGTCATTTACATGTTCATTTAAATTATAAAGCGAAAAATCTATCGCATTATAAACCGTTTCCCATTGCCCGGCAACATTGCCGGTGCTAACGCAGTTGTCACTGCAAGCAGTGTATATTATATTTTTGTTCGGCAATGCATTCATTACACGTATTCCAAATGGTGTAATACGCCTGCCATAAGACATGATCTTCTTTACATTACTATTTATAATGGGTAATAAATAAATTAACCGGCCAAAATTATGTACGAGGTCAAAATCACGATGATGCTTTGTTAGATACCGCCATACAAATAATTTCTCAATGAATTTTTTATAATCGGAACGGATAAGATCGTTTGTTCCAAAAGTTACGGTTTTGCCGCTGCAATAAGAATCGGGCCCTGCAAGTAAAGTAACCTCATGCCCTAATGCATTATACTCTTCGGCGAACTGGTACACCAATCGCTCGTGGCCACCGTATAGCTTGGGCGGAACGGACAGGCCCGGATCCATAATCAATAGTATCTTCATTTTAAGGGGGTAATGAAAATGTGATTGGTCTGTATGATATAGTTTGAAATAATTTTCGGCTATTTTTTCAGCACTGTATTCATTTTCAGCTTTGGTCCTGCAGGCTGCACGGCTTAGTTGGTCTATTTTAAGTACCTGTTCTGCCATTTCCGTCACGTTTGAGCTAATGTAGCCCGTTACGCCATGCTCAATTCCTTCGGGCACGCCGCCTTTAGCAAAACCAAGCACAGGTGTACCACAGGCATAAGATTCTGGTATTATTACTGGGAAAGGCTCCAGCCATTCTACCGGGGTTAAAAGGGCGCTGGCATTACGCAGCAACTCATTACGCTGTTGGTTATTAACTTCGCCTATCCACCTTATTTGCTCGCCATCAATATGCGGCTTTATTTCTCGTTCGTAATAACGTCTCTCTTGCGGTATTTGCGATATAAAGCCCGCAATTATTAATTGCCTGTTTGTTAATTTAGCTACCTTAATAGCACTATGTAAACCCTTGCATCTTTCAAACCGGCCAATAAAAGCTAAATAGCCATCGGGGCGTGTGTCTGATTTATATGTGAACTGCTCAATCGGGGCGCAATTATAAACCACATTCCAGCTGCTTTTTGAGGTTTCGCCGGTTTTTTTTATAGCTTCAGAAACGGCCGTATAGGTTAAGTTGATCGGTTTAAGAAAATCAGTTTTTACAATGTTGAATCGGCTTACGGTGCGCAGGTACGATTGAATTTTAGGAATTTTATTTCTTAAATAAGGCGTTAAAAATGCGAGCCTGCCAAAATTATGAATAATGTCGTGATGTTTTATTTCCTGGTTCAGAATTTTATAAACCTGGTACAGGTGTTTAAAATTGATATTAGGGTTTAAATCGCCATTTTGACCGTATGTGATCAAGCGGTCGGGCGATTTTGAGTTGGGGCCTGCAACAAGCGTAACCCTATGTCCCATTT
>Ga0206854_1007_pt1 | contig 47838 bp, 27 predicted proteins | sample Alteio_BWOrgCont_50_FD_152870 | JGI IMG/M metagenome (GOLD analysis project Ga0206854, IMG submission 152870) | Enriched cells from forest soil in Barre Woods Harvard Forest LTER site, Petersham, Massachusetts, United States -... | ecosystem: Environmental > Terrestrial > Soil > Temperate forest >...
ATTCGGTTTATGAAGTGCATATAGGCTCGTGGGCACGTAACCCGGAAAGCCCGGATGCTTTTTTTACCTATGAACAATTGGCAGATAAATTGGTGCCTTATGTTAAAGACATGGGCTTTACTCATATTGAGCTGATGCCGATAATGGAACACCCATACTATCCAAGTTGGGGTTACCAGGTAAGCGGGTATTTTGCGGCATCATCGCGCTATGGCACGCCACAACAATTAATGCTGCTGATAGAACGTTTTCACCAGGAAGGCATTGGTGTTATACTGGATTGGGTGCCATCGCATTTCCCGGGTGATGCACATGCCTTATACAATTTTGACGGCACACATTTATATGAACATGCTGATATGCGCAAAGGCTTTCACCCGGATTGGAAATCGTACATATTTAACTACGGGCGCAATGAAGTAAGGGCATTTTTAATAAGTAATGCGCTTTTTTGGCTGGATAGGTACCATGTTGATGGTTTACGTGTTGATGCCGTGGCTTCAATGCTGTATTTAGATTATTCGCGTAACCATGGCGAGTGGGAAACCAATATATACGGCGGTAATGAAAATTTGGAAGCCATATCGTTCCTTAAAGAATTTAATGAAGCCTGTTACAGCCATTTCCCCGATACACAAACTATTGCCGAGGAATCGACCTCGTTTACAGGCGTTAGTCGCCCGGTATATTTGGGTGGATTAGGTTTTGGTATGAAATGGATGATGGGCTGGATGCACGATACCATCGGTTATTTTTCTGAAGACCCGATAAATCGTAAATATCATCACAACGAAATAACTTTTAGCCTGATATACGCCTTTACCGAGAACTTTATGCTCCCGCTATCGCACGATGAGGTGGTATATGGCAAGGGTTCTATGTTACGCAAAATGCCGGGCGATGAATGGCAGCAGTTTGCCAATTTACGCTTGCTTTATGCCTTTATGTTTACCCATCCGGGTACAAAACTATTGTTTATGGGTGCCGAATTTGCACAGGGTAATGAATGGAACTACCAATATTCATTAGACTGGCATGTGATGGAATATCCAAATCACCAGGGCATGTCTGAAGCAGTTAAGGGATTGAATCATCTATACAAAACCGAACCTGCATTATACGAAAAAGGCTTCGACTATGATGGTTTTGAATGGATAGACGGCGGGAATGCCGACGATTCTGTGTTAGTATACGCCCGTAAAGGTTACGATGCTAAAAATGATGTAGTGGTAGTGTTGAACATGACGCCTGTTGTTCGTCATAATTTCCGCATTGGTGTAACCGCAGCGGGCGAATGGAAAGAGATATTTAACACCGATGCTAAAAATTTCTGGGGTAGCGGTATGGGCAATACACATGCTGTACATTCAGAAAGGGAACATTGGCACGGCCGGGACAATTCGATAAGTATTACTTTGCCACCATTGGCAGGGTTGGTGTTTAAGCGAATTTAATGTTGCTATGTACGAATATATATTATTGAAACAATATCGAACACCGAATATTGAATGATGAATAATGAAGTGTTTTTAAGTTAAATAAAATACTACTTCGGTGTTCGATATTCGAAATTCATTATTCGATATTAATTCTTTCTTTGACGAATTCGGCTTCTTAATCTTTTACGCCAACGCGATACACTCAACCGATACCAGTATATCACCCGGGAAAGGCATTACCTGCGGCGCGCTTCGTGCGGGCGGATTGGTTGGGAAAAATTCAGCGTAAACTTTATTGACGGCTGTAAAAGTGGGGTCCTGCCCCGAAACCATCATAATGGTTGTTTTTACTACTTTGCTTATATCGCTGCCGGCTTCCTCTAAAATAGTTTTAATATTGACGAAAGCCTGCCTTGTTTGATCTTCAAAACTATTGCTAATTAGCTTCCCTGTTTCAGGGTTGACGCCTGTTGTACCGGAAACAAAAATTAAACCTGCCGCTATTGTAGCATGTGGGATAAACAGGTTGCCGCGCGGCACACCAGTAGCAATAAAACTTGTTATTTGGCTCATTGTGATTGATTTAACCGCAAAATAGAAAAAATAAGCACATGTTTTTATAAGTTATCAGCAGAAAAACATTTTAACAATTGTGGTAAACTACATTTCTGCCTTTTCAAAACCGTGTAATAACCCAATTTACCGTTTGTTACCTGTTCGCTACCGTTTTAATGATGTATTTCACCGAGAAATTCTTTGCCGAGAATAAGTCTGTACCGTATATTCGTACTATGAATTCACTGTGTCAGGCCCAATAAAATATGTGTAACATTCCTCTTACACTCATGTCTAAATCATACAAAAATCAAATAAACAGGGTAAGCAAACCAAAGCTTTTACCGTTAGTTAATTAACCACACACTTCAATAAAAAACAAATGAAAAAGATATTAGCAGCGCTTTTAATTTCGGCAACTGTTTTTGCTGTTGGCTGCGGCCCAGACCGCCCGGCAAATAACGTTACTGTACAAAGCAACAATGCACCGGCTGGTTTCGACGTAAATAAACTTGCCGAACTGGTAAAAACCAGTACCGACCCGCAAACGCTAGAAAAAGGCATTAACAACCCATCAAACAAGATCAATAACCTTGATTTGGATAAGGATGGCAATGTTGATTATCTGAAAGTGGTTGAGGGCGACCAGAACCGTTTAGATGTAATTGATAATGTAAGCAATAGCGATTCGGTAACCGTAGCGCGTATTAAAATTGACCCTAACAGTGCCAATAACACTGCCGACCTGAGCGTACGCGGTAACCCGGATTATGTTGGGTACAATAACTATTACCATTCGTCATTTAGCTTTACCGACTTTTTGCTACTAAGCTATATAATGCGTCCGCACCCATATTATATGCCGATGTATCATTATGGTTATTATCCTTCTTACTATACCAGAGTACGTACCGTTAGCACATTCAGGCCGACAACATCGTCGAATATGTCGACCAGGAGTTTCCGTGGCAGTGTGAGTAACCCAACAAGGTCGCAACGGTCATTTGGTACACGCAGCAGCGGTGCGCCTGTACGTAGTGGAGGGTTTGGTAGTGGTAGCAGTTCAAGCCACTCAAGCGGGTTTGGAAGCAGACCAAGTAGAAGTTTTGGCAGCAGTCGTGGCGGGTTTGGCCGCAGAAGATAATTCCTTTAATCAACAGAAAAACTTAAAAACACACATAAATTTAAATTTTAATACAATGAGCATATTTGATAGATTATTTCGCATAGGCAAAGCAGAAGCTAATGCCGCAGTTGACAAAATTGAAGACCCATCAAAAATGGCCGCACAGATATTGCGCGAGCTACGCGAAAATTACCAGCAAGCTGTACAAGGCGAAGCCGAAATAAAAGCATTGGCGCTGCAACATCGCGCCAGCGAATTACAATATCGTAACAGCGCATCTGATTGGGAAAAGAAAACCAACGACCTGCTTGACCGCGTTGAAAGCAAAGAATTGGACGAAGCCAAAGGCAACGACCTGGCAACTAAAGCTGCCGAAGCACACCAAACCGCTTTAAATGAAGCAGACCAGTTTGCTAAAATGGCCGAAAAAGAAGAAAGCGCCGTTGCTGTAATGGATTTGAAAATTAAACAAATTAAAGACCAGATAGCAGAAACCGAAAGCCGTGCGCAGTTGATCAACTCAAGGGCAAAAACTGCCGAAGTATCTGAAAAGATAAACAAAACCTTATCTGACGTTGACACCGATGGCTTGATGGCAACATTGAACCGTATGGACGAAAAAGCATCTGCACAAGAATTCCGTGCGGCTGCTTATGCACAGATTGACGATTCAACTTTATCTACCGAGCAGGAGATCAATAAGGTTTTAGGCGCGGGCAGCACATCAAGCGCGCTGGATGCTATTAAAGCTAAAAGAGCGCAGGCACAGAGTTAATTGCTAATTTTCCCCGCTGTCATTCTGAGCGATAGCGAAGAATCTTATACGCGCGATAAGTAGCACGTTCGCCTGTCAGTGATATAAGATTCTTCACTCCGTTCAGAATGACAGTTGGTTTATATTGTAAACTATATGTTTTTAACAGACGATAATAAAAAGACTTTTAAAGCCATTATCCTTTTAAACGAGATGATAAATGGCACGCATAAATTTCAAACCGTCGGTAATGGCGATGACAGCGTATTAGAACCGCTGTTTATTGAATTGATGAGCAAGGGTTACGTGCAAACATCGGGTATGTATTACCAGGTTACTGATAAAGGGCAGGATGTGTTTGACGTATTTATGAAGCGTTATACCGAGTACCTTAAGGTGTACGATATATATTCGTTCGTCGACCTTGAAAAAGGCGAGTTTGCTTTTGCGCGTTTCTTTGATTTTAGTACCGACGAAGCCTGGGCCGATTTTGCCAATAACGAACGTTTTGACGATCTGCGTATAGCGGTCGCTCTATTTAAAAAGGTTGACCCTGCCGAAATTGTGTTCATGTCATTCATTAACGAGAACCGGTTTGATACAACATCCAACGGCTGGCAAATGGACCTGGTATCAGACAATGAATGGAACGAGATAGAGGAGATATGCAAAACCGCCATTAAACCCGAAGAAGTTGGTGAAGATGCCATGGTTGATATGATAGGCCAGGGATCGGACCTGATGATAAAACTACTGGAGGAAGAAAAGAACCAACAGCAAAATGATGCAAACTATAATAGTGCCGGTGATGTGGTGGAAGAAGAAACAGTAGAATACTATCAACCATATTACGACCCTTACTACGTATCACCGATATGGTTGTTGCCTTTGTTTTTGTGGTAGGCTAATCAGCCCAAACCTTATTCTCTACCGTGATGCGTACGCTTAGCATTATGGCGTTTAGCACAGTAAAAATAATAGCAGTGTAGTATAGGTGAAATACTAAGGGTATAATGGCTATCTCGCAAATTACCTCGCCATAGTTGGGGTGTTTGAATATTTTGTAAGGACCTTTTTTTACCGGGTACACGCCTGGGATACGGTATATTTTGGTGTTCCAATAATGGCCAAGTGAGCTGAGTGCCCAAAACTTAAATGCCAGTACCAAAATGAATAACACCAGGAATATATAGCTGATGCTTGCATCGGGTGTTAAATTATATTCTACAATAATGGATACCAGAAACAAGGTATGCATAGCAACTATAAACGGGTAATGGCTTTGTCCGTATTGTATTGCGCCATTTGCCAGTAGCCATTTTTCGTTTTGACGGGAAATGTATAATTCTGATAGACGCTGTAGGATGATGATGGATATAAAGATGGCGAAGTACATGATTTGTTCTTTTATTTAGTAAAAGAGCGTTGTCACTCTGAGGCACTCGAAGAGTCGCGGGCAATGGCCATTACGCACATGCTTCGAGTGCCTCAGCATGACACCCTTTATTTATTTTTATTCAGCTTTAACAATACCATCTCGCTGGAAAACCCCGGGCCCATGGCCATCATTAATCCGTAGCCTTCTTCGTAGCTTTCGGTCATAAATTTATCCAGCACATATAAAACCGTAGCGCTCGACATATTGCCGTAGCCATTCATCACCGCGCGGGTTTTATTTAAAAAGTCCCCCTCAACAGCTAATGCATCGGTATAGGCATCTAATACTTTTTTGCCGCCTGGGTGGAAGATGAAATTTTTAATGTCGCTTAACTGTAAGCCTTGTTTAGTTAAAAACTCGGTAACATCCTCGTGCACATGCTCATTAATAAACATAGGAATATCCTTTGAAAAAAGCACCTTAAAGCCGGTATCCTGGAATTCCCAACCCATTACGTCAAGCGAATCATAATAAAGCTTACTGCTTGATGCTACAAATTCAAAAGGCTGCGTTTTGCCATGATTATCGCCCTTAATGATACAGGCCACTATGCCATCTGAAAATAAGCTGGAACCGATGAAATTGCTTTTGCTGTAATCGCTTTTTATTAAGGTTAGTGAGCATAGCTCAACAGCAACTAACAAAACAACAGCATTGGGATTAGCTTTTGCAACGGTACAGGCCTTTGCCATGCCTGATACACCGCCACCGCATCCCAATCCAAACAGCGGACTGCGGTTGATATGCGGGTTAAGTCGTAGCTTATTAATGATAAGCGCATCCATACTGGGCGTTGCCAAACCTGTTGTCGACACAAATAAAATATCGGTTATATCTTCTTTGTTGATGCCGGCCTTTGCCACACAATCTTCAACCGCCTGCGCCGAATATTGCAGCGTATTGGTAATGTAATCGTTGTTACGCTCCTCGAATGTGTTGGGTATCTCGTAGTAGGAGAGTGGCTTGCAAAAATTACGGGTGATGATCTCCGTATTGTCAAACGCAAATATCAACCTGTCCGTTTGCGGGAAATTGGCCGAAAACATTTTTTGGGCCTGTTTTTTTACTTCTGTTTGAGCTACCTTGTAAGGGAGATCAATTTTTGATGTGGCTGCTATAAAAGGCATATATAATTAAATACGGCGTTTGATTACTTCGGTTGCTTATGCCTTAAATTTTTGTACTTGTAATATAGTTATTTAATGCCAACTATTTTAACCGGGCTTTGTTTTTTAAGATTGTTAATAGAAAAAGAGCAGCCTGCCGGTATTACCGACAGGCTGCTCTTAAATAATAAACAAGTATAATATTTTAATTGACGCTGGTGGGCACATTAAAGTGCGTATACGCTGTCCAGCTCAAAAAGCCCAAATCGCCACCGGGCAGGCCGTTTGGATCGGTTGTGTAATGGTTTGCTATATAATTGGTTTCTGCCGAATTATAATGCCTGTTGGCTACAAAAATACCGGGCCAAATAGGGCTGGTTTTACTACCCGACGGTGTACAAGCCGCAGTAAGATTGCCTTCCATAAGGTTTGCCTGCCATTGAAACCCCGCCAATAGGCGGCTGGAGGTAGCAGAGTAGATAGAAAGGTCTCCCTGGATACCGCAAATATTAGCAGCGTAGCTGATACCGGTTAACGCATACTGGTAATGCACATAATCCTGGTGGTTAATGCAAACCTCGCCGGCCATATAGCCTGTACTGTTCATTTCCTGCGGGATAACATTATCAATAATAGTAACGCCGCTGTTGTAAACAGTGCGGTCATCTTCAAAAACACCAATGGCTATAAGCGCATAACCGGCAGAAGTATACCAGTTATTGTTATACCCTGTACTGGTTGTGTTAACAATATACTGGTTTTTAAGCCTGTTTAAAAAGGTGACAAACTGCGTGTTTTCGGCGGTGGTCCAGCCCCCGGCTGCGCCGGTTGAAGGCTGATAATATTTTATAATTTCGGCAGCAGCTGCAAATGTAGGTGTGGCCCATGATGCTTCAAGGTCAACCTGGTTGGTTTGTCCGCTGGTAACACTCATAGTGCGAAATGCATTAGCCCAGCCGTCCAAAATTTGTTTACAGTGGGTAGAATACTGTGCATCGCCCGTTTTAGACCAGCGGAGCGCCAGCGCATAAGCTAATAGTGCATCGCCTTTAAAATCTTTTTCCTGTTGATTAACGGCTCCTGGTTCTACCGCTACATTGGCGGCATATGCATTGCGGCTTACCCATGTATTGCAGAAATTGAGTACATAGTTATAGGCGTCTAATCTACTTGCATTATTGGTATTGGCCTCGTTGGCGGCATACGCCAATGAATTTTGGGTATTCAATATTCCGGGATGGGTGAACCCAGCTGCTGAGACAAACCGGTTGCCGTTAATATCCGGCGTGCCTTGCATGGTGATCAATGATGCTGCCGGCGCGGTGGCTGCATTTTTAGTGCATTTTGCTAATAGTAATCCCGTTAGGATCAAAAGGCCTGATAGGCCAGCATAAATAAATTTGTTTTTTCTCATAAAGGTGTTTTTAATTGAAGGTTAATGTTGCTCCAAGAATTTAGGCTTATACCGATTCAATCTGCCGCTTTTTAAGACAATTAACATAGTCCTGTTTTATAGGTAATGCGGACTTAAGATCATAAATTGGTTTTTGCCAAATACAGGAGTATTTGTTGCTTCAATTATATAAAATAAAACGTAACTTTTTGATAATGAAGCAAATAAATTAAGAACGATACGTTTTAGTCACAAATTATAAATAACGTACTTTGCAATAAAACGAATAGCTGAAGGGGGAATAATTTCTGCAAAAAAAATTAATGATACGGATAAATCACGTTTTCGTTATAGGCAAATGGTATTGAAAAATGCAATGTAGTAATACCAGTTTTTTAAAATTAGGCGTAAATTCACCACTACAAGGTAAATTACTGATTGTACACCCAAACAAAAAAGGCAGCCTGGAAGGTTGCCTTTTTTGGGTTTTGAAGTATTTATTTTTTTGTTGCCGTAACGCGGTAACTTTCGGGCGGACCCAAATAACTTGGTTTCACACCGCCTTTATCTACTACAATTTTTTCTAAAACCACCTGCGGGTCAACCAACCAGTATTTGATGATGTGCTTGCCGGGTTTGGTGATATAATGGGTAGAAATGAGCTCTTTGATCTCGTTAGCCGATGCCGCTTCCATCACGTTTTGCGCTATGCGCGGATTTTCTATCAACGGATCGATATTTACTTTTTTAGGCTGCTCGTCATCAACAGAAATAGCATACCATAAGCCTTTGCCGTGCGTAGGATCAATAGACGGTGCTGTAAATACCCTTAGTTTTACCATGCCGGTATCGGCAATGTTTACTTCGTATTCCAGGTGCGGACTGTTGCCGCCCGGATTTTCAATTCGTGATGCGGTGATTGGCGCAGCTTCAATTGCATCAAGCGTTCTACCGCGATCAGGCAGGATGGCCCATTTAACTTTTGTGCCGTTAACCATTTTGCTGTAATGTATTGCTTCCATTGAAGCATAGCCGTTACTTAACACAAAGCCCGATGTAGGCACAGGTATGCTATTATTAACCACAGCCTGTACAACTACTTTGCTGCCATTGGCACCGGTTATAGTAATAGGTACCTGTTTAGTGCCGTTAGGCGCTTTTGCCCAATCAATACTTACCCATAATCGTTCCTGTTTATCTATTTTACCTGCGGATGCAGATACCTTAACATAAGGCTCGCCGGTTTCAATAGCATAATTGAATGGCGCTTGCCCGCGGTTAAATATTTCTATATAGCGTGGTGTGTTTGGATATTTGGTGAATTCGGGCAGTGCTGCAATCGTAGTTGCCTTCGGCCAATAATCGGCAGAGCCTTCAACGGCAACACCCATTTCGGCACCCGGAGCCGGTGTAACAGTTATAAAACTACTATTAGGATTACCGTCGGGCAATTTATTAGCCTTGGGCTCTGTCCATGTGGTGTAGCCTATGTGTATCTCGTCCATCATGTGCTGCCATTTGCCGTTGGCCAAAGTATCATTATAATATTTAGATATTTCGGCATCCCTGGCAAATAATTTCATGGCTTTTGCCGATTCATCATTAGCCATTACCCGGCCCTGATCGCCATAAAATCTATTTTTAGCTGTTGCCAAATACATTTCATTAAAATTGGCGCTGGCAATTACCGGGTGCATTACCAACTCATAAAAAGCATCTTTGTATTGGGCAGGTATCTTTTTGCTAAGCGCGATGGTTTTATCTCTCAACTTATTAAAATCAGCAACTACTGTTTCAAACTCACGGTAGTCGGTAAGGCTATAAGGTGTGCTTGTGCGTAGGGTAGTTGGGCTCACCAATTCCGGTTTACGCCTTCCGTTGTATTTGCCGTAGGTTGATATTATTGAGGCTATCTCGGCAGCATGTTCAGGGCCGAACTGTTGCGTTGCCCAATCCTTCGTATATTTTTCAAGACTGTTTGCCGGGTATTTATTTGGGTTCCATGCATAATCTAAAAAGAAACTGATGGGAAATTCCAGCGGTTTTAGATCGCCTACATTTACAATCCACTCTTTTCTTACGCCGTACTCATACGCCAGGTGCATTTGTTCCCATGTATGCGGCAATGGGTTGCTGTTTACCCATTGGTAATTACGCGGGCCGCCATGATAATCAAAGTGATAATAGATGCCATAACCACCAGGATTTTTGGGTTCCGTCAGATCAGGCAATCTTCGTACGTTGCCCCAGTTATCATCACAATATAAAAGTTCAATATCGCCGGGTACGCGCATACCTGCGTCGTAATAATCTTGTACCTCTTTATATAATGCCCAAACCTGCGGTGTCTTGCTTGCGTCTTTGTGGGTAACCTCGGCAATGGATTGGCGCTGCTCTTTAATTACCTGTTCTAATAACGACATCAGTTCTTTAGCTGTGCCGCTGCCCATTGCTTTGTCGCCGTCGCCGCGCATGCCTATGGTGGTCAATATTTCTTTATTACCATTACGAGCGATGCCTGTTTTCCAGTACTCGCGCAATACATCGGCATTGGTTGAATAATCCCAATCTTTTTGATTAGCGCCTGTTAGCGGGCCGTTATAACGCGCCCATTCTTTTTGCGCGCGGGTCATAGGTTCATGGTGCGATGTTCCCATTATAATTCCCATTTTATCGGCAAGGATAGGATTTTCCGGATCATCGTCATTAAAGGCATTGCTCCACATGGCGGGCCAAAGAAAGTTTCCTTTTAACCTTAATATCAGTTCGAACATATGCACATACATAAAATGGTTAACGCCGCCATCAGTTACTTTGCCATTTAAGGCAAGGCTTTTATTCAGGCCATCGTATTTGGCGCGTGCCCAACCTAAAAATGAAGGGCCTTCATCATTAATAAATATGCCGCGGTATTGCACGGCAGGTTCGCCAATGGTATGCCGACCGGGCAACACATATAAATTGCTTTTATGCTGAATAGGCACATCGGCCCACCAGTACCAGGGAGAAACACCTATTTGTTTTGACAGATCATAAATACCGTAAATGGTACCACGTTTATCATTGCCGGCTATTACCAAGGCGCTTTCAACACCGGGCATTGGGTTTTGTATTACCTGTGATATAAACATTTCGTTTTTACCGGCCAGGCCTGAAAGATTTAATTTCTTTAACTTTACAAGTTTGTCAATTAACTCGCTTTTACCAAGAGTGCCAACAATTACGACTTGTTTGCCGTATACTTTATCAGTTGATAACGTTGGTTCGGTACCTGTTACGGCTTTAACATCGGCCTGCAAATTTTTAAGAGCCATCATTACGCCTTCGTGGTCATTTGCATTTGCAAAAATTGGAGCAGGGTTGCCACTGACAGCTAAGGAAAAGGCTCCGGACGCAGGTTTTGTTGTTACATAAGGAATATCGCCGGCACTGGCAGAATTATACAATGCTGTAAATAACAAGGTTAACAGGAAAATGAACACTGTAAAACCAGCAGATCCTACTTTTTTTTGTAGATGATTTTTGATGTTTCTTGTCATAATTATAGTTATTAACGGTCTTATCTATGGTTGTATTTCATGCTTCTTTAATCGATTGCGGATAAAGAAACAAAAAATAGTTTTAGTATAGTAATTTTTATAACTGGTTATAATATATATACCGGATGGTTAAACCGGCAACTGCAATATCCTGTTTATACATTATATATAAATATATAATAAGGTATAAAATCTAAGTCTGTTAAAATAGGGTAAAGCTATTAATTGTATACTTAACAAGTATATTGCAATCGATTACAAATATATACGAAAATTAATCAGATAGAATGATAACCGGCTACAATTATGGTTGTTTAACAACTATTTTACAAGCCAGGAACAAGCGGAAAGGGAAGAAAAGGCATGGTTTTGTTACGAAAACGATATAGTTGCCTCAAAATGCGTGGAAATATTCAAATAATATGAAAAAAATATTTTTTCCGATATTTCAACAAAAATCGATTGCGGTTAATATTTTGTTAATATAAATCGATTGCAGATAAAAAGTTGATAATTTTTTAGCTAATAGGCTGAGGATAATTTCGAAAAAAATAAGGTATGTTAAAAAAAAGTTATGCAATCGATTGCATTTTTAAAATTTCTTTTTACTTTTATTCCCAGTTAATTACCAATTATAACTAAGCTTCTTAATAACCATCTGCGCGGCAATATATAATGCTTGTAAAGGCGTATAGGTTGCAACTTTTTTGGAAAAGAAGGCGAGGTTTTACAATACCAACTGATTATTTAATTAATAAACCGATTAAAAACCACATTAAAGATTAAATATGGGAAGAAACAAACTTTAAGGTACGCGCTGCAATTTCCGGCCTGTTAACAAAAGGCCAATTGCTTAAACCACAAAAACAAACGCCGTGCGGGTATGAAGCATTAAGTAACCGATGCGGTATAAGTAAATACAATCACAACCAATAATAGTACACTAACAAACATGCAAATTGTTACTATCAACTAATCAATTATGGAAAAACTTAAACTTATCAATTGCTGGAAAACGCTGCTGCTGCTAATATGCATGAGCTTGTTTTCGGGAACAATTTTTGCGCAAGGCATTACAATTCACGGCCACGTTGCTGATAACAACGGCGAACCGCTTATTGGTGCAACCGTAAAAGTTAAGGCTTCACCCAGTACGGCTACTACCACTAACATTAGTGGTGATTTTAGCTTACGCGTGCCAAGTGGCACCACTGTAATAACCATTTCTTTTCTTGGTTTTACACCTTCTGACATTACTATTAATTCAACCTCGGGAAATTTGGGTAGCATTAAATTGGCACCAGATAACAACAGTTTGAGCGAAGTGGTAGTTGTAGGTTACGGTACATTAAAAAGGGCCGACGTTACCGGTACGGTAGCCACGGTAGATGCAAAATCGTTACAGGAAGTTCCTTCTGCTAACGTTTTTGACCAACTTAAGGGTAAAGTAGCCGGCTTAGATGTGGTTTCCGGCGCCAATGGACCGGCAATTACTATACGCGGTAACCGTACCATAGGTAACCCGGGAGCGGATGCGCCGCTGATTGTTTTAGACGGCGAACCTTATTACAACTTTATTGAAAACATTAACCCTAACGACATTAAAAGTATTGATGTATTAAAAGGTGCTTCGGCAACTGCTATCTACGGTTCACGCGGATCGGGCGGTGTATTGCTCATCACTACTTACAGGGGCCGTGTAGGACAAACGGTTACTTCTTACGATTCATATTATGGCATAGACAAGCTTGAAGGGCAGCTTAAAGTGTTAAATGGCCAACAATATGCCCAATTAAAACAGGACGCTATTGCGGGTTCTATTTTACAAAACAACGGTGCGTCACCACTATATGGCTTAACTGCAGGTGAATCGGCAGCACTTGCCGCAGGTGTAAGTACCAATTGGGCTGACCTGCTTATTAAACCGGCCATGACCTGGGATCAAAATTTACGGGTATCGAGCGGTACAGAAAATACCCAGGTAAATGTAGGCTTAAGCTACCGCAAAAACACCGGACTCGAGCCATATAATAGTGCCGAGCGTGTAGTATTAACTACTGCGGTTGATCATAAGATCAATAAAATTATCAAAGTTGGCGTTAGCACGTCGGCAAGCTTAAGAATATCAGATGCGGGCAGTTCAAACCAGTTAGGTAATGCAGAATTCATTACCCCGTTGGCTAATCCTTATAATGCCGACGGTACGCTTAACTTCCTGCCATGGGCCGGATCAACAGACGGAACTACATTAAACCCATTGGTACCAAGCGTTATACCGTCGTCTTACTATAACCACACCAGGGGCTTTGTAAGCAACAGTATAATTTATGGCGAAATAAAGCCTGTTGACCACCTGACTTACCGCTACAGCGTGAATTATAACTTTTCGCAATCTTTACAAGGGGTTTATAACGGTATAAACGGTGGCAGTATTCTTACTGTGGCTAAAACAACTGCCAGCACTACCAATAACTATTCATACCGGTTAACACAGGAACACTTGTTAACTTATGATAACACGTTTGCCGGCAAGAACCACATTAACATTATAGCAGGTTTCAGTACAGAAAAGGCTCATACCGAAAATTCAAGCATTAATGCAACCGGTATCCCTTCTGACGCAAACGTTAACAGTAACCTTGGTTTGGGTGTGTTTACTTCAGATAACGGAAGTTATTCAGAAACAGGTTTAATATCTTACCTGGCCCGTTTAAATTATGCGTTTGACAGTAAATATGATTTAACTGCTACTATCCGTAGAGATGGTAACTCGGAGTTATCAGCGGCGCATCAATGGACAACTTATCCATCAATAGGCCTGGGCTGGGTAATCAGCAGGGAAGACTTTATGAAACCATATGGATTTATAGACAACCTGAAACTACGTGCAGGTTACGGCCAAACATCAACAACATCAAGCGCGTCTGCTTACAATACACTAGGCCAACTTGCTACTAGTGGTATTACCTACCAATATGGCGGTGCGTCAAGCGGTGATGCAGCGGGTGTTAGAGTAACTAACCTGGTTAATAATGCACTTGGCTGGCAAACAACAAGTGAGTATAACCTTACCTTAGATTTTGCTGTATTAAAAAGCAGGTTAACAGGTAGTATTGAGGTTTACTCACAAAAAACTAACGGTATTATATTACCGAATGTTTTACCACCAACAACAGGTGCCGCTTCACAGACTTCTAACTTAGGCTCATCATCAAATAGAGGTTTAGAAATATCATTAAGCTCAATTAATATCCAAAACTTAGGCGGTTTCTCATGGTCTTCTGATTTCAATATTGCTTTCAGCAGAGAGCGCATTGATGCCTTACCAAACGGATCACCTGCAATTATAAATTCGGGCGAATTTGTTGGCCAGCCACTTTCAGTAATTTACGATCTTCGTAAAATTGGCATATGGCAGTTGGCAAATTCTCCGGGCATTTCTTCGGCCGGTGTAGCGCAACCTGTTACGGGCCAAACATCGCCATTGCAATACCCTGGTCAAATACGCGTTCAGGATGTTGATAACAACGGTATTATAAATGCTAGCGATAACCAAATTATAGGACACTTTAACCCAAATTATACTTTTGGTTTTACAAACAGGTTTGCCTATAAAAACTTTGATCTGAGCATTGTTATTCAAGCCAGGATGGGCTTTACAACCACTGTTCCTTATGTTTCATCGTCAAACTCGGGCTTGCAAGGATGGCAATATCTTAACTTAGGCAGGCACAATCAGCCGGTTCTTGATTACTGGACACCAAATAATCCTACTAATGCATTCCCTGAGCCGAATGACCAGTTCCAAAGCCAGTTTTATTCTACTTTGCAATATTATGACGGTTCATTTATCCGTGCAAAAAGCATTAACTTATGATATAATATTCCTGCTGATCTATTGAAACATGTAGGTATCAGTTCATTAAGGGTTTATGCTAACGTAACAAATCCGTTTATTATTTACGCACCAATTATGCACCATGGTTTCTCTGTTACCGATCCTGAATCGGTTGGCGGTATTAACCCGGTAGGCGCCGGAGCCAGCGGAAACGTTGGTGGGTATGATCCTAACAATAATGCATTTGGCTGGCGTGGTGTTGGCGTAAGTGCCGGCGAGCAAACACGTAGTTTTATTTTTGGTATTAATGCAAGATTTTAATTAAAAAATTATGAAAATATTAAACAAAACAAGCTTATTTGTTGCTGTGGCAACAATGTTAACGGCGGCTACAAGTTGTAAAAAACTACTTGTAGAGAAGCCGGAGTCTGCTCTGTATCCCAGTTATTTTACTACGGCCGGTGGTATACAGGCTGCTATAACAGGTGTATATAGCGATCTTCGCAGCTATTATTCGGGTGAAGGTATTGTGTACTTTTTTGACGGAACCGACGAGAATATAGCGGGAGGTTCGGGTAATCCAACATTGGATAGTTACAACGGTATTAACTCGTCTAACTTTAACGTTTTTGGCGGACTATGGTCGGACATAAACACGTTAAACGGCGTTTTGCAGTTTGCACCAACCAGTTCGCTGGACGCTACAACAAAAGCGCAATTGGTTGCCCAGGCTAAATTTTTACGTGCCTATATGTATTTTCACCTGGTACAAACCTATGGTGGCACTACGGCAACTCAAAAAAGCGGTATACCTTTACACACCACTTTTATAACTGCTGCTACTACTGCAGATGCACCTGCTGCGTTGAGCGATATTTATGCTCAAATTATACAGGACTTTACAGACGCGTCTACCACATTACCTAATACTGTTGCCAGCAATAATCCGTTTTCGGCAGCCGGTGTTGGTAAACCTGCAACAGCGCCGGTAGCGCTGGCTTATTTAGCAAAGGCTTACCTAACAAGAGGTTACACTGAAGCTGCGGTATCGGGAGATTACCAAAAAGCGGCTGATCTTACTGCTGCCCTGATCGCGAATAAAGGCACTTACAATTTAGACCTTTGGCAAGATTTCAATGATGAGCATAAGCCGGCAAACGACTATGGTAAAGAAAACATGTTTAACATAGATTACGGCAGCACAAATGATCCAACTTATACCGGTAATACACAACAAGCATCGGGTGGTTATGGCATTAACCTGCTGTATGTATTGGCAAAATGGAATTACTTTACAGGTGTAGGTATAGATAACGTAACAGGTATTGACGCTGTTCCGCAAAAACTTGGTTCATCAAAAGTACCAATGCTTAGAGACGTGTATAATGGCCGGCCTTATATCAGGTTAGCGCCAAATGGCCGTTACACCTTTCAACAGGTGTTTACGGACCGTATACATGATACCCGTTACGATGCAACTTTCCAAACTTTCTGGATCTGTAACCAGGCTACTGCTGCCGGTTTAACCAGTACAGGTACCTCAAAAGGTACATTACAGGTTGCTTCTAACGTTTCGCTTACTGTATGGCAACCACCATTGGATGGCGATACCGCTTTTTTAATGCCGGGTATCAACAACATTGGCTTGCCAAGACGCGACGCGTTTAAAGGCCTTATTGTTGCAGAAAACCAGTATACCAATACCATTTATCCAAGTGTTAAAAAGTTTGAAGATCCTAACCGTACCGGTATTCTTGACTTTTCGGGCAGGCCAATGGTAATGATGCGTTTTTCTGAAATTTACCTGATGAATGCTGAGGCTAACTATATGTTAGGTACCGGTGCAGGTGCAATAGCTGCTGCCAACGATTTAAATGTTTTAAGGACACGTGCAGCTTACCGCGTTCCGGCTGATGGAAACTTTATTCCGAAAGGTGAATTTAGCGTAACGGCAGCCACACAGGCAACCGCGAATGCTGCAAATGCCATTGCGAACCAATTAACGGCTCAGCAAGTTGCTTTATTAAGCGTACCTAATAATACAACTAGCACATCACCAAATATTTGTGGCATGGATGTGATATTGGATGAATATTCAAGGGAGCTTTATGGTGACCCACGCAGGTGGTATGATTTGGTTAGAACCAAACAATTAACAAGACGTGTAAAATTATATAATCCAAATGCTGTTAATAACATACAGGATTATATGTCACGCAGGCCTATACCACAAGTTTTAATACAATCCGTTTTAACAGGACCAACTTATCCTCAAAATAACGGTTATTAATAATAATCAGCCTAATACTTAGTTAGTAATTAAAGCAAGGTGTATGAAATGTACATCTTGCTTTTTTTTCCCGCTAATTTTTTTTACCTAAAGAAAAATTTTATGAGAAGGATGTTAAAATTATCGTGCATTTGCACGATAGCTGCCACTGCTTTGCTTAGCGCGTGCAGCAAAAAGAATGATACCACCAACCCGGTAGTTACACCCCCCGTAACAACTGACACCAGCACACTTAAAGGATCGACAGGGGGATTTTATTTTGGCTTCGCGCTTGGATATAGTTCTATGAACACCATAAGCGCTTATGCTGCTACTGCAAAAGGGCAGGTTAACCAGGCTACTTTCGGCAATGAAATGAAACACGCATCCATCGTACAAAATGACGGCAGTTTAAATTTTACCACCGCCGATGCTTTTTATAACCTATGCAACAATGCGGGTATACAGGTTTATGGGCATACTTTGTGCTGGCATTCGCAGCAAAATACCAGTTATTTGAATACGCTTACAGCAGGTACAGCCATATCAACAACTAACCTGGTAGCAAATGGCAGCTTTGAAAGCGGTATCAGCACCAACTGGTTTACACAGGTAAGCACAACCGCCCCTACGGCCGGGGCTATTACTTTAGACAATACAACTGCCGAAGATGGAACCCAATCAATGAAAGTGGTAGTTACCACGCCGGGAACTACTACTTATAGCATACAAACTGTAAATGATGCTTTTGCCGGTGCAAGCGCAGCAGGTGGTACTTACAAGGTTAGTTTTTGGGCCAAAGGCGCAGGCAGCGTAATACTGGTAATGCAGGGCAGCCAATATGAGGGGGCAACAACTTTTAATACAACAGCCAACTGGGCACAATACAGTTTGACGGTTACCTTGCCAACAAATGAAACTGCGCCGCAGATAAGATTTAATTTTGGTGCCGCGGGTACGTATAACATTGATAATGTAGCAGCTTATTCAACTGCCCCTGTACCGCTTACAAAAGCACAAATTGCCACGAATGTAGACAACGCGCTAAATTCTTTTGTTACAGGCATGGTTACACATTATGCAGGTAAGGTAAAGACATGGGATGTGGTGAACGAAATTATGGCCGATGGCGCGAGTGGGTTGCGTAACAGCACAAACGCCAATACCGGGCAAGCAGCAGGAACGGCAGGCTATTTTTACTGGACAGATTATTTAGGACGAAATGCAGGCTTAAAGGCCTTTCAATATGCCCACGCTGCCGACCCGAACGCGCTGTTGTTTATTAACGATTATAATTTAGAATATAGCAGCGTTAAACTCGATTCATTAATAGCGTATGTGAAAGAATTGCAGGGCAAGGGTGCTCATATTGATGGCATAGGTACACAAATGCACATCAGTATTAATACTACCACATCATCTATCGACGCGATGTTTGTAAAGATGGCTGCAACGGGTTTAAAGGTGCGCGTATCTGAATTGGATATTGCCATGAATACAGCAGGTGCCTCAAGCTTTACACCAACTGCAGCACAATTGGCTACACAGGCCAATTTGTATCATTATGTTGTGGCATCGTTTAAGGCAAACGTGCCTAAAGCCCAGCAATATGGCATTACGGTTTGGGGTGTTTCTGATACCGACAGCTGGATAAATACATCGGCCCACCCCGATTTTCCATTATTATTTGATGCCAGCTATGCTAAAAAAGCAACTTATACCAGTGTATTGCAAGCATTGAAAGGACAATAGTTTAACTGCTATTTATAAACCCGTAAGTAGCGTATATAAAACAAAAGGCTCGCCATTAACAGCGAGCCTTTTGTTGTTTAGCATATTTTTAATTACTGTCTATTTTAAATATTGCGCAGCGTAATTAATAAAGAAAGGCCAGTTAGGTACATCTGTATGGCCCTCTAAATGTTGGCGGAAGGCGATGTCGCCATTAAGCATCACTTCTGCTTTTGGCATGGTGTTGGTGCCCAGGCCTTTTTTACCTAAAAGCTCATAAACCGGATTTGCACCGGCAGCCCCCATAAACATGCCCTGTGCATCCTGCCATCCGTCGCCAGCCGAGCCTGCGCTTATAAATATTGGGCGCGGCGCACACATGGCAGCCAGTTCATGCGAATCAACCGGGATATCGTTCCAATTTAACGGACCGCCATATTTAAGAAAATTACCTGCCATCCAATGGTACTCGCCGCTTGCAGTTAAGTTTTCAACTACTTCCCCCGCATCGCGACGGTGCAGCTTTATACCACCCTCGCCGGATGAACTAACATAAGCAATAGCCATACGCGGGTTATAGGCCATTGCTATTATGGCGGCCTTGCCGTAACGCGAATGCCCTTCTATACCCACTTCTTTTGCGTTTACTGCCTTATCGGTTTCCATATAATCTAATACACGGTCTGCGCCCCAGGCCCACGCGCGTAAAGCGCCCCAATCATCGGGCTTGCGGTACTGGCCTTTATTTACCAAACCAATAATGCCGTGAGTAAGGCCCGCGCCATTGTCGGCCTGTATGCTTCCGGGATTAAGTGTGGCATAACCCCAGCCTTTTTCTATCAATTGTTCTTTTACGCTTTTTGTACCCGGACGCGGCGCACCAAAGCCACCAACGGCTGTTCCTGCGGGCGCGGGATAACCGCCAAAACCACCAATTTGTATAATAACAGGCACTGGCCCTTTAGCATTTACCGGGGTAGATAAAGTCAACTGTATATCTACATTCTCCTGCGGATAAGATGAATTGTCAACATGTCCAACTATTTTTTTTGAAAGTACGGGTACACCTGCTACCATTTCGGTAGTATCTTTTACAACTTTCCAGGTTACGGGTGGCACATTTTTTGGGACGCGTCCGTATACCTCTCTGTCAAAATCTTCCTTAATTTCTTCACGGCGTTTTTGCCAATCTTTAGCGTTGGTTACCTTTTTGCCATTTTTGAAAACAAGCGGATCGGGCAGGTTAGGGTAGGGGTTTGCTTTTGCCTCATCATAATTAGCATAATTTGGCTGCCCTGCCGTGCCACTTTTACCCGGCCTTAATGAAGTAATGTGCAACTGGTCCATCATGTTTTTATGATCCGCTTCCTGCGCTTCAGCCCTGGCTTTATTCGCGGCTTGCTGTTCGGGCGTCAACGGCGGGCGTTGGAATCCACCAGTTGCAGCCGGTGCTGCCTGGGTTGCCGGTGGCGTAGTTTGTGCAAACGCGCCTGATATCATCATAACGCCTATACAGATGAATGTTGTTGCTTTCATTTTTTTAATTATTGAAATAATGTTCTTTTTATACCCATTTCCAATCCGCGTAATTCTGCAAGGCCCTTCATTCGGCCTGTTACCGAATAACCCGGATAAGTATTATAATTAAAATCGTCCAGAATTTTATGTCCATGATCGGGGCGCATTGGGATGGCTATGTCATCGCGACCAGCGTCTAATCTTTTCTTTTGTTCAAGGATAACGTTTTTCATTACGGCATACATGTCGGTAGTACCTTCCAGATGGTTGTCCTCATAGAAACTACCATCAGCTTCGCGCCTTACATTACGCAGGTGCAGGAAGTGTACATGCTGGCCTAAACGTGCCATAATTCCCGGCAGATCGTTATCGGCGCGTGCGCCTAACGAGCCTGTGCAATAGGTAAGCCCGTTGCTTGGTGATGGCGCTGCATCAACAATAAATTTCAGATCTTCTTCTTTTGATACGATACGCGGCAAACCCAAAATAGGGAACGGTGGATCGTCAGGGTGGATGCACATTTTTATACCCAGCTCCTCGGCATCCGGCATTATGGCACGTAAAAAATACGCCAGGTTTTCTTTTAGCTGTTTGGCATCGGTGTGCTCGTATTTTTTTAGGTGTTCTTTAAATTCGGCTATGGTAAATACTTCGTCGGTACCCGGTAGGCCGGCCATAATAGTATTTATCAGCAATTCTTTTTGCTCTTTGGTAATACTCTCTAAATAAACCTTTGCCGCTTTTTGCTGTTCGGGCGTAAACTCGTCAAACGCGCCCGGTCGCTCTAAAATGTATAGATCGAATGCATGAACCGCTGCCGCCTCATATCGTAGCGCAGAGGCGTTGTTTGGTAGCCTGTAATCAAGATTGGTGCGTGTCCAGTCTAACACCGGCATAAAATTATAGCATACCGTTTTAATATTGGCTGCCGAAAGGTTCTTTAGCGTTTTGATATAATTCTCAATGGCCTCATCGCGACCGGCACTTGCAGTTTTTATGCTTTCGTGAATATTAACGCTTTCCACAACCGACCATGTAAGGCCGCCAGCCTTAATAATGTCGTGACGTTTTTTAATTTCTTCTGGGCTCCAAACTACGCCCGATGGGATATGGTGCAGTGCGTTTACAATACCGGTAGCGCCGGTTTGCCTTATGGCTGCCAGCGTAACATCATCTGAAGGGCCGAACCAGCGGAATGTTTGTTCTAAATTACTAAGCATATTTCTTTTTTTAGAGTCAAGAATCAAGATGCAAGAATCAAGATGAAAATTAGACACATTAGTATCTTGGCTCTTGATTCTTGACTCTTGGTTCTACATATTAATTATTTAATTTTTTCTACGGTTACAAAGTAAACATCATTCTCCCGCATTGGGAAAGATTTATTTAACTCGCCTTTGGCGGATACGTTAATAGTTGCAGACGAAACAGGTTTATTATTATTGGCCTGTTTGATCACGTCAACTTGTTGACGGGTTAACTGGTCGGGCGATTTTAGATCGAAATAGGTTGCATATGCGTCATTAGCGCGGTAACCTACCTTATAAACCTGCAATTTGTATTTCCCTGCAGGGATGTGGTTTATGCTTACCACTATTGGCGCTATTGTTTTAGCAGGCAGATTACGCTTATAATACGTTTGGTCGTTCACCGAATCGCCGGGATGGGTGATGGTAAAGTTCCAGAACAGCAATTGCATATTGCCGTTTTTGTCTTTAGTGACTATTGAGCTTGAATCGCTGCTGGCTAATTCAGTATCGCCCAGCTTATTTAAAAAGCTGTATGCGTAGTAAGCGGGCTTTTTAATGTCCTGGTAATTAAGCAAGCCAAAACCGCCGTGGAAAGGTGTTAGGCGAGGGCCGTTCTCTTCAAAAATATCGGTAAATGTCCAGTACGACATGGAGTTGACTGATTTGTATGCCTTACGTATTTTATCCAATATATACGCCGCTTCAAAATAGGAATCGTGAATAGGGTCGGTAGGGGTGTATGATGAACTCCATTCGGTATAATGCAGCTCTAAATTTGGCAAAGCCGATTTACTGATCTGCGCGCGTATTTTGAGCATATCGCCCGAAACCGCGTTTTTGTTTTGACTGACGATAACGCCGCGATCGCCGGTTACATCTACAAAGCCCTGGTTTACGCCATAGGTATGTGTGCTTATAAAATCAATAGGAACTTTATTTGTTGTGCAGAAATTTATCATTTCGGCTATCCAACCATTACCTGCGGTGGCCGGGCCGCCAATCTTATAATCGGCAGAAACAGATTTGATGGCATTGGCGGTTTCGCGGTACAGTTTAAAGTAATCGTCCATTTTACCGCTGAAGAATATGTTGAGGTTGGGCTCGTTCCATACTTCAAAATACCACGACTTTACTTCGGCTTTGCCATAACGCTGCTGCCAATGCTCAACCAGGTTTTTAATGAGGTCGTCCCATTTTTTATAATCTTTTGGCGGGGTAATGTTGCCCTTCCACCAAAAAACGGTTTGTTTGCCGCTCGCCAAATCGTTGGGCATAAAACCCAGTTCGACAAAGGGTTTCATTTTTATGCTAATCAAAAAATCAAACAGTTCGTCAATGTATTGGTAATTATAATGCGGGTTACCGGCTTTGTCTTCTTTATAAACCCCCATGTCATCGGTTAGCAAACCATGAAAGCGGATGTATTTAAAATCAAGATCGTGTTTGGCTATGCGTAATTGCCGTTGCCAGTCGGCGCGTAAACCTTCGTTTGCACGGCCGGCGCCTACACAAAACTGGTAGCTACGGTTCAAATTGCCTTTATTTTGCGCGGCATTAATAGTAATGGTACGGTCGCTTATATTTTGCGCTAAAGCGGATGTTATTACAAACGCTGTTAAAACAAATATGAAAGTTAGTGACCGCATTTACCTGTGGTTAATTGATTGGGTAATAATATTGTAATCGATTGCAATAATACGCTGTTACAAACCTAATAAATTTCTGAAAAGTAATGTTTGTAATTAAATAATTATGCAGCGGGTTGTTGCCGTAACCAGGCAATGGCACTTTGGGTTTGATTAAATGCTTTGAAAATTATTTTTGCATCTATTTTGCTGGCTACGTTGTCAACAGAAACTTTCGTGAAAGTACTTTTTGGGTAAACTACAGCTATGTGTTTCACCCCGGCGCGTTCTATCATCGGGAACCATTCGTTGGCTATCCATTCAACAGCACCATCCCAAACGCCCAGCAGGTCGGTATCGTCAATTAATATTTTGCTAAACGAATTTTCGTTGGTTTTAAGGGTGTCCAGTATTTTTTTGCTGCCGGCCTTTACTGAAAACTTATCATGAAACCCCTTGTAATTGGCAATTAAGTATTCGTCGCGGTCGGGGTATATTTCTACAACAGGTTCTTTATATATTGTAAAATCGGGTTTGCCGGTTGCAATATTTACCGCTATGTTTGATAGTGGTAACCTTAGGCTGAAAACCGAACCTACACCGCGCATGCTTTCTACCCAAACCGTACCATTATGGTTGCGCACCACATCGGCCACCAGGGTTAAGCCCGAACCTAAATTTTTAAAGTTTTCAATATGGGTAAGGCCCAAAAACAGGCGATTCAGCATTTCACTATCTATACCTACGCCAAAATCCTGTACAGAAATTACCAGGTTTTGCTGAATTATATCGGCCTCTAAAATTATGTCTGAACCAACGGATGAGTATTTTATGGCATTATTTATTAAACAACCCAATGATGTTTTTATTGACTGGCGATTGCCGTAATACAGCATATTATCGGTTTTATCGACAATCTTTAATTTGTTGAGCGAATCGGTGCCGAATTCATCTTCTATTTCCTGCAATAAGTTGAAAACCCGGAAACAACTCAGGTCTTTTAGTAACGATTCGTATTTGGTGTCGTCATTTATTTTATCGTTTACCTCTCTTACCACCTGGTCAAGCTCTAAACTGCACTCATAAATATAATCGGCTACGTTTCTAAACTCAGATGTGTCAATTATACCGTCTTTTATAAGATTGGTTAGGCCCATTAAGGAAGCTACCGGTTTGCGTATTAGGTGGGAGTTTAAATAAGATACATCTTTAAGCTGTTCAATTTTCTTGATCAGCGATTTTTGAAACTGGATCTTACTGGTCGAATCGCGCATGTGTATGGTTTGCCCGTATTCGCCAGGGTGCGAGGCTATGGACAGCCATTTTTGAAGCGGCCAAAAATATTCTATAAACTCAATGCTATCGTGTTCGTCTATTGACCATTTTAGCAGGTTATATAAATCGGTATTAATTAATTCGGGCAAAACATCCCATAGTTTCTTACCCATTACATCGGCACGGTTATATCCTATCAATTCCTCCATTGCGGGGTTCCAATAGGAAATCTTTTGTTCATTATCCAACTGGCAAAAACCCATATTAATGGTTTCCAATGTTTTTTCGAGCCGTGATAGTGCTTTTTCCAGCGCCTGTTCGGTTGTTTTACGATTCTGTATATTGGTGCTGTGTACCAGGCGGGCGTTTACACCTCCAAATTCAATACTGTATGAATTTATTTCGACATAAAAAATGGCACCATCTTTTGTTTGATGCCTGAATTCGCGCGGTGGGGTATCGTTTTGTAAGGTGGAAAGGATCTTTTTTACTGCCGGGATATCCTCTATGGGCCTCAGTTCTAATATTGTCTTACTTAGAAACTCATTGCGTGTATAACCGTATTGTGAAAGCGCGGCAGCATTAACCTCAATTATTTTAAAATTGGCGGTATTATAGATCCACATGGATTGTGGATTTTTGTAAAAAAGAATATCAAAGCCAGGTTGATCGGTGTTATTCCCAAACATCTTACCGATAAGTTTTACACAATTTAGGAATATTTTTTTGGAATTTACAATAGGCAAATGCAAATTTAATTTCCAATATAAAAGGGCCTCTTTCGAAGGCCCTTTTTGCTTATTAAGTAATTGTCAGACTGCTATATATAGCGGTTTATCAAATTCTCCAAATACTCTTGTTTGCCGCTTATCATTTTTGGCTCACCGTTTTCAACTGCGTAGGCTCTTAAATCTTCTAAAGTAAGCTTGCCTTCTTCAAATGCTTTGCCTTTACCCGTATCGAAAGATGCATACCTGTCGGCTTTTAATTTTTTGTATTCCGATTTTTGCAGGATGTTGTCGGCAGTGATCAATGCGCGTGCAAAAACATCCATACCTCCAATGTGCGCGTAGAACAGGTCGGCAGCATCGGTTGAGTTACGGCGTATTTTGGCATCAAAGTTAATACCGCCCCCTTGCAGGCCGCCGGCTTCCAGTAATATCATCATACATTCAGTAACCTCATTAATATCGTTAGGGAACTGGTCGGTATCCCATCCGTTCTGGTTGTCGCCACGGTTAGCATCTAATGAGCCTAATAAACCGCTATCGGCAGCTACCTGCATTTCATGTTGGAAGGTATGGCCTGCCAACGTAGCGTGGTTAACTTCCAAATTCAGTTTAAAATCATTCAGTAAGTCGTGCTTTTGCAGGAAACCGTAAACGGTAGCCGCATCATAATCATACTGGTGCTTGGTTGGCTCGCAAGGTTTTGGCTCGATAAAGAAATTACCTTTAAAGCCTTGTTTGCGCGCATAATCTTTTGACGCGTGTAAAAATTGCGCAAAATGTTCCTGCTCGCGTTTCATATCGGTATTCAACAGGGTCATATAACCTTCGCGGCCACCCCAGAATACATAATTTTCGCCACCCAGGGCAATAGTAGCATCTAACGCGCCTTTAACCTGTGCAGCACCATGCGCCAGTACATGAAAATCGGGATTTGTAGAAGCACCGTTCATGTACCTTACGTGCGAGAACAGGTTGGCAGTACCCCACAATAACTTAACGCCACTTTCGGCTTGTTTTTGTTTGGCATACTCAACCAATGCCTGTAAGCGGCGGTCGTTTTCGTTAATATCGTCAGTATAATCAACCACGTCAACATCATGAAAACAATAGTATGGCAAATTCATTTTGGTTAAAAACTCAAATGCGGCATCCATTTTGTCTTTTGCACGCTCAACGGCATCGGCCTTTTTATCCCATGGGAAAAAATGCGTAGGCCCGCCAAACGGGTCGGCACCGCTGCCTACAAACGAGTGCCAATAAGCACCTGCAAAGCGTAAATGTTCTTTAAGGGTCTTGCCTGCCACTACCTTATTCTCGTCATACCAGCGAAATGCAAGAGGGTTGTCTGATCCAAGTCCTTCGTATTTTACTTGGCCAATTCCCTTAAAAAATTCTGTTTCGCCTGTTACTATTTTTGCCATGATATGTATTAGTTATTGAATTACTGAGTTATTGATTGTTTAGGTTTAATTATTGACTTATTAATTTTGTTTACGTTACCTGTTGTAATGATATTGTGACTAAGTTTTAATTTTGTGATGCCAATTGTTGCTGCAACAAATTTTTCCATTCAAGATAAATAGGTTCCATGCCATTGTCTGTTGGTTCTATTAGCTGTATTGGATGCATATTTTGAAAAGCTTCTTTTTCTGATTGATAGATTTGCGCGCCGATGCCTGCGCCTAATGCCGCTCCAACACTGCCATCGTTTTGATATAGCTCTACCGGTACGCCGGTAACGTTTACAAATGTTTGCGCAAACAGGTCGCTTAAAAACAGGTTTGCCCGGCCTGCACGTATTACGGTTGGGTTCATTTTATTTTCGCGCATAATATCCAGTCCATAGCGAAATGCGCAGGCAATACCTTCCTGTACACTACGGAAAATATGCGAGCGGGTGTGAATATTTAAATCGATATTATGCATGTGTACGCCTACCAATTTGTTGTTGAGCATACGCTCGGCACCGTTTCCAAATGGCAATATGCGCAAGCCATCGCTGCCCAGGGGCACCTGTTTGGCCTCGTCGTTCATTTGCTGGTAACTTTCGCCCGATCCGAACAGGTTTTTGGTCCAGCGGTATAAACTGCCCGTGCCATTGATGCATAGCAACACGCCTAAACTTGGTTGTTGCTCGGTATAGTTAACATGCGCAAAGGTGTTTACACGCGATTGCGGGTCGTACGTTAAATGATCGCTTACGCCATAAATTACGCCCGATGTTCCGGCTGTTGCAGCAACTTCGCCCGGGTTTAATACATTTAGCGATAAAGCATTGTTAGGCTGATCGCCGGCTTTGTAGGCAACCGGTATGCCCGGTTTTAAGCCCAATTTACCTGCAACTGATGCCAATAATTGCCCATGATCTGAAAATACGGGCCTTATTTCTGGAAACAGGCTTTCACTAAAGCCAAAATATTCTAAAATATCTTTCGATAATCGATTGCTTTGGAAGTCAAAAAACACGCCTTCTGATAATGATGAGACAGAAGTGGTTATTTCGCCGGTGAGTTTCATGCCAATATAATCGCCGGGAAGCATCATTTTATAGATGCGGGCGTATATACCGGGTTCGTTTTCTTTAACCCAGGCCAGTTTTGATGCGGTAAAATTGCCGGGCGAGTTTAACAGGTGCGACAGGCATTTTTGATGGCCAATGGTATCAAAAGCCTTATCGCCAATTTCAACCGCGCGGCTATCGCACCATATAATGCTATCGCGCAACAGTTGCTGATCTTTATCAACCAATACCAACCCATGCATTTGATAGGCAATGCCAATGGCCGCAATATCGCCCGGATTGTACTTGCCGCTGCTGTGGCATAGTACAATAGCCTGCTGAATTTGCTCCCACCACATATCCGGAGATTGCTCTGCCCAGCCCAATTGCAGTGAAATTATGGGCGATTCGGAGTCGGGATATTGTGCTAAGGCAACAGTTTTCTGCGTATCGGCATCAACAATAGCCACTTTTACAGACGAAGTGCCTATATCAATGCCTAGTAATAACATAGTAATTGTTACTTAATTGTATAAAATACATTAGCTTTTTAATTGGTATATTTAAAGCAACGAATTTAAATTATTTTTTAGAAAAGCAATCGATTGCTGAAATTTATTTTTCGCATATTTACAAGACCAATGAAACCTAAAAAAAGAACCACCATTTATGACATTGCCGAGAAGCTGAATATTACGGCCTCTTCAGTGTCGCGCGCGCTCAACAATCGAAGTCACGTTAACTCTGCAACAAAGGAATTAATACTTAAAACGGCTGCCGAACTGAACTATAAGCGCAATACGCTGGCATCAAACCTGCGCATGGGTAAAACCAAAACTATTGGTGTTGTAGTGCCGCGAATTAACCAAAATTTTTTCTCGAATGTTATTGTCGGATTGGAAGATGCAACCTATCAAAAGGGGTATCATTTGATCATTTGCCAGTCTAACGAGTCGCACGAAAAGGAAATTGAGTGCATAAATACCTTAATTAACCAACATGTTGATTGTATTGTGATATCGGTAACGGTTGAAGGCGGCAATTATGACCACCTGCAAAATGTAATTGACCATGGCATACAGTTGATACAGTTTGACCGTGTCATTGATGAATTGGAAACGCTGAAAGTTATTAATGATAACGAGCAGGCATCAATGGAGGCCGTGTCGCACATAATAGAGCAGGGCTATAAACGTATTGCACTGTTAGAGGGGCCACAGAGCCTTAATATTTTTGCGCAACGCAAAGTGGGGTATTTAAGGGCGCTTAAGAAATACAATATGCCCGTTGAGGAAGAACTGATAATTGAAAACGCCTGGACAAAGGAATTGGGTGCCGAAGCTACGCGCAAATTATTGAGCCTGCCTAATCCGCCGGATGCAATATTTGCTTCTACTTCAGATTTTTCGGCATTGGGGGTTTTGGACGTTGCTACCGCTATGCATATTAAGGTACCGCAAAAACTGGGTATATGTGGTTATGCTAATGAGCCGTTTACCGAATTAACATCGCCATCAATAACCACTATTGACCAGTACAGCATTTATATGGGTAAAACCATTGCCGACCTGTATTTCCAGGAAAATGACAATAAAGAGGTTGCCATTACACCAAAAACCATTAGCATTAAACCCAAGTTGATCGTTAGGGCATCCACTTCGAGAACCAAGTAAAGCTTAAAGCGGAAAGGTGAAAGCACAAAGTAAAAAAGCTTTTAGCTTTCTGCTTTAGTCTTTTAGCTCAAAAAGCTACTTAATAACCGGTACTTTATTCTTTCCGGCTTTAAAATCGTCGTAACTTTTCTTGATGTAGACCATAAGGTCGTATTCTTTCATTTGTTTAAGGGCCTGTATTGACGGGCGGTAGAAATATATGAAATTAGTAAGCGAGTCGCCTTGTAATTTGGTGATGGATGTTATTTTTTGTTTGGAGAAGCGCTCGTCTACATAGTTCAACTGCTCCTGGTTTACTGCCAAATCGTGCAATTTAGATGTAGGGGCTTTATGTTTTGTTAATAAAGCTACAGCCGATAATACGTCAATCCCCGCCAGGGCAGCCGTACTATTTGAGGCCATGATATAATTATTGGGCGAATAGGCGTAAGGGTCTACTTTTGTAAAGATATCATACAACGTAGGCTGTTTATAGCCAAATATAGAAGCAAATTCCCGGCGGTTTTGTAGTGAATCTAATTTGCGGTCGCGCAGAGCCTGTATATTAACACTTCTTAGGGCGATAGAGTTTGGTGTGAGATAAACGCGGATGGTATCTCTGCCGGGCATACCCAGCGCAAAATAATATACTTTATAGCCGATGAGCGTAACTCTCACCGAATCGCCGGACTTTGCATTGGTTAATACGAAGCTGCCGTTTGAAGCAGTTAACTGGATTGAATTCCCCTTTTTTACAACCGCGCCCGGAACAGGGTATCCTGTATTTTTATCGAGTAGAATACCATTTACCTGTTGTGCGTGCAACTGCGCAGATAAAAGCATTAACAGGAGTATGCCCCAAATTTTCATACAACGGTTTTGATTTTTACTAAGTTACTACATAAAGTATATCCTGATAAATTTTTAACAGAACTTAACAATTAGAGGTTAGAGGTTAGAGGTTAGAGGTTAGAGATTGGTTAATTAGAGGTTAGAGGTTAGAGGTTAGAGGTTAGAGGTTAGAGGTTAGAGGTTAGAGGTTAGAGGTTAGAGGTTAGAGGGACATTATGTTAAGTAGAACTGAAAAATCAATAATTCGATTATTCAGTAACTCAAAACTAACTACAACTAATCTCTAATTAACCAATCTCTAATCTCTATTCTACTTTATACCTGTATACAAACCTGCCGATGTTGCCATCATTATCAATACCTTCTACAATGGCGCGGTAACCTCCTTTTACATCGGAGTTGAAATATTCAATAGGGAAGATGCCTTTATCATCGGTAGTGATATTGGGGTTCCAGTAAATGGCGGTTCGGGCATCGGTGGTTTTTATGTTATCAGGCGTATATTTAGGCGTGTAAAATTCTTTTGCCTGGTAAAAGCCGTTAAACTTGGTGTAGATAATGCCGGGTACGCTTTTGAAGGCAATAGCATCGTTACCACCCACACCTGTACCAAATTTTGAGGTGATGATGAGCAAACCGCCGCTGGCGCCGGTGCCATAAACATTTAAAAAGCTGCCACTTTTTAAAACTTCAACGGTTTCTACGTCTGCCGCGTTTACACTGCTTAAATTATCGGCAGTGGTAAAGTTACCATCCAGCATAAACCTGATTGGCGGCATACCAGTTAAAGACTTGCCCATAGCCTGCGCAAAGTATATATCGGTTTGGCCATGAATAATGCCGGGTATTTTATTTATCATACAATCGTAAAGGTCAGGGCAGTCCTGCAGGTCTTTGGCGCTTATTACCTGGTCGGCATGGCCGGGGCCGTTTAGGTTTGCCGAGTGGGTTACCGTAGCCATCCACGGCGCATTTTCTGTACCTGCATTTTTGCGGCTTTTAACAGTAACTTCTTTTAAGTTAATGTTTTTACCACCGTTAACTTTTATGGTATCGCCCACTAGTGCGGTAAATGTGCCGTTGAATCCTTTTGTTGTTATAAAAATCACTTTGTCATTTGGGTTTTCATAAGGGATCCCATATTCTATTTTAAGCGCTTGGGATTGCATTACTTTTACATCTTCAATCTGATCTATGGTAACTACATCGTCAATATTGTCTCCTGGTTTCATTAACTGCCCATTAATAACTACCGGAATCGGCGCGGGAGTGGGCACTGGTCTTCTCTTTGATGCCATCGGATCATATAATTTGCCATTTCTATATGATAACGAAGGGTCTTTTGCCGGAAGTGCGGTTGCAATGCTTGCGTAGTTTTGTAATACATCACCGGTTACTACCATATTAGGCCTTAACGTTCCAAACAGATTTGATTTATCAGGTTTATCTATCTTACGGTCTTTTATGGTAACTTCTTTTAAGTTTTTACCATTGTTAGCAATTTTACCGTTATTAAGCTTTATGGTATCGCCAACAGGGGCAGTAAATTTGCCGTCGAAACCCTTAGTTGTTATTACAATTACTTTGTCATTTGAACCTTTATCAAAAATGCCATACGATGCCTGGAGCGCGGTGGACTCCATCACCTTTACATCTTCAATCTGGTCAACATTTAACAGGTCATCAATATTATCACCGGGTTTTATCGGGAACCCATTAATAACTACAGATATGAGCGCACCCCTGGGGGTGTACAATTTACCGTTTCTATAAACCAAAGAAGGGTCTTTTGCCGGGAGCGCGGTTGCAATGGTTGCATAGTTTTGTAGTTGATCGCCGGTTACCACGGCTTCGGGCCTTATGGTTCCAAATAGGTTTGCTTGACTCGGTTTATCTACCTTGTGGTCTTTTATAGTAACTTCATTAAGCGTTTTGCCCGAACCTGCCTCGGTTATAGTACTTGCCTTTATAGTAGCGGCAATTTGTGTGGTATCTGCTTTTAGGCTTAAAGGTATGGTTTGGATAGAATTGTTCCCCTCACCGTTATCATTTGCTACTAACCGTAAAAAGGGCGGGATACTATTTTCGCTTATATCAGCGATATTACTTTTAAAGATAACCGGCACGGTATGGTTGTTATCCAGCGAGATATTTACGTTTTTGCCGTCATTGGCTTTACGGGCTTCTATCACCAGCTTGGTACTATCATTAAAATCTACATTGTGCAAAGCGAATTTACCCTCGGCATCTGTAACCGTATCTAAAGCCAGCGCATTAGCCAGCGCCAACACTTTCAAACTGCCTTTTATCACGGGTTTGCCGTTGGCAGACGTAAGCTGCCCTGAAATAGATAATGATTTCTCCGGCTGATAATTTATAGCCGGGTAATTACCCGCGATAACCGATTTCCATTCAAAACGACGATAACCCTGGGTAAGCATTAATACATCAAGATCACTTCTTGATTGTGTTTGATCATTATTGGTATTAAAATAATAGTTGGGTTCTTCGATGTAGCCTTTAAGATCAGAGGTCAACAGCATATTGGAAAGGATAGTGCTTTCGTTATTATCGTTAGCCGTTAACCGGTCTTCATTATAAACCGATACGGAAAAACTACCCAACGCAGGCTTACCGTTATTATCTTTAGCACTGAAAGCCATATTTACTTTCTCTTTAGCGCCAAAACTTGTTTTTGGAGCCGATAGGTCCAGGTTAAGCATATCGGTATGGTTTTGTATGAACACCACCCGTTCGTTCAATGGCTCGTCAGTAGCAGAAAACAAGGTAAACTGCGCTATACCAGATGGGAACCTGCTTTTAGGAACCGAGATAGTAAAAGAAGGATTATCCAGTTTACCGGCAGCATTAAAATAAACTGCTCCACCCGATTGACCTACTACGTAAAAAGCATTACCCTGCTTTTCCTGCAAAGTAGCGGCATTGGTCGCTATACGAATAGAAAGCATTAACGAATCATTGCTGTTAACCGCGAAAACAAAACCTTTGACAGCAGCCACAGGCAGCGGAACATTAACCGCTTTATCATCAGCAGTAACCTTAGCGGTATAAGTTTTTCCGCTTTGCGGGGTAAATGCAAAAACACCCATACCCGCATGCTGCGATGAGAAATAAGCTACTTCGTTATTCTCATTATCTACCACTACCCCTTTAACTTCGGCACCAAGTCCATCGGCACCAATGGCTTTAAAAGCTACTTTAGAACGGACATCATTAACTAATTGTCCGCCTTCGGGAAAGAACTGGATATCCATGTTTTTATCAGGTACGGCAAGCGGCGTAGTTTTATCAATCGTAATGCCATTCACCAGTTTAAAATGACTGGTGACTTTAATGCGTTGTCCAGGCGCTGTTTTACCCGGGAAAACGAAAGATAAATTACCGGCAGCATCGGTAATACCTTTGCCACTATAAAGCAGGTTGGTATCGGCACGAACCTCGTACACCACCTCTCGTTTATCATAGGCACGGCCAAACTTATCGGTATAAGCCAGTTTGGTATTAACAGAAAGGTCGCCCGAAACAGAAAGCGATGGCGTAACAAAAACGGAATTGGCCTTTACATCGCCAATACTAACGGACTGATTAAAGAAATATTCGGGACCGGCATTACGCATCCAGTTGGTATAGGCACGGATATGATATTCACCCGGCAAAAGCTTGCTGCTTAAAGCAAATTCGCCGGTGGCAATACCGTTTTCAGATCTCAGCTGTAAGGATTTCAGCATTTTATCTTTGGTATCCACCAGTTCTACATATAATATTTTACTTAAAACTGATGGCTGATGATGCGGCCCAACGGTAACATACCCTTTAAACCAGATGGTATCGGTAGTGCTGTATGAAGGTTTGTTAAATTGCAGGTAAACCTTTTCTACCGGGCGGGTGGCTGTTAGTTTTTCGAGTTTGGTGGCAATGGTACTTAAACCCGTATTATCTTCGTCAGAAATATTGCTTACAGGTGGTACTATGCCATCTACGCGATAGTCTGACGGCACCAACTCCGCAATTTTCTGCTCGGCCCAGTAGCCCGAAATTAAAAAACTATTTTGCGGTATTACTGCACCATTTTTATCAATGAAAAGGGTATCTGTCAGCGGTTCTAATTTTGATAACTGATCTTTTGAAGTGAGTGTAACCGGCGATTTGATACGCATACCCGGTGTAACTGTAATACTTGACGCGGGCCCTGCTGTAAGCATTGAAGAATTTGACCGGTTATAAATGGCGTTTGAGGTAGTGTATTCATAAATTGATCTGTCGCCATGATAAAGAACGTATAAAGCTGTGGTGTCTGTGGCAGTTTTTTTGTTGTATGCGGCTTTTAGCACTTTAAGGTTATTAAAATCGGTAAGTGCAAAAATGGAATCAGCGGAAAGAACAGGCAAGGTATTTGCAGGCGTATTGCGCATAGCCTTGTCGGTGGTTGCATATAAATAAAACCCCTGGGCCGACGAGGTACGATCATACACCGATCTGAAAAAATGGCTCTTCGATCCTAAATAAGCCTCACGTCGATTTTTATTCCATCGTTTTTGCTGCGATTCGGAACCTTTTGACTCTTCAAAATAAGGGTAACCAGTATATGAAAAAATAAGGTTTTTGGTATCGAATGTAAAGCCGGTTAACAAATAATTTAGCTGGTAGCCAAGCCCGTCGTTTTCAATGGTTAATGTTTTATCGGCACTGGCCTGCAATATGCCGGTGGTTTTATCGTAATGAAAATTTAAAACTTTAGGGTTTAGTATTTTGCATTGGTCAGAATTATTAGACTGGCCTATAAAGTATTGGGTAAATATTTTAAGATATTTTTCCCGGTTAGGATCCGTAGCAGCAATAGTGACTGTTTTGAGCAGCTTATTATCATCTTTTAATACTATACTTATGGGTAAGGTATTTGCACCAACGGTAACTTTACTTATGTATGGAACAAAGCCAATCATTTTAATAATCAACTGATAAGTGCCTGGCTCTACATCATTAAGTGTGAATTTCCCGTCGTCGTCGGTAGCTGTATAATACTTTGTATCAGCTAAAAATACCGTTGCACCGGGTAAGGTTTCTCCCGTTGCCTCTTTTACAGTACCGTTTATAGAATAGGTACCCTGTGCAAACGCCGCATTGCAAGTAAAAAACAACAAAAGAACAACTAAGTACGTGTATATTTTAGGCATGCGGACAGGTTTAAACTAATTAAAGTTATAGTTTAAAAACTGCAATTGCAAGGCCCCCTCTAAATCTCCCCCAGACGGGGAAACTTTTAAATATCCGGAGAAAAATCTATTAAAATTAAGAAGAATCAAAAGCCCTCCCTTCCGGGGAGGGTTGGGTGGGGCTTCACTCATTACTCCACTTTATACCTGTACACAAACCTGCCGATATTGCCATCGTCATCAATACCTTCCACAACGGCACGGTAACTGCCTTTTATGTCCGAATTGAAATATTCTATCGGGTAGGTGCCTTTATCGTTAGTGGTAACACTGGGGTTCCAATAAATGGCGTCACGGTTGTCGGCAATATTTATATTGGCGGGGGTATATTTAGGTATATAAAATTCTTTGGTTGGGTAATACCCTTTAAACTTGATGGTAATAACGCCTGGTGATACCTTATTGGTAGTCGGATCAAGCGTGCCAAACCTGCTGGTAATAAGTATTAAACCACCGCTTGCCTCGGTACCGTAAACATTTAGATAATTGTTGCTTTTTAAAACTTCAACTGTTTCTATACTCTGTGGGTTTAAGCCAATTAAGTTATCCTGGGTTGCAAAAACTCCATCAAGCATAATTCTTATGCGTGTAGGATGGCGTACGCCAGGGCTGGCCCCTAAAGATTTTCCCATATTCGATGCGAAATATAAAGTATCACCATCCGGACTATGCATGATGCCGGGTATTTTATTGAACACACAATTATATATGTCGAAACAATCTTTCAGATCTTTGGCGCCCAATACCTGGTCGGCATGGCCTAGTCCATTCAAATTTGCCGAATGGGTTACCGTAGGCACCCACGGGGCAATTTCTGTACCTGCGTTTCTGCGGCCCTTAACAATAACCTCGTCCAAATCAATGTTTCGGGCAGCCTTAAGTTTGTTGTTTTTTATGGTTGTGGCAATCTGCAATGTATCAGCTTTAACCGTATTTAATACGGGCGGAATAAAACCATTTTCTAACCCGGCCGTGTTTTTATAAATAACAGGAGTAGATATATTATCAATAGCAATATTAACATCCCTGTCTCCATTTTCCTTAAATGCATGAATGATCAGCGTGACGGTGTCAATATAACTAAGTCCCGTTAGTGTAAATTTTCCTTTATCGTTACTTGTAGTATAGGCGGCACTGTTATTTCGCACCAACAACGAACTTACTTTAGCGTTTTCAACCGGTTTGCCCGACGAGGTTAAGGTGCCCGATAGGGAAAGCGATCTTTCGGGTTTAAAAGTAATGTCTGGATATTTATCTGCCATAATTTCCTTCCACTCAAAGCGGCGGTAGCCTTGCGTAAGCATCAGCATATCCAGGTCGGCCCGTGTTTGATCAGACACTTTGTTAAAGTAATAATTAGGCGATTCTATGTAGCCTTTTAAGTCGGACGTTAACAGGATATTTGAAAGGATGGTGTTTTCATCATTCTCATTAACGGGCGTGATATCATCATTAAAAACAGTGAGCGAAAAATTACCCGATACCGGTTTGCCCGCATTATCTTTTGCCGCTAAAGCAAGACCTATTTTTTCCTTCGCCGCATAAGTAGTTTTGGGCGATGATAGGTTTAAATCAAGTAAACCGGTATTATTTTGGATAAATGCAACACGCTCGTTCAATGGCTCATTGGCGGCAGAGAATAGGGTAAACTGCGCTACGCCCGCAGGAAATTTATTTTTTGGAACAGAGGCAGTAAAAGACATATTATCCAGCTTGCAGGCTGTTGTATAATAAATGGTTTGGCCCGACTGCCCCACTATATAAAATGTGCTGCCTTGTTTTTCCTGCAAAGTGGCAGCATTGGTGGCTACGTGAATGGTAAGCTTTGTATTGTCGTTATTATCAACTGCCAATACAAAACCTTTGACGGCAATAGCAGGAAGTTTTGTATTGATCACTAAATTATCGGCCAAAGTAACTTTAGCGGTATAGGTTTTTCCGCTTTGCGGAGTAAAAGCAAATACACCCATACCTGCATGTTGCGACTGGAAATTGGCTACCTCGTTGTTTTCGTTATCAACTATTACACCTTTAACATCAGTGCCTAAACCGTTTGTGCCGATAGCTTTAAAGGCTACTTTAGAACTTACATCATTAACTAACTGCCCGCCTTCGGGAAAGAACTGGATGTCGATATTATCGTTGGCTACATTTATGGGTGTTATTTTATTGATAATAATGCCTGTCGTAAGTTTAAAATGACTGCTGACCGTTACGCGTTGCCCGGGTGCTGTTTTACCGGGAAAGGAAAATAATAAATTACCCGAAGCATCGGTGATTCCTTTGCCGGTATATAGCGTGTTTGAGTCGGCTTTTATTTCATAGGCTACTTCCCTGTGCGAGTATGGATGGCCAAATTTGTCGGTATAAGCCAGTTTGGCATTTATTACTTCGCCGTTTGCGTTAGTTGAAATAGTATAAGATGGATCTACAATTACCGATGTGGTTCGTATATCGCCCACGGGGATGGTTGTATTAAAGAAGTATTCGGGCCCGGCATTGCGCATCCATTCGGTATAAGCACGAATATGGTAATTACCCGGCGGCACTTTTTCATTCACCACAAAATCACCGGCAGAAATGCCATTGTTGTTTTTAAGTTGTATGGTTTTAATGATCTTGTCTTTGCTATCGAGCAAGTCGACATATAAAACCCCGCTCAGGGCCGATGGCTGGTGCGCCGCGCCAACGGTAACATAACCCTTAAACCAAATAGTATCGCCGGTATTGTAGGCGGGTTTATTAAATTGCAGGTAGGCTTTTTCGATAGGGTGTGTGGTACTTTGCTTTTGCAGTTTACTAGCTATGGTGACTAAACGTGTGCTGTCGCTTTGCGAAAAGGCGTAAAGATGCAAAGTGAAAAAAAGAGATAGGGTTAAGGAAAGATTTTTCATAAATTAAATATAACTATTCCACCTTATACCTATACACAAACCTGCCAATGTTGCCATCATCATCAATACCTTCAATTACCGCGCGGTAGCTGCCTTTGCCCGCATTGTTAAATTCAAGGTTGATCTTGCCTTCTTTGTCGGGTTGTAAGTTTGGGTCCCAATAAATTGCTGAGCGTTGATCATCGGGTGTGCCTGAAACAGCATATTTAGGTGTGTAAAAGCTACGGGCCTTATAATAACCATTAAATACATAGTTTATAATTCCCGGCGGCCGTTTCACTTTTGTATAGTCAATATTATCGCCGGGATGTTTTGTTGTTATTAATATAACACCACCCGAGCCGTCAAATCCATACATCCTGGTATAAGCTACGCTTGTTAACACTTCAATACTATAAATATCATCTACATGAATTTCATTTATCATGCTTGAATTTATTTCGCCACCATCAACAAAAACCGCCATTGACTGTCCCGCATTATCAGGTGGAGCATCCGGATCTTTTGGAATTCCTTTACCAAAAGGTCTTTTGGGAATATAATAGAACGATTTTTTTCCTCGCCCAATATAAATGATTTCCCCGTTTGGATAAACATGCACTGCCGTAAGGCGGGCCGCCAGGCAATCAGAAAGCGTAATGCAATCGCCCAATTTCTCGCCCAGAATTACCTGGTTGGCCTGCCCCGGCCCGTTTAAGTTAGCCGACCGTATTAAAACAGGCAGCCAAGGGGCCTGCCCATGTATAGTGGTAATTTTCTTGTCTTTAATTACCACTTCTTTTAACTGCCCTTTATTGCCCGGCAAGGCTTGGCCCTGGCGTTGATTTTTTTGCAAAGCTATTGCCTGCGCCCCAGTAACAGGTACAATTACCGGGCTTATTTGCGGACTATAATGGTCAAGGTAAATGTTTACATAGCTATTATTATTATTGCCCATGGTAGCTTTTAATATTACCGAGCTGGTATCGCTAATATCAATTCCGGTAAAAGCAAACCTGCCGGTGTTATCGGTAACCGTATCGGCAGTAATGCGCTGCCCTAATACCAGTAAAGATACATGCCCGTTAATTACCGGTTTGCCGCTCATGTCTTTAACTATGCCGCTAATAGTAAGCCCACCTTCGGCCGCAAACTTAGCTTGTTTAGCGGTATCTAAAAGTTTTTTCCATTCCAGCTTACGATACCCTTGCGTAAGCATCAACATATCCAGGTTGGCAGATACCGCTTTGTCATCTTTTTTAAAGTAATATGCCGGGTCGTTTATAGCCCCGCTCAATTCTGACGAAAGCAAAAGCTGGCTAAAAATAGTTGGCTCCTTAATTTCGTTAGTGGGTATAAGGCTTTCGTTAATTACCGATGCAGAGAAGCTGCCCGATGCCGGTTTGCCCGTAGCATCGCTTACTTTAACAGCAAGGCTTGTTTTTTCATTTGGAGTATAGGTGTTTTTTCCCCCGGACTGGTTCATTACAAGTGCATCCGCCGGGCTTATAAACACAACACGTTCGTCTAACGGCTCGCCCGCATCTGAAAATAAAGTGAACCTTAAAATGCCCGATGGTAATTTTTCTTTATTTATATTGTAATTAAAAACAGGGCCCGAGAGGGCAGCAGCAGTAGAATATACTATTTTACCCCTTGTTTGCGCTACCAAATAAAAACCATTATAGGTTTTGTTTTTAAGCAATAGTGAATTAGCCGCCACTTTTACCGACAATACTTTTTGATCGTTATTGTTTATAGTAAGCACAAAGCCTTCCGCCTCGGGGGCCGGTAAGGCAACAGTTTGCGATTGGCTGTTATTTGATCTAACAACGGCCTGGTATGTTTTACCCTCCTGCGGAACTATCTCGAAAACGCCCATTCCATCATGGCCACTTTGTATGGTAGTGATGACCCGGCCATCAGAAGCCACTATATTGCCTTTTATAGTAGCCGGTAAACCATTTGGATCAACCGCCTTAAAGGCGACGATACTACGTAACCCATTTACCAGTGTACCGCCTTCAGGAAAGAATTGGATATCCGGCTGGATGCCCTTAGAAGTATCAGGGATTGCTATTACAGGTACTACATTGCCTATATTTACCTGCCGGTCAAAGAAATAGTCCTCATCGTCATTTCGCATCCAGTTAGTGTAAGCTTTAATATGATAAATACCGGGAGTAATTGAATCCGGTAATTCAATAGCACCAGAGGCCACGCCTGTATGTAACTTCAGGTTCACCTGCTGTATTACCGAATCCCTGTCATCAACTAATAAAACATAGGCTACTTCGCTAATACCAGTTGGCTTGTAATTGGCTGCTACGGTATAAGTTTTAAACCAGATAGTATCCAGCAGTTTATACGCGGGTTTATTTAACTGCACATATATTTTTTCGGTAGGATGATATATCGTATGCCGGGCGAAGCGATCAATAGTTTCCTCCATTTTTTTATCAAGCGTAGCAGTCTCTATGGGTTCATTTAAGGCTGGCAATTCACTATTGTTTATGGTATAATCCAATGGCATTAATTCGGCAATCTTTTCCCATGCCCAATAGCCGGAAATTATAAAGCTTTGTTCTGGTGTTAAAACTCCATTTTTGTCGATCAATATTTTATTGGAAACGGGTTCTAATTTAGATAATTGGCCTTGTGAGGGAGTTTTAAAAGGAGGGTTAATATACATGCCCGATGATATAAACTCATAAGGTGAACTTGCCCCATGATAAAAAACGTACAAAGCAGTAGAGTCACCTGCTTTTTGGGGGATATACCGCGCGTTTAGAGATTTTAAGTTTTTTTCGGCCGGCGAAAACAAAGAATCCGGCGATACGGGTACAACAACAGGCTGCATTGCTTTGCCCGAAACTTTATAAAAGGAAAAACCTTCGGCTTGGGCCGATCCGTTAAAGGCTGCTTTGAAAAAATGGCGCATAGAGCCCAGGTAAGCCGACTTGCGGTTTCGGGCCCATTTGGCCTGTTGCGATTCTGTACCTTTTAATTCTTCAAAATAAAAGTAACCGTTGTACGAAAAAATAAGGTTTTTTGGGTCAAATGTAAAGCCGGTTAACAAATAAGTTAATTGATAGCCAAGCCCATCGTTTTCAATAGCTAATGTGTTATTGGTACTTGCCTGCAATATGCCCGTGCCTTTATCGAAATGAAAGTTTAAAACTTTAGGGTTTAATATTTTGCATTGGTTTGAATTGGTGGATTCGCCTATAAAGTATTGGGTAAATATTTTAAGATACTTTTCCCGGTTAGGGTCGGTAGCAGAAATGGTGACTGTTTTTAGCAGCTTACTATCATCTTTTAACACCACACTAATGGGGGGCGTATTTGCACCTACGGTAATTTTATTTATATATGGGGCGAAGCCCATCATTTTAATAACGAGCTGGTAAGTTCCTGCTTCTACATTATTAAGCGTGAATTTCCCGTCGGGGCCGGTTGCTGCATAATACTTTGTATTGGCTAAAAATACCGTTGCACCGGGTAAAGTTTCTCCGGTTGCTTCTTTTACAGTACCGTTTATAGAATAATTGCCCTGTGAGAACGCAGAATTGCAAGTGAAAAATAATAAAAGAACAACTAAGTACGGGTGCAATTTAGGCATGCGGATAGGTTTAAACCAATTAAAGTTATAGTTTAAAAACTGCAATTACAAATACGTAGTACTATGGTTTAGTTAGCGTATGTACCTTTATTGCCAGAACGCCGGTTTTACATTGGTTCCCCGGTATGTACAATCTACACATGGAGTTGTTGAGGCTGTAACGGCGCCTGCCAACGTAATCGGGTTAAAAGGCGTAATGACATCTATAGGTGTATAAAGGCTATGAGGGTAGGGTTGTATTAAAAAACTATATTCGGGATAATCACCTGCACACGGAAGATAAACAGGAAGGCCTGGCGTCATACAAAACATACTTGTGAAAGGATTTACCAGTACACAGGTATTTTTGTTATAAGGAGTGGTGTTCTCATAATTCTGTATATAACTCAATGGCACCTGTGTATGATCTATATATATTCGTTGCTGGCTTACCGTACAAGCGCTGATGTAACCTATAACCGGTTCGGCCGGGTTAGTTATATTGTGGATATTGCCTATTGAAGCAGAGGGCTGCGAATCAAATATACTGCCTAATTGTTCGGTATTTTTTTTCAGCAATGTCCAAAAAGCATAAGACTCGGCTGTTAATGCGTATTGTTTAATAATGATGCTGTAACGTACAGATAATTTTTCGGAACCGGATTCTACAAAGGTAATGGGCTGGTTTTGAAGAATATCGTTGCTTAAGCCTGCCGTAGTATTAAGCGTGATGAGGTGCGAAGGATTATCGCCCCAGCAATGGTAAATATCGTTAGTTCTTGGCAAAACGGATATACCCGAACCAGCAAAAGACGGTGCCATTGCAGCGGGTGATGTTGCCGCGCCTTCGGCCGTTAAATGCGACTGAAAGAACGAGGTAAACTGCCAGGTTTCCTCAAAATCCCAGCGGTAATAACGGGTATTATTGGTAGCATCATGCGCATTTACGCTGATATACAATCCGTCATTTTTATATTGGCGGATGACGCTGTCAATGGGTGGGGTAACCTTGGTTTGAGCAAAATCTGATGTATAGGTACTGCCGTTAGTTGTTTTTATACGCAAGCGGTACTGGTTGGCCGTGCTTAAGTTATAATTAGGGGCGGCGTACAGTCCCTTACCTTTTTCCTGCAAAGGATAACTGCTGCCGGTATTACTTTCAATGGTAATGGTAGCTTTTAGCTCGGCCTTTGTGGTAGAAACACTGCTTACACTTACCGTACGGCTTAGGTTAATAAAAGTAGAATCGTTAACATTAATTAACCCCTCTACTACCAGGTAATTATTATTAGCGGTTATAGGCGCAGGTGTGTAGGGCTGCTTGCAGGCGCTTAAGCTGCCAAACACCACTATAAAGTATAGAAAATGTCTTAGTTTTACTATCATACGATTGGTCTCAATTGTACTTCGCCTTAACATAGCATATCAATCCATGTTTTTTCTAAAAACATGGCAGCTAAAAAGGGGAAAATACGGGTTGGGGGTACTAACGTGTTAAATTATAAAAAATAATCCTAACATCAATCCGCGGCTGTATTTTTTTTATCCTAACAAAGCCCTCCTTCGGGTGACCGTTGGGCTCTTACTCCACTTTATAACGGTATACAAATCTGCCAATGTTGCCATCATTATCAATGCCTTCAATTACTGCACGGTAACTTCCTTTTACATCCGAGTTGAAATATTCAAGGGTTGTTTTTCCTTTATCATCGGTTGCAATATTAGGGTTCCAGTAAATGGCATCGCGCATATCAAAAGGAGCTGTATTGTTTACGGTATATTTTGGTACGTAAAACTCTTTAGTTTTATCAAAACCTTTAAGCGTAGTTTTGAGAATACCCGGCGCAGCTTCCAAAATATTGGGTTGGTTAATATCTACGGTACCATTGCGGGTGGTAATGATTATCAAACCACCACTTGCGCTGGTGCCGTAAACATTTAGATAATTATTGAATTTTAAAACCTCAACCGATTCTACATCCAATGCATTTAAACTGCTTAGATTATCAATAGATGTAAAAACACCATCCAGCATAAACTTGATACCAGGAGGGGCGGTTAAAGATTTGCTCGCAGTAACTGCAAACGTGTAACCCCTGGGGCCCCTTATTACGCCCGGCAACATATTTATAACACAGCTAACAAAATCTACACAATGTTCCAGTTCTTTTGATCCAAATATCATATCAGCATGGCCGACTCCGTTAAGGTTAGCCGAATGGGGGCTTGCTTTTGGCATCCACGGCGCATTTTCTGTACCGTAATTATTTCGTTGCTGTTTTACGGTAACCTCTTTCAGGTCGTTGGTTTTATTGAACTTAAAAGCGGTGCTTCTTATGGCGGTGGCAATTTGAACTGTATCGGCTTTGGGGCTTTCTGCGCTTAACACTGGTGGAATAAAGCCATTTTCTAAACCGGATGTGTTTTTGTAAACAGTTGCGGCAGGTTTACTATCCAAGGCAATCGTAACCTGCTTATCGCCGTTCTCTTTTCGTGCTTGTATAACCAGCCTGGCGGTGTCGGTAAAATTGAGCCCGGTTAAATTGAATTTGCCTTGCTCATTACTTGTAGTATCAACGGCAAATTTGTTAACAGCCGAAAAAGCGCTAACCTTACCCTTTGCAACAGGCTTGCCATTTGAGGCGGTAAGCGTACCCGAAACCGATAATGACCTTTCAGGTTTAAAAGTGATGGCAGCGTAATTATCGGCCAAAATTTCCTTCCATTCAAACCTGCGATAACCTTGTGTCAACATCAAAATGTCGAGGTCGGCTTTGGTTTTATCTGATACTTTGTTAAAATAATAATTGGGCGATTCAATGTAGCCTTTTAAGTCGGATGTTAAGAGGATGTTGGAAAGAATAGTGTTTTCATTATTTTCATTAACGGGGGTGATGTCGTCATTGAAAACAGTGAGTGAGAAGTTGCCTAAAACGGGTTTACCTGAATTGTCTTTTGCTAATAAAGACAGGTCAACTTTTTCCTTTACTGCATAAGTTGTTTTTTGGGATGATAAGTTTAAATCAATTAGCCCTGTGTTGTTTTGGATAAAAGCGACACGCTCATTCAGCGGCTCATTAGTCGCAGAGAATAAAGTAAATTGCGCAATACCACTCGGAAACCTGTTTTTTGGAACATTGATGTTAAAAGAAGCATTATCTAATTTTCCTGCCGAAGTAAAATAAACTACGCCACCCGATTGGCCGATTAGATAGAAAGCTGCATTTTGTTTTTCCTGTAAAGTAGCTGCATTGGTTGCTACTCGAATGGTAAGTTTAGTGCTATCGGTATTGTTAATGGCTAATACAAAGCCTTTATCGGCACTAACCGGCAGTTTTTCAGAAACCACCAAATCATCTGCCAAAGTAACTTTAGCCGTATAAGTTTTTCCGCTTTGCGGAGTAAAAGCAAAAACACCCATGCCTGCATGTTGCGAAGAAAAGTAGGCAACCTCGTTGTTCTCATTATCAATTACTACGCCTTTAACATCGGCACCCAAACCGTTTGTGCCGATGGCTTTGAACCCTACTTTTGAACGCACATCATTAATCAACTGGCCGCCTTCGGGGAAGAACTGGATGTCGATATTATCGTTCGCTACGTTTATGGGTGTTATTTTACTGACCGTAACTCCACCGGCAATTTTAAAATGGCTGTTTACTGTCACATGCTGCCCCGGTGCAGTTTTACCGGGAAAGGAAAATGATAAATTACCCATGGCATCGGTTGTACCTTTGCCGCGGTAAAGCAGGTTGGTATCGGCGAGTACTTCATAAGTTACTTCGCGGTTGTTGTATGGATGTCCGAATTTATCGGTATAAGCCAGTTTGGTATTTACATATTCGGTACCGTTTGTATTTACTATTGAATAAACCGGGTTTACAATAACCGCATTGGTTTGTATATCGCCCACTGCAATTGTCGTATTAAAAAAGTATTCGGGCGCATTGCGCATCCAGGTGGTATAGGCACGGATACGGTAATCGCCCGGCTTCATGCGTTCATCTAAAGGGAAATCACCCGTAGCAATACCGTTATTGTTTTTAAGTTGTAAGGACTTAATTATTTTATTTGCTCCGTCTATCAGATCCACATATAATACTCCGCTAAGCGCCGACGGCTGATGAGCCGCACCTACTACTACATAACCTTTAAACCAAATGGTATCGCCTGCGGAATAGGCCGGCTTGTTGAATTGCAGGTAGGCTTTCTCGGCAGGGCGGGTGGCACTTTGTTTTTGCAGTTTGGCGGCTATGGTGGTTAACCGCGTGCTATCGCTTTGCGCAAAGGCAAATACTTTTAACAGGCACAATAAAACTAATGTTAAGTATAATTTAGGCATGCTGGCAGGTTTAAACCAATTAAAGTTATAGTTTAAAAACTGCAATTACAAATACGCAGTATTAGGTTTTGGATAGCGCATATATCGTTATTGCCAAAATGCCGGTTTTACGTTGGTTCCCCGCAATGTACAATCTACGCATGGTGTTGTTGAGGCTGTAACGCCACCTGCCAACGTAACCGGGTTAAAGGCCGTAATTACATCTATAGGTGTGTAAAGGTTATGGGGGTAGGGTTGTATTAAAAAATCATATTCTGGGTAACCTACACATGCAAGATAAACGGGAATACCAGGCGCTGTACAGCCCGGGGTTGTGAAAGGATTCAACAGTACACAGGTATTTTGATTATAAGGTGTAGTATTCTCATAATCTTGTATATAACTGAATGGCACGGCAGTATGATCTATATATATTCTTTGCATACTTACCGTACAAGCGCTGATGTAACCTATAACAGGTTCGGCCGGGTTAGTTATATTGTGGATATTGCCTATTGAAGCAGAGGGCTGCGAATCAAATATACTGCCTAATTGTTCGGTATTTTTTTTCAGCAATGTCCAAAAAGCATAAGACTCGGCTGTTAATGCGTATTGTTTAATAATGATGCTGTAACGTACAGATAATTTTTCGGAACCGGATTCTACAAAGGTAATGGGCTGGTTTTGAAGAATATCGTTGCTTAAGCCTGCCGTAGTATTAAGCGTGATGAGGTGCGAAGGATTATCGCCCCAGCAATGGTAAATATCGTTAGTTCTTGGCAAAACGGATATACCCGAACCAGCAAAAGACGGTGCCATTGCAGCGGGTGATGTTGCCGCGCCTTCGGCCGTTAAATGCGACTGAAAGAACGAGGTAAACTGCCAGGTTTCCTCAAAATCCCAGCGGTAATAACGGGTATTATTGGTAGCATCATGCGCATTTACGCTGATATACAATCCGTCATTTTTATATTGGCGGATGACGCTGTCAATGGGTGGGGTAACCTTGGTTTGAGCAAAATCTGATGTATAGGTACTGCCGTTAGTTGTTTTTATACGCAAGCGGTACTGGTTGGCCGTGCTTAAGTTATAATTAGGGGCGGCGTACAGTCCCTTACCTTTTTCCTGCAAAGGATAACTGCTGCCGGTATTACTTTCAATGGTAATGGTAGCTTTTAGCTCGGCCTTTGTGGTAGAAACACTGCTTACACTTACCGT
>Ga0206854_1022_pt1 | contig 47541 bp, 41 predicted proteins | sample Alteio_BWOrgCont_50_FD_152870 | JGI IMG/M metagenome (GOLD analysis project Ga0206854, IMG submission 152870) | Enriched cells from forest soil in Barre Woods Harvard Forest LTER site, Petersham, Massachusetts, United States -... | ecosystem: Environmental > Terrestrial > Soil > Temperate forest >...
GTGGGCGCGGTGGGGAAGTTGGCGCCGTCGATGGCATTGAAGAGCGGGTCAGTGCCGTTGGTGGAGGTGAAGAGTGCAGCGGCGGCGGATGGAGTGACGCTCATGCCCTGGCCGGCCTGATGACAGGTAGCACAGGTACGTCCGTTGGCACCGAGCGAGGCGAAGAAAGAAGTGCTCTCGTCGATGACGCCGGCGGTGGTGTAAGTGGAGACAGTGCCGGTGGGATCGGTAAAGGGTTGGAGATTGGGAATGGTGACTGGAACTGTTGGCATAGTGGGAACAGTGACGGTTGTTGAAGTAGGTGCGCCTGTGCTGCAACCGGCAATGATGAGACCGAAAGTTATGAAGGCGAGAGTATAGGGTCGCGGAGACATAGGGGAGTTCCTCTCCAAACGCAGAGTGCAAACGCTGAAATGTATACAGGAGGCCCGATGAGGTGGAGACGTTGAGTGCGTGGGGGGCGCGTCTCAACGTCATTCCGCAAGTTGTGACGGGGATTGTTTGAGAGAGTTTCAAAGCGCAGTGAATTAAGCAATTGCGCCGAGCCCAATGAGAGCCCGGCGCAAGTTGTGACGGAAAAGGCGAAGCCCGGAATTTTTACTTTTTAGCCAGATTGCCCCACGCGCTGAAGCAGAGCATTATATTTTTCGTTGGCCCGGGATATTCACGAATGGTTGGGACTGGCGGTGGAAACGTGGTTGTCAGGGGGTTCGGCGCAAGATAACCAGCATTGTTGTTTACATAAGCTCCACCGGTGTACTTGGCGCCTATGTTGGCGTCGCCATTCGGCGTGGCTGAATACGGCAATCCTGTATATGGCGGATTTGAGTTCGGGTTAGGAAATGTGATGTACGCGGGGAAATGAGGTACAAACTTTCCTTTGGTTGTTTCCCACGTAAAGTGTTCCGAAGATGAGAGGGTTACCCAATATGTTGCTGCCGGAAGGGCAGCGATGCGCGGGGCGTTGTTGTAGGTAAAGAGTTTCACCTCATGATAGCCGGCACCGGGCGGCACATAAGTAATGAATGTTCTTTGGCTGGAATTAACCGCGGAAGGAGCACGGCTAGTAAGTGTGACGGTGACTTTGACAGGTGATTTACTGTCGGTGTGCAGCCAAGCTGCAGAGGTCACCTGTTTGAATGTAGCTGAGGAATTCCAAACAAAGCCTTGAGTGACTTGTACAGCTCCTCCCTTCGCGTCAGTGAATGTGCCGACTTCAATTGGATCGCCCACTGATGCGTTGACAGCTTTATTTGCTTCCGGATGCGCATCACAATGGTTTGTATGCGACGTTTCGTAGAAGTAGAACTGCGCTTTGAGAACAGAGGCATTGCAAAGAAGAAACAGCATCGCACAGAGGACTGAGATTCTTATCCCGATCTTCCGCAAGGGTATTAAAGACAAAACTAAGCATTGAGAAGCAGAACTCTGCATAGAAAACTCCTCATTCAATTAAATTGTGTTGTGTGGAACTTGGCAGCCATCATACACACGAAACCGCCAAGTCAAGGAAAATTATTCGGTGCGGCCGGGGCGGGACATGAGGTCGCGAATTGCATCGAGAGGCGACTTATCGGCGTGAAGGACCGCGGCCATCTGCTCGGTGAGGGGCATCTCTACGTCGTAACGCTGAGCGAGGCCGAGAGCTGCGGTGGTGGAGCGGACGCCTTCCGCAACTTTGCCGTGCAGGCCGGCGAGAATTTCGGGAAGCTTGCGGCCTTTGCCGAGCTCGATGCCGACGGCGCGATTGCGCGAGAGGCCGCCGGTGCAGGTGAGGACGAGGTCTCCGATGCCGGAGAGGCCGGACATGGTTTCGGCGCGGCCGCCGCAGGCGATGGCGAGGCGCGTGATCTCGACCATGCCGCGGGTGATGAGAGCGGCGGCGGCATTGTTGCCAAGCTCGAGGCCGGTGACGACGCCGGCAGCGAGAGCGATTACGTTTTTGAGCGCGCCGCCGAGTTCGGTGCCGGGAACATCGTCATTGCGGTAGACGCGGAGCGAGGAAGAGGTGAAGGCATCCTGCAGAGATTTGCCGAGAGACTCGGTGGGTGTGGCGATGGTGATAGCGGTGGGCATGGCGGCGGCGACTTCCTGCGCGAAGGACGGGCCGCCGAGGGTGCCGATGGGATTCTTCGGAGCGTACTGCTGCATGACCTGCGACATGCGCAGAAAACTTTTTTCTTCGATGCCCTTGCTGGCGGAGAGCAGCACTTGATCGGTGGAGAGCGTAGGACCGATCTGCTGCATGATGGAGCGCAGCGCCTGCGAGGGCGTGACGCAGAGCAGAATTTCAGCGTTGTGCGTAGCTTCGTCGAGTGAAGCGGTGAGGCGGATGGAAGCGGGGACCGGATAGCCTTTGAGGTAAGTAAGGTTCTCGTGATTCGCGGCAATTTCTTCAGCGTGGGCGGCGCGATGAGCCCAGAGAGTGAGCTCGTGGCCTCCGCGGCGGGCGAGAGAGATGGCTAGAGCTGTGCCCCAGGAGCCTGCTCCGATGACAGCAATGCGGCTCATGCCGTCACCTTCTTTTTGCTGGAGAATCTGCTTTCGGTGCCGTTGAGCAGGCGGGTGATGTTGGCGTGGTGCTTGATGATGCTGAGCAGCGAGATGGTGCTGAGACCGATGAGAAGCGCGGGGGTGTGTTGCGGCACGAGCCAGAGCGCCAGCAGAGGAATGCTGGCAGCCGCGACGATGGAGGCGAGTGAGACAAAGCGCGAGATGGCGAAGACGAGCGCGAAGATGATGAAGGAGCCGAGCGCGACCAAGGGGGCGAGAGCGAGGAAGACTCCGAGGGCGGTGGCGATTCCTTTGCCGCCTTTGAAGCCGAGCCAGACGGTGAAGATGTGTCCGACGACCGCGGCGACGGCGGCGGCGATGGCAAGAGTGGAGACGACTCCGCCGACGGTGGGCGCGAAGTGCATGGCGAGCATGACGGCGAGATAGCCCTTGAGAGCGTCGAGAAAAAGCGTAGCGATGCCGAGGCCTTTGCCGCCGGCGCGGGCGACGTTGGTGGCGCCGATGTTGCCGCTGCCGGTTTCGCGAACGTCTTCTTTACGGAAGGCGAGAACTAGCAAATAACCGACAGGGATGGAGCCGAGAAGATAAGAGGCGGCGAGGATGAGGAGCCAGAGCTTCATTGCTATCGAGGATGAGTGTATCAAGGAGGAATTGTGCGAACCCACCCATGCCGACGATGAGGCTGCCGTCATGGATGGGGCACCCGGGATTTGTGGCGCGACGGGCGAACAGCAGGTCCTTCGCTATGCTCAGGATGATAAGTTCAAAATCATTGCAGGGTGTGGCGGAGCATTTCGAGAGCGTGCTGGGTTGCCCAGAGACGAATGCGATCGCGGTCGCCGGGAATCATGAACTGCTTGACCTGCGTGTCTTCTTCGTCGGCGAGGCCGATGTAGATGAGGCCGACGGGCTTGCCGGAGTCGGGGCCGTCAGGGATGGCCGGGCCGGCGATGCCGGTGATGCTGATGCCGAGCGAAGCCTTGGTGCGCTCGCGAATGCCTTCGGCGAGGGCGCGCGCGACTTCAGGCGAGACGGCACCTTTTTGCTGAAGAAGTCTGGCGGGGACTTTGCAGATGCTGACCTTGAGATCGTTGGAGTAGACGATGGCGCCGCCGACGAAATTGCGCGAGGCATTGGGGATGGCGGTGATGCGTTGGGACAGCAGGCCGCCGGTGCAGCTTTCGGCGACGGCGAGCGAGAGGCCGCGCACACCGAGCATGAGGAGGATGATCTCTTCGAGGGATTCGCCGTCGGAAGAAAAGATGTCGTCGCCCATTTCATGCTCGATGAGCTCAACGAGCGTGTCGAGGCGTTCTTCGGCTTCTTCGAGCGTGTCTTTCTCGCAGACGAAGTGAAGCTGAATTTCTCCGTGGCCGGCGAGGATGGTGGTTTCGACATCTTTGAATTGCGAATAGATGGGCGAGGTGCGGGCGTCGACGGTGCTTTCAGGGATGAGCGCCATGCGCAGGACGCGGCGGGCGATGAAGCGCGGAGGAAGTTGAGCTTCAAGACGCGGCTGAACTTGCGCAGCGAACATCGCTTTGAGCTCATTGGGAGGGCCGGGGAGAAGAATGATGAGACGGCGATGAGTGACGCCGTCGGCGGTGCGGATGATGGTTTCGAGCCACTGGCCGGGAGCGCTGCCGTTGGGGTTGGGCAGGAGCTCTGCGCCTTCGATGACCTGGGCCTGCTTGAGATTGTTGGGAGGCATTTCCATGCGGCGGGCGCGGAAGCGTGCCTGGAGAGCGAGCACGACGTCGGCGTCGGTGTGGAGGTCGAGGTCAAGAGCTTCGGCGACGCACTCGCGGGTGAGATCGTCTTCGGTGGGGCCGAGGCCGCCAGAGAGAATGAGGATGTCGGCGCGGCGAAGGGCGTTGTGGATGGCCTCGATGAGGTGGCGAGGATTGTCGCCGACAATGGTTTTGAAGCCGACGGAGACACCGAGGTCGTTGAGGCCGGCGGTGAGGAAGAGGGAATTGGTGTCCTGGCGATGCGGTGTGAGCATCTCGGAACCGACGGCGATGATTTCGGCGATCATTCTCTCGAATGATGATAGATGCAGAAGCTAGCGGGCGGCTCGCTGCGAGGGAACAGGGTGGGTTTTGTGGCCGTTGATGGCCTCGGCATAGCGGGCGACGCCGGTGTAGAGACTTTCGGCCACGCGCTGGCGGTACTCAGGCTTTTTGAGCTCGGCGGCGTCGTCTTTGTTGGTGACGAAGCTGATTTCGGCGAGGATCGAGGGCATGTTGGCGCCGATGAGGACGACGAAAGGAGCTTTCTTCACGCCGCGGTTGTGGAGGTCGGCGTTGCCTTTTTCGAGGCCGGTGAAGAGTGAGCTGTCGACGTCAGAAGCGAGTTCCTTTGATTCGTCGATCTTGTCTTTGAGCGCGATCTTTTTGACGAGGTCAGAGAGATCGTGGACGCTTTCGGTGGAGACGGCATTCTCGCGGGCAGCGACGCGCATGGCGTCGGGGTCGGAGGTGAAGTTGAGGTAATAGACCTCGACGCCACGGACGTTGGCTTCGGGTGAGCTGTTCGCGTGGACGTTGATGAAGAGATCGGCCTGCGCCTTGTTGGCGATGGCAGTGCGGGTTTCAAGCGGGATGAAGGTGTCGTCGGAGCGGGTGTAGGTGATCTCGGCGCCGAGGCGATCGTGAAGGAGCTTGCCGAGGCGCAGCGCGACGTCGAGCACGACGTCTTTTTCGCGGATGCCACCGACGCCGAGGGTGCCGGAGTCGTGGCCGCCGTGGCCGGCATCGATGACGATGCGATTGATCTTGAGGCCGAGCGCGCGGACGAGCGAAGTCTCTCCGGTGGAGGTGGGTGGAGCAGCGGCGATGGGGTGGCCGGGAGTTTCGGCAGCGGGCGTTGTGGTGTGGGCGACTGTGGGTACTGCAGGCTTGGGATTGAAGGCGGGATCGTTTGGATGATCGGCGTGGGCACTGGCTGCGAAGGTGTCGGGTGGCGGCGGTGCGGCGTTGGAGACGACGGGTTGCGAGGTGGGGTGGTGGGTTCCGGCAACTTTGCTGGGATCGCGGCTGACGGCGGCGAGTTCGGAGCCGGTGACGGGCATGGGTGGGAGGGATGAGACTTCGACGGCACCAGGAGTTTGTGGTGCGACGACCGGGGGCGGCACGGGCTTGGTTGTGGGTGCCGATGTTTTCGCGTGGGGGTCGGGGATGCCGTGGATATCGATGATGAGGCGGTAAGGATTGGGAAGAAGGAAGGCGGAATACTGCTTGAGGTCGTGGACATCGAGCACAACGCGGGTTAGGCCGGGGGAGATTTGCGCGGCGCGGATGCGGGTGAGAAAGCCGTCGGAGACAGCGAAGCTTTTGCCGGCGAGTTCGGGTGCGAGGTGTGCGTTGTGGAGATCGAAATAAATGCGGTCGGGATTCTGGACACGTGCGGCTTCGAACTGGACCTGGTCGCCGAGGTCGATCGCGACGCGAGTGTAGGTGGAGGTGGACCAGTGGCGGATGCCGGTGACGAGCGTGAGCGGGGTGGTGGTGGTGACAGGTTTAAGATGCGTACTTTGGGAATGTGCGGACGCGCAGAGTGTTACTGCTAAAAGTGCAGCGGACGCGCGGACGACGAAGGCTTTCCCATGAGACAGCATGCTGCTGACAGTCTAGGTTTTTGGGGGATGTGGGATGGGTTAAATCGCGTGGTGGGTGCTTAGTCGTGTACCTGTGGGAGAGGCAAACGTGCAACGGCAAAAGTTTTGACGCGAAGGGCGGTAAGGATAAAGACAAGTTTCGCTAAGGAGGCAAGGGCAAGAGCAAAATCTCTAACGCGGGGGGCGCAGAGGTTTTGCGGAGGTCGCGGGAAAGGCAAGAAAGATCGAATCAGTTTTGAGGTGCGAGGTGCGGGGTTCGAGTTAAGCGAGAAGTGAGGCAATGACTTCGGGAGCGGAGGCGAGGGCGGAGTCGAGCGCAGAGGCGTCGGGGCCGCCGGCTTCGGCGAGGTCAGGGCGGCCGCCGCCTTTGCCGCCGACCTTGACGGCAAGCGCACCGACGAGTTTGCCGGCCTGGATGCGAGGCGTGAGGTCTTTGGTGACTCCGACGATGAGCGTGGCTTTGCCTTCGGGCGTAGCTGCGCCGAGAACGACGACGCCGGAGCCGAGTTTGCCGCGGAGCTCGTCAACGAGATTGCGCATTTGAGACTTGTCCAATGCGTCGACGCGCTGGGCGAGGACTTTGATGCCGCTGACTTCGACGGCGGAAGAAGCTGCGCCGGCGGTTGCGGCAGAGGCGGACTTCATGCGCATCTGCTCGAGCTCGCGGCGGAGTTTTTTCATCTCTTCTTCCTGCGCGGCGAGTTTGGAGCGCAGGGTGTCGGCGGAGACTTCGCCGGTGCCGACGATTGAGGAGGCAACGCGGGCGACATCAGCGTCGCGGCGGAAGAGTCCGAGCGAGCCAGTGCCGGTGACAGCTTCGATGCGGCGCGTGCCGGAGGCAACGGCTGATTCGCCGACGAGTTTGAGGAGGCCGATCTCGCCGGTGGCGGCGGTGTGCGTGCCGCCGCAGAGCTCGGTGGAAAAGCCACCGATGCGGACAACGCGGACGAGGTCGCCGTATTTTTCGCCGAAGAGCGCGGTGGCGCCGAGGTCGTGGATGGCCTGGTCGATGGGGACGTCGACCAGGGTTTCGACGGGCGTGTTGGCGAGGACCTGCGCGTTGACGATGGATTCGACTTCGGCGAGCTCTTCGTCGGCGACACCAGCGAAGTGGGAGAAGTCGAAGCGGAGGCGGTTGGGATCGTTGAGCGAGCCGGCCTGCTTGACATGGGTGCCGAGGACCTGACGCAGCGCGGCGTGGAGGAGGTGCGTGCCGGTGTGGTTGCGCATGACGGCGTTGCGGACTTCGCCGTTGACGACGGTGTCGACGGTGTCGCCGACAGCCAATGGTTGTTTGGCGACGATTTGGTGCGCGAAGACGCCCTGCACGGGCTTTTTGCAGCCTGTGACCTCGGCGACGACGGTGTTGTGGTCGGCGGAGTAGAGCCAGCCGACATCGCCGACCTGGCCGCCGGAGTCGGCGTAGAAGCTGGTGGCATCGAGGACAGCTTCGCCGGACTCGCCGGGATTTAATTGCTGGACACCAAGGCCGTCTTTGACGAGCGCGAGGACCTTGGCGCCGTCGACGCGGAGGGCGGTGTAGCCTTCGAAGTCGGTTTTAGGGAGTTCGCGATAGACGGGTGCGGCGGATTTTTGTGCGCCGCCTTTCCACGAGGCGCGGGCGCGGGCCTGCTCTTCTTCTTTGGCGAGCTCGAAGCCGGCGAGATCGAACTCGATGCCGGCGTCGCGGGCGGCATCGATCATGAAATCGAGGGGAAGGCCGAAGGTTTCGTAGAGCGAAAAAGCCGTTCTGCCAATTAGGGTGGGCCGAGATAGAGCAGCTTGATCAGAAAAATCAGGATCATGATTTATTTGGTAAGTTTCCCATCTTATTTTTGCATTAGCGATAGCAGAATCAAGTTGAATTGACCCGCTTTCCAAGACACGCGCGAACTGTTGTTCCTCTGCGAGCACCACCTTCGCAACACGGTCGGCTGACTCCTTCAACTCGGGGTAAGCAGGCTCCATCAAATCACGTACGGCATAAACCATCTCATGCATGAAGGGCTTATTGCAGCCGAGCAGGCGGCCGTGGCGTATACCTCGCCGAAGGATTTTCCGAAGAACGTATCCACGACCCTCGTTGGAGGGAAGAACCCCGTCCGAAATAAGAAATGTTGCTGCACGTGAATGATCAGCAATGATCCGCAACGACGCAGCGCCTTTATGGTCGCTGATGGCCAGCTTGTTTTCCTCTCCTTCGGCTGGTCCAAATCCAGGTACGTCCCACGTCAAATCCAAAGCTCGTTTGATGAGTGGAGTGAAGAGGTCGCTTTCGTAGTTGGAGAGTTTGCCTTGCAGAACGCAGGCGATGCGCTCGAGGCCCATGCCGGTATCGATGGAAGGTTTGGGGAGTGGGGTGAGGACGCCGTCGCTGCTTCTGTCGAACTGCATGAAGACGAGGTTCCAGATCTCCATGTAGCGCTGGTCGTCGTGCGGGAAGGGCTTGTCGATGCCGGGTTCCTCAGCAGCTTCGAGGCCGAGGTCGTAGAAGATTTCGGAGCAGGGGCCGCAGGGGCCGGTGTCGCCCATCTGCCAGAAGTTGTCCTTCATGCCCATGGTGAAGATGCGGTCTTTGGGGACGCCGGTGGCGATCCAGAAGTTTTCGGCTTCGGTGTCGCGGGGGACGGTGTCTGTGCCTTCGAAGATCGTGACGTAAAGTTTGCTGGGGTCGATGCCGTACCAGTCGGGCGAAGTGAGCAGCTCCCAGGCGTAGGCGATGGCGTCGCGCTTGAAGTAGTCGCCGAAGGAGAAGTTGCCGAGCATCTCGAAGAAGGTGTGGTGGCGGCGGGTGAAACCGACGTTTTCGAGGTCGTTGTGCTTGCCGCCGGCGCGGACGCACTTTTGCGAGCTGGCGGCGCGGGTGTAGTCGCGGGTTTCGGCGCCGAGGAAGACGTCTTTGAACTGGTTCATGCCCGCGTTGGTGAAGAGCAATGTGGGGTCGTTGGCCGGAACGAGAGACGAGGAGTGGACACGGCGGTGCCCTTTGCCTTCAAAAAAGCGAAGAAAGTCTTCTCGAATCTGATTACCGGACAAGTTGCGCATAGAGTGTTAAGTTTAGCAGCGTACGCATCGTGCTTTCCCACCCATCCCGCCAAGAGCAGCGGTATGGATGGGGCACCCGGCGTCCGTGGCGCTCTGAAGGACGTCTTATGACCAGCATGAGGACTGTACTGCTCACACTCGCCGCGTTGCTGGCTGCTGCGCCGCCGGCGCATCATCATGCGCAGAGCCCGGTGGTGCATTTCTTTTTCCACCTGGGCGTGGTGGGGTTGCTGCTGGTGTCGATTGTGGACAGTTCGTTTGTGCCGCTGCCGATTCCGGGAGTGACGGACATCATGCTGATCGTGTATGCGGCGGCGCATGAAAATGTGATTCTGCTGGTGGTGGTGGCGACGGTGGGGTCGGCACTGGGTGGGCTGTTCTCGCATGCGGTGGGACAGGCGGGCGGGCTGGCGTTTCTGGAGAAGCGGGTTCCGCCGAAGCTGCTGGCGCTGGTGACGCGCTGGATGGAGGAGAACGCGATTCTGAGTGTGAGCCTGCCGGCGATTTTGCCGCCGCCGATGCCGCTGTCTCCGTTTGTGCTGGTGGCGGGAGCGGTGAAGATGTCACGCAAGAAATTTATGTGGGCATTTACGGTGAGCCGTTTTGTGCGGCATGCGCTGGCGGTGTGGATCGGCGTGCACTATGGGAGATCGGTGCTGCGGCTGTGGGCTCAGTTCAGCGCGAAGTGGGGCATGCCGGTGCTGATTGGGATGTGGGTGGTGATTGTGGGCGTGACTGCGTGGGGAGGATGGAAGCTGTACCAGACGTCGAAGACGATGCATTTGAAGCCGAGCGCGCTGAAGGTGGAGGCGGGTGTTCGGGGTTGAAAGGTTCGGGCGATGTGCGGCTACGGGCTTGGTGGCAGGTCCTTCGACTTCGCGCTATGCGCTCCGCTCAGGATGACACCTTCTTACTAATGGGCTCGGTAAGTTTGGTAAACTAAGGCAGTGCCGGGTCCTACGCGACGTATTCCCGCCAACCCCGCCAGGTCCGGAAGGAAGCAACGGTAACGGGCTAATACGGGTGCAGTAGGGAAACCCGGTACTTTTTTGCTCTTCATTCCCCAACATCATGGCGCAGTGCGGCGAAACGATTGAGATTCGCAAGCTGGGGCGTGTTGGTCGCGATAAGATGCTTTGTGTTGTCGTTAATGCTTTTTGATTGAACGGGAGGAACTCTGTTGAGCCTGACGTTGAAGCCGCGGCATGCAGTCCGCGCGAAGATTTCCTCGGTGGGAACGTATGTTCCTCCGCGCGTGCTGACCAATGGCGAGCTGGAAAAGATGGTGGCGACCAACGATAAATGGATCACGGAGCGGACCGGCATCCGCGAACGGCACATTGTGGACAAAGGCATTGCCACGAGCGACCTGGCGGTGGAGGCGGCGAAGATTTGCCTGGCCAAGCGCGGCGTGAAGCCGGAAGAGATTGAAGCGATCGTGATTGCGACAGTAACGCCGGATATGGTGTTTCCGGCGACGGCATGTTTGGTGCAGAACAAACTGGGATGCGCGGGAGCGTGGGGGTTCGATCTTTCGGCGGCGTGCTCGGGCTTTCCGTATGCGCTGCAGGTGGGCGCGAAGCTGGTGGAGAGTGGAGCACACAAAAAAGTTCTGGTGATCGGCGCGGATGTGATGAGCTCGATCATCGATTACACCGATAGGAACACGTGCATTCTGTTTGGCGATGGTGCGGGAGCAGTGCTGCTGGAGCCGTGCGAAGAAGGTGAGATTGGGCTGATCGATTTCCACCACGAGGTAGATGGGTCAGGTGCGGTGAGCCTGAATATGCCGGCAGGCGGGTCGCTGTTGCCGGCGAGTCATGAGACGGTGGATGCGCGGCAGCACTATGTTCATCAGGATGGGCAGACAGTTTATAAATTTGCAGTGCGGAAGATGGCTGAGGCCAGCGAGGGACTGCTGGCGCGCAATGGCGTGGCCGGCAGCGAGCTGGGATGTTTTATTCCGCACCAGGCGAACAAGCGGATTATTCTTTCGACGGCAGAGCGGTTGGGGATGCCGGAAGAGCGCGTGATTATCAACATCGACCGCTATGGGAACACGACGGCGGGAACGATTCCGCTGGCGATGAATACGGCGATGGATACGGGGCGGCTGAAGAAAGGCGACCTGGTTCTGCTGGCGAGCGTGGGCGCGGGATTTACGGTGGGAGCGACGCTGCTGCGGTGGGAGTTTTAAGAACAGGGATTAGGGATTAGAAAGGCGCGCGTGAGAATTGCTTGAGGCGAGGGTGACGGCGTAGGCTTTCTGGCATGCGCTATTTGATTGGGATTGTTACTCTGCTGACGACGGCTGCGTTCGCTCAAGATGTTCATGTAAAGGTCGACCCCAAGGGCGGCGGGTCGATTGCCAGTACAAACAACTTCCCAACGATTCAGAATGCGCTGGACCATGCTCCACAGGCGCCGCATGGCCGTATCTATATTGAGATTGCGCCGGGCACCTATAACGAGCGCATCAATGTGACGCGGCTTCGGCCGCGGCTTACGTTGATCGGCCTCGGCAAGCGGCCGGAAGATGTGGTGATCAATGCGTCACAGAACGCCAAGTCTGCCGGTGGGACGTACTTTACTGAGACGGCTCAGGTGAACGCCGATGATTTTGAGGCGGACAACGTTACCTTTCAAAACAGTGCGGGGCCTACGGGACAGGCGGTGGCGATTGTCGTGCGCAGCGACCGCGCGGTGTTCAAACACTGCCGCTTTATCGGCGACCAGGACACGCTGTTTGCGGATTTCGGGCGGCAGTATTACGTGGACAGCTATATCGAAGGCGGCGTGGATTTTATCTTCGGCAACGCGACGGCGGTGTTCGATCGCGACGAAATCCATGAGATTCGCAATGGATATTTAACAGCGCAGTCGCGCACGGCGGAAGAGCAGACGACGGGATACGTGATCGACCACTCGAAGGTGACGGACGCGGCGACGACGGGTGCGGATGGGAAGGCCCCGAGCTTGTTTCTGGGGCGGCCGTGGCGTGAGTATTCGCGTGTGGTGGTGATGAATACGGAGTTGCCGGAGCAGTTGAATGCGGCGGGCTGGTCGGCATGGGGGAGGACGGATACGACTCCGAAGGCTTACTATGCGGAGTTCAACAACAGCGGGCCGGGATGGAAGCCGAAGGAACGCGTGGCATGGTCGCAACAGTTGACGGCGAAAGAAGCCAAAGCGTTTGGCGCCAAGAAATTTCTGGCTGGATCTGACCACTGGGATGCAGTGGCTGAAGCTGCACGATTGCCGTAAAGAAGATTTTGATCTGCAGGAGTTGGATATTGTTTTAGCCCACCCGTCCACGATGAAGCCGTGTACGAATGGGGCACCCAAGCATTCCGCGCCAAATGAGTATTTGATTCGTCTAAATTTTCACCGACACACCTTTTTCACCGACACACTTTAGGAGTTCAGCATGAACCGCATTCTCACGAGCCTTACGCTTTGCCTGATCACTGTTTTCGCTGTCGCGCAAACTGAAGCGCCGCATGGCGTGAACCCCGCCAATATGGATACCAGCGTGAAGGCGGGCAATGACTGGTACGAGTATGCGAATGGCGCCTACATCAAGCGGACGGAGATTCCGCCGGATCGGGTGGGCGTGAACGGGTTCGCGAACCTGGCTGACATCGTGAACAAGCGGGTGGCGGGAATTATTGAGGACGTGGTGAAGTCCAACCCGGCGCCGGGAACGGAGAAGCGAAAGATTGCTGACCTGTATGCGAGCTATATGGATACGGCGACCATTGAGGCGCATGGGCTGACGCCGATCAAGAAACACCTGGATTCAATTGCGGCGATCAAGACGCAGGCGGAGCTGGCATATTGCCTGGGCGAGACGCTACGTGCGGATGTGGACGCGCTGAACAACACGAATTTTCATACGCCGAATTTGTTTGGTTTGTGGGTGGCGCCAGGGTTCAACGATCCGGACCACTACACGGCTTACCTGATGCAGGGTGGATTGGTGCTGCCAGACAAGGCGTACTACGTGACGGATTCAGCGCGAATGAAGGGTGTGCGCGAAAAATATGTGGCGCACATTGCAGCTATGCTGAAGCTGGCTGGATACGACCATACCGACGAGCGCGCAGCGAAGGTGCTGGCGCTGGAGACGGCGATTGCGGAGAAGCATCTGTCGCTGGCAGAAGACGAAGACATCAAGAAGGCGAACAACGTTTGGCAGATGGCGGATTTTGTGAAGAAGGCTCCAGGACTGGATTGGGCGGAGTACTTCAAGGCGGCGGACCTGAGCAGGCAGCCGAGCTTTATTGTGTGGCAGCCGGGGGCGGTTGCGGCGGAGGCGGCGCTGGTGGGGTCGACGCCGATGGAAACGTGGAAGGATTTTCTGGCGTTCCACATGCTTGAGAACTACGCAGGCGTGCTGCCGGCGGCATTTGTAGATGAGCGATTCAATTTTGCGAAAGTGTTGAGTGGAGCGCAGGCGCAACGGCCGCGCGATCAGCGAGCTGTCGCAGTGGTGAACGGGATTCTGGGCGATGCGGTGGGGAAGATTTATGCGGAACAATATTTCCCGGCAGACCAGAAGGCGCGCGTGGAAGAGATGGTGCGCAACATGCTGGCGGTGTATCACACCAAGCTGGAGCATGTGGAGTGGATGGCGCCGGCGACGAAGGCTGAGGCGATTCGCAAGCTGGAGAAGCTGGAGATTGGGATCGGCTACAGCGGCAAGTGGCAGAGCTATGCAACGCTGACGATTAAGGCGGACGACCTTTTCGACAATGTGCGGAACGCGTCGCTATTTGATTATCACTACAGCTTGTCGCGGATTGGGAAGCCGACGGACCGCAAGGAGTGGACAATGACTCCGCAGACGGTGAATGCGGTGAACCTACCACTGGATAATGGGTTGAATTTTCCTGCGGCGATCTTTGGGCCTCCGTTCTTCGATGCGAAGGCGACGGATGCGATGAACTATGGCGCAGTCGGCACGATCATTGGGCATGAGATTTCGCATACGTTCGACAGCGAAGGTGCGGACTTCGATTCGCAGGGTAAGGTACGCAACTGGTGGACGGATACAGATCGCGCGCACTTCAATGCGAGCATTGAAGCGCTGGCGAAGCAGTATGACGCGTATGCTCCTTTCCCGGATCTGCATCTGAATGGGCACCAGACGCTGGGCGAAAATATTGCTGATCTTGCGGGGATCAATGCGGCGCACGATGCATGGGTTGAATCGCTGCATGGCAAGCCCGCGCCGACGGTGCCGGGGCCAAATGGAACAGTACTGACGGGCGAGCAGCAGTTCTTCCTGGGATTTGGGCAGAGCCAGGCAGGGAAGGTTCGTGAGGCTGCGCTGCGGCAACAGATTCTGACAGATCCGCATTCGCCGAGTGAGTATCGCGCAGACACGGTGCGGAATCTTGATGCGTGGTATGCGGCGTTCGACGTGAAGCCGGGAGAGACGCTTTACCTGGCTCCGGATGCGCGGGTGCACATCTGGTAAAGACAGCTTCTAGCTGCTAGCCTCTAGCTTCTAGTTCGGAAATGAGCTGGAAGCGGGAAGTTCCATGTCGAATGTTATTGTGGCTGTGAAATCGGGAACAGACCCAGTTGTTCCGCTGCCGGCGGCTGCGTTTCATCGCACGCTGGAGGAGCCGATCTATTGCCCGAAGTGCGAGGCGACGTACAACCTTGTCGTCGATTATGACTGGGCGATCAGCCGGCACTTTGAGAATGAGAGCCGGCGGCATGTGGCGATGCTGCGCAAGTCGATTACGCGCGGACATAGCGTAGGGCATCACATTACGCACTTTGAGACGAATGGCGTAGTAGTGGTGGGGCACAGGCCGGAGGCGACCCAGGAGTTGCCGGCGATGCCGCGGCACGTGATGTAGCGGCGCGAGAAAACCCGCATCAAATCTGGTAAAATTGACAGTTGTGAGCGTCACGACCATTCCCGAAATCTCAAACGAAGCTGCAGCGGAACAGAAGCCGCTGAAGGTGGGGTTCGTCTCGCTGGGCTGCCCGAAGAACCTGGTGGATAGCGAGGTGATGATGGGTCTGCTGCACCGCGGCGGCGCGCAGATGACGGCGCGCGCGGAAGATGCGGACATCCTGGTGGTGAATACGTGTAGCTTTATCGACTCGGCGAAGCAGGAGTCGGTCGACACGATTTTGGAGATGGTGCAGCACAAGGTGGCGAACGGTGGGCGCGCGCAGAAGCTGATTGTCGCGGGATGTCTGGTGGAGCGGTATCGCGACGAGATCCAGAAAAATATTCCTGAAGTGGATGCCGTTGTTGGGACGGGTGAGTTGGAGGAAATTCTGGCTGCGGCAGGGATTGCGCAGCAGAAGAGCAATTCGCCATTCGCGATTTTGACAGCGGAGCAGATTGAGCGGCACGCGTCGTCGGTGAGCCAGCATTCCAGAGTCGAAAATGACGCGGCGCAGATTGCGCTCGAGACGACGAGCCGGCCGGAGGGCGATGCGCGTGAGGCTGCGGGAAGATTTTCGCGCGAGGGCTGGGATGGCGCGGCGGCGGCACTGCCGACATACCTGTACACGGCGGAGACACCGAGGATTCTGACGACGCCGCGGGCTTCCGCGTACATCAAGATTGCGGAAGGCTGCGACCATCCGTGCAGTTTCTGCATTATTCCGCAGCTGCGTGGGAAGTTCCGGTCGCGGCCGCTCGAGAGCATCGTCGTCGAAGCGCAGGCGCTGATTGCGCAGGGCGTGCGTGAGATCACGCTGATTGGGCAGGACACGACGTGTTACGGCGAAGACCTTGCGCCGGATGCTTCGTTGGGACGCAGGCATGAACTGGCAGACTTGCTGAATGCGTTGGCGCCGTTGCCGGGGTTGAAGTGGCTGCGTTTTCTGTATGCATATCCGAACAAGATCACGACGCGTCTGCTGGAGACAATTGCGGCCCACGAGAACATTGCGAAGTATCTGGACGTGCCGCTGCAGCATGCGAGTGCTAGCGTGCTGCGGCGGATGAAGCGCGGCGGGACGGCGGACAGATTTCTGCAGATCATCGACAAGGCTCGCGCAGTGGTTCCGGGGCTGGTGTTGCGCACGAGCTTTATTGTGGGATTTCCGGGAGAGACAGAAGAAGATTTTGCCGAGCTGTGCAAGTTTGTGGAAGCGGCAAAGATCGATTGGCTGGGAGTGTTCAGCTATTCGGACGAAGAAGGTGCGGGCGCGTTTGAGTATGACGCGAAGGTTCCGAAGCGGACGATTGAGGCTCGGCGGAAAAAGCTGATGAAGCTGCAGCAGAAGATTTCTGCGCGCGCGAAGCAGGAGTGGGTGGGACGCGAGATCGACGTGCTGGTAGAAGGCGAGAGCGAGGAGACAGAGCTGCTGTGGCAGGGGCGGTCGCTGGAGATGGCTCCGGAGATCGATGGCAAGGTGCTGATCAATGATTTTGGGCCGCATGAGGAACTGGTGCCGGGAACGTTTTATCGCGCGGAGATTACTGAAGCGCACGATTATGATGTGGTGGCGAGGATTCTGGAGTAGAACCTGCAGCGGGAGCCAGGTATGGGAACTGCGGGTTGCCTCAATACGTAGGAGTTTTATGCGCCTAACTACACTGATTGCAGCTGTTGCGCTGTGCATACCGCTGGCTGGCCGAGCCTCCGACATCAAACTGGTTCATGCGCGCATCTATACCGAGCCAGGCAAGCCACCGATTGAAGATGGCGCGGTCGTCATTCATGACGGCGTGATCACGGCAGTTGGGCCTACATCTTCTATAAAAGGGCCGCATCTTGTGCGTGCTCTCACCGTGTATGACTGCACGGGGATGACGATTACGGCCGGCTTCTGGAACAGCCATGTGCACATCCTTACGGATGAGCTACTGGACGCGGAGCACAAGACGCCGGCATCGATTTCAGGCGAGATGCAGAAGATGTTTACGCGATGGGGTTTTACGACGGTATTTGATCTGGCCTCAGTGCTGTCAAACACGAATTACATTCGGCAGCACATTGCGACGGGCTCGATTGTGGGGCCACGGATTCTGACGGTGGGTGAACCCTTCTATGGCAAGGGCGGCACGCCGGTGTATGTAGCACCGTTCCTGGCTGAGCACCATGTGCCTTCGGCCGAGGTGGACACGATTCCTGAGGCGGTGGCCCGGGTGCACCAGGAAGTGCGCGACGGCGCGGAGGGCATCAAGATTTTTGCAGGCTCGATTGAGAGCGATGGCGTGCTGCTGATGTGGCGCGACCTGGCCAAGGCGATTGTGGATGCGGCCCACGGGGAACGCAGGCTTGTGTTTTCGCATCCTTCGACGGTGGAGGGAGTTGAGCTTTCGCTGGACAGCGGCGTGGACATCCTTGCGCACGTTGCGTTGATGGGAGGGCCGTGGCCACTCAGCCTTGTGCAGCGAATGAAGGCTGCCCACATGAGCCTGGTGCCGACGTTGACGATGTTCGACGTGGAGGCGAAGAAGGCGAAGGTCTCCGAGCAGGAAGACCAGGAGTGGATGGACCTGGCGGTGCACCAGCTAAAGGTTTTTCACGAGGCCGGCGGCCAAATTCTTTTCGGGACAGACGTGGGCTATACCGACCATTACGACACAGCCGAAGAGTACTCACTGATGCAGAAATCAGGCATGAGTTTTCCAGAGATTCTGGCTTCGCTGACAACGACTCCAGCGCAGAGGTTCGGGTATACGCATACAGGACGAATTGCCAAGGGGATGGATGCGGATCTGGCGGTGTTGAAGTCCGATCCGGCGATGGACATTACGGCGCTTTCGCATGTGGCGTACACGATTCGCGCAGGAAAGGTAATTTATGCCGCCAAGTAGGATATCCGCGTGACGAAAATTCTCCATTGTCCTATCTGCCGGAAGGAAGTTGCGCTGGATTCGGCGGAGGCACCGTTCTGCTCGGAGCGGTGCCGGACGATTGATCTTGGGAAGTGGGCTTCAGGGGAGTACAGGATTGCGTCGCCGATTCTGGACCCGGACCTGCTGGAAGAGGTGGAGCAGACGCAGATGGATGCGGAACGGAAGACGGACTGGAAGAATTAATTGTGGACTCCCGGCAAACAGCAGATACTTCGATTCGCACAGGATGACACGTTCATAACTGGGGGCGACAGACAGAGGGCATGGTCATTGTGCTATCCCACCCATGACGATGAAACTGTCATGGATGGGGCACCCGGATTGTGGGCCCGATAGAATCTGTACATGACTTTGCCAGTAAAGAAGACGCGCTGGGCGTGGGCGGTGGGGACATTTTTTGGCGTGGGATATATGAAGCCCGGGCCGGGGACGTATGCTTCCGTGGCGACGGTGCTGCTGTGGTGGGGCGCGGCGCATGGGTCGCACATTGGGCCGCATAATCTTTCGGCGCTGACGTTTCTGGTCATGATTGTGGCGACGGCTGCGGGGGTTCCGGCGTCGGCGATTGTGGCGAAGCAGGCGGGTCGCGAAGATCCGGGGTTTGTAGTGATCGATGAAGTTGCCGGGCAGTTGTTTGCGCTGATTGCGCTTTCACCGACGTGGGTGCATGGGTTGCTGGCGTTGGTTCTGTTCCGGGTGTTCGATATCTGGAAGCCGTGGCCAATTCGCAAGCTGGAAAATCTTGAGGGCGGGTGGGGCATCATGATGGACGATGTGCTGGCGGGGTTCTTTGCGCACCTGGTGGTGCAGGTGTTGTTGGCGTTTGTGCCGCGGCTACGATAGCAAAGGCAACGGCAAAAGCAAAAACTTTGGACGCAAAGTTCGCAAAGGTTAAACGCAATGTACACAATGAAAAAAACAAAAGCCGTGGTGGGCGATTTGCGTTGAGCCGCAGGGAGGGCTAGGCTATCGGGCTATGCCGCTATTGAATCCAATACGAGGGCAACAACCGCAACTGCATGCGCTTTCTCCGCGTGCGGCGATTCCGGGTGGAAGTTTTGAAGTGGTGGGGACGCACCTGTTGCAGATGACGAACGATGGGCCACAGATGCCGCTGGCATTCTTCGGCGACACGCCGGCATCGTTGGAACTGGCGCGGCCGACGCGTGTGGTGGTGCAGGTACCGGAGGGTGCGATCTCGTCTGATCTGGTTCTGCGGCATGCGGGTATGAGCGGACCGCTCGGCCATGGTCCGCAGAGCAATGCACTGCATGTGAGCATTGGCGTGCCGATGGCGGAAGACCTGCATCTGGTGTCGAACCCGGCGGTGGATGCAGAAGGGAATTTGTTCGCGATGGTTTCCGGGCCACGCGGGGAGAAAGTTCCTGTGAGCATCTTTCGGATCGCGGCGGATTTGCAGATGACGCCGTTTGCGCATGACTTGCTGAATGTGTCGGCGCTGGCGTTCGATCGCGACGGAAATCTGTATGCGAGCTCGCGCGCGGAGGGGTGTGTGTACCGCATCTCGCCGGAGGGAGCGATCTCGACCTATGCGGAGGGCATGGGGATTGCAACGGGACTGGCGTTCGATCGTGCAGGGAATTTGTATGTGGGCGATCGCTCGGGGACGATCTTCAAGATTGCGCCGACGCGGGAGATTTTTGTATTTGCAACATTGGAGCCGAGCGTGGCGGCATATCACCTGGCATTTCGCGACGATGGTGTGCTGCTGGTAACGGCGCCGACGACGAGCTCGAACCAGCCGATCTATGCGATTGCGGCGGATGGGACGACGAGTGTGTTTTATCGCGGGTTGGGAAGGCCGCAGGGGATGGCATTCGATGTGGATTCGAACTTGTATGTGGCGGCGAGCCTGAATGGGCGGCGTGGCATTGTGCGGATTTCGCAGGCGGGCGATGCAGAGCTGGTGGTGGCGGGCAATGACCTGGTGGGGCTGTGCTTTCTGGAGGATGGATGTGCGGCGCTGGCCACACATACCGTGCTGTTCCATGCGGATTTGGGGATTCAGGGGCGGGCGCTGGTTTAGCGACGGAACAAACGGAGAAGCAGCGGTGTCTTAACAGGCAGCGGTGACGTTCGCGGCTTGCGGTAGTCTTTCTCTTGTATGAGTAATGCGAAGCGATATGTTGTTGCGACGAGTTTGTTGGCTGTGCTTGGTGGGGGCGCGGCGGCGCAGTCGGTTGCTGTGAAACTGCCGGAGACTCCGTTGCTGCCACAGAGTTTTGGGGAGTGGAAGCAGGCTGGCACTCCGATTGCAAATCCGAACTACACGGTACTGCTGGCTAACGTGAATAAGGCGGCGCTGGAGGAAGATAATCCGCAGCGGTCGGCGGTGGGTGACTACACACGTGTGGGGAAGACGGTGCATGTGGAGGCAGTGGAGTTCGCGGATAAGACGGGAGCCTATAGCGCGTTCACTCTGGTAGAGCGGCCGGAGATGCGTGTGGTGAAAGACCTGGGTGACAACGCCGCGGTGGGGAGTGGGGCCGTATTGTTCGCGGTGGGATCGACGGTAGTGCTGGTGAATGGAGCGAGTGAGAGCGATGTCGCGGCGCTGAAGCCGCTGACAGAGGTGCTGCCGAAGCCACAGGGCAATAAGGGAGTTGCGCCGTTGCTGCCGACGTTCATTCCGGAAAAGGGATTGGTGGCAGGGAGCGTGCGTTATGCGCTTGGGTCTTCAAGCTATGCGGCGGAGGGTGGAGTGTTGCCGGCGCAGTCGCTGGGATGGGACAAGAGTGCGGAGGCGGTGACGGCGAAGTTCAACGACAGGCGTGGACAGGAGACGCTGACGATTTTGCTGTATCCGACACCGGCGATTGCGGGGAACTTTACGCGGATGGTGGAAAGTGAGACCGCAGGGCTGGGACCTAGCTTTGCGAATGCGAAGGTGCGGCGCGAAGGCGAGTTGGTGATGCTGGCGAATGGGACATTCGTGCCTGATGAGGCACAGAAGATGATCGAAAACATCCATCTGCGCCAGGAACTGACGTTCGACAAGGATGTGCCGCCGGAGTTCCACACCGAGGTGCAGAAGACATTCAGCCTGCTGCAGGCGATTGCTCTGCTGTTCGCAATCCTGGGAGGGACGGCGGTCATGCTGGGGCTGATCCTGGGGTTTGGAAGGGCCGGTTTGAGGATTCTGCAGGGCAAGCCGGCGGCTGCGGAGCCGGAATTCCTGAGCTTGCACCTAGCACCCCAGAATGCGGCGCCCAGAGTGTCTCCAGAAGATGCTGGATGACATTTGCGGGTGTTAAAAGCTCTGTGGAAGGCGACCCGAAGAAAGTGGGATGAAAGCCGGACGAAACCGGGGAAATTGGCGTAAGTTGATGATAAATGGTCGTTTAAGAATTGTCAGAATTGCTCCTTGACAGCACCCGGAGGCGACCATACTCTTGCACCAGAGAGTTCCGATGGCTTTGCCTCCGTTGGAGCTGCCTCCCATAGAAAAGGGTCGCCCTGTTGCCGGGCGGCCCTTTTAGTTTGTGGAAAAGTGCGTCGTTATAGGGCAAAACGCGTACGGATGAAGACGAGTGGGAAGGCTGCCGATGAGGCATGCAGCGAAGAATCGCAGGCTCGATTTTGAGGCTGGGATGACTTGCAAGAATGTGGCGGGATGCACTCCCGAATTGAGACTGAAGCTGCTATATCCCCCAAAGGTGGTATTGGTGCCTCCAGTAGTTGTATTTCGGGAGTAACCGCTTTCGGGGATGATTGGTACTGCAAGAAGGGTTACTTAAGTCGCCCGGGTCTACCACTAAGGAGGCAATATGCACGAACTCACAGTATCTCTGACCTGCTTCATGATGATCCTGGCTCCCTGCATGGTGGCGCTGGCTGGCCGCATGGACAGCGACGAGCTGGAGTAAATGATTTACGGGCTTGCCGGCCCTGAGAATAGTGCCTGTGCGGCACCGAATACTTGTTGTCAGACAGCATTGTGCTAGTTTGGCAAGGCAGGAATTTCGGGAGGCGGCATGGTACGCAAGGCAATCAGTGTGATGTTTGTGGTGGGAGTGGGGCTTTGCTGCGGCGCAGCAGGGCGAGCGCAGGACACACGAACCGTTATCGAACCGAAAATTCCGTCGAGCTGCACGAAGCTGGAGGCGCATTTGTCCGCGCCGGGTGGCATGGTTCGTGATGAAGACGAAGGAAAGCTGGATACCGAGCGCATTCAAAAAGCGCTGGATGGCTGCAAACAAGGGCAAGCTGTAGAGCTGACTGCGGGCGCGGCGAAGGCTGATGCGTTCCTGACTGGGCCGCTGGAGTTGCGCGAGGGCGTGACGCTGCTGATCGATAAAGGCGTGACGCTGTATGGATCGCGCGATCCGAAAGTTTACGAGTATCCCAATCCCGATGCGAAGCCGGGCGATCCGGTTCTGTGCGGGACATCGCGACCGCGGCCGACGAGTTTTCCGACGTTCTCCACGAACCAGGGAGCGAGGCCGCGAGGCGGATGCCGGAACCTGATCACGGTGAATGTAAAGAATGCGGCAATCATGGGCGATGGCGCGATCGATGGGCGTGGGTACGCCAAGCTGATGGGCAAGGACTATAGCTGGTGGCAGATGGCGCGCAAGGCGCAGCCGAATGACGATCTCTACTTCTCAACGCGGCTGATCGTAGCCAGCAATGCGGATGGATTCATCCTGTACAGGATTCGTCTGCTGAACTCGCCGAACTTCCATGTGTCGGTAAACCGGACGAACGGATTTACGGCGTGGGGAGTGCATCTGCAGACTCCGACGGACAAGTCGCTGATCGGTACGGACAATGATGCGCGCAATACGGACGGCATCGATCCAGGCTCGAGCCAGAACATTACGATTGCGTACAGTTGGATCGACAACGGCGACGACAATGTGGCGATCAAAGCGGGTGTAAGCCACATGAGCGTGATCCATAACCATTTCTATACAGGACACGGAATGTCTATTGGATCGGAGACGGTACCGGGCCAGAGCTTCCTTGTGGTGCACGATCTGACGGAGGACCACACGACGAGCGGCATTCGCATCAAGAGCAATGTGAAGCGTGGCGGACCGGTGCACGATCTGATCTATAAGGACATCTGCATGAAGGATGTGCCGATCCCTATTGCGATCTCGCCCTACTACACAAACCAGACCGTGGAGCCGTTTGAAGACCCGAAGTATGAAGGCGACAAGATTCCGGACTATAAGGGGATTGAGCTGCACAACATTTACTCGACGACGCCGGGCGATGTGTTGATTGCCGGACTGAACGAAGACCATCGCACGGGGATCACGCTGGAGAATGTTTTCATCAAGGGAATTACGCCGGACAAAGTTCACCTGAATTATGACGACATTACGCTGAAGGGTTCCGGAGCGAATTTTCCGCTGACGGGCACCAGTGTGAAAGTGACTACAGAGGGCAAGATTCAGAAGCCTGCTGCGGATACATGCTCGGCGAAATTTGTGCCGATGCAGTGAGCTTTAGCCGCGATTTTGCGGATGCGGAAAATGCCGATAGAATAGACGAGTTAGCCGACGTAGCTCAGTTGGTAGAGCAGCTGATTCGTAATCAGCAGGTCAACGGTTCAAGTCCGTTCGTCGGCTCCATTTCCTTCCTGTCAACTCCCAAACACTCAAAAAACTAATAGCCGCCGATAAGGCATCCGGACCTTTGCAGTCGTCATGAAAATCAGAACGGTTGGTTTGGCTATCTATGTTCTGTGTGCAGTTTTGTATACGGGCATGGGTGTTTGTCAGCAGAGTGCTGATTCGCAAAAATCACAGCCGCAGAACGAGCAAACGCCGGCACGTCCACATACCGAAGACAGCATTCGGGTAACGACGACAGTGGAACCATTGCCGTTGGCGGAGAGCGATCGCTCGGTGGAGGAGATTGCGCCGCGAGAGATGCCGGCGGGAACCGACAGCGTGGTGGATTTGCTGCGCACGGATGCTTCGCTGAATGTGCAGGCGCGCGCGGCAGAAGGTGTGCAGGCGGACTTGTCGCTGCGCGGAACGACGTTTGAGCAGTCGCTGATCCTGGTGAATGGGCTTCGAGTGAACGATCCGGAGACGGGACATTTGAATCTGGATATCGCGATTCCTCTGGACGCTGTGACGCGGGTGGATATTCTGCACGGATCGGGCTCGACGTTTTATGGGTCGGATGCGATTGGCGGTGCGGTGAATCTGCTGACGGGCGCTCCTGATGCTGGATGGAGTGTGGTGGCGAGGACGGGAGCGGGGAACTATGGCTCGCTCGAAGAGCATCTGCGGGTGGGTTATGCGGCGCCAAAGTTTCAGGAGCAGGTGACAGGCAGCCGCGATACTTCCGATGGATTTATTGCAGACAGAAATTACAGCAGCAATGCGCTGGCGAGTGAGACATGGCTCAAGTGGAAGCCTGGGACCACGGACGTTCTGCTGGCGGCGAGCGACCGGCCATATGGGGCGAATCTGTTCTACGGGCCGTATGACTCGTGGGAGCGGACGAAGGGATGGTTCGCGAGCATTCAGCAAGAGCTGGGACCGCGGACGGCCGCGAGCTTTGGGTATCGGCGACACAGCGACTTGTTCGTGCTGTTTGCCGATCAGCCGGCGATTTATGAGAACAACCACGTGACGACGAGCTATGAAGGCGCAGTGCGGCGTGCGGATTCGTTTGGAGCGAACACGACGCTTTCATACGGGTTGGAGGCGGATGGCGACTCGATCCACAGCAACAACCTGGGAGTGCATGCACGCAATCAGGGAGCGGGCTATGCCAACTTGAGCATGCGAGCACTAAAGCGGTTTTCGCTATCGCTGGGAGCGCGTGAGGAAGTGCTGTCGGGCGGAACGCAGGTGTTCTCGCCGAGTGCGGCGGCGTCGTTTATGGCGACACACATGATTCGGCTGCGGGGCGCGGTAGGGCATGGGTTTCGGCTGCCGACGTATGTCGATCTTTACTACAGCGATCCAACCACGATTGGGAATCCGAACCTGAAACCGGAGTCGAGCTGGAACTATGAGGGCGGTTTGGACTGGACGCCGGCAAATGGGCGGCTGACGCTGTCGGCGGTGGGCTTCCGTCTGGAGCAGCAGAATGCGATTGACTACTCGAAGACGCAATTGACGATGCCGTGGCAGGCGGTGAATGTGCAGAACCTGAACCTGACAGGCGCGGAGGCGAGCGCGCAGATTCGTGTGAGCGCAACGCAGCAGGTGCAGTTGAGCTATACGGCGCTGCAGGCGGGACCTGCTCCAGGAGGAATTATTTCGGAGTATGCGTATAACTATGCTGCGCAGAACGCGATCTTCGGATGGACTGGGCGCGTGCCGGGTGCGTGGGGCAAGCAGATTACAGCGCATACCCAGGTGAATGTGGTGCAGAGGACGGGACAGACGGCATATCCGCTATGGGATGTAACGTTGGCGCGCAATGAAGGCGCGATACGACCGTATGTGCGGCTACTGAACCTGAGCAATACGGGCTATCAGGAGATTATGGGAGTGCCGTTGCAGGGGCGCACGATCATGGGTGGGATGGAATGGAATTGGCGGCGCAAGTGATGAATGTGCGTTGAACTGAAACATGAAAGCCTGTGGAGAATTTGCTTTTGTGAAGCAGACATTCATATTGGTTTGCAGGCTGCCTGAGCATCATGGAGTGGAACCTGTTTAGGTTCCAGATATCCACTGAAATCTTGAAATTCACAAAGCAAGGCCTTGAATGACACAGGCTTGCATCGCATACTCAGGTCTAGAGACAAGCTGCAGTTGGGTGCTTGTTGGGACCTGAGCCGGGAGCCGTGCTGTGAGCCGATATAGCCGCGAAGATGTACTGCGTATTCTGCGTTTACCGGTGAAACAACTTACGGCATGGGAACGTGCCGGGTTAATTGGGATATCTGAGCATTACTCGTTTGATGAATTGGTAAAGCTGCGGAAGTTGCGGGACCTGACGGCGACAAAGATTTCAGTGAAAAGCATTCGCCAGTCAGTGGATGCGATGCAAAAAGTAGCAGGGATGTCGAATCCTTTGATGGAGTCAGCCGTGGTGAGAAATGGATCGAAGCTGGCGTTCCGGCAGTTTGGGGCGCTGGTAGACCCGATGACGCGACAGATGGCGTTCGATTTTGAGATGTCAGCCGCAACCGGAATGGCAATGGTGCGGCGCAATAACGCGGAGATGTCTCCGCTGGCCGGCGAGATACAGGATATGTTCCTGCGTGCGGTGCGGTTGGAAGAGATTCCCGGCAAGCTGGATGAGGCTAAGCAGGTTTACGAAACGATTTTGGAGATGCAGCCGGCGCATGCAGCCGCGGCCATCAACCTGGGGACGATCCACTACAACGAGCGAGATTTTGCAGGCGCCGAGAGGCTTTACCGGCAAGCGACAGAGTCCGATCCGGAGTATGCGCTGGCATTCTTCGATCTGGGCAATGTGCTGGACGAGCAGCAGCGGCTGAGCGAGGCGATCGTGGCCTATGAGCGGGCACTGAAGCTGGTTCCGCAGTATGCTGATGCACATTACAACCTGGCGCTGGCCTATGAGCGGCTGAAGGAGCCGCGCAAGGCGTTGCGGCACTGGACCAGCTATGTTCGCCTGGATGCCACCGGACCGTGGGCGAGCCATGCACGCAGTCAGGCGAAAAAGATCCTGAGCGGCGAGCGGCTGGCAATTGTGAGCCGGCATGGCCGTACGATGCGCGCGGCTGGATAGATCGCCGGGAAGACAATTGCACTGATACACTCCCACCATTGCTGAAAACCCTTTTGCGTGGGAGCGTCTGCCTGATGTCTGCACAACCTTCGTTTCGTCCTTTTGTTCCTGCGAGTGAGAGCCCGAAAGAGCTTTCGGCACGCGCGCTGATTTTGGGCGCGTTTTTTGGCATCGTGTTTGGCGCGGTGACGGTGTATGTGGGACTGAAGGCCGGTTTGACGGTGGCGGCCAGCATTCCGATCTCGGTACTCTCGATCTCGATCCTGCGAGTGTTTGGGCGCGCGACGATTCTCGAAAACAATATTGTGCAGACGACCGGCAATGCCGGGCAGTCGATTGCCTCTGGCGTGATATTTACATTGCCGGCGCTTATTTTTTTAGGCTTCGATCTGGAGGCTGTGCGCATCTTTGCGCTGGCGCTGTTTGGCGGATGGCTGGGCGTGCTGTTCATGATTCCGCTGCGGCGGCAATTGATTGTGGAAGAGCATGGGACTCTGGTGTATCCCGAGGGAACGGCATGCGCGGATGTACTGCAGGCGGGTGAGCGGGGTGGGTCGTTTGCGAGCCGCGTATTTCTAGGGTTGGGGCTGGGCGGCGTGTACGCGTTGTTCCAGAACGATAACCTGCTGGCACTGTTTCCGGGGACACCGAAGAAGGATTTCAATTTCGATCCGGGCGGGCAAGAGATTATGAAGGGCGCGTCGATTCGCGCCGATGTGACGCCGGAATATCTGGGTGTGGGCTACATCATCGGGCTGCGGGTGGCGGCGATCATGCTGGCGGGCGGTGTGTTCAGCTGGCTGGTGTTGATGCCGGCGATTGTGTTCTTTGGTAAGCACCTGAGCGGGCCGCTGTATCCAGGGACGGTTCCAATTTCGCAGATGGATCCGAGCTCATTGTGGCGCACCTACGTGCGGCCTATGGGTGCGGGCGCAGTGGCGGCCAGCGGCTTGATTACGCTGCTACGTACTGCGCCGACGATTTGGAGCGCGCTGAAGGCCGGGTTTGTGAAGATGGGCGTGAAGAAGGCAGCGACCTCAGCGAAGCCATTGCGGACCGATGACGATCTGTCGATGGTAGTGGTGGCAGGTGGAAGCCTGATCCTGATCATCCTGATGGTGATATTTCTGCAGTTCAAGCCGGTGCCGGGTGCGCAGGTTGGTCTGCTTGCAAATATTGCCGCAGCATTGCTGGTGGTGGTGTTTGGATTTCTGTTTGTGACGGTGAGCGCACGCATTGTGGGCATCGTGGGGTCAAGCGCGAGTCCGGTGAGCGGCATGACGATTGCCACGCTGATGGCAACGGCTGCGATCTTCCTGGTGAAGGGGTGGACGGCTCCGGCGTTTGGCGCGCTGGCAATTACGATTGGCGGCATGGTGTGCGTTGCGGCCTCGAATGCTGGCGACACCTCACAGGATCTGAAGACGGGCTTCTTGATTGGAGCGACGCCATGGAAGCAGCAGGTGGCGGTAATGGTGGGCGTGATTGTGAGTGTGTTTTCCATCGGACCGACGCTGACAGCAATGAATCGCGGCTATGAAAGCTTCCAGCAAATGCCACAGCCGCGCGTCCTGCAGCTGGCTGCGCTGCCGGATGGGGTACAGAATCAAGGGGCGTTTCCGCGCGACAGCTTTGCGCTGACGCCGGCGGGATCGAAGAGTAAAGGATCGGGCGCAACGGTTTCCAATGCGCACAGCTATATTCTGCTGAACTCGATCGGTTCATCGTCGCTAGAAGACGGCAAGTACCTATATAACCCAGCCACACAGAAGATTGAGGTGCAGTGGGTGCAGGGCATTGGCAGCGAGGAAGTGGCCGCACCGCAGGGACGGTTGATGGCGACGGTGATTAACGGCATTCTGAGCCGGAGATTGCCGTGGAGTCTGGTGCTGCTGGGTGTGGCGCTGGTGGTTGGCATTGAGCTGCTGGGGATTCGCTCGTTGACATTCGCGGTGGGCGCTTATCTTTCCATCGGAACGACGCTGGCGATCTTCTGCGGTGGCGTGGTGCGCTGGCTGGTAGACCAGGCAGCAGCGCGCGCCGGAGGCGGAGCAAAGACCGAGGCTGAGAAAGAGGTGTCCTCGGGAAGCCTGCTGGCGTCCGGCTTGATTGCAGCGGGTGGCCTGGTGGGTTTGGCAGGTGTGGGGCTGAAACTGCTGGAAAGCGTGACGAGTTTCCGGACGCCACATTTTTCCGGGACTAACCCGTTCTATAAGGATTGGGTGAGTGTACTGGCCTTTGCAGCATTGGCATACAGCCTGTATTACTTTGCGAAGAAGCCAATGCCTTCTGAGGTTGTGCTGGAAGAAGTTGAGAAAGAAGTGTGAGGTTGCTCAGATTTCCAGAATTATGGGCATGATGAGTGGGCGGCGGTTGGCGTTCTTCTGCAGGAAGCGCTTGAGATCGCCGCGAATCTTATCTTTCATGACGCCGTAGTCCCGGCGTTCTTCTTCGCTGGATGATTCGAGCGTGCGGACGACGATGTCGCGCGCATTGCGGAGAAGATCGGGATCGTCAGCAGCGAAGCCGCGAGTGGTGATCTCTGGCGAGCCTTCGACCTGACCGGTGGATTTATTGATCGCAATGATGGGAAGGAAGACGCCGTCGGCGCCGATGTGTTTGCGGTCGCGGATGACGGTATCTTCAACGACGTCGGCGGTTGAGTTGTTGTCGATGCAGACGCGGCCGGTAGTGACCTTGCCGGTTTTCTTGGCAGACTCGCGGTCGACGGTGAGGACATCGCCGTCTTCCATGAGGATAACTTTTTCAGGAACGCCGGTGGCCTGCGCGAGCTCGACATGGCGCTTGAGGTGGCGGTAGTCGCCGTGCACAGGAATGAAGAATTTTGGCTTGACGAGATTAATCATCAGGCGAAGTTCTTCCTGAGAGCCGTGGCCGGAGACGTGAATGAGGCCGTTGGTGCCATCGTCGGAGATGACGCGCGCGTCGCGACGCTCAAGGTGGTCGATGACGCGATAGATGGCTTTCTCATTGCCGGGGATGATGCGCGAGCTCAGCAGAACAGTGTCGTTGGGCTCGATCTTGGCGAACTTGTGATTGTCGACGGCGGCGCGGGAAAGCGCGGACATGGGCTCGCCCTGCGTACCGGAGATCAGAATGCAGAGCTCGTGGGCGGCATAGTCCTTGATCTGGCCGGGATGAACGATGAGGCCAGGCGGCGGGTCGAGATAGCCGAGGTCCTGCGCGATTTCGGTGGAGTTGTCAATGGAGCGGCCAATAAGCGCAATCTTGCGTTTGTGCTTGTAGGCAAGATCCATAGCGATGCGAATGCGATGGATAGACGACGAGAAGCAGGAGAAGAAAATTTTCTTCTGAGCTGCAGCGAAGATGTCGTCAAGGCGCGGGATGACAGCTTTTTCGCCGGGCGTGAACCCGGGGCGATCGACGTTGGTCGAATCCTGTAGAAGAACGAGCACACCCTGCTTGCCGAGATCGGCGAAGGCCTGAAGGTCGAAGGGATGGCCGTCGGGTGAGGCGAGATCGATTTTGAAGTCGCCGGTATGAAGAACGGTGCCGACCGGAGTATGGATGGCGAGCGAGACACAATCGACGAGCGAATGCGTAACGCGGATGGGCATGATGCTGAAGGGGCCGAGGGTGAAGCGGCGTCCGGGCAGCATTTCGATGAGCTCGGAGTCATCGAGCAGGCGATGCTCGTCGAGCTTGCCTTCGACATAGGCGAGCGTGAACTCAGTACCGTAGACGGGGACGTTGAGCTCGGAGAGAATCCAGGGCAAGCCGCCGATGTGGTCCTCATGGCCGTGGGTGAGGACAATGGCGCGAACCTTCTCGCGGTTCTCAATGAGATAGCTGATGTCGGGGACAACGATGTCGACGCCGAGAAGCTCTTCTTCGGGGAACATCAGGCCGGCATCGATGACAATGATGTCGTCTTCATAGCGGAGGGCGAGACAATTCATGCCGAACTCGCCGAGTCCGCCCAAGGGTACAATCTGCAGTTTTTCTGATGCCATGGACTTCCAGTGTATCGCGTTCGCGGCGACGGGATGTCACCGCTAGACGGCGCGGAGGACGCGAGCGGGCAACGTGAGGATGGCGCGCAGCAGGCCGAAGACGCCTTCCATGGTGATGCCGATGATGCGGAAGGGTAGTGAGAGCAGCCAGACGAACGGGTAAAGCACCAGCACAACGAGGGCTGCGGGCCAACAGAAGACGAGAAGAACGAGGAAGAGAAGCAGTCTCATAGGATCGAATTCCTTCCTTGATAATTACGCGATTCAGGAGGTTAAGGTTCCTTTTTATATTAGGCGGTCGGCCTCAGAAGCGGAGGCGGCCGCTCAGGATGGGCGAGTGGTTATAAGTGTTGAAATGCGTGAGCGCGATTTGCTCGCCGACGCCAAAGGAGATGAATAAAGGCGATTTCTCTCCTGATTTGGGATGACTCAGCGGAATGCGGCTGAGGATAAGGCCGGGTGTGGCGAAGGTTTGTTGCTTGCCGTCGTATTTTCCGCCTTTGTAAAAGGTGGAGTTGATCTCGTTTTCGAGCCAGAGATATTTCGTCGCGTGATATTGAACGGCATTGTTCCAGCCAATGGAGCGGCCGAGACCAGCGGTGTTGGAAACAGGCAGCGTACCGCTGGCATTGGTTGTCAAAGCGAGCTTGCGGAAGCCTTTCCCGAGTAGGAGAGTGGGCGTGACGATGGCGCAGCAACTTCCATTGCCATTCTTGCCGGTGGGAATGCTGGCGGAGAGCGCGAGGGAGACGACGGCGTTGTGATGTTCTTCATTGCTGCCGTAAACGCGAAACTTCAGGCGAAAAGCGATGTCGCCGAAGCCGTCGTGGGTGGAGGAGGTGGAGTGGCTGAAGAAGGGCGGCGGGCTGATGCGCAGCTCAGTGCGTGCGAAGGGGATTAGCTGCAGGCCTTTGGTGTTGCCGTCGTTCCAGGTGGTGACGCCGCTGGTTGCAGTTTGGCGGACGAAGTCGGCGCGAAAGCCCTGGTCGATGTGTGCGTTGACGGTGACGAGCGGCGTGGCCCAGTGCGGCTGGTTGACCTGTGTCGCTTCGGCGCGAGCTTGATAGCTCTGCCAGAAGGTTTGTGCGGGAGTGTGATTGCAGAGCGTAAGGCTGAGTAGCAATACTCCTAAAGACGATGTGACGCCATAAACATTGGCGCGGAAACGCTGTGACATGGTTCTTCTCCTCATGAGCAGACGTGCAGTGAGATCATGAGCGGATGCATGAAAAATCCGCCCGGGGAGCGAGGGGGCGGATGGGTGTAGAGCGGTCGAATCCGGGATTCGATCAGTTCATCAACACGCCATCCTGTCGACAGCTACAGCGACAGGAGTGGGTCGAGTTGAACAGGATCGAATGCATAAAATTGAAGGCCCGAAGTACGGGCTTTGATTTAGATTCTCATCGTTGACGAGTTGCGTCAAGCAGACGCATTCAGCGCAGCAGATCTTCGAGCGTGGTGGAGAGATCGGTTTTTTCGTCGCGATACTTGACGATGATGGGCGTGTAGACGGAGAGGCCGAGGTCTTTGCCGGGGCCGGTGGTGATGGCGCGTGAGCCGGCGACGACGACTGCTCCGGCGGGAATGATGAGTGGGGTTTCCGCTGTTGCCTTTAGGATTTTGTTGTTGGGTAGATCGTAGACTGGCGTGCCACGGGTGAGGATGACTCCGGCGGCGAGCACGGTGCGGGTGCGGACGATGGTGCCTTCGTAGACGCCGGTGTTGCCGCCGATGAGAGCATCGTCTTCGATGATGACGGGTGAGGCGTTGACGGGCTCAAGGACTCCGCCGATCTGTGCGGCGGCGGAGAGGTGAACGCGCTTGCCGATCTGCGCGCAGGAGCCGACAAGAGCGTGCGAATCGATCATGGTGCCTTCGTCGACGAAGGCACCGACGTTGACGTAGGCAGGCGGCATCATGACGACGCCTTTGGCGAGATGCGCGCCGGAGCGAACGCTGGAACCACCGGGCACGATGCGGATGCCTTGAGTGGCGGTGAAGCGGCGGACGGGATAGGTGGCCTTGTCGACGAAGGAAAGCATGGGGCGGGCGTCGGGATTGCTGCCATTCATCTTCTCTAAGGAGCCGAGGCGGAAGCCGAGGAGGATGCCGCGCTTGACCCAGGCGTTGACGCGCCAGCCTGTAGAGGCTGTGGGGTCGGGCTCGGCGGAGCGGAGGGTGCCGGCTTCGAGAGCGTCGCGGAGCTGGTGGAAGGCGGCAAGTGCAGCGTCATCGCCGATAGCGGCGGGGCCGGCGGCGAAGAAGTGTTCGATGGAGTGCTGGAGTTCGCGCATGGGTGAAGAAAGGATATCAACTTCGTGGTTGAAAGCGACTGACTGGCTTGCGACTGCACACGATGTGGCAGGTCCTTCGACTGCGCTGCCGCTTGCGCGGCATGCCTCGCTCAGGATGACAAAGTTTAGGTTGGGTCAATGCGATTCCGCGGCGAGGGCGTGGGGGATCCAGCCGGGCAGCGTGTAGGGTGTGGGGTCCTTCTGCCAGAGATCGAGCGGGACGGCAGAGAGCTGTTCACGCGTGAGACCGGGCAGATGAAGATCGAGCGCATTGATGCCGCCTTCTTTCTGCTCGACGATGTAGCCCTTGGAGATGCGAACGCCGGTTTGGGTGACCCAGTCGGAGGCTTTGATGGTGGGAAAGGCCTGGATTTGGGCGTCAGTCCAATTGGGAAAGTGGAGTTGCTTGTTGAGCCAGAGCGCGGCGTCGCGATCCATGAAGCTGGGACGATGGCCGACGTGTTCGTACCAGATGGTTTCCGGCAGATTGGTTCGCGAGCCGGAGACGGCGGCGATGCGGTCGCGGAGGCCGACGAAGAAGGGCTCGAGCTCGTTGAAGGTGGTGATGAGGTGGTCTTCGGTGCCGTTCATCACGAGCGTGGGGCCGGAGCGTGCGCGCAGAGCGTAGAGAATGGGGCCGCGAGCGTCGCCACCGCCGGGGAAGAAGTCGAGTGCACGATAGGGGCCGGCCTGGCAGTTGAGCGTGCGTCCCTGGTCCCAGTATTGGTTGGCGCCATCGAGGTTGCCGCCGCCGGAGAGAACGACCGCGCGGATTTTGGGAAGCTGCGGGCCGGCGAGTGCGGTGGCAAGGATGGTGTGGAAAGAACCCATGGAGTAGCCGACGACGGCGATGCGCGAGGAGTCGACCTCAGGGCGTGATGCGGCGTAGCGCACAGCTTGCTGGACATCCTCAATCATGAGGCCGCCGACGCGCTCGGGATGTTGGAGGCCGGGGATTGGCTTGTCGTGCTCGCCGGCTTCGGAGGCGCGATTGACGGAGCGCTCGAATTCGCCGATGGGGTCGTAGGTGACGACGACTGCGCCGGCCGTGGCGTAGAGCAGGCCGGTGTAGACGGCGTACCAGGAACTCTTGTCTCCGCCGTGGCCGTTGACGACTACGACGGCAGGAACTTTGCCGTGATGATGCGTAGGCACATAGATGATGGCGGGAACGCGCATGCCGAATTGAGTGGCGAAGGTGACATGCTCGATGCGGACGTTGGCGTTGACTGGGATGGTGGCGAAGGTGTGGGTTGCTAGGGGAGGAAGCGGGGAATCGATGAAGAGAGCCTGATTCGCACGGATGCGGAGCTGTTCGAGTTCGGTGGGAGGAATGGACTGCGCGTGAAGCAGATTCCCTGTGGGAATGACAACCAGAAAAGCAAGAGCAAAAGCTTTAACGCAGAGGGCGCGGAGGGAAAACACGGAGGTCGCGGAGGAATTCATCGCGAAAGGTTTCATTTTGCAGGCTCCTCAATGTGGACGACGAGATAGGTGATTTGTTTGCCGGGGTCGACGATCCACTGGTGCGGAACGCCGGCGGCGAAATGGATGACGTCTCCGGCGGCGACGTGGACGCTGGTGCCGTTGCGGATGCCGGGGCCTCGGACTTCATGCGGGCCTGTGCGTTTGGGGTCGATGACTTCACCGCCGTAGATGAGCGTGGCCTCGCCGGATTGGACGATCATGACATCGGCGGTGGCTTCGTGGATTTCGGCGATGCCGGAGGTTTCATGGACGGTGATGGAGAGGCCGTGGCTACCGAAGTCGTCCTTGTGCTTGATGCCAAGAGGCGAAACTCCGTGCGGCCAGATGACGACGGGAGGCGGAGCGGCTTGCTGAAAGAGGGCGAAGAGGATGAGTGGGAGCAGCATGGGCGGTCCTTTAAAGCAGATCCCCTTCGGGGATGACAACTAGAAAAGCAAGAGCAAAAGCAACGACAACAGCAAAATCTTTAACGCAGAGGTCGCGGAGGAAAACGCAAAGGGCGCAGAGGGAAGATTTCGTTTATTCAGCGTCTTTAAAGTTTGCCGGCTTTACGACTTTCATGACTTCATGTTTCTTGATGTAAGCCGGATCGATTTCGACGCCGACTCCGGGGCCGGTGGGAACAGTGATGACGCCGTTGTCGTCGGAGCGAAGCGTGGAGGTTGAGCAGGTGTAGGGCAGATCGTTATTGAATTCCTTGAACTCGTGATACGGGCCGGAGTTGGTGATGGCACTGACGAAATGCATCATGTAGAGATAGCCAAGGCCGGTGGAGCTGATGTGCGGGATGCATTGCTTGCCGAGCACGGCGGCCATGCGCGCGACACGCATGCAGCGGACCATGCCGCCGAAGTAGAACATGTCCTGCTGCACGATTCCGACGGCGTTGTGCGCGAGGACATGGCGGAAGTTCCAGGTGGAGGGTTCCTGTTCGCCGAGAGCGATGGGGATTTGCAGCGCATCGGCGACCTGCTGCAGGCCGTCGTAATCGTCGAACTGCACCGGCTCTTCGTAGAAGGCGTAGTTGTATTCCTGCATGATCTTGCCGATGCGAATGGCTTCTTCCGGGTCGTATGAGCCGTTGGCGTCGGCGGAGATGACCATGTCGTCGCCGAAGGTTTTACGCACCATGGGAATGAGGCGCGCACTGCGGTCTGGCGGCGTTTCGACGTGCGACATGCGGCCGCCGAGCTTGAACTTGATGGCCTTGGCGTGGGAGATGGCGACGTCACGCTTGAGATGCTCGATGGTTTCTTCGGGCGAGATATAGCGCTCGCCGTTGGCCTGATAGACGTTGATGCTTGGGTTGTAAATTTTGTCAGAGATGAGCAGGCCGATGGGGCGTTTGGACATTTTGCCGAACATGTCGAGAATTGCGAATTCTAAAGTGGCGAGCGGCACGAACATGGCCATGCCGGTGGCTTTGTAATTCGACTGGAAGACCATGCAGAGGTCGAGATTGCGCTCAAGGTCGCGGGCGTCTGTATCGAGGAAGAAGGGTGCGATGCGGTCTACGAAGATGGGATAGAGCGAGGCCATCTGCTGCGCGTTGGAGATGGAAATTCCTTCAGCGCCGTCTTTGCTGCGGACGCGGCAGAGCCAGGATTTTTTGTAGTGCAGCAGCTCGATGGAATCGATGATGACGGGCGAGGGAAAGAGCTCGCGCTTAAAGACGGGACGGGTGAGCTCGGGGTTGAGCTTGACCATATTGGCAGCAATTTGAGCGGGCGTGGCGATGTGGTGGGGCGGCCATGCGGGCTTGGCGGCGAGGGCTTCGGCAAAGGGAGCGGAGGCGAGCGCGGCAGCCGTGGCGAGCGAAGATTTGAAGAGTTCGCGGCGAGTGGTAGGCATTAAATGTCCTCGCCGCGAGGATAGCTGTCTGACAGGAAGATGTCGAGAGGTCTAGAAGACGCGCAGGGCTTCTTCGGGGTCGTCATGAAGGAGGCCAAGTTCGCCGAGAGTGCGCTCAAGCTTGCGCCGGACTGGATCGGAGACAGCGACCATGGGAAGACGCAGGTGCTCGGTGCCGCGGCCGAGGAGAGCGAGCACGGCTTTGATGGGAGCGGGGCTGGGCTCGAGGAAGAGCGATTGCATGAAGTGGTAATAGCGGCGCTGGATGCGGCGGGCAGAAATCCAATCGTCAGAGAGCGCGTGATTGATCATTTGTGAAATCTGTTGTGGGACAGCGTTGGAGGCGACGGAGATGACTCCGATACCGCCGAGTGCGATGGTGGCGAGAGCGAGCGTGTCGTCGCCGGAGAAGATGCGGAAGGAACGCGGGAGTTGTGTAAGCAACTCGGTGATCTGCACGATGTTGCCGGAGGATTCTTTGATGCCGACGATGTTGGGGATTTCCGCGAGGCGGAGAACGGTGGCGGGCTCGAGATTGACGCCGGTGCGGCCGGGAATGTTGTAGAGCAGGATGGGCAGGTGCGTGGCTTCGGCGATGGCGCGGAAGTGGCGGAACTGACCTTCTTGTCCGGGCTTGTTGTAGTAGGGGCTGGCAGTGAGAATTCCGCTGAGGCCGTGGAGTTGCGAAAGTTTTTTGACGTTGGTGACGGCCTGGTGCGTCGCATTGTGGGTGCAGCCGGCGAAGACTGGAATGCGGCCGGCAGCAGCGGCGATAGTGATTTCGATGACGCGCAGCCATTCGCGTTCGGTGAGGGTTGCGGCTTCGCCGGTGGTGCCGCAGGGAACGAGCAATGTGACGCCGTTGGCGACCTGCCACTGGACGTGCGCGTGCAGAGCAGCTTCGTCGACGGAGCCGTCTGGGCGGAAAGGAGTGATGAGTGCGGTGCCACAGCCTTGCAAATTCATGCCGAAGAAAAGTTTAGTGCATTTGGAACATCTGTGCTGACTCGGCTTCGACGCTAACAATCATCTGTGCATGCGGATAGATATGCTTGCTCATAACTTTGCTAAGCATGCGCAAGCTTTGGTGGAAGACGCTTAATTTCAGCTTTGTACGCCTCTTGCTCGACCACATTGCTGATCTCATCTGCCTTTTCTGGATGCCATATTCCAACTAGCCGAAGGGTGGTCAGCAAGGCAGAACATCCAAGGAAGAACAGAGAGGTGAAGGAGATGTAGAGCAAAATTGCTTTTCGAGTCTCAGTCAATATCCGATTCATTTCATCTTGAACTTCCGGATTAAGTTGCCTGATTTTCAACTCAATCTGCTGTGATACATCGACATAATCCTTTTGCTGTTTTGCCTTTTCCTGTTCGGCTCTTGAAATGACAAATGTGAGAAAAGTTACATTATGTGCCCAACGCAACAATCCGGATAGTAATGTTTCAAGCTGCCTATACACTTCACTTTCAAAATTGACATCGTCTTTCATGCCTAATTCGAAAAGCGAAAACCGCAACTCGAAGATCCGCTCACGAAATGCATCCAAAAGTAAGCTTCTGAGCGCCTTGTCCCAAAATATCCATAGGCCACTCACGGCAGCTATAAAGATGAAGAGGTTAAACGGGCTCTGCATACTATTCATCTCCTGGTCTTGTGTTGCCCTCGAGGCTTAGACCGCTCGAACGCCTCCTTGAGTCAATTTCCATCTGCATTTTCGACGCTTCACTTGAAACTCTACGGATATGTCGCTTTCGTAGATACCTCTCGCCGACAGCCCATCCGCTAGTGCAAGCTGTCAACAGCCATGACATTACGATTGCGCCCCAGCGGTTGGCGCGAATCTCAGCGAATGCCTTGAAGCCGATATCCGCCAACGTCTGCTTGCCGGCAAGTTCTCTAATGCAAAAATAGAAGCAAACAGATACGCAAGCGATGCAAAGGAATGTGACAAAAGCTCGCCATCCACGAGATATCTCCCGAAGCCGCTGCATTTTGTACTGATGGTCCAACTCATCTTTGCGCGCCATCTGTACCGAAGTGTACACAATCTGTCGAATTGTTATGGATAAACTGTTGAAAACTTCGAGATATGGTGAACCAGTCCAAGTTCGCACTATTCAGCATCGGTAGATCGTCAGTTTTTGTTATTGCGGGTGAGTTCGACGATTTCGCGGGGTGGAAGCAGCCAGACGACGGCGACCAGAGCGATCATGCCGAGCGAAATGTAGGGAGAAACCCAAGCCAGGGGAATGGCTCCGAGGTAGAGCGCGCAGGAGACTACCTGCTTGAGCATGCCTCCGGCGGGAGGCTTGCCGGTGTGATGGCAGATGAGCGAGGAGAGAAGCATCCAGGGAATAGCCGGTAGAGCACAGGCCGCGCTGTAGAGCGCAACAGAGAAGGGCGAGACATGGCGCACTCCAACCCAGTTGGTGGCGACGGGGATGAGCGAGAGCGTGAAGAGCACGGCGAGGTTGGACCAGAGAATGCCGTGCGTGACTTGCTTGACGCCGTCGACGAGGTAGTGATGATTGACCCAGTAGATGCCGACCTGCACGAAGCTGAGCAGATAGACGAGAACGAGTGGAAGGATTTGGTGGAGGCCGGTGAGGTCGGCGACATCTTTGCCGGGCACTCGCAGCTCGAGCACCATGATGGTGATGATGACGGCCATGACGCCGTCGGAGAAGGCTTCGAGGCGCGAGCTGGTAAGGCGTTCGGTAGGCATGGTTGAAAAGAATACAGCTTAGTTTGTAGCGGAAAGCAGCAGCATCTTGAGGTAGACAGCGTTGGTCCAGCCGAAGCCGATGACGTTGGATTTGTAGCCGGCGGAGACAGTGACGTCGGATTCGGGCGAGACGACGTTGTATTTTTCGCGGATGGTGCCATCGCGTGCGTAGTTGGTGGCGATGGTTGAGGTGAATTCATGCGCGATGCGCTGGGCGTCTGCGGTACCGCCGTAGCGGTAGAGACCGGCGACAGCAAGCCAGTTGGTGGGCGCCCAGCCGAAGGGCGCATCCCACTGCAGGCCGGAGGTGGTAGTGCTCATGGCGAGGCCGCCGGATTTTTCAAAGAGCGGAAGATTGGCGGCGAGGCGCTGGGCCTGCTCGCGCGATGCGACGCCGGACCAGAGTGCGTAATAAGCGGTGAGGTAGCTGTAGGTGGAAATTTGCGAGTGAACGAAGTCGTAGTCGAAATAGAGGCCGACGGATTCGTTCCAGAGTAGATGGTCGATGCGCTCGCGGCGCTCGCCGGCGGCTTCGCTCCAGGCGATGGCGGCTTCCGTGTCTCCGAGCGTGGCGGTGATGAAGGCGAGATCGTGCTCGTACTTGAAGAGCAAGGCATTAAGGCTGATGGGAGCGAAGTTTTGCGCGGATCCACCGAAGGGGCCGAAGCAGAAAGTGCTGTCGAAGCCGGACTCGCGCATGGCGCGGTCGCCGGAGAAAAAATCCTCGGTGAGAGAGTAGCCGTCGGCGGTGGTGACGGGGCAATGGGTTCCGCAATCCCACGCAGGCTCGTTTCCATGTTGCGTAGGAGTGCGAACGGCAGGCCTGGGGTTTGAGGATTCTGTGGGTAGGAGCTTGTGAAGATAGTCGGGCGGCGTTTGATCGGGATGAGCGAGCAGCCAGTGGATGATGTCGACGTAATAGGTGCTGTCATCGGACATCTCCGGTACAGGGCCGTGGCCGAGATCGGAATATCGCGAAAGGCCGGTGGTGCCGGCAAGATGCGGCGCTGTAACCCAGACAGTGTATTCGCGAACGAGATAAGGCAGCGCACGGCGAAGATTGTCGCGAGCTTCTTTGGGATTGATGGCAGACTCGGCGTGGTAAAGCTCAAGCACCATGGAGGAGAGAAACGGCGGCTGCGAGCGGGTGAGGTAGTAGGTACGGTTGGCATTGAGGATAGCGCCGTAATGATCGAGTTCGTAGAGAAAATTGTCGACGGCGTTGCGGGCGAGGTCGATGCGATTGTCGGCGAGTTCACCGAGCAGGATGAAATAACTGTCCCACCCATACATTTCATTGAAGCGGCCGCCGGGGACGACGTACGGATAGGGAAGGTAAAGCAGGCCGGGCGCAGGAAGCTGAGCGGGCGAGAGATCGCCGAGCTGCTTGATACGTTTGGGCAGGTTGCGGACATCCACCTTGCACTTTTCCTGCATGGCTTTAACGGCGGCAGGAATTTTTTCTCCGGCAGGAAGATAGAGGATGGGCGCGCTGGAGAGTTTAGGATCAGCAAAGGCAGAGCAATCGGAGGTGGAGCGAGTGAGCGAATCCCAGGATTGGTGGATGTAGGTGTCGATGGGTATGGGGGCTGCTGGAGTAACTTGTGCAGGGGCTGCGCCGGCCACAGTCACGGCGCAAACGAACAGAAGCCGGAATGGTCGAAAGTGCATCAGCAATAAAGCTACTCTACAAGCCGCTTGCGAAGGAAGATGGCAGCTTCCGCATTGTCATTAAATCGTGGAATCTCTTCATATCCGCGACGGCGATACATGTTGATGGCGGTGGTCATTTCGGCGCGGCTGTCGAGATAGATCCAGACGAGGCCGGCGCGGCGAGCGTGGGCTTCTGCTGCATCCATCAGCTTGCCGGCGAGGCCATGGCCGCGGAATTCCGGAGCGACATAAAGGCGCTTGCACTCGGTGGCTGAAGAAATGGAAGGCAGTGGACGCAGGAGGACGCAGCCGGCGGGAGTGCCGTCGACTTCCGCGAGAAAAAAGCCGAGTTGATGATCAGCGATATCGGCTGCAGTTTTTTCGGGAGGGTCGCGCAGCCAGATATTGTGCTCGCTGTAATAGTGCTGCAGCAGAGTGAGGATGTGCGGGAGATCATCTGCTGTGGCTCGGCGAAGTACGAACTCCGACGCGGCCGACATGCTTAGACCCAGTCACCAGTGCGGATGAGCGGCTCGCATGTGCCGTCGGCGTGAATGCCGTCAACGTTCATGGTGGGACCGCCGATCATCCAATCGACATGGATGAGGCTGTCGTTAGCGCCGAGGGCTGAGAGTTCAGCCGGCGACATCTTTTCGCCATCGATGAGACAGGTGGAATAAGCCTGGCCGAGCGCGATGTGGCTAGCGGCGTTCTCGTCGAAGAGCGTGTTCCAGAAAAGAATGCCGGATTGTGCAATGGGCGAATTGTGCGGCACGAGCGCGACTTCGCCGAGGCGGCTGGCGCCCTCGTCGGCAGAGATCAGTTTGAGCAGCGCGGTCTCGCCGGCAGTGGCAGATGCCTTGACGATTTTGCCATCCTTGAACTCGCAGCGAATGTTTTCCATCAGCGTGCCCTGATGCGACAGAGGCTTGGAAGCGGCGACATGACCATTGACGCGGTCTTTGTGCGGCGTGGTGAAGCACTCTTCGGTGGGAATGTTGGGCTGGCAATAGATGCCGTTGCCAGCGGTGGTGCCTCCGCCGGCCCAGAGGTGCTGATCGGCGAGGCCGACGGTGAGGTCGGTGCTGCCGTCCGGAGTATGGAAGCGGAGCGAGTGATAGCGCTTGCTGTTCAGGAAATCGACGCGGTGCTTCAGGTTGTCGCCGTGTTCGCGCCAGGCTTCGACGGGATTGTTCGAGGTGATGCGAGAGGCGCAGAAGATGGCATCCCACAACTTGCCCATTGCGAGCTCCGGCGGATCATTGGGGAAAGCGAGGGCAGCCCATGCCGGCGAAGCGGCGGAGACAATGGTCCAGTTGATCTCGTGGCGGGTGATGAGCTCGAGCGCCGGCTTGTAGGCGCGAGACGTGGCCACATTGGCGCGAGAAACTTTGGTGGGGTCCTGGCCGGCGAGCAGCGCGGGGTCAGAGCCTGTGATGGCGAGGCGGGCCGCGCCGGAGCGATAGGCGACTGCGAGCGCATCAAAATACCACGCAGGAGCGTAGTCGAAGCTTGCGTCCGGAGCGTGGTTATAGCGTGCGAGCGTGATCTCGTTGTCTGTGAAGAGCGGCGTAACGAGTTTTGCGCCGGCCTTATAAGCCTGCGCGGTGATGAGCCGGACGAGTGGAAGCGCCTCAGTGGGCGCAGTGATGACGAGCTCCTGCCCGGCGCGCAGGCCCAGGCCTATGCGCACGGCAACTTCGGCCAGGCGATCGAGTTTTTGCTCGAAGGAAAGCGAGGCGAAATCATTACTAGAAACGGGAGAAGACAACAGTGAATCAGTCGTGCCCAACATGCAGATAAGTGTAGCGCGAAGAATGCTCACTGCGATGACTTAAGAAGTGGTATCGAACTCACAAAGGTCGTAGAAAACCAATGGAGAAATAGTTCGTACTTTGCAATAGGAACGTTACTTAGAGGCTGGCGACTACATCGCGGAAGTCGTAGACACCATTGCGAGTGGAAAGCCACTCGGCGGCACGAACAGCACCCTCGGCAAAGGGGCGGCGTGAAGTGGACTCGTGGGTGAGGATGAGGCGGTCGGAGGAGCCGATGGCAGTGAGAGCGTGGATGCCGGCGACATCACCTGTGCGGTGGGCCTCGATGGGGATATCGGTGGCTGCGGGATGTTGCACGCCAAGGCCGGCGAGAACTGAGTCGCGAAGGGTGAGTGCGGTGCCGGAGGGGGCATCGATCTTGGACTTGTGGTGGGTCTCAGCAATGGAGAATTGATAGCCGCCGTCTTTAAGTTTTGTGGCCATGGTCCTGGCGAGCTCAAAGAGCAACTGAACACCAATAGAGAAATTTGTGGCGTAGAGCAGGGCGCCGCCCTTGCGCTCGGCGAGGTCCTTCATGTCGGAAAGCTTGTCGTACCAGCCGGTGGTGCCGACGACCATGCGGGCGCCGGTGGCAAGACAGGCGCGCATGTTCTGCACAACGGCTTCAGGTGTGGTGAAGTCGACGACAATGTCGAATCCAGCGACGAAGGGCGGCGTGAGCGCGGACGCGTCTTTATTTTCATTGGCGTCGAGAACATGGACGGAGTGGCCGCGTTCGGCGGCGACTTCCGCGACGAGTTTGCCGGTCTTGCCAACTCCGAGGACGAGGATGCGCATGGGGTGCTCCGGTTGTGGTTAGGCGTTGGTGGCGACAGTTTCGACGTCGAAGATGGCAGGGTCGGGCGCGACGAAGAATTTTTTGTGTAGCGAGCGCACAGCTTCATCTACATCTTCTTCATTAATCATGAAGCTCATGTTGATTTCGCTGGCGCCTTGCGAAATCATGCGAATATTCACATGCGACACCGCGCTGAACACTTGTGCGGCGATGCCGGAGTGGCCTCGTATGTCTTCGCCTACAAGACAGATGAGCGCCTTGGCAGATTCATACTTGACGTCAGCGATCTTCGAGAGATCTTCGCAGATGGCGGGCAGCGACTCGCGCGAGTCGACAGTGACTGAGATCGAGACTTCGCTGGTGGAAACCATGTCGATGGCGCACTGATGACGGTCGAAGACGTCGAAGACCATCTTGAGGAACCCGTGCGCAAGCAGCATGCGGCTGGCGACGATGTCGATGATGGTGAGTTTCTTTTTCGCGGCGATGCACTTGAACGGGCTCGAGCAAGGCGGAGCGATGGCGGTGATGCGCGTGCCTTCGTTTTCAGGATTGCGCGAGTTGAGCACCAGCACCGGAATGTTTTTCTGCACGGCCGGGAGAATAGTAGCCGGATGCAGAACTTTTGCACCGAAGTAGGCGAGCTCGGCGGCTTCTTCAAAGCTGATGGTCTTTACACGCAGAGCTTCCGGCACAATGCGCGGGTCGGTGGTCATGATGCCGTTGACGTCTGTCCAGATTTCAATGGCTCCGGCGTGCAGGCCTCCGCCGACGAGAGCGGCAGTGTAATCGGAGCCGCCGCGGCCGAGCGTGGTGGTTTCGCCGGATTCAGACGAGCCGATGAAGCCGCCCATGACGGGCACAATGCCTTCTTCAATGATGGGAAGAACGTGTGTGAGGAGTGTGTGCTCGATGGCGCGCTCCTGCGGAGCGGCTTTGCCATGATGGCCGTCAGTGCGAATGATGGAGCGCGCATCGACGTGTGTGGCGGCGATGCCTTTTTCGACGAAGGCCGCGGCAATGATGAGGCTGGAGAGGCGTTCGCCGAAGCTGACGATGAGATCTGAAGTACGAGCAGTGAGTTCGCCGACGGCGGCAATGCCACGCAGTAGTTCGTCGAGCGAGTCGAAGTGCTCGTCGATGGCTTTGTGCAGGGCGGTGAGGCGTCCGTCGGAATCGGAGACGAGGCGTGCGGCGGTTTCAATGTGGCGAACGCGCAGACGGGAAGAAAGTTCGAGCGCGGGCTCGCGATCCCCGCGACCGGCGTGCGCAGCGGCAGAGGATGCCAGCAGAGCATCCGTGACTTTGGACATCGCAGAGACGATAACCACCGGCGCGAGGCCGCGCTGGCGGCGGCCATCGACGATAGAGATGGTGCGCTCGATGGCGACAGCATCTTCAACCGATGTGCCACCGAACTTCATCACGACGATGTTGGAGCGCGGAGTCATGCAGTGACTAACTCCTGGCTTGCTTGATTGACGGGCGGGAATTTGCGGAAGTCGAATTTGCCGAGCACGGCGAGAATTTCTGCATTGAGGATGGCCGCGCCGGCAGCACCGCGAATGGTGTTGTGCGAGAGCAGCGTGAATTTCCAATCGAAGATGTTGCAGGGGCGCAGGCGGCCGACAGTGGTGGCCATGCCGTTGCCGCGCATGAGGTCGAGGCGCGGTTGCGGACGTGTGTCTTCCGGTGCGTACTCGACCGGTGAGACCGGAGCAGAAGGCAGATGCAATCCGTTTAAGCCACGACCGCTGAGGGGCTGGAAGGTTTGCCAGGCTTCGATGATCTGTTCGTGTGTTGCAGGGGTCTTGAGTTTTACGCTGACGCATTCGGTATGGCCGTCAACTACTGCAACTCGATTGCACATGGCAGAGACTGGCGCGGCGAGCGGTTGAAAGCCAGTTGCAGTCGCAGCGCCGAGGAGCTTGCCGACTTCTTCCTGCAACTTCTCCTCTTCATTCTTAATGTAGGGAATGACATTGCCGAGGATATCGAGCGAGGCAACGCCGGGATAGCCAGCACCGGAGACGGCCTGCATGGTGCTCACAAAAAGTTTTTCAATGCCGAAGCGCTGATGCAATGGAGCGAGTGGAAGAACGAGACCGATGGCACAGCAGTTGGGATTCGTGACGAGGAAGCCGCCGGATCGTTTGCGTGTGGGCTGCGACTCGATGACGTCGAAGTGATCGACGTTGACTTCGGGCACGACGAGTGGAACGTCGGGCGCCATGCGGAAGGCCGAGCTGTTGGAGATGACGGCGCAGCCGGCGGCGGCGAATTTCGGCTCGAGCTCGCGAGCGATGGGGGCGTCGACCGAAGAGAAGATGATGCGCGGAAGGTCGTCGCCGGCCGCTTCGGGCGTGTTGGGCTGCAGCACCATCTGCGCGATGCGTTCGGGCAGAGGCGTGTCGAGACGCCAGGCGCAGGCTTCGGCATAGGTTTTGCCGGCCGAGCGGTCGCTGGCGGCAAGCCAGGTGATGTTGAACCAGGGATGGTCCGCAAGAAGCTGAATGAAGCGCTGACCCACAGCTCCGGTTGCGCCGAGAATGCCTACGTTACGCCGTTCCATCTATTAAGAATACCAAGTTCGCGGCTGGAGGAGCCAGCATTCCAACCGCGAACTCGCGAGATTTCCTAGTCGTCAACTTCGACAACGCGACGGCGGCGATAGTAGCGGTGGCTGCCTCCGCCCCAGGCCATCAGCAGAGCGATGACATGCAGCAGGAACCAGATGGTGATGCCCTGGTCGTTATAGATCCAGAACAGAATCAGCAGGCGCGGAACCAACAGCGCAACGATGATTGGGATGATGCCAACCGTTGCAGGGATAAATGCCGGCATGCTGTGCTGTATCCACGCGACAAAGATGCAAATGCGGGGCAGAAACAGCGAGAGGACGAGGAACCAGAGCGGAATTTGATTGACGGGTAAGCTAAGTGAAAAGTGCATGGCGTGCCTTTCGAGAACGATGGCAACTTCTAAGGGTGTCTCTCTTGGGATGACTGCAGTGACTGCTGAGTTGTGCGGCTGCTCATGATTGGCCCTGAAGCTATTTCGTGACGAAGGTGAAATCTGCTCTGGATTGGGATTTTGCCGTAATTGTGACCTGCATGTCCTGCTCGCCGAGCTTTTCATGCACGGCGGCCAACGTATAGGTGCCGGGTGGCAGGCCGGGAATACTGAAGGTGCCATCGTCGCGGGTGACGGCAAAGAATTGGTTTGGGGCAACGTTGAGCAGGGCCTCCATCCACGGATGGTTGTTGCAGCGGACGGGCATCATCAGCTCAGGCGTGGTGAACTGGCGAGTCTGCGGAGCGCCGGCTGGGCCTTCCGAGACGTCTACCTGCGGGTTGCCGGCGACAGAGAGGGTGTGGACGTTGTGCATGGTGGGATCGGAATTGCGGAACTCCACCGAGCCACCCTGCTGCACGGCGATGACATGCGGAGCGTAACGGCAACCCTTCTGATCAAGCACTACGGGTCGCGCATCCGGCGGTGCGGCGGAAGGCGCCGCGCCGCTCTTGATGTAGACGAAAACGTTGGCGAGCTTGCCGTTGTTGACTACGTACTGCTCGGAGAGATTTGTGCCTGCCGTCAGAGAACATGCGGGGTCCATCGACATATCGATGGGCACTCGTGCGGGCGGCTGGCCCTTGAAGCTTACTGCACCAATGATGGCGCCGGCATTGGCCGCGGATGGAGCCGATTCAGGGTTGACGCTTTTGTCGATGACTTCGGCCTTGCGAACAGCGGCGTCAGGCTTGCAGCCAACGAGAACTGAGCCGGCCAGGACGGTGACGAATATTGTGCGGAGAACTTTCACCATGCTCCTTACGATGCAATTTTATCTATGAACGACTGCCGCGCGATCCAGCGTTACAGCGCGGCGATGACAGCTTCACCAAAGGCTCGCGTGCCTGAGGTGCCGCCGACATCGCGGGTGAGAGTTTTCGCTTCGGAATAAACCCTTTCGATTGCGGCTTGAATTTTGTTGGCGGCGGCGGACTCATCGATGTGATGCAGCATGAGCACCGCTGATTGGAGCACGGCGGTGGGATTGGCTTTGTCCTGGCCGGCAATGTCCGGCGCAGAGCCATGCACGGCTTCGAAGATGGCGCACTCGGCACCAAGATTGGCGCCGGGAACGAGGCCGAGGCCGCCGATGAGGCCGGAGCAGAGGTCGGAG
>Ga0206854_1024_pt2 | contig 46853 bp, 40 predicted proteins | sample Alteio_BWOrgCont_50_FD_152870 | JGI IMG/M metagenome (GOLD analysis project Ga0206854, IMG submission 152870) | Enriched cells from forest soil in Barre Woods Harvard Forest LTER site, Petersham, Massachusetts, United States -... | ecosystem: Environmental > Terrestrial > Soil > Temperate forest >...
GGGCTTTTGCAGCGCAGCGAAAATGCCGGGAGGCGGCGGTAGGGATCGCAGCGGCATCCTCCGGAGGAGATACAGCGGAGAGCCCGGTCCGCTGAAAGCGGATCCGCACAAATAGGATGCTGATAAATAGGCAGTCTATCAACATGTGATTATCGTACATTAGTTTGCTTCGAAAATCCGATATTAGGAAAGAAAAATTGAGTGCCTGAGCTATATCAAATGATCACAGAATTGCCCTTAACTGAAATTAAGCTACTGGATGACCTAATATGCCTACATGGCTTACAAATACCTGGCTATCAGCGTCCATACACCTGGAAATCTACGCATGTATTGCAATTGTTGGAGGACTTGCTAGCCGGGGCTATGACAAAACCGAATAACAGATATCGAGCAGGGACGGTAGTGCTTCATAAGGATGAGAAAAGCTTCCTGAATATTGTAGATGGGCAGCAGCGACTGACAACGCTGAGCATTCTTTACTACGCGCTAGATAAGGCCGATGATCTGCCGCTGCTTAGTTGCAGCTATCGGCATAATATATCAAAAATAAGTATCTCACAAAATCATGATGCGATTAGGCTCTGGCTAGGAGGCCTCAGCGCTGCCGATCTCAAATGCTTTACAAATTTCCTTGTGGAGCAGTGCGAATTTGTCATTATCGTACTTGCATCGCTGAGCGAGGCATTTCAATTCTTTGATGCTCAGAACGCCAGAGGCAAGCCGCTCCAGCCGATAGACCTGCTAAAGGCCTATCATCTCAGGGCAATGGATGCGCCAGAGCAGCGCGAGCGGCGCGCGGCATGCGTACAGCGCTGGGAAGCCGCAATGGATCGAGGCGTGCTTGCTTGGACTGTTGGCACTTATTTATATAGAATCCGCAAGTGGATCTCCGGCAGGCCGGCGCATGAATTTAGCATTAGCGATATTGACGAGTTCAAGGGAGTCAATGCATTAGACCTAAAGAATTATCCTTATCTAAAATCTTATTATTTGTCCTATCAGCCTGCCCTTGACGGAACTGAAGGCTTTCCATTCCAGATCACTCAGTCTATTATTAATGGCGAAAATTTCTTTAGTATGATCTCCCATTACACCGATATGATAACTATGCTGTTTGATAAGAAGCAGGAAACTGCCTTCATGCGATTTCATCAGCTAGGAACCGGGTATGTCGGCGCTCATAGGAGCGGCGATCAATATGTAAAAAGGATGTATAAAGCATGCGTGCTGCTATATTATGATCGATTTGGCTCGTCTGGATTCGACCAGGTATTTCCCTACTTATATCTGTGGTGCTACCGCTTGCGGCTAATGAAGGGCAGCGTTAGATATACATCAATTGACAATTATATAAGTAATGATAATCTATTTCAGCGCATCGCGCGCAGCTATAGCCCTCAGGAACTATTAGCATTAAGAAGCGGCCTGATGATTTCCCAGCGGGCAATTGAGCGGGATATTAGCGAGGTTAAGGAAATTTACCAAAATTATCAATTACTATCAGAATGACCGATCCCATTTTTGAGCCTTCGCCGTTATCTGTTTATCAGGTCATTAGCGAGGATAGCTATATAATTCCCATTTACCAGCGCAATTATTCCTGGACAAGAGTCGAAATCGACCAGCTGCTGGCAGATATCTACCATCAATACAAAATCGATCAGCACAGCCTATTCTTTCTGGGAACGCTGACAGTCAAAGCAAGGACCGCCAATCTATTTGAAGTGATTGACGGACAGCAGCGGCACACTACACTGAATCTAATTAAGGCGGTCATTAGAAACGATTACGCCCAAATCGAACATGGACTTCCTACTCCGAATTTGGGCTTTGAAGCTAGAGCCCTATCGGACGAATACCTCGCTTCCCTGATGACCGATTTTGATAATTCTATCAATAACAAATATGACGAGGCGAGTATTCATAGCCTGCAGAATGGCTGTCGTGATGTTCGCCGCTTTTTGAAATGCGGGCATGTGCCTCAAAGCGAAACCGCCGATTATTTAAATTATCTCCTGAAGAATGTGATGATCATTAGAGTTCCGGTGCCTGAAGGCACTGATTTGAATCATTACTTCGAGATTATGAACAGCCGGGGCGAGCAGCTAGAGCAGCATGAAATTCTCAAGGCTGAGCTAATGAGCAAGCTGCTGGAATACGATGAGACGACAAGAGCTTCGTTTGCGGAAATATGGGACGCCTGCTCTCAAATGGACCGATATCTTCCATATTGCTTCGAAGCCAAAAAAAGAGGCTTTCTTTTTGGATCGGATTTGAAGGCAAATCAAAAACACGTGCTCACCGCGAAAGAGAAAATTATTGAGACTACGGGAGATACCGATACAGACCATTCTTTGCTTCATACGCTTAGAAACCATATCGCAGCGAAAGCCACCATCCTAAATTCCGTGGAGGAAAATTCGCGGTTTCGCTCAATTATCGATTTTCCAAACTTCCTTCTACAGGTGCTTCAGCAATTTGATCCCCGCGAAGAAATATCGCTCGATGACAAAAGCTTACTCAAAGAATTTGGATGCACTGTCGATAGCCGCAAGAAACTGCCTGAGCCAATTGCCTTTGTTAATTTTCTTTTTTTTAGCAGGACATGCTTTGATCGCTTTATCATTAAGCGCGAGGAAGGCAGTAATGAATGGAACTGGAAAATACTTCAATTAAATGCTAGTAGCGGTGTATTAGGCAATACGTTTACAGACCAGCGTGAGCTTGTTATGATCCAGGCTATGTTTCATGTAACGCAGCCAGGAAACACCTACAAGAACTGGCTTAGACCGATCATGGCTTATTTTAATAAGGAAAGCATTATTGAAGCTGCAGATCTCTTAAAGCTTTTGCAGGCCGAGGCAAGCCAGCAGATGTCGAGACATGTCCAGCATCTTGACTTAGGCACACATACACCTATATTCTGCTTTAACCTATTAGACTATAAGCTATGGAGAATATACCATCGTCTTCAGCAAAGCCTGCCGGTGCATGTCAGTCAGCAGCTTTCTGAGAAAATTGCGAGGCTGCAAGGCGTATTTTACGCCTTTAGGTTCACGCAAAATAATTCAGTAGAGCATGTCGCGCCCCAGAATCCTATGGAAGGCGAGACTAAGGTGGAGCGGATTCATGAATTTGGAAATTTATGTCTAATAAGTCGCAGCAGTAACTCAAGGCTAATTAACCTACCATTTTCTGCAAAAAAGACTTATTTCAGCAGCGATAGTCAAAAATCTGTGGAAAGCCTTAAGCAAGCTATAATTTTCACTGATTCTATTTGGACCGACGAGGAGATAATGGAGCATGGCGACATGATGCGCGAACTTCTAATGAACATGAACTGGTGATTGTTTCTAATTGTGAATAGCTTACCTCAGATTATCTCAGGTGTTAAAAAGAAACGAATTTCCGCCTAGTAAAATTCCTTCCACAAATTTGGCCTCCCAGATATCGCTGGTCTTTAATATTCGATATTCTAAATCGCGCCAGTTATCAGTAAGGAAAATCCGCTTACGCTGATTACGCCGCTTTCCCGAGGCAAATTCCTGAATATACCAGGATCGCATTCTACGCGCAACAGGATCGCCAGTGCCAGCTATGACATCTGTCTTGGTTTCGCGCAGCCTAATGTGATAAACGCCAGGATAGCGAAATCCAAACACGCCTTTTCCAAACTCGGACGTGGGCGCGTACATTGGCTGCCATTCGTCCCAGTCGAGCATTTCAACTTTGGCGGCGCAGGTCTTTAGTAGCTTGGTGACTTTCATATAATTATGGCTGGGCTAGCTCCAGGCGAGCCGAGGTGATTGGCCTAATAGCCAGTTTGTTTCCAGTATCTGAGCGCCAGCAATTATTGGCTTGATCAAGCACGCAAATGTGTAGCCTAGCACGATTTTTCTCAAGCGCACGCTCCAGTATGCAAATTCGATAATTCGCATGCTGGCTAGAATGATGGTATTCATTTGGAGTAAGATCTATGCAATTCAATGGCAGTGAAGTGCCCTTAGCCTCGATTCGAAAAGATGTTGTCCCCATCACCGCTTCCATATCCCAGCCAAGATTCTCGCGATGCACAAAGCGGACTTTATACCCTAGCTTTGTAAAGTGAAGCTCGGCAGCATGCATTGCTGCCATTTCTATCGCTTTCCGCTTTTCCATATCCTTCATCCATCCACTCGCATTTCCTTTTTTTACTCTGGCCTTTCCATAAGCAGCAGGGTCTCGCTGAAATCGCTTGAACTTTGCTAAAAAGGTTTTCTGGGAGCGATAATGCATAACATGCCAGGCATTGGTCTGGCCCGGTCCGTCCGCAGGCATTGCAAAGGTCCGCTGATCGAGCGGCAGCAAATGCGCATCACCCGCGCTAGTCTCGCAGGTATACCACGGGTGCCCTGGGCGATTAAGCATTTGGCTCGCTCTATACAAGCGCGCGCGTTCGTACCAGCCAACAACATATTGACCGCCGGTTATGGGATTCTTGGAGAAAAAAACCACCGTCACATCATCAAGGTAAGCCGCATCCGGCGCAGCGCCGAGCCTGGTAATATTTAGGCTTCGGTTGTCCTGCATTCTTGCGTAGCCATACATACGGCGCCGAACTGGAAGAAAATTCAGCACTTCGCCGCCATCATTATTCTCAGCCACAAACCAGCCCGCTCCAATTGGCTGATCCTCAGTGGTCACTCCACGATAGCTAATCATCCAAGCTATTCTTAAAAAAATAATTTTTCTGGCCATTAAGGTATTTTAATATTGGTCGGGTAAGGCAAATGCATATTTGCTTAACGCAAGCGCCGTGTTTCGAGTGAGTAATATAAGCTATTATTGTTACAACATGAAACCAAGGAATCGCAGCCCGATTTGCTTTGATTAGCCATCTATAATTTCAGCCTGATTTTTGCTAGGATATGATAAGCCGAATATATACGGCTAGAGGATATCTTATGTCTAATACAACTGAGCAGCAGCGCAGAAGCCAGAATATGTCACGAATTCGATCCAAGGATACGAAGCCTGAGATGATCGTTAGAAAATTTCTTTTTGGTCAGGGCTTTAGATTTCGCCTGCATGACAGCCGGCTTCCGGGAAAGCCAGATTTGGTGCTGCCGAAGTATAAGGCAGTGATTCAGATCCAGGGCTGCTTCTGGCATGCTCACCGAGGCTGCAAGCTTAACCGTCCGCCAAAGTCGAGGATTGAGTACTGGGGCCCAAAGATCGAGGGAAATGTTAAAAGAGATCGGCGGAACGCCGACCTATTGCTGACGCTGGGCTGGCGTGTGATCGAAGTCTGGGAGTGCTCCCTTAGCGCAGCCAATCGCGCCGAGACGCTATCATCGCTATGTAGCAGCCTGCGCGGCTCTTAAAATCATTATATTGGTGATTCTGACAATTATGCTTATCTTCACCTGAATTATGCTTAAGCTTTATCCTAAACAATTACGCGAGCGATTCATTACCGCACTCGGAGGAACCTCGGAGGTCCAGATGGGTGAGGGCAATCCGTTTCGGCTGAAGATTGCCGATAGCGACTTTATTGTTTTTATTAAAAGCTTATCTCCCGGCTATTTCAAGGAAAGCCCAGACGTCTCTAGGATCCAGCTCCCCACGCTTAGATTAGTCGACAGTGATCCCCACGCCACATTTATTGCGCTGGGCTACGATGAGGATAATAGCTCCTTTGTTGCCTGGAACCCGCAAAAGCTCGCTAAGCGGTTAAATGTGCGCGGAAATGTATCCCTTTATGCAAGGATATCTGTTCAAAAGCTACCTCGACCGGAGGATTTCAATTTTGGCATTTTGAATTCAGGAGAGCAATTCCTGGCATTCCATGCCAGCTTACTTCCTACCTTTTTTCAAAGATATCAAGAGCTATTCGACGAGGAGGCGCCCTTATTCAGACCTACGGTCAGCAAGGCTTCCATACCCAAGCAAGCCATCCTCACTGAAATTACCGACCAGAGCGTGCTGGCTGAGATTATCCCCTTGCTTCGTGAAACGAGGATACTAGACACGGCGGCGAAATGCTTTGACCAATATAGCACGGAGTATCCAGCTATGTCATTTAGTGACTGGCTAGCTATTGCAAAAAATATGCATGCGAAGCTTGTAGTAAATCAAAATTAGATCGCTTTTAAAAGCGCCGGCGCCTGATCACTTACCTGGACAGGGATAACATCTGTTAAATCACAATCATAGCTGACACGCTGGATCTGCGGAGGAATATGATCCGCCAGTATTTTCGGAATATCATTCGTATCAAAAAGTCTAATGCTATCCGCAGCTTGCGCATAATCGAAATAATGATCTCGCGAAGATTCCAGCGCATTACCTAAAGTACTGCCTATTTTCATTTTCAGATCGAGCAGCAGGGCGTCATCCTGTAAGCGCTGGTCTATCGCCTCGATCAGATCATCTATGCTCGATCCGGCTGCAGTCTCAATGGCAATAACCGAGACCACCAGGGTCTGGGAACTTGGGTTCGGAAGCAATTGCTCAGCGGAAAAATGATGAACCCGCCGGTGTGATGCGGCGCTCTTCACTTCGACTTTGCTCACCCCATCATTGAAGTCGTATTTGTCCATGGACTCGCGATGCCAGGCCGCAAGTAAAAAGGCTGGATCTTTTGCCAGCTCGATCACCAGTAGCTCTGCCCACAGCCCCTGTACTGTACGCTTCGGTGGCGCTGACAAATGGTTGAAAAGTGATAGCACCTCATGTAATTTCTCATTCAAATCTCCTACAGTGGGCCGATTTGGAAGACCTTTGATTAGGAGCTGGAAGACATCTAAAAAGTAGATGATTAGCTCGTCTGCGCCCGGCCTTAGCTCAATCGTCGTAAAAGTTTCTTCTAATTCCTGCTGCTGAGCATTTTTGATCAGACATTTTTTATTAAACTGTATCACGAGGCGCTCCAAGCGATATCCCGCTTGCTTGACATTCGGTCTTTGTGCGCTGCACCGCACAAAAAATATTGGCTGTGCGTCCTTGGTCACGCCAAGGCGATGTAAGGGCATGTTAGGAATTGGCGCAACTGCGTAGGCTTGATAATCTGAGACGTTAGACGCCCTCAATTGCTCAAATTCAGTAATTAAAGAAGTTCTACTCATGGCATCCCAACAAATGTGTGCTCAAGCGATTCGGGATAATAGATCCCCAGGGTATATAAGACCCGCCGATTCCATTCAGAATCATGCTTTAGCCTAAGCTTGTGAATCTGAATGCAAAGAAAATCAGGGTAATAGACATAGCGATCTCCCGGATAGACCAAGCTTCCTGATAAGGATGCGCCGGAGAATATATTATTAATCTTTAGTTTTCCATCCTTGCTGATAAGAGAGCGCTCCCGGCCTTGGTCAACTTGGTAGGCCATATCAAATATGTAAGCATACTTCAGGTCGGTATACTCTTTCATGTGATTAAGGTATTGTATGGTTGAAGATTTCCTTAAGGTATCGGGCACATTCGATATTTTAAAATCCCGTAAAAAGCTGATCGCCTCATCTATTGGAACTTTCACCATCAAATGGTTTCGGTCAGGGGTTTTGTAGTCCTCAAACAGCGTGAAGTCATGAGCAGCTCGGAATTCTTCCACAATCTTAGTGTTGTCTTCAATATGCTGCAGCGCGTTTAGCTGCCTCCAGCCTAGCAGCTTTGAGCGTACGATATCCTTGGTCAGTATATTGTTCCTAGTCGGGTTCATGCTGCTGCTTAGTACTAGCACCTTTTCGAACTCTTCTAAGCTCTTGGTGGATAGCTCGCCGCGCATGATCTCTTCATGCTTTACATAATCCTCGTATTCCTCTATCGTGCCTTCTGGCAGGAACACTCGGCATGAGTGGATGTAGCTTCGCTTGTAGCCAAAGAAGCGGCACCGCTGCTGAATGGTATCAGCATTGGTCTTGCCGATTGTATAGCGAGGCATATAGGATACTGCCAGTCCTTCAACTGTATACCCGCGGTTAAGCATTTCGGCGCCAATCAGAATATGTGCGGAGGCGCTGCTCCAATTGATCTCCGGACTGCGCTTGCTGCCCTGACCGATAACCAGATGTATCCGGTAATCCAAAATGACATCAAGTAATGCCTCTATCACAGCGTCAAATGCAGGCGGTTCGTCCATTAACTTGATTGCTTCGGGATAAACCGCTTCGAACTCAGCAATTAATTCCAGCCTGCTCGGATCTCCCTCATCGAGATCATTAAGCCTGTCAGCCCAGCTACCCAATAGGGCCTTAACCCATTTATGAAACTTTTTACTGGCATCTGTCTCCCGATCCGCGTGCACCATCATCGATAGGAAGCGCGCTTTTTGCCTGATCTCGACTACGATGGCGACCCCTATCAGGAACAATTGCAGCGCTTCGATCAAGCTTTGCGGACAATGCTCCAGATCGTTTAACTTATAATGATAAACCTCTTGCCGGGGGATCTCAACTATCAGGCCGGGCTGATCCACAAAAAAGGTTTTGCCTCCAGTATAACCTCCGCCCGGTGTCAATAAGACATGGAATTTCGGTGAAAGCAGATCCATGATATTGATCAGTAATGGGCCTTGAGGCGTAGCAGTATACTGAATATAGGTATGATTTTTTAATGCCGCTTTAAGATCCAGGATACTCGAATACGTCGAGCTAAACTCATCTTCCTCCCAATCTTCCGCCTTACTATTCTTACGGGCGTAAGTATTCAAGCTGGCCTGGTCAGCTTCGTCATCAATGATAAGCACGCCCTGGCTACCTAAAGCATCACGCACTTCTGGCGTCCTGATGATTTGGGTCAATTCCCCAATATGCTTATAATGCTTAAGCACTGTGATCAGCACCACAGGCTTGCGTCTTTGCGATAGCGTGTTCTTAATCAGCGTTGCTGAATCCTCGGCCATAGTTGGACTTTGAAGCACCCGAAAGATCTTCATGTTCTCCGCCTCGGTCTGCAGATCCGACTTTAATCGCTTGGTCGTTTGGTCCAATAAATTGTTCTTGATGCCAGCCAGGTAAATTACCATGCGATAGCCATGATCTGCCGCGAGGGCGGTTAGGGTGGTAAAGGACATGGTCTTGCCGCTTTGAACATAGCCTATGACAATACCGGTGGCGCTGCCAATTTCGTCCACCGGGTTACAATTAGACAGAATCTGCCCGGTCTCCCTTAACAAGGTCTCTCGCTCTTCGGGGGAAAGCTTGCGGCCCAGATCAGCTAGCAGCGCGGTTGTTAAGGGTCCGGCGGCCATGTCGCTGCCGTCACCTGAAGATATGATGCTTATAGTTTCAGACATTACAAATTCTTTAAGACATTATTAAAAATCTTTCGAACGATTCCTGGACTGCGCGCTCCTTCTGAAGGAGCATATAGCTCGGCGATCACTAGCGCTCGAATCATTAGAATGATTGGCTTATAATCTTCCTCTGACTCAAAGTTATCAAACCGGCCAAAAAATGGATGACTCATGTTAATCTTGAAAACAGCTGACTTTGTATAGGTGTCACTGTGCTCGATCACCAAATTATAAAGGTTTGATATAGACGGCTCTGTGATCATTTCCATCCGTAGCCGATAGGTTTCTCCCTTAATGTTGATCTCATCGGTATGGCTGCTGACAACCTTCGTGCTGGATTCCAGCCTGGTGTTGTTTTCGTCAAGCTCCTTATTAGCTGTATCTTCCAATGAAGCTTCAATGGCCGCATCTAGAGGCTTATCCTTGGTCTCTGTCCTGATCTTATCAACGATCGTCTTAGCGACCTTAGCGCTTTCTTCCTTCCCCTTGCCTTTTCGATAGTCGTCACCCTGCTTAAGCAGATTAAAATCCTTTGCGGTCAATTCGACTTTTATGGCTTCCATCAATGCTTCGATCTCGGCTGTCTCCTGGAAACTGCCTTTATTAAAGCTAACATCGAAGCCTTCCAATTCTAATTCCCCAAACAAGCGCTTATAGCGCGGAGATCCCTCATGGCCTGATAGGATTTTAGGGCGATATTTTTCGTCATGGCTCCCTTCAATAACCCGCCCGCGCCTAAAAAGAGAAAAGCCATTATTGATGCTGGTCGATAATTCATTTAAAAGGCCAACAAAGCCGCGCGCATGGTATTTTCCCATGGAAAAGTCGATCTCCTTTTTCCAAAGGATACTGCGTCCTTCCGGATCGGTTGTTGCCGGGACATTTAGAATTTCCGGATCCCTATAAGTAAGCAGCTCACCGTTGATATATAGCTCCAGCTCTCCAGTACGAATATAGCGCCGATAGATACTGGCCAAGTGATTCTTTACTTTCCCGAAGTTATAGGGAGATGGCGCGTTACCGGTTAGCCCTTTAAGCGTAATCTCCGTGAAATGATCGCCAGCTTGCTTAGGCGCGCTCACAACACCCAATACCTCGCTTTCCTCACGCAGCACCTTTTGAAGATCGAACTCCACGGTCCTTGACAGACTTTCTCCTAAGGCTGCCGTCCGCACGATCCACACTTCAGCCAGCCATATCGATGCTGTTTTCATGCCCATGCCAAATTCATGAAGTCCGGCGTTATTGACCGGAATATTTGCTGGCTCGAAAGCTCTAGAAAAATTCTTTTCACTAATGCCCGCAGCATTATCAAAAATTCGCATTTCCCGTAATTCCCAGTTGATATCGATTGCTACCCTGAATTGATAGCCGCTGGCGGAGCTGCGCAGTTCTTCTTTATGATCCTCATAGCTTTGAACAGCATTGTCAACATACTCTCCAATGGCATGCCAGGGCTTATTCTGCAAGTTGCGGAATACACTATAAGTCCCTGCTTTGAATTTAATGGATACCGTCGCTATCGTCATTTGATGAGGTTTTTGGTGATCTTAGAAACAACACAAACATTAACAGCATTGCCAAGCGCTTTAAACGCTTTAGAAATGGTTGGCGGGAGTTCTTTCAGCGTTTCCATACACTGTATACGGGCTGCTTCCTTGCGGGTCATATATCTGCCAAGCCATGGAAATATTGGAATCTGCGTGGTGGTCAAAACCAGCGCCGGGGAATAGGTCGGCTGCTTGACACGTATGCCAGACGGCCTGAACTGCACGATCTTGTCCTGTATGGTCAGCGTAGTTTTTGTGCCGCAATTCCACTCAAACTTTTGATGGCTGTTCTCAAACCCTCGTATACTGGGAAGCCATTCATCTAGCCAGGCTTTATGCTTTAAATAGAACGCTCTGTTATTACGAATATAAGTTTTTTTCCAGTCCGGAAATTCATCACTGTCCTCATCATCCGTGCGTGCGTAGATGGGCAGGCAATCCAATACGTCATCCATTGAATGTCCTTCAATCCGCTCACCAAATTTCCCCAAATAGCTCATTAATTCCCGATGGTCCTGACGGATTGGCGCCTTACCCTCGAACGGATAGGTCGCGCCGAATTCCATGGCCCAAATCGGAAAACCGGGAACCTCTTCTGGCTGAAGATGATTTAAGAATTCCTGCCAAGTCGCCAAATGATGCTTTGTATTCTCTCTTAAGGTCATATAGTCCTCATCATCAGGTATGATGATGTCGTGAATACTAATTTCCCGCATTTCCCGCTCAGGCCAAGTAAAATCAGCAAGACCTCCTTTTGTTCGGCGGCGACAAACAATATACATGCGCAGCCTGTGCTGTGCAATACCAAAATGATGCGGTGAGATCACCTGTTCCTGCACATCATAATGCTCGTTCAGCAGTTCATAAATGATGTTCCAGGTATTTCCGCCATCATGCCCTTTTAAATTAGCCACATTTTCCAGGAGAATGTATTGCGGCTCATGGTGGTTGACAATATCCATGATCTTATAAAATAGGTTACCGTTCCTGGGATCTTCGAGCCCAAGCTGTGCGCCCGCCTTGGAAAATGGCTGACAGGGAAAACCAGCGCACAGGATATCGTGGGCAGGGATCTGATCGACCGTTACCTGGTTAATATCACCAGCTGTTGCGGTTCCGTGATTTTTGGTGTATAACTCCCTCAGCTCGGAATTCAGCTCACTGGCGAACACGCACTCGTGGCCCAGTCCAGCCAGAGCTAGGTGAAAACCGCCCAACCCCGCAAAGAGATCGATAAATTTTAATTTTTTAGGAACTTGAACTACAGGCATGTAACGAAGCGTTGATATGGACGTAACGAACGTGCCAATATACTAATAAATTTAGCAAATATATTCATCGGTTTAAAAAATAGAAAATGACTCTAAAAGACAGTTCGAACTATCGGATCGAACAATGTTAATATCGATGATATATGATAGGTCTTGCAATCGAATAAAGTCAAGGCTCAACAAATATATAGTATTTTACATTATAATAGCCAATCTTATGAATGCGGCAAATTTGATATATTAGCAATTATTATTTAGCATATACAATGGCATTTGATGACTGGACCGACGAGGAAGTTGAACTCACTGTAGCGGATTACTTCTTGATGCTAAAAGAAGAATTAGCAGGAATTAGTTATAATAAGACCTCACATCGCAACGCCCTATTACCATTGCTACGGGGACGCACTGCGGGTGCGGTCGAATTCAAGCACCAAAACATTAGCGCGGTACTAGTTGATTTGGGCTTACCTTTTATTAGGGGTTATAAACCGCTTTTCAATATTCAGAAATCTAAATTGAATGGTATCGTGGCAAGGCAGGTTGACCAGGATATGGCATTGCCAAGTCTATTTAAAGGATTTTCCGAAAGTCTTCCAGCGCCTAAAAGCGTTGACTTTTCACAATGGGTAGTTCCGGCGCCGGATACTCCGGAATCTCTGAAAAGAATAACTACGAACTGGCAGCCGAGACGGATCAATTACCTAGAGCGTGAACAAGCTAACGCGCTATTAGGTGCCCGCGGTGAGGAATTGGTTGTTGCCTATGAACGATACCGATTAAGCCAGGCCGGTAAAGCAGCATTGGCAGATCAAGTTGAATGGGTTTCGCGTGATCAGGGCGATGGGCTAGGTTTCGACATCCTTTCTCGGGAAATCAATGGTAGGGATCGTTTGATAGAGGTGAAAACCACTAAGCTCGCAAAAGAAACCCCCTTTTTTTTCTCGGCAAGAGAGCTCGATTGCTCGATAGCTAAAGAGGACCAATACCACGTTTATCGGATCTATGATCTCCAGCGCACGGCTAATATGTTCATCCTACAAGGACGTTATGATCGGTTCTGTCGGATCGAGCCTGTTAATTATGTCGGAAGGGTCTAAAGTTGATTGTCTTCACAAAAAGCCGCCCATTTAATTTCCAGTGCAGGAATCGAAAGGCAGTTAGTATGGCTAAGCAAAACGTTTTTTCCTGCTAGCGAGCGGTATTCGGACATGCTGAGCTTTCTTGATAAGCTAATTGTCAAACTGTGGGGATGAATCCCAATTAGATCTGCATCAAAAAGCGCATGCAAGTCCTTTCTTAAGATCAATCCATTTTCAAGATGATTATCATCTAGGCCGAGATATGGGGAGATGTGACAAGCGTCAAGGGCTTCCAGGATATCGCAATTAGAAATCATACACTTTGCGCCGTGCCGATCAATCAACTGCATGCGAAAAACGGCTTGTGCGGGCCGCGTCGCGAGCTTTAATAATTTATAGTCACGCATGTCAGCCACAGATGGAACGTATGGCGTTGCCGGTAGCTTGATAGGCTGAATCAGAAGCTTTGATGCGTCAGCAAACTGGTCATCTAATAATTGCGGTCTTGCTGCCTGGATCGAGTAATAGGCATTATAATTCAAATAATAATCCGCGATCGATCGCGCAGGAATCTGTTCACCCACGATCTGATAGCCTTCAGCATATTGGGCGACATATTGGTCCACATAAACCGTTGTAGAAACGGGCTCCTCAAAACCGTGACCATTTTTACAGCGATAACGTGGCTGGAGAGATTTTCGGCTGGCCACGCGCCGTGTTTGGCATTCGGGGCAACTGTACTGTCGCTTCGGTGTTTGCGGCTGAACAATGATGTGCTCTATTGTAGCGATGCCCTTAACATGTTTTTTGTCTATGATAACTACCCGGTCGCCAGCCTTTACCCGATTATGATTGAAAACCGTGCTGTCGTAGACATAATGAAGTTCGGCGCGATCTGCATAGCCTTCATTCCCGCCGAACGAGCGGGTACCTTCGAATGACTTGAAAACCCAAAGCTTATTTTCCATTGTATTCAGTTTAAGGTTCCTTCCTGATTATTTGATAAAGATATACTTCGGCTTTATGAATATATATTTTTTTTAGGAAATGAATAACTTATTGTTATTTTCACCTCAATAAACCTCATTGCACATGCCAGTTACGATTCGCCGGACGTCCGTTCTTGTACCTAAGGCACACCCATTCCGCAAATATTTTATTGCACTTAAGGTCAATTCTCTTACCTTCCATTTTTACGCTTAAATAGATCGATCATGTCAACGACAGCAGATAATCCTACCAACAATGACTTTCCTGGCCGGGGAAAGCGTAAGCCCCAAATCAATCTACCGCTGGAATTGATCTTTTTGGATACGGAGAATCCACGCCTGGCCAAACAGCGTGACGCAATAGAGGAGCTGGATATCCTGCGAACGCTATATGAGGAGTATGACCTAGAAGAGCTGGCGATGTCAATGTCGGCGAACGGCTACTTCGATGAAGAGCCGATTATAGTCGTCCCCCGTACATTTCCAGCTGATTTCGTTTATGATGAAACTAAATCGCCGGATGAGATCCAGGAAGAGCTCAGATCACTAATCGATCAGGGCCTGATCGATTTTGTTGTAGTTGAAGGAAACCGCCGCATAGGCACCTGTAAATTATTGACAGATGAGGCACGCCGAACTGCTTTGGAGATCAATAATTCTTTTTTTGAAACCCCTGCCAATCCGGCTATTATCGACGATTTAAAGACGATCCCCGCTATCGTTTACGGGAACCGGGATCGTGTATCTCCTTATCTGGGCGTCAGGCATATCTCCGGGTTATTAAAATGGGATGCATTCGCCAAGGCTGCCTACATCGCCCAAAATATTGAGAATGGTGTGACCGCAGGGCAATTAACCTATGCACAGAGTATAGCGAAATTAAGGGCGCTGATTCCTGATCGTACGGATGCGATCAGAAAACAGTATCTATGTTACCGGGTGATTGCGGAGGCTGAAATCAAATTGGGTTTTGATACGTCTGAAATTAAGGACCGGTTCTCCCTGCTGACGCTGGCGATAAATTCGCCGTCCATTCGTAGTTACGCGGGTATTCCAAGTTATAAGGAGGCAAATTTCGATGAGGATATTATCCCGCCAGACCACACCAATAAATTGCGACATGTATTGACCTGGATCTACGGTCACGGTGATACCGATCCTATATTGACCGATTCGCGCTTGATTACATCTAGATTGGCTCCTGTACTTGCAAGCACGATCGCAACTGAGTACTTATTGGCCAACAATAATCTTAATGACGCTTATGAGCGCAGTGACGGGGACAAGGAATATATCCTGAAAAAATTAGCCAATGCTGCCCGGGAAGTTCGCTTTGCAGCACAAGACGATTATGTTAACCGCTTTAAGAGCGATCAACTGTTCCTGGATGCGATAGAAGTAGTAACGGGATTAATCGCGGAATTAAACGCAAAAGCAAACGCATGATCGAGTTACAGGATATCAGTTCAGTATCCAGTTTAGCAGACTGGGTGGAACTACAGGTAATGTATACGTCGGCGCCACTTTCAAGAGCAAAGGCGATCACCCTGATTGCTGCGGAGGCCATTGAGGACGATGTGGAAGAACTGGCTGAAGATGGTGATCATGCCGAAGCAGAAGATGATGAGAGTGGCGTGGACAGATATAACTTATTATTTGATAGCGTCTTACAAGAGCTGGAAAGACGCTTGCGCATGTATGGTGTTGACCCACCATTTAAGATCAGGGGTAATATCGTTCAGCCCTTGCGCTCGTGGGTTGATGCGCCTGAATTATTTATGTGTCTGTGGTTCTCGTACTGGGGCGCCTATAATCAGCATGGCGGGACCAAATTGTTTGAGCGTATATCCGCGGAAGCACTTCGATCCTACCTGAGCGGACAAGCGATTACGCTTGGGTTTCCCGCTGCCCTTTCTTTTAAGGAGCAATTAGACGAGCTAGCGAAAGCGCTTTGTGAGGAAAGAAATCAAGATCCAAATCCGTCCGACAAGGACCGCGGCGTAGATGTGGTTGGCTGGAAAAGCTTCTCAGATCAGCGCAATGGCCAAATAATCTTATTAATGCAATGCGCAGCCGGAAAGCATTGGGATAAAAAAAAACCTGTTCCGATGGCTTCATGGACCAGATTTATTGCTATGCGGGAAGCTTCGGCGATTCAATGCATTAGTATTGCCGAAATTATCCCTATTAACAAGTGGCAAAATGCGATTGATGATTTCGGTATCGTATTCGACCGGGGACGAATCTATCAGAATATCTATCGGCCAGGGCACCAGATTGAGCGCGGGCTTCGTGACGAGATCCGAGATTGGTGCCTGGAACAAACGACGAGCTAAGATGAGTTATTATTAGCTATTTATAGATCAGCCCGAAGCCGATCGATTAGATTTTTCACAATAGGTACGTCAGCCGGGGCCCAATCCAATTCGATTAGCTGTTCAGGCTCACACCATAAAATCTGCAGATGTTCGGTAGGCACAGGCTCACCTTGAACGACACGGGCTATGAAAGGCATCAGCTCAATCACCGTGGTATCGTACTCATGGATATTCGGGAGTAACTTAAGACCGACATGAATTTGAATATTTAATTCTTCAAAAATTTCGCGCTCAAGGCATTGCTGCGGCGTTTCTCCAGGCTCGATCTTTCCACCAGGAAATTCCCATTTGAAGGGGAGATCCATTGCCGGGCCGCGCTGAGCGGCAAGCACCCGACCGGCGTCATTCTGAATGATAGCACAAGCAACTTGTATGATGGCCATGCACTAATATAGCAAAATAGTTATCGTTTTAGTTTTTGGATGCCCCGGTAAATATGTTAACGATTACCATTAAATATCCAGAAACTCCATTAGTCGTGATGGAGTTTGAACGATTTGCTGCAATTGCAAACGCCCAATGATAATTACACCGAGGCCGTACATTCCCGCTGCCGGTACCGGCGCGTTGGTTACTAATATCCGTCGGTACGAGTCAGTATTCCGCAACACATCAATGAGTCGTTCAGCCTGTGCGGGATTCATGCGGCGATCCCTAAAAATTTTAAATTCAAAAACATAGCGTCGCCCGTTCAAGAAAGCTACAAGATCTAAACTATCCGCTGATCCCCCTCTGTTTAAACTTATCTCAAAACCGTTTTGAGCAAGCACGTAGCCCCAATATTTTTCGAGCGAAATGACTGTCATCGCGTCGATATCGCTGATTGTAGTAAATTGCTGGTAATTTGAAATACTGCCAATATTGACCACATCGGCAAAAGCACCGATATTAACTATTTCTATCACCAAGATTCCGTCCTTGAACCGGATATAGTGATTGCCAGCACGGTCTTCATCCACATCGTTCTCGTAATCCTGAAATTCAAGGAAACCTAGGTAGTAGATTAAATCAACATCTACACCAACGAAAAGGTATTGGCCTAGATTAGTCTGACTGAATGTTCCTGCATATGAACGCTGCATAAACTCTACTCGCTGATAGTTATCTCTGATCTGATTAAAAGTAACATCCTTTAAAAGTTGTTGCTTGCGGGAGATTGTGCGCAGGATGCGTAAACGCATCCTGTTAAAATAGCGACTGAATTCACTGTGCCCAAGAAAGCTAAAAACAGAAGCGTAATGACCGGCACGTAAAACCTGCTGCTGTGTTTCAGGATCTAATTCCGGCTCATCGCCCGGCGGATCAACAAACCTGGTCGTACTGGTTGCATGTTCCCGGATAACCGCCATAGATGCTACCCGGATATCAGCTTGCCGAGTCGCTTTTTGCAGGATCGCTCTCGCTTCCTGACGACGGGATCGCGCATCATCGGAAGCGCCTTTACATTCAACCACTAATAAGCGGTTGGTCTGCGTTTGGCACTGCCAGTCCGGCCGCCGGTCATTGCCGTAAATCCGCTCAATCGTAGAATCTTTTACATTAAACAATTTGGTCGCTACCATAACAGATAACCCCACACCAAAATCCTCGGAAAGCGTCTTTAACACTTCACTACCCAAATTGCCTTGTACATTTGCTATGCGCACCCTAAAGTCACCCGTGTCAGTATTCAGTTTTTCCAACAAATCAGATTTATCAGTAAATTTCTGTCGGCGGGATGGATCAAACCTGCGGGTTTGGATCGTCCCGATCACATAGATTAGCTTAAAGAGGTTAACCGTGAGCGTGCGATTCAGTGAGGTTTTATCGGGGCAATCTAAATGCGGCAATAAGAGTGGATCAATTTCCACCTCAATCCGCAAGTTTCGAAAAGTCGCGAGAAAAGAACTAATCATGTAAAGTGTTTTGGTTTACAGTAAAAGTAACGTTCCGTTTGCTAATAAATAGCGGATTGCTAATTTAGAAAGAGGTCGAATTACTCCGGCCATAATTGGGCTGCCACCTTTTTAAGACTTTCGCTTTAAGAAATGGGGACCGCTTGATCATTTTAGGATTTTTACCTAATTCTTTTTGCAACAGGCCGATGAATAATCCTGGTAAAGATATTACTTAAACAACATGCTGCAATTTACGAAACGCTCGAATCGTCCGCTTTACGTGCTTTTAAAATAAAAAGTTCCATACAGAAGTAGTGCCATGAAAATTCATTGAAAAATATTCTTAACATTGATTTTTTATTTAAGTAACTTTATTTAAAGGTATTAACCTCGTTGATGGAAGCTTACGATAACTATACGGACCAGGAATTGCTCGAACTGTTGCGTTCGGGTGACACGGCTGCGTATACGGAGATTTTTCACCGATATAAGTTTATTTTGCATCAGCACGCCTGGAATAAGGTGCGGAATAAGGAGGAGGCCCAGGATATTTTGCAGGAGGTTTTTACGAATCTTTGGCTGAAGCGGGAGGCGCTTCATATTACCAGTAATCTTTCAGGATACTTGTATAGTGCGGTGCGTAATCGTGTCCTCGATCATTTTTCGCATGGTGAAGTGAAGCTGAGGTATATCAATAATTTAAAGCCTGATCTGGTGCATGATGTGCCGACCGATCATAGAGTTAGGGAAAACCAACTGAAGGCACTGATAGAAAAAGAGATCGCGGAACTGCCACCACGCATGCGGGAGGTGTTCGAGATGAGCCGCAAGCAGCATATGACCTACAGGGAGATCGCGGAAGAACTGGGCACATCCGAGGAAACGGTAAAAAAACAGGTTTCCGGGGCGTTAAAAGTATTGCGGGTCAAACTAGGCCTGTTCGTTTATCTCTACCTCATTTTTCATTTATAGTTTTCTTAATGCGGCCTTAAGGTTTTAAATACCGCATCGAGCATTTTATTTTGGTTGAGGCTGCTGCGCATTTGTGTAAGGGCATCGGATGAAATTTGCCAGCCGAGCGGGTAAACCGGCCAGCCGCCGTTGACCGGGTGTTTGGGCAGCGTCGGAGCCACCTGAAAATAGTTATAGCTACCGCCGGCAGCGGCATACCGGTTGGTCAGGTCTTCTTTATACGCGTTGCCGTCGATGGTATTGAGCAGGCCTGTCAAAGGTGCGCTGAGTTCAAACCAGGATCTGGCCTGGCCTTCGTCAGCCGCACCCGGCAGCGAATTCGGCAAAGAAACCAGCACGATTTTAACCAGTCCATAAACAGCCGGCTCTTTTTGGGCCAGGCCGGCGAGCTCGCGCTGTAAGACCTGCATGACGCCCCTGGCGGTTTCGGCGCCGGAGTTTTCGACATTGCCGCCATCACTAAAGTGCTGGTCGCTTAATTTCCCGGTGGGGCTGACAAAAGGGAACCGGGCACTCATAAACGCGGCGGTACTGAGCCGCATTTCCTCATTCGGGCTTTTGATCAGGTCTTCGACTATAATGGCGCCCGGAAAGTCCCCCGGCCGTAGTTTGACGGGCGCGGCAATGCCTTTGATACCGCGTTCCTCGTCAAAAGTATTGGAAAATAAGAGCGGCACTTCATAGGCCCGGTCTTTCCAATAATTAGAAAGGATATCGCCATAGTTGACTTTAAAGGTCGCCGAGTGCAGTTGCCACGTTTCTTCCTGGATGCCTTCGCGGTCCTTGTAAAAATTAGCGGCGCTGGCGGCCGCCCAGATGTCGCGTCCGAATAGCCCGGCCAGCACCGGCGTCAGGTAATCGTTGGCATAATAGCTCGTATCGTGCGGCAGGACCGCTGCTTCCCGGCGCGCGTATCTTGCTGCACACAACACGGAGGCGCCGATCGTGCCGCCGGAAGCCCCGGAATAGGCAAAGACATAATGCTGGAAGTCATGGTCAAGTGTTTTGTTATGCGGGTCTTTGTCCGCGGCTTTCAGCAAACTGTCCAGCCGGCCGATCACAAACCCGGTCCAGGCTGACGCACGAATACCGCCGCCATAAGTGTTGACGATATATACCGGGAAGCTATCCGCCGGGAACCTTTGGTGAAAAGCCAGGATATCATTCTTTCTTTTCTGCAGCCAGCCGCTGCTATAATTAGCGAGGCTGTCATAAGCCCTAACCGTTTGCAGATGGCGGACCAGCCGCACATCATGGAAGTGGCTGTTGAACATAGAGACCGCAAAGCCTAGTATAAAAAGCAGGCTGATCAATTGCATCTTATGCTTCCGGCCCACCAGGATCAATACCGAAAACAGCACATTGTAAAAAACGAGCGCCGTGATCACGAACGGCAGCGTAAAATAGCGGTTATCACTGTTAAACGCGAGGTGCAAGGGAAAGGCATTGCCATACAAAAAGATCAGAAAACAAAGCAGGCCCGGAAGCCATATCCAGAGATTGATCTGACCGTCAGCCAGCCACCCCAGACCTTTCTGTTTGGCCAGTTCTGTCCTCAGTGTAGTCACCAGGATAAACGCAAAGGACAGCATAAAAAAATCGATAGACAGGAAAGCCAGGTAATAAGGCTTGTGGTCGTTCCCCGAAATAAAGCCCCAATAGGCCATCAATGCCAGCATCAGCAGTAACGTAGCGCCCAATTTCGGTAATAAGTTCCTGCGGTACCAGTTTTCGATCCAGTCATGTCTTGCGGCCTGGTAGTAAAACAAGAGTGCGACCGCTGCCAGCAGCAGCGGGTTAAGGTCCTTCAGCCAAAACCGGATATGAAAGGTATTCAATACACCAAGCAAACAGACGGCGGGTACCAGAAACGTAGCCGCGCCAAGTATGCGGACGAAATCTTTTTTGGGTTTGGGGCTGGTCTGGTAATTCCAGCTGTCTTTCGCAATATTGCTGATTTTTACGGGGGTATCGGGCTTCACCTGATCATAGATCTTTGGCAGGTACCAGTTGAGCAGCGCCCAGATGGAAATGACCGCCATAAACAAACCTGCCCCTGTACGGGAATAGTTGATCGTCAGCAGCAGGTCCTGGCCCTGGTCGACCGCGTATAACAAGACGAAGATGACCAGTAAACCGGAAACCACGATCCGGAAACTGAACCCTTGCCTGGCAATAAAACTCAGGTAAACCGCGATCCGCTGCAGCCCTTTTTTCAATAACCCTTCGCGGTACAAGCGGTACAACAGGTAAAGTACGACACTGATCAGTAAGAACCATTTAATGACAGAGGCATAGTATATGAGCGCTACATTAAAATCTCCCATGTCAAATAAGCACAGTTGCTGCCAGTCGGCAACTATATTCAGGAACCCCGCCAAAACCGTTAGCACGATAGCGATCTTGTGTTTACCCAGCTTGATCAGTAAGAGCGATAAAAACAACACATATACCAGTGAAAAACCAAAATCGTAAGTCGTCTGGTTTTTAGCGAAACTTAGGCCAACTGTCGTTTCCGTTTTGGTGCTATCGGATAGATAAACCAAACGCGTCACTTTTTTTCGTGCCCATTCCCCGCGGATGGTGGTATCGGTCACAAAAGAGTGGCTTAACTGGATATTCAAAATGCCATGCGGCGCGGACGGCGTTACCAATAATTCACGGTCGGATTGCATCTTGTTCGTCAGCAGCAACAGCAGGGCCAGCAACAAAAAAAACAGCGGCTTGAAATGGCTTTTTAACCAGGTGATCATGAGCTTAGGGTTTAAAGAAGGTTGATACAAGCTAATATATAAAAAATATTTTCTAATCCGCTCATTTATAGCCTCCTCAATAAATAATATTTTTACCTTTAGGAAACTTTATCCGCATGGCAGAAAAAATAAAAGAAGAACTGCTGTCTTCCTTTCACCAACAGTTCTCGGAAAATCAGAATCACTTACAAACGATCTTTATCCAGTTCCTATCCGCAGTACTCGTGATCCTGACCGGATATGGCTATGTCTATAGCAATACCTCGTCCGGCGCGGACTTCTACAATCTGTCCTCTTTCCCGGGCCTCCACGACGTAAAAAGTTTCGCGCTATTGCATTTGATTGGCTCGTTCCTGGTGGCGCAGATCATTTTAGGCTTGCTGATCACGCTGATCCTGAACATCGGCTATGGTTTCCGCCGCGACCAAATGGTGGTCTATAACATCCGCCAAAAGTATCTTGGCCCGGAATTCCAGCTGGAGATATTCGGCACGAAATCGTTTGATCCGCGAAACCAGCCGATCAATGTCTTCCTCCCCGAGTTTAACCGGAACTTTGTTTACGCGATGGCCATTATCCAGGCTTTGCTGCTGGGGTCCTTATTCTGGTTTTTGCATAAAGCCTCCCATTATTCCCTGCTGGGCGACTGGGGCCTGACCGTACTCATTTTTTTGCCCTTTATCTGGACCTTTATCGTACACAATATCTACTGGCAGAAATATAAAAGCGTTTGCCACACCCAAAAAAACTAAACCCACGGCCATGTTTTCATCGATTATCTGCACCCTGTTAACGATAGTTATTTTTATTCTGGTAGCCTACCTGCTTAAACTTTGGATCGAATCGATCTTACGTAAACGGCATGAAGCATTTAAAACCGCTTATTTAAAAGATCCGCCGAAAGACGCCATTGTCAACGAGATCATGGATGCGCTGCATGTCTATCATAACATGGCTGTGGCCTTACATACCACTTATGTGGTCCTCGGGTTTATCGCGATCGTTTCTTCGGTCTCCGTCACCTCCTTATCGGGTTCAAAAGAGCAGCTCACCATTTTCGGCTTCGACGCCAAAAACGCTACCCATATCTTATCCTTCATTGCAACGGCTTCCATTACCCTGATCACCGCTTTCAATTTGGGCAATAAAAGCAATAACTGCCGCAAAGCCTGGCGGCTGCTTTCCTATGCCCTGGCACAAAACCGGTTAGGACAAATTACCGATGCGGCATTACTTAAAGCGCATAACGAGGCAGAAACGATCATTGGCGGCGTCGATTTTAATTATGGGCACCACTAGGTTAACGACGATCCGGTTTTGGAAAAAATTTATCAATAAACGCTGCACGGTCATATTTCTTTTTATTGTAAGTAAATTCTTCATAGGATACATTAAATGACCCGTTTTCTTTTTTGATCACAAATCCATAGGTATAGGTGCCTCCGCGCCAACTTACATTGATCTCGTAAGCCGCATGATCTCCGGCGAAGCCATCTATGCTTTTCTGATAAAAAAAATATTCTTTACCAGGGGTCAGCGCAGGGAAACTTTTTTGTATCTCAAACTCCCATTCCGCGTTTGTTCCACCTGGCCCGTTTTTAGGAAAAGCTACTGTAAAATAAGCGATCATATCTACAAAGTCTACAAGTACATCATTGGTAGGGATCTTGCGTAAATCGGTAATACTTAAGTTTAACAAAGGTGCGCCGGGTTGCGGAACGACATTGGCCTGGACCCAGGGCAGATCGCCGCCTTGTATTTCACGGATCGTCCGATTTTGGGCATTGATCACCAGGTCTTGTTTCTTTTCCAGAGTATCCCGGAGCGAATCGATCTTCTTGTTGGCATGAAATAAAGTGATACTGTCTGTTTTATGTTGCCGCACTAAAACCGTATCGAACCTTTTCCTTACAGCGTCGTCTTTGGCATGTACCGCCGCTTTTTCTTTATCGGAGTTTTTATCCTTTTGACTGGATGCGTACCATCCGGTGTAGGTCAGCAGTAAAGCAAAAAATATTTTGAAATATAAGTTGTCAAGGAAACCCATTCTGGGATTTTTTTCCGCAATATCTTTTGAAAAACCCAAAAGGCCGAGGAACAGTGCAATAATAACGATGATGTAATTCCAGTTTTCGTTGCTTAAACTCATTATTTTTAAGATTATACGATTTCCTCACTTCGGACCCTTTTTATCTCGAACTCTTCCTCAGTATACCTAATGGCCTTGATGACATGCACCCTCAGCGAGTCAACGTCTAATTGAAGTGCGGGAACGCGACCTGTCTTGTTTTCATCACGCATCGGGCGCCCCGAGATATCTTTTGTCGCTGAAGATGGCGGATCTTTATAAACAATTTCCTCCACGGAATAAGAAGCCGGAATACCGTAGTCATTAGTACTACCCAGTCTCACCTTGATATCTTTTACCAGTTTGAGATCCCAGGGTTCCACTAATGCAGCCTTGTGAAAAAGCACGACATTGACGACATCTCCGGCCACCTGGACAGAAGGGAAAATGATCCCGTCAATATTGAGATCCGGTGCAGAGGAAAGAAAGTCGGCAATGGCTTGCGTGATCAGGTATTCCATGGACTCATCATCCGGCATGACCGGCCGAGTCATTCGTTGGCTGAACTTGAATAAAAAAGCCGCTCGTTCTTTATCGGCCGTAAAATGATCATCAAAAATACTGCCGCTGGTTTCAATTTGCTTTAAAGCCGACAAATCCAGCACCCTTAGTTTGCGGGTAATTTTAAAACAACCGGTGACCACTTGGCTGCCAACAGGCGGCCTGACTTCGGCCAATGCGGTCTGGCGGTCATTGGTGCCATAAAAGACGGATATGCCTTTGGCATTCATCCGCCCTCCTGCGGCCGCATGAGAAGGCGGTGAGCCTAAATGTGCGTCAGGCCAATTCAGCGCCGAGGCCAGTTTCTCATTGGACTGGAAAACGCGCGCACGGTACAAGGTATTAATGGGTAAATCGGCACCAATGGTAGTAATCAGCGGATAGGATGCGTTGGTCTGCAATTTTTCCAGATCTTCGAATATCGACTCCAGAAGCTTTAAACCACTGTTACTGAAATAGCGGTTCTGTGTTTTGATTGAATGTTCAAAGGCCCGCCATTTTACTTGCCAAATTTCATCCGTAGGTTCGTAGCGATTAATAACATCATCCGCTCCAAATTTGATGGAACGGTTAAACAAGTTAGAAGTCACACGCGTCCACCAACTACCAATGATGGAGTCATCCCGAGTTCCGTATCTTTGGTGAAGGAGTTGTTGAATGTCTCTGGCAACGGCAACGCTTACTTTGGCGTTGTTTTGTATCGCCTCGGTAACGGTCTCCTGTTTAACACGTTTGTGCGAAGTGTTAAAGGAATTTACTACGTTTCCAAAAATAGACTGAGCTTTATAATGTCTTTCTAAGGCTATCCTAATGGTCTCAGCTAAGTAATCAATATCGACGGCTGTTGCCGAAGTGCTGCAATAGCCACAAGCCCGATTTTGATGGTATCCAGCCATCGATTTGTTTAAAAATGGATCGCCAATACAGGCAAGACAAATATATTTCATGAATAAGGAAAAAGATAGTGGCTTAAATATAGGAATTCACGAGCAGTTCAACCTTATAAATCATACCCGATCCAAAAGTTAAGTTTATTTTAAATTTATTTTAATTCCGGATACCCCCCTGGGTGTAAGCTTGCCGTCTTACTGTTATATGCAAGAGCAGGACATTCAAATCTTACTGGGGAAATATAAGGCAGGTACGATCAGCGATGCGGAGAAGGCGGTGCTGGATAAGTGGTATTTGCACGTGGCGGCGGATAGTTCGCAGGAATTGTCGGACGAGGAGCGTTTGCAGACCTTTGATACGGTATTACAGCGTTTGGAAGAAGTTTCGGCACCACGCACCACGCGTTTATGGCCACGTATCGCGGCGGCGGCTTCTATTATTCTGGCTTGTTCCGCTGGCGGTTATTTCCTGCTACATAAAGATGCGCCGCTACAGGTAGCGCAGGTCCAAAAGCAGGATCTGTCACCGGGTATCAATCAAGCGATCTTGAAAACGGGTGGCAAAGCTATTGTGCTGAATAAAATTCAAAACACCCAGTTAGGGAATATTAATTTGCATAATGATCAGTTGATTTATTCGGCAACGAAAGAAACGGTTGCTTTATATGACACCTTGGTGAATCCGCGCGGCAGTACGCCGTATCATTTGCAGTTGGTGGATGGGACCAAGATATTGGTTAATGCTGCTACTACTATTCGTTATCCGAAAATATTTAATGGAAAAGACCGGAAAGTTGAGCTATTATCGGGTGAGGCTTATTTTGAGGTGGTGCATAACGAGGCGATGCCTTTTAGTGTAACCACGCACCATGTAACCATCGAGGATATCGGTACACATTTTAATATCAGTGCTTACGACGACGAAAAGGCGGTGACCGCTACCTTAGTGGAAGGCAGCATCAAGGTCAATAACCGGGTCATTCAGCCGGGTGAACAAGCCATTTCCGGTGAACACCTGATCGTTCAGAAAGCCGACCTCGAAGAAACGCTGGCCTGGACGAACGGCCTGTTCCATTTCGAGCATGCGGACCTACAAAATGTCATGCGCCAATTGGCACGCGTCTATGACGTACAGGTCGTATACGAAGGCTCCATACCCAAAACGACGATACATGGTGAAATGTACCGCAGTCTCAAAGCCTCGCAGGTATTTGAAGGTTTGAATTACCTGAAAGTGAAATTCAGAATAGAAGGCAAAAAGATCATCGTGACCAATAAATAATTACACACCATAAATCCCTGAGCATGAAAAAAGATTTACGAACGAAAAGCTAAGCAGCCATAGCGGTGACCCATAAAAAAACCGCGGAAGTGTTCGAAGCACTGCCACGGTCAATATCTGGGTTAACCCTTCCCGATAAATCGGGATAAATCATTGTCGAAACGAGTTTACTATTAACCCAAACAGTACAAATGTAATGAATTTTAGTACGAATAGTACTGCTGTGCACTGTTGTGCACGGCCTGCTCTAAAGCAAATCTTATTGGTTATGAAATTAACGACCCTAATGTTGATCATAGCCCTTGTCCAGGCAAGCGCCAAAGAAGGATTCAGCCAAATCACTCTGCATGCCAACCATGCACCACTGGCAACCGTCCTCCAATCCATTAAACAACAAACCGGCTACGTATTTGTCACCGGCGACATTGACCTCAACCAACAACAAATCGACGTCAACGTCAAAAACGTTAGTATCGACAAAGCTCTCGACGCCTGCTTTAAAAACGTCTCCCTCGACTATAAGATCGAAGACAAAACCGTTTTTATCAAGACGAAAGAACCGTCCTTCATTGATAAAGTAAAAGAAGCAGCTAAATCTGTTTTCTCAAATATCGATGTAACAGGTCGTATCCTTGATGAGCAGGGACTAGCTATACCCAGCGCCACTATAACTGTTAAAGGAACTACCAATGCAACAATTACAGATGCAAAGGGATTCTTTATCTTGAGAGGCGTCGATGACAAATCAATGATCGTAATCTCTGTGATCGGCTATGAAAAACGCGAATTTTCCGCCAAAAATAATTTAGGTGATATCAAGTTAGTCATCTCCACTACGAAACTCGATGAAGTCCACATCATCCCCTATGGCGAATCCACCCAGCGCTACAGCGTTGGCAACATTGCCTCTGTGTCGGCTAAAGAGATAGCAGAACAACCCGTATCTAATGTCCTCCAAGCCCTTGAAGGACGGGTGCCCGGCTTATTTATTACACAAACGAATGGGCTCAACGGTGGAGGCATCACAGTGAGGATTCAGGGTGTAAGTAGTTTGCTTGCAGGGAGTGATCCGTTGTATGTAATTGACGGGGTACCTTTTTATTCTCAACTTCCATCAACCGGAAATGATGCCCTATTGGGTTATTCGGGAAGCGGTGGTTACAGTAATACAAGTTACGGTAGTCCGTTCAGTTTTTTAAATCCAAACGATATAGAAAGCATTGAGGTATTAAAGGATGCAGATGCCACCTCTATTTATGGCTCCCGTGCAGCCGCAGGTGCTATCCTGATTGCAACAAAAAAAGGAAAGGCCGGAGTAACCCGTGTTGATTTTAACCTACAAAACGGCTGGGGAACTGTTCCGAAGTTACCTGACTTGCTCAATTTGCAGCAATATCTTCAAATGCGCAGAGAAGGCCTACGGAATGATAATCTGATCGCATCAGGCAATCCAAATGCAACCGCGCCATTTAAATATGCTCCGGACCTCATGATCTGGGATACCACTAGGTCTACCAATTGGGCCAAAACATTCATTGGGGGTACTGCGCAAAACCGGAACATGAGTGGATCCATATCAGGTGGCACTGCGACTATGCAGTATTTAGTAGGGATCACAGACCGTCATAATACAACTGTTTTCCCGGGCGATTTTAATGACCAAACTACCTCAATTCATTTTAATATCAGCAGTCAGTCTGCCAATCAGAAATTTAAATTACAATTTTCAGGCAGTTATTTATTAGATAATAACAAGCTGCCTGCTACGGATCCGACATCCTTTATTATGCTTCCTCCTGACGCGCCTAACCCTTACAACCCAGATGGATCGTTAAATTGGTCGGTAAATTCTGCGGGTAGCTCAACGTGGAGTAATCCATACAGAAATATAGTTAGCAACTATACCAGTAAGACTAATAGTTTGATTTCAAACGCTGTTTTAAGTTATGAAATAATGCCTGGATTGATAGCTAAATCCAATTTCGGTTATAACAACGTCCTGACAAATGATTTTAAACCTGTTCCGCTTTCATATTATGCACCTGAACAGTTAAAGTCTGCCTTAAACGGAGCGAGTTATGGAACATCAAACGTAAACTCATGGCTCATCGAGCCGACCTTGAATTATCATAAGAGAATTGGACACGGTGAATTAGATTTCTTGGTCGGTGGTACCGTACAGGAAAATAATTTGTCATCACAGACTGTTACCGGAAGTGGTTATCCAAGCGATCAACTTTTGCAGAATCTCAGCGGAGCAAGTACAACAGCTGTTCGACAAACTACGATTTCGCAATACAAGTATGACGCGGTTTACGCCAGGTTAAATTACCGACTTTTTGACAAATATATAGTCGAATCAAGTATTCGGAGGGACGGCAGCAGCCGCTTTGGTCCTGCAAACGAATTTAATGATTTTTGGAGCGTTGGAGCGGCATGGATATTTAGTGAAGAATCGATCGTTAAGAAAGTCTTGCCGATGTTGAGTTATGGAAAATTCAAAGCAAGCTACGGTACAACTGGAAACGACCAGATTGGAGACTACCAATTTTTAAATCAATTTTATCCAATTAGCGGCAATTCGATTCCCTATCAAGGGTTAGGGGGATTGGCAACTTATAGCCCCTTTAATCCACATTTGCAATGGGAGGAAACGAACAAGCAATCTTATGGGATTGATCTTGGATTCGTCAAGGATCGAATATTGCTGGGTGTTGTTTATGCCAGTAACGAGTCATCCAATCAATTGATTAATTACTCGCTGCCAAGCACAACAGGTGTGACATCACTTACTGCCAATTTTCCTGCCACGATTAGAAATACGAGTTGGGAATTTACATTAAGTACATTTGATATTAAAGGCAAAGACTTTTCATGGAAAACCAATATCAACCTGACGATTCCAAAAAATACTTTAGTCAGGTTTGACGGACTGGCTAGTTCGGGCTATGCTTTCGCATATAAAATCGGTCAACCGATAGCATTAAGCCAACTCTACAATTTCGGCGGCGTAAATCCACAAACCGGCATTTCTTCATTTATCGATGCTAATGGAAATTTAACGTCAACACCGAGTAGTACAAGGGATAGAAATATATTGGTGACTACCTTTCCTAAATGGTACGCTGGCCTAGAAAACTCTTTGAGTTATAAAGGATTCCACTTAGACGTCCTGTTTCAGTTTACGAGCCAAATTGCAAAAAACAACATTTTCAATACCGTGGGTGTTCCTGGAACCTTTTACCCAACTGGAGGCAATCAATTAACGACGGTGCTTGATCGCTGGCAAAAGCCTGGTGATATTACCGATATCCAACGATACAGCGCTAGTGGTTCGCTGACTAATGGTGCGGGAATTTCTAATGCGGGAATTTCCGATGCTTTTTTCTGTAGACTTAAGAACGCGTCACTTTCATGGCAATTTCCCACCTCGTGGAGCAACAAATTGGGGATGAAAAGTTTCAGCCTAAGCGCACAAGGACAAAACCTGCTAACCTTATCAAGATTTAAAGGTTTAGATCCGGAGACCCTCGTGATAGGTTCTTTGCCGCCTTTAAGAATGATGACATTAGGCATACAGGCTCAATTTTAACTTCAACATTATAATTATGAAAACAATAATTAACACGTCAATTTATATGAAAGTGACTTATATGTTTATCTTTCTGTCATTTTTCAGTGCTTGTAAAAAATTCACAGAAGTGCCCCCCCCTTCGACAACATTGGTGCAGTCGAATGTTTTTAGTACCGATGCTACAGCTATTGGGGCATTGACGGGATTGCTAACACAAATGTCTAACAATCAATCGTTTGGAAGTGGGTCATTTGCAACTGGGCAACTAAGTGTTGCAGTTTCCGCGGGACTGTCTGCGGATGAGTTAACTTTGTGGTCGGGGCAATCAAACTCCAGTCTTGTTGGTTATTATCAAAATAACCTTAGTGCCGCAAACACCTCCCTTTACTCGGATTTATGGCCGCAACTGTTCAGTTTTATATTCCAGGCCAACAGTGCGATAGAGGGATTGACCGGTACTAATTCCAGTAGTTTAACTACGGCAACTAAGCAACAACTTCTAGGGGAGGCAAAATTTTTAAGAGCTTTTTATTATTTTTATTTGACGAATGTGTATGGCGATGTGCCCCTAATAACTACAACGGACTATACCATAACAGCAAAATTATCTCGCGCACCTCAATCTGCTGTTTATCAACAAATAATCGCTGATCTAAAAGACGCGCAAACGCTGTTAAGTCCAAACTACCTTGATAGCCGTTTACTTAAATATACGGGAACTCCGGAACGGGTGCGTCCAACTAGTTGGGCGGCAAGTTCATTGCTTGCACGGGTTTATCTCTACACGAGCGATTATTCAGGAGCTGCTATACAAGCTACCGCAGTCATAAACAACAGCGCCCAATTCAGTTTGACGAGCTTAAATTCAACTTTTTTAGCTAACAGCCCTGAGGCCATCTGGCAATTACAGCCGGTAGGTGCAAACAATGTAATTAATACATTAGACGGTTATTATTTTACTGTACCATCTACCGGCTTTGATGATGACAGATCTTTTTATTTAAACCCTACTTTAATAAGCAGCTTTGAGTCAGGCGATGGACGGTTTGCAAAGTGGGTAGGCGTTTATGGCAGCGGCTCAAGTGCAGTTTACTATCCGTACAAATACAAACAGAGTGCAATAGGAACTGGTAGCGCCCAGACTGAGTACTTGATGGTTTTACGTTTAGCCGAACAGTACCTAATTAGGGCTGAAGCTGAGGCAAATTTGAATCAAACCGGACCAGCAATTAGCGACCTGAACACGATTAGAACCAGAGCAGGTTTGTTAAATACTACAGCCACAACTCAAGCGACTCTTTTAACCGCAATTCAACATGAGCGTCAAGTGGAATTATTTTCAGAATGGGGACATCGCTGGTTCGATCTAAAAAGAACAGGGACAATTGACCCGGTGATGAGTATCCAGACACCGCTTAAAGGCGGCACCTGGAGTTCGTATAAAGCTTTATTTCCTATTCTGAACGATGATATTAAGGCTGATCCAAGTTTGGTGCAAAACCCAGGCTATTAACACATTAAGGGAAATAGACCAAATGAAGAAGAAAGTAATAATATGCGCGTTCCTATTGATGAAAACACTTACGAACGCTCAAGGAATAAAATTTGAAGAAGGGCTTACCTGGAAGCAAATCAAAGAAAAAGCAAAAGCTGAGCACAAAGCCATTTTCTTAGACTGCTTTGCGACTTGGTGCGAGCCTTGCAGAGCAATGGAAAAAGATGTGTTCACCGCACAAAAAGTAGCGGACTATTATAATAGTACTTTTATTTGTGTAAGAGTACAAATGGATAAAACGTCTTTGGATGATCCACTGGTGAAAAGCTGGTATAATGATGCTACCCAAATTCATAGAGATTATACAATAAACGCGTACCCTTCCTTTCTATATTTTTCGTCCGTAGCAGAGCCGCTTCATAAGGCCGTAGGTTTTAAGGATATCGAAAGTTTTATAAATCAGGGAAAGGATGTATTTAATCCGGATAAACAATTTTATGCCATCTTAAAAAACTTTCAGCCGGGCAAGTTAGATATCGCCGAAATGAAAGGGTTGGCACGAGCGTATGAGTTTAACAAAGACCTTTCTGGCAAAATAGCATTGGATTATCTAACCCGTATACCTCGCAGCGAGGTCGGCTCAAGCGACAACTTATCATTTATGGAGTTGTTTCTGGATGCGCCAGGTGTGCTGGATATTGCTAAAGTCTACATTAACAGTTTTAATAAACAATCATTTACTCAAAAAAAAAATATTGAATTTCTTGGGACATTAAATTCACAGGATTTCGCGAAAGCAAAAGTCGCTGCTTATCTCAATCACCTGCCTAATCAAGAACTAAGGAAAAACGGGAACATGCAATTAATGATGTCTTTTAAAACAGCGCCAAAAGTGCACGACTTGGCGAAGAAATACATTAGCAACTTCAGTAAAGAAAAAAAATATTCATTTGAAACCATAAATTTCACGACGACTTTTACCGAGAAAGCCAGCGATAAATCGTTCGACTTATTTTTTAAACATCCTCAAATGGTGGACAAAATTGTGAAGCAGAAAGGCTATGCTTCGCGTGTCGTTGATTTTATTATAATAAAAAATGATATCAATCCACTTGTTAGTACTACTAAGGAAGGAGAAATCCCCAAATTCGATTCAATTTATCAGGTAGTAAAAACCAAATTTGGAATAGCTTATGCTGACAGGACAATTCTAAAGGCTAAGTTAGCTTTCTATAAATATCGGGCAAAGAAGTACAATACTGACTGGGAAACTTATCTGAATCTGGCTATAAAACATGAAAAAAAATATGGAATGGATACTATTTCATTTTGGGGAAGACGCAATCTTAATGATTTAGCCTACAATGATGTTTTTTTTCACAGTTCGAATATAGAACAACTCAACAGCGCGATTGGTTGGATGAAAGCCGTGGTGAATAATAAAGAGGGAAAAGAATATACTTCCTCTGATTACGGATATATCGATACCTACGCCAACCTGCTTTATAAGGCAGGTAGGAACGATGAGGCGTTGCAATATGAGTTAAAAGCGATTGAAGGGAGTCCGAAAGACAAAGAGATTAAGGAAGCCTATGAAAAAATGCTTGCTGGAGAACCTACTTGGTTGAAGCCCTGATTTCGATTCTGCCAACACTAGTCAATATTTAAACCAATACATAACCCATTAAAACCAAACCCATGAAACAGATATTTTACACTCTAATAATATGGGCAGCGCTTTTCAGCGCTTGCAAAAAGTCGGATATTCAAGTAACTCCTCTGGCATCTATTAACATTGTTAATGCAACGGTAAATTCAACGGTTGTAAAAGCAAACTTCACCAATAATACAGGTGTTTTCGGTACAACCTCGCTTTCGGTCGGTTACGGCGGCAATACAGTTTACCCACTACCTGCGGGCAATAATATACCGGTAACTATTACCGCAACCGCTGATACTTTGCACCCAGTTTATTATGTGCCTATCAGCGCGGCTTCTGGTGATTATTACTCACTTTATTTATGTGGACAGACAGGGGCGATTGAATCGATACTAATGAAAGATAATTTTACGACCCGTCAGGACAGTACGTTTGGTATCCGGATCGTAAACCTTTCGTTTAATAGCGGACCCATCAATATGACCTTGTCGACCGCGACGACCACTAATGAGATCGCAAATATTGCCTACAAAACAGTAAGCGATTTTAAGGCGTATCCTTGTAAGGCAACCAGTCCGGCAGTCACTTTTCAATTGCGGGATGCTGCAACCGGCAAATTGTTAGGTAGTCAAGCGTTCACTGTCGGTACGATGCCGCGTTTTCATAATGTAACCCTGGTATTAAGAGGAATGGTCGGTGGAACGGGTAGTGCAGCCCTGGGACTGCAAATGGTGAAAAACTACTAAAGGTAAAGAGCAACCGTTATATTTTTTCATTAGGGTCTGCCGGTTCTAATGTAAAGGAAATTCGCGCGCCAAATTTAAAACACACATGAGAAAAATAATATTGCCAATCATTGGTGCTTTTCTTTTGATCGGCCAAATAGCCTTTGCCCAAACTAACGCTAAACCAGTGATCGATAGCACCGCTATTGCAGATTGGCCGAGATTTGAAGGTAAGTCTTTTATCAGTAAAGATGGAGCATTTGTTAGTTACTCATATAGCGGCAAAGGCAAATCTAAAATTACGGTATTAAGGTCAACGAAAAATGACTGGAGAAAGGAGTACCTTGGAAAGCTTGAACCGATAGCGTTTTCCGCTGATAGCAAGCAATTTATTTACAAACGACAGGATACTTTGTTTTTCCAACACACCGGTTCAGACCAAGTTGAAACAATAACAAATATTGCTTCTTCTATATTCAAGACCTCTGAAACTAATAAGATCTCGCGTATAGATTGGCTGGCTTATCAACAAAAGAGTAATAAGACCCTGCGTTTGATCAATTTAGTCAAAAATCAGGAGGTTTCTTTTGGTGATATAAAAAGCTATGATTTTGATCCGGACACCAAAGGACTTTTGTTGGTTAGCTCAATTATAAACCACTCAGACCACAGGGAATTAGCCATTTGGTACAATTTGTTAACTAGTTCGGCTGATACGATATGGAGGGCAAAAACAGTAAATGAGTCGTTTAGCCAGGCCCATTTTGATGAAGGCCATGCGCAATTTGCGTTCGTTGTGCAAGCCACGGTAGGTGATAAGGTCGCCAGCTCTTTGTGGTATTATAAACAAGGCTCCTATGCCGCAATAGAAAAAGTAAATAATAATACAATCGGCATTCCTGACGGGAAGGAGGTTGGTTTTATACAAGGATTTAACAAAAACGGGGAGTATCTGTTGTTGGGGTTAACTGAAAAAGGATCGACACACAAAGCCGCTAAACCGAATGGAGTTAAAGTCGATGTTTGGAACTATAAAGACGTCAACCTTCAGTCAGAGCAACTTGGAAATAGCGATCCAAACTATTCCTTAGCGTCAATCTGTATTAATGCGAACGTAGTAGTACTGTTAACCAATGAAAACGAAGATTTTTTTATTCCTTTTGAAAAATCTTATGACCAGGTGTTTTTGTGGACTGTCCCTCGAAGCATGTTTTGGAGAAAAGCGAAGTATTGGACGGTTTCATTGAAAACGGGTTCGCGAAAAGAGTTTCCTTTATTTAATCATACAGAGTCAGAAGTCTCTATTTCACCGGATGGCAAATGGTTAATATACTTTGATAAGGATAAAAATAAATATTTCAGTTATGACTTGAAGACAGGGGAACAGAAGAATATTTCTATTGGTGTTATTAGGCGGCTGGATGATGAAAGTAATGAAAGGTCAAGGCCTGGAAACCGTTTGGCTAACAGACCCAGAGATATTTGCTGGATGAAAGACAATAGTAGGTTATTTGTCTACGACAATTATGATATATGGTGTTTAGACCCTTCTGGCAAAGCGGCCGCCGTGAATGCAACTCAAGGTTATGGGTCAAAGCATTATATTGAATTTTCTATTATAGATAAAAAGTGTATTAATGACGGTTTTGAAAAAGGTTCTCAAATAATTTTAGGCGGCCGTAATATGACAAACAGTTATTTCGGGCTATACAGATTGACTATTGACAATAAATGTCGAATCGAATCATTGGTAGTACCTGCACCCTGTCTTATGAATGCTGAGACCAATCGCTACGCACCAAATAATGCGCACGTTGATCCGATCTTGTTTAAAGCTAGCGATGCCAACGCCTGGCTTTTCGCGGAGCAGGGTGCCAACAAAGCACCGAATTATCTTTTTACTACGGATTTCAAAAATATAAAGCAGTTAACCGATTTTCAGCCAGAAAAAAACTATAACTGGCTTACTGCCGAGATTATCCATTTCAAACAACTTGATGGTAAATCAAGCCAGGGTATCTTGTACAAGCCCGAGAATTTCGATCCGCATAAAAAATACCCGGTCATATTTAATTATTATGAACTTATGACAAAAGGCGCCTTTAGTTTTATGGCTCCAAACTACAATATAGGTAATGTCAACATACCTTGGTTAGTGAGCCGGGGTTACCTTGTATTTTGCCCCGATATACATTATACAATAGGGCACCCCGGAAGAAGTGCCTATAATGCGGTGGTAGCGGGTGCCCGGATGATAGCTAAACTTCCTTACGTTGATGCAAAACATATGGCGATCAATGGGCACAGTTTTGGAAGTACCGAAACCAATTATATCGTCAGCCATTCTAATTTGTTTGCCGCAGCGTTCACCGCTTCCGGTACTGCCGATATGATCAGTGAATTCGGTTATGAAGATAAGCCTGGGGCTGATTGGACGGAGACCGGCCAGGGTCGGATGAACCGTCCACCCGCACTGAGTATCAGAAACTATATTGATGAATCTCCTGTACTCTTTGCCAGCAAGGTCACGACTCCCTTGTTGATGATGTATAACAAGAAGGACTTTGGGAACTATCTTCAGGGCATTGAATTCTTTATTAACCTGCGTAGGTTCCATAAAAAGGCCTGGCTATTGCAATACGACGAGGGTGGGCATACTGTTAACGGTAAAGAGGCGATTGATCTCACGACCCGTGTCCAGCAATTTTTTGACCATTATTTAAAAGGAGAGCCCGCACCGGTGTGGATGACACACGGTATACCTACCAAACTCAAGGGGATAGATGACGGCTTAGCACTCGACCCAATGGGCACACCATAAATTATTATAAATATGAAAATTAACTGTTTTAGGGTAGTACCCTGGCCACGCTTTTGCTTAATATTTTCTTTACTGACTTTGTTCCAAACAGTGCTGGCGCAGGATGCGCGAATTAATGCTTTGCTGAAACGAATGACCATCGAGGAAAAGGTCGCGCAGTTGCAGAGCACGTTTTCGGCGCGGCCTAAGATCGATGCGAAATTCTTAAATGATAGCCATAAAATGGATTCGTTGTTTAAGAATGGTATCGGGATGATCAATCCTGATTTTACGAATACACCGGAAGAAGCTATTGCGAATAGGAACGCGATACAGCATTATTTGCGGACGAAAACCCGTTTGGGTATCCCCGCAATTTTTATTGATGAGGCACATCATGGCCTGCTTGGTATGAAAGTCGATATCTTCCCGAGCAGTATCGGCTTGGCCTGTTCCTGGGATACTCTACTAACTGAAACGATCTATACCTATGTGGCTGCCCAAGCCAACAGCCGTGGTACCAACCTGGTATTGGCACCAGTCATCGATCCGAGCCGTGATCCGCGTTGGGGACGTACCGGAGAAACCTTTGGTGAAGACCCTTATTTATGCGGTTTGATGGGAAGTGCAGTGGTGCGCGGTTTCCAAGGCAGCAGTGATGGTAGCATAGCGCCTAACCACGTTGCGAGTACGCTCAAACATTTTACCGGCCACGGCCAAAGCGAAAGCGGCGTTAACCAAGCTGCGTCTGATATTTCGCAAAATACTTTGCGTTCTATTCATATGGAGCCGTTCCGACTAGCTATCGACCACGTCAAACCTGCCGCCATTATGCCTGCTTATGTCGATATTGACGGTATACCCGCTCATGCCAATAAATGGCTGTTAAAAGATGTACTACGCAATGAGTTCAAATACAATGGGGTGCTCGTTTCTGACTGGTGGGCCATCGATCAGTTCTATCAGAAACACCTCATCGCCGTCGACCGCAAAGCATCAGCACTTTTGGCGTTCAACGCAGGCGTGACTGTTGACGAACCCGATGGCAAGAACTACGCTTTTTTAACCGAACTGGTCAAGGAAGGCAAAATTAAAATGGCAAACCTTGACAAAGCGGTTGGCTATGTCATTACACTCAAATTTAAACTGGGCTTGTTCGATAAAAAGGGGGAAATCAGTTTGGCTAATGCCAACGCCCATATCGCGCAACCCGCAGGGCGAGCGTTGGCCTTAAAGGCAGCCGAAGAAAGCATGGTGCTGCTTAAAAATCAAAATCATTTATTGCCCTTGAAAGGCAGTTATCAGAAGATCGCGGTTGTTGGCCCTTGCGCAGCGACCAATTATTTGGGCGATTATTCCGGTACGACTTTGCATAATGTATCACTTTTAGAGGGGATCAAAAATAAGTTGCGAGGGACGAATACCCAGGTAGTTTACGCCAAAGGTGTGGATATGGCCCTGCATGATGATACCATCAGTTTGAATACGAACACTAATGCGGCATTGGGCAAATTGCCTGATCCAGCCAATAATTTACGCAAGACCGATTCTGCTGTCGCTATCGCCAAAGATGCTGATGTGATTATCTGCGCCCTTGGCCAAAACCAGCAGTTCTCCCAGGAAGCGGGTGTCGGCAACCCCGGTGACATTAGTTCATTAGATTTATTGGCACAACAGGACGACCTGGTCAAAGCCATGGTTGCTACCGGCAAACCCGTGATCGTTTATCTCACCCACGGCCGGCCTTTATCCATTAATTATATCCAGCAGCATGCAGATGCTATTTTGGATGGCTGGTATACTGGCCAGGAAAGCGGTAATGCCGCGGCCAACATTATTTTTGGCGATGTTAATCCATCCGGTAAACTGACCATCAGTGTCCCGCGAAGTGTCGGGCAGGTCCCCATCAATTATGACCATAAACCGTCCGCGCATTTCTTCCCCTACGTAACAGAGGCGAATACGCCATTGTATGCCTTTGGGTATGGATTAAGCTATACAACTTACCAATACGGCAAACCCACCTTGGTGGGTATGACTTTATCGGTAGCCGTCACCAATACCGGCAAAATGGCTGGCGATGAAATCGTACAACTATACGTCCACCCTAAAGTGGCTTCGGTCACCCAACCCGTTAAAGCGCTTAAAGGTTTTTCACGAATCAGCTTGGCAGCCGGTGAAACCAAAACCGTGACTTTTAACATCACTAAGGATATGCTGGCTTACTACAACCAGCAAATGAAACGCGTGGCCGAACCGGGCACTTACGAAATGATGGTTGGCCCCAATAGCAACGAATTACAAAAAATCAATTATATCATAAAATAAGAGACATGAAAAAGACGATCATCACTATAGCAGCTATCGCTATCAGTTTAAGCAGCTTCGCGCAAAGCGAATTATCCGGCAAATGGAGTTTCCAGGAACAGGAAAGCATTTCCGGTAACCTCTACAGTAACGGGTCGCCCAAAACAATTAAGATAAGTGTCAACGGAAGCGCAGTCATTTTTGAAGCAACTACAGCGACCGCCTCGGGAACCGATGCGACCACTAGGGATACGCTTAAACTAAATGGGGCGGCTTTTCAGACTTTCACCCCTTCCAAACGTAAAAAAGTGATCAGCATTAAAAAAGCCGGCAGTTCGTATACCGTATTTACGACAGTCTATAACGCGGCGGAACCTACGAAAGTCGACCATAAGGTGACTGATACTTGGTCCATAGAGAACGGACAGCTTATGCTGGACCGAAAGGATGAGAATCTGACTAATGGAGAAGTTTGGGAAAGTAAAGCGAGTTATAGCAAGCAATAAAAAACAAAGGCACTTATTTTCCATAATTAATAAGTAGATCAGAAAGGTAGCAGGTCAATAAGCCTGCTCCTTTCTTGATTATGCAAAGCAGCTAAACAATGTTAGTTAGTAGTTTGAGAGTGGTTCCCGGCTTGGTTAACCGGGACCATTTTTAATATTAAGCATATCATTTATGAATATCAGAAACGCTACCTATAGGGATGCCCCATCTATCAAACTGCTATTAGCAACTTTGGGCTATAAAACAACGACCATCTTACTCATTCCGCAGTTGGAAAAACTATTCGATGGAAAGGATAACCAGGTATGGGTTTACGAAGTCGACAAAGAAGTTCGTGGATTTATCGCCGTCCATTTTTTGCCACAGTTAGGCTTCGACGGAGAATTGGTCACCATTAGTTATTTGGCAGTTGACGAAACGCACCAGGGCCAGGGGATTGGCAAGGCGCTGGAAGAATACGTGGCGGCGGCAGCCTGGAAACGCAAGTGCGACCGGATACAAGTGCATTGTTCGGACTGGCGTACGAAAGCTAATCGGTTTTATCAAAAACAGGGCTACCGCGAATACCCCAAATATTACTCGAAAAGATTGGTTTATGCTGAATAAACCTAAGAATACTCAATCGTTCTTTATCGTTTTTCATTACGCAAATGAAGGTCAGTAAATAGTAGTTAATTAAAGTGAGGCGCTGCCTGGAAGAGAGAGCCAGGCGCGCTTTTTTAAAAACAATGCAAACATTTGAACATCCTTTTGTGATCGCCTTTATTTTTATGGTAGGCTTTATCATATGGATATGCATCAAGATCAACGAAAACGACGAAGAATAAACAGTTAAAAACATATACCTCTCCCGTCACAGGAAAAAATCTGCTAAATTTTATACAGGCATGGGAGTACAAACAACCGCTGATACGCGCGGGCATGTTTGTGCTATGCCTGGTTTCTAGCAGAGCCAATCCTGTATAGTGCGGCATGTCCCGCGTATGAGTAGTGCCTAACACTCATACTATGAAAAACCTAATCCGCGTCGAATTAATGCCCGACGCCCAAACAGAAGCGCTCATCCTTCGACTGAGAAGCCTGCCCGAAATAGACCTGATTCATCACTTCAAAAATGAAGGTACGCTATTGCTATTCGCAAGCACGCGCGACCAATTCCATTACGAACGCTTCCTTGCCGCATTAACAGCAATGCAAGCTATCGCCAGCTATCATAGTTGGCCGCCCTTCAGTCATTCGCTTTCCGTCCCCACTTATCAACCTAAAACATGGCTATTGTCGACTTTATAACCCGCGAGGACCTGGACCGGTTCAAGCAGGAGCTTTTTGCCGAACTCAAAAAGCTCGGCCATATCAACACGCCGGATGAGGCTGCCAAGAAATGGCTCAAAGGCGCCGAAGTACGCAAGATGCTCAAGATCTCGCATGGCACTTTGCAGAAACTACGGATCAACGGCACCATCAAATTCACCAAGGTCGACACGCTTTATTATTACAAGAACGAAGACATCGAAAAACTGCTGGAGAAAAACCAGCAAGGGGGCTGGGCGCAATGAATCATTTTATGGAACAAATGGCATCCGATCCCCGCCTGGGGCCCTGGCACCTTTGTCTCTATACCGCAATGGCTTATCTCGGCAAAGATGCTGCGCCGGGCGCTTTTTTTAACGTGACCCGAAAAAAGTTAATGCGGCATTCCGGTATCCGGTCTATCGTCACGTATCACAAGTACATCGCTGAGCTGGTACGCTATGGCTATATCAGTTATCAGCCCTCTTACCATCCCCTGCTGGGAAGTCAAATCGCATTTATCATCTAACTTCTATACCCTATGAAACCATTTACCGAACGCTTCTATAGCGCCATGGAAAACCAATTAGCCGAAATCACCTTATCCGGCGAGCCGCTAACCGAGCAATATAAAGCCTCCATCAAAGTCTGTAAAAAGGCCATGACCAAACTAAAAAACTATGTATCCAGTTACGCATTTCAAAGCGTAACCGAAGAAGTACATTTCTTTAAAGAGATCAAGCCGCAGTTTTACAGCAAATACATTTATTATATCAATATCTATAATTTCCTCACCGAAAAGCCGACCGGTGGCGAGAATATCCAGCGAGATTATATCCATATGCACCTGGCAGAACTCAAGACGTTTTTCGACCATAACCGCGCCTTTTACAGTTATTACCGCTCCGGTATGACCCAAATGGACGAGATATACTATACCAGAGGTGGTTTTGATGTTCATGCTGAACTCGAAGACTTTGAAGAAGATGAGCAATACAGCACAAGCCATGATTATAAGCTCTCCAAGATCATTGCTAACGAGAAGTTCCAGGATTATTTAAACCTCGAACTGGCCAAGATCGGCCAGGAAGAGATCACCAGTATTGGCGGGCGCAAAATATTTCCGTTCGATCATCCCAAGTGGACCGCCAGCCCGACCGACGCCGCAGAACTCCTTTACGGTTTACAGGCTTCCTGTGCGGTCAATAATGGGCAGATCGATATCAAAGAACTTGTAGCGATCTGGGAATTTGTTTTCCAGATGAAGATCAATGAACCGTACCATAAGCTGTACGATATCGCCAAGCGCCAAACCGAAATGTTCGTTTTTTTTAAACGCATGCAGGAAAGCCTCTGGAACTTCATCAAGCAAAAACTCAGCAAGGGATTACCGCCGGATAAAAAATAGCAGCCTATTTGGGTTCGTTTCTGTCTTTAGCTGACCGAATACCAGCCCCACCCACTCCCAAGTTGTGTAATAGAACGCGCCTGGGTTCTCAACTTTGTTTTGCCCGGCGGCATGGGGCCGCGGGTTAAAACAAAAGTATATGCTCAACACGATATCCTGGCAGCAATATATTACTGCCATCATCCTATGCAGCGCCGCCTGGTATGTCTATGTCGGCCTGCGTTATTACAAGCCGGAAATATCCGCATTCCTTAAAATTAAATCCAAACCGGAGTCATCTATACCGGCTGTGGCCAATCAAATGTCCGTAGTGATGGGTGAAGCGAAGCCTGAAGCGAATACCGGACTATATGAACCCGATGAACTTATCTTCAGCGCAAGTTCACCTGACGACATCAGTGACCAGACCCTGCCCAAAGGGCCGTCAGACGACCTGCTGGCCGAAGCCCAGGTACTCGCTCAGGCCTGTCCCGACAAAACAGAATTCCTTTCCCTGTTTAAACTCTTGCTGAACAAATACGAAGTATACGCCGATGAGATCAGCTTACCCGCTATTATCAAATCGCTTCAACTGCCTTTTCAAGTAGCGGCTAATGAATGGCCCTTAAATTTTGCATCATGAAAAAAATAACCGCAATCATCACTCTGCTATTGATCGCCACGGTCACGATGGCTCAGGACGGCAACGCCGGTATCAACGAAGCGACCAACCAGGTCAAAAGTTATTTTTCGACCGGCACCAATTTAATGTACGCCATAGGCGCTATTGTCGGCCTGGTAGGTGCCATTAAAGTTTACAAAAAATGGAATGACGGCGAACACGATACCGGCAAAGTCGCCTCCAGTTGGTTCGGCAGTTGTATTTTCTTAGTAGTCGTAGCCACCGTACTTAAATCATTCTTTGGCGTATGAAGCCCCACCCAAACCCTCCCCGGAAGGGCGGGCTTAAAAAATAAATTGCTATGAGTTATATCATCAACAAAGGCATTAACCGCCCGATAGAATTTAAGGGGCTCAAAGCCCAATACATCGGCTATTTAGGCGGCGGGCTGGTATTCCTGCTCGTGCTGTTCGCGATCCTGTATCTCATCGGCCTGGCGGTTTACCTCTGTATCCTCATTATCCTGGCTTTGGGCAGCGCATTATTTTATAAAGTGTTCGCGCTAAGCCACAAATACGGTGAACATGGATTAATGAAACGCAATGCCCGCACATACCTCCCGACCTATTTGAAATTTAAAACAAGGAGCATCTTTTATGAAAAGCGCTGAACAAGTTTTCCCGATCTACAAAGTTGAACATGATACGCTGTTGTCCATGCAAGGAGACCTGACCATCGCGTTTGAACTGGTGCTGCCAGAACTGTTTACCTTGTCAAACGACGAGTATATGGCCTTCCACCAGACCTGGGTAAAAGCCATCAAACTACTACCTAAAAACAGCATCTTTCATAAACAGGATTGGTTCATTCAGGACGAATACAAAGCCCAATTCGGCGACAAAACATTTTTAGGCCATGCCAGCGAACGCTTCTTTAACGAGCGCCCTTACCTTGCCCACCATTGTATTGTCATGCTCACCAAACGGCCGGAAAATTACAAACCCGTATCCAGCGCGACCAGTGGCTTAATGCGTAAGCACATCACACCAGCACAAGCTACCTCCACAGAGCTGTTCCGTGATTTCGCAGACAGTGCGGGTCAATTTAAACGCATATTGGAAGACAGTGGTTTGGTACGCGTTCGTCGCTTAACAGATGATGAACTCGCCGGCACTTTAAAGGTACCAGGTATTTTAGAGCAATACTGCTTTCTATTAAGTCTATCTGACAAGCCTGTTCTTAAAGACATTCACCTGCGGGATGAATTACGCATCGGTGAAAATTATTGCCAATTATACACCTTAGCTGAAGCCGAGCATTTGCCGGCGTTGGTTGGCCCGCGCATCACTTATGATCAATACAGTACTGACAAAACGAAGTTCAGTACCGGCTTTGCCAGCGCTGTCGGTGCCCTACTGAACTGCAACCATATTTATAACCAATATTTATTTATTGAAGACAGTGCCAAAACTCTGAAAAAACTGGAAGCCAAAAAGCTGCGCCTGCAATCGCTCTCCGCCTACTCCCGCGAAAACGCCATCGGCCGTGATGCCACCCAGGAGTTTTTGAACGAAGCGATCAGCCAGCAACGGCTTCCGGTTAAGGCACATTTCAATATTTTGGCCTGGACAGCTGATAAAGCTGAACTCAAAGACGTGCGCAACAAAGTCAGTTCGGCACTGGCGCAACTGGATGCCCAGCCCAAACAGGAAACCGACGCCGCGCCGCAGATCTGGTGGGCAGGCTTGCCCGGCAACTCGGGTAACTTTCCGATGAATGACACCTTTGATACATTCGCCGAACAAGCTGCCTGCTTCTTCAATCTGGAAACCAATTACCGTTCTTCATTGTCACCTTGCGGTATCCGCCTTGGCGACCGTTTGAGCGGCAACCCGTTGCACGTTGACCTGAGCGATGAGCCGATGAAAAACGGCATCACTACCAACCGTAATAAATTCATCCTCGGCCCATCCGGCAGCGGCAAATCCTTTTTTACCAACCACTTGCTCCGTAGCTATTACGAGCAAGGCGCACATATCGTATTAGTGGATGTAGGCCATAGTTATGAGGGTTTATGCGAATTTGTGGATGGTTATTATTTCACTTATAGCGAAGACAACCCGATCAGCTTTAACCCATTTTATGTCGGTAAAGATGATGTACTCGACACCGAAAAGCGCGAAAGCATCAAGGCCATGATCTTGGCGCTCTGGAAAAAAGAAGATGAAGGCGTACAACGGAGTGAGTACATCGCCATCTCTGATGCGCTGTTTCATTACTACGAAAGCCAGCCGGATTTTGCTTGCTTCAATTCCTTCTACGAGTTTTTAAAAGGCCCTTTTTATGACACCATGAAGGCCAGCAAAGTGAAAGATCAGCATTTTGATATTGATAACCTGCTGTTTGTTTTACGCCCCTATTATAAAGGTGGTGAATATGATTATTTGTTAAATGCCACGGAAAATCTGGACTTGCTGCACCGCCGTTTTATTGTATTTGAGCTGGATAATATCAAGGACCACCCCATACTGTTCCCGGTCGTTACGCTCATCATTATGGAAACCTTTGTGAGTAAAATGCGAAAACTGCCCAAAGAAACGCGCAAGATGATCCTGATCGAGGAAGCCTGGAAAGCCATCGCCCGTGAGGGCATGGCCGAATACATCAAGTATTTATTTAAAACTGTCCGCAAATACTTCGGCGAGGCACTCGTGGTAACTCAGGATATCGAAGACATCATCAGTTCACCGGTGGTTAAGCAAGCCATCATCAATAACTCCGATTGCAAAATATTGCTCGACCAGCGCAAATACCAAAATGACTTCCCGAAAATACAGCAGCTTTTAGGCATCACCGATAAGGAAACAGCGCTCATTATGAGTATGAATCGCGCGAATGATGAACGCTACAAATACAAGGAAGTGTTTATATCGCTCAACGGCCAACTATCAAGGGTTTATCGTACCGAGGTCAGCCGCGAAGAATACTGGACTTATACCACCGAATCTGCCGAAAAAGCTAAAGTAAAAGCCTACAAAGAGAAGTATGGCGATATCCGCAAGGCCATTGCCATGATCGTACTGGAAGAAAAACAAAATCAAGCAGCATGAAAAAGTTATTTATCATCGCCATCCTTTTTGCAGGATGCCAAAGAGAAAACCATAATGGTCTGTATGTGAGCCATACTAATGGAACCTACGCCATTACCGATGACACGCTTGAAGTAAAAGACAGTGTGATCATCAGTCATTCCGGCTTTATTGATCAGTTCCAACCGCTGCTCGTCGCTCATTTGGGTTTTTCCTGGATTGATGACCAACATGATCTGGTCGAGATTTTTGGCGCTGGCGTTCAGGATACCGGTATAGACCAGCTGCATTTGGTTGAGTTCAGCTACAGTAAAATGCTGGTCGTTATGCAATAAAACCCAGGCATTCTGGTATTCCCTGATCAAAGCCGCTTGCTTGACCGTCAGGTTCTTGATGCGCTGGTAATAGCTGATATAAGATTTGATTTGGCCTAATTCACTGTAATAT
>Ga0206854_1025_pt1 | contig 46572 bp, 31 predicted proteins | sample Alteio_BWOrgCont_50_FD_152870 | JGI IMG/M metagenome (GOLD analysis project Ga0206854, IMG submission 152870) | Enriched cells from forest soil in Barre Woods Harvard Forest LTER site, Petersham, Massachusetts, United States -... | ecosystem: Environmental > Terrestrial > Soil > Temperate forest >...
CGCCAGCGGATGAACCCATGATGCCTACGCGCCTGGAATCAATATTCCATTTGGCGGCATTGGCGCGAACCAACCGCACTGCGCGGGTGGCGTCTTGCAGCATCGCCGGGTGACGGTAGCCATTAGAGCCGAGGCGATATTTCAGCACAAAACAGGTGACACCATGCTGATTGAGCCAGAGCGCATAATCGCCTCCCTCACCTGGCGAAAGACCCGCGTAACCACCACCAGGACAGATAATCATTGCCGCGCCGGTGGCTCGACCGCGTTCAGGTAAATAAGGAGTAAGAGTCGGGATGTCGTTGCTGGTGACCCCCAATGCGCCTGGCGCGCCGTTTGGCCAGAGAAGGATGGGGGATTGGATTTCCGCGCAGCAGAAAACAATTGAAGAAAAGAAAACCAATGGCGCAATCCCCAATTTCGAAATTTTACGCAAGGAATGAATAATCATATTATATGCTAACAATAGAAGTGGGTTGAAATTGTAGATATTTAAAGAAACGGCTGTAATCCGTCATTTGACGGATTGTTGACGGAAACGAAATTTAGTTACTTTGAGCAGTCGGGAACCAACCGCCAGTGGTCGTGGTTCAGCTTTGGACCGTTAGGCGAAATTGCGCGTGGCAAGTCGCTTGTAAAAATAAGACTATGAAACAGATAAAAACGATCGGTTCATTTGGCGCTGGTCTTGTCGTGGGCGTACTGACTATCGGGATATCCGTGCAAGGAGAGGTGAAACCCAATGGCCTTTTTTCTGATGGCGCCGTACTACAGCAGCGAATCAAATTACCCGTATGGGGCACGGCCAGCGATCAGGAGAAAGTAACGGTAAAATTCCAAAATCAAACCGTCACCACGACTGCCAAGCATGGACGCTGGATGTTATATCTCAAGCCATTGAAAGCTGGCGGCCCGTTTGTCATGACGATTGCCGGCGAAAATACCCTCACGATCACCAATATCCTGGTTGGTGAAGTCTGGCTTTGCAGCGGACAATCGAACATGGAAATGCCACTGGCCGCTACAACCAATGCATCCGAAGCCATGGCTGCTGCCGGGGATCCACAACTCCATCTTTTTACTGTCTCTCATCAGGCATCGGACGAACCGATGGCTCAAGAATCCGGAACCTGGAGCGAAGCGACCCCGGGGAGTGCGAAATACTTTTCTGCCGTGGGATATTTCTTCGGGCGCGACCTCCGCAGAACGCTTAAGGTGCCGATTGGGCTGATTCATTCGTCGGTTGGTGGAACTCCCGCTGAAGCATGGACTGCTCATTCTGTTCTCGAAGCGAATCCAAAATTGAATCAAATTCTCGAAAGACAAGCGCAAGCCATCAGAGACTTTGATCCGGCCAAGGCAGAGGCCCAGTATGAAACAAATGTTGCCGAGGCCAAAGCTGAGGGCAAAGATATATCTAAAGTTCAACCGATTAAAAGCCCCGCCCTTACCTTTGGCCGGCCCAGTGGGTTATACAACGCAATGATCGCCCCGCTACAACCCTTCGCCATAGCCGGGGTTATTTGGTATCAGGGCGAGTCAAACAACGGTCGTGCTCAAGAGTATCAAACACTCTTTCCCGCCTTGATTTACAGTTGGAGAAAAGCCTGGGGCGAAGGCCGCTTCCCATTCTTGTTTGTGCAAATCGCACCCCAGCGGGAGATGACTCCGGAGATCCGTGAAGCGCAATTGCTGACCTGGCAAAAGGTGCCCCGAACTGCCATGGCTGTGATTACTGATGTCGGCGAGGAAAACAACATTCACCCGACACGAAAAGAACCAGTTGGATCGCGCCTGGCGCTCGCTGCCCTGGCCATTGCATACGGCGAAAAAGTGGAATACTCAGGCCCCGTTTATAAATCGATGAAAGTAAAAGATAACCTTGCTGTTATCAGCTTCAGCCATATCGGCGGCGGTCTTGTTGCCAAAGGTGATGAACTTAAGGGTTTTACGATTGCCGGCGAAGACGGAAAATTCGTTGATGCGACGGCAAAAATAGATCGACAGAAGGTGATCGTATCCAGTCCTTTGGTGGCAAAGCCGGTAGCTGTTCGTTACGGTTGGGCAAACGCCCCGGACATAAATTTATTCAATGAACAGGGGCTTCCTGCCACCCCTTTTCGCACAGATGTAAGATAATCTCCGTCATATGACGGATTGTGCGGGAACAAAATCGGAAGAACACTTGAGTTAAGAGCATGAATTTTTTGCCACAAAAGAGCCGGGCATTCACGCTTCTTGAATTGCTTGTTGTCATCGCTATTATCGCCATTCTGGCCGCGTTGTTATTGCCGGTATTGAGCGCGGCCAAGAGAAAAGCAGCGCAAGCCCCGTGCATCAACAACCAAAAGCAACTCGGCCTGGGGATGCAAATGTATGTGCAGGATAACGGCGACACTTACCCTGGGATCGCGTCGCGGTTATATGGTTATCAGTCGGAAGACTGGATCTATTGGCGGACGAACATGACTTATCCTCAATTTCCTAAAAGTCCCATTCTCACTTCTGTCCCCGGCATGCAGAAACCGGCGTTGAGGTGCCCGCTGGACGTAAGTGATATTGACCGGCTGAATTTTTCATATAATGACGACTACGGGCCATATCTTTTCAGCTACAGTTTTAATGGCTACGGCCTGGATGACGACGACAATAACCGCAGAATGTCCACGGCTGTGGATAGTTCGAGCGGCTCGCCGGTTGCCTACCGATTCAAGGAAAACCAGGTGCGCAACCCGGGGCGAAAAATCATGCTCGCTGAGGAACCGGGCACAACGGGAGGCTGGGACAATCCCAATGCCGGCACGGATGGATATTTGGCCCCCATTGTGGACGGTCGTTGGGGGCCGGATCACGATCCGCTGACCGTCCGGCATGGCGGCAAGGCTGATGTGTGTTTCGCCGACTACCACGTGGAGGCGGTGACTCCCGCTTTTGGCGCGGACACAAATAATTCAATGCCGGGCTTGTAAAAGCTTGGGCTGTTAGTCAAATCCGTCATTTGACGGATTGTGCGGAACTGAAACGTGGGGTAAAAGGTAATCAACACAGACATATTGCTGGCTCCGTTTGGCCGATTAATGTAGCGGTGTTTTCACGTCGCGCATGTTTAAAGCATTTGCATTGTATTATAATTTGTGAAAAAACCGTTTTTGTTATTTGTGGCTATCGTTCTGCTGGCACAAGTCGGGCACGCCACAATTTATTATGTCTCCAAGGCTGGCAGCGATTCTAATGCTGGAACCACCACAAACCTCTCGTTTTTAACCATTCAGAAAGCTGCCTCGGTCATGAACGCGGGGGACACCTGTTACATTTTATCGGGGATCTATCGGGAAACCGTCACTCCCGCGCACTCCGGTACCTCCGGTTTGCCGATCACCTTTGCCGCTTATCCGGGGGCCACTCCGATCATCAGCGGCGCGGATGTGCTCAGTCTCACCTGGAGCATCTATAGTAACTCCATTTATCAGGCAAGCACGACCACTTCCTTCCGGCAACTTTTCGTGGACGGCGTGATGATGAACGAAGCTCGATGGCCGAACGCCACCGTGAACAACCTGCTAAACGCCCCCCGATCCACTCCCAGCGTTTGCACCTTCACTTACTTGACTGACCCTTCACTGCCGAACGTTAATCTCGTGGGCGCCATGCTCCACATCTTTCCCAACGAGTATAATAATCCAGGCTACGCCGCCAACACGCGCCAGATCACCGGGTGGAATTCCTCGACAAAAACCATATCATGGAGTGGCAACATTTTTAACACTAACGCGCAGAACACGTTTTACTATGTCTATGGCGCGCTCTCTCTGCTCGACATTCCGACCGAATGGTATTTGGACAGTTCAAGCGACATACTGTATCTGTGGACTCCAGATAGTGCCTCACCAGCCACGCACCTCATCGAAGTCAAAACCAGAACCAGCGCCTTCACCCTCGACAACCTCTCTTACATTACTGTGAACGGGATATATGTATTTGCGGCTGGCATTTCCATGGCCAACACCACTGATTGCGTTGTGGACAATTGTAATTTGGAATACGTGCAGCACAACACTACTGCTGACTGGACTGTGAGTGTTCCCATCGCCAACCAGGTCAGTGGCAATGGCAGCATGTGGGAAAACTCGTCAATCACCTATAGTTCGCAGGATGGCATCCGGTGCACCGGCCAAAACGAAATAGTGAGCAACTGTGTCATCCAACAGGTGGATTATTATCCCGGCACTTATTACGCCTGCGTAACGGCCTTCAGTGGAGGCAGCGGCACAAAGATTGTCAACAATACGTTATGGTATAGCGGCCGTTACTGTGTGGGGGATAGCGCCACCAGTGTTGAAATTGGTTATAACGATTTGGGGTGGGGAGAGCTTCTGACCAGCGATGGCGGAGGAACCTATGAGTATACAGGCAGCGGCAATGGCGTCGGCACAAGCATTGACCATAATTGGGTGCATAATTGCTGGGCGGGGGTTTATGTTGACCAGAACCAAAATAACTATTTCGTCTTTCAGAATATATGCTACAGCAATAGTAACGGCATTCTGTTCAATTCGTTCACCAACGATGTAATCGTGAACAACACGTCAGTCTCCAATACAACAGACATTTTGTGCAATGGAGGCTCGGATACGAATGTTTCATTTATCAACAATATCTGGCACACGACGCAGACCAGTTTCAGCGCCAACACCACCTTAACGGATAATGGCTGGTATCCGCCGTTAGGGGCAAATTATGTGCCGCAGGCCGGTTCGGGGGCCATTCATGGCGGGGTGTATTACACCAACACCCCCATTCTAGAAAATGGATACAACGGTGGGCCACCAGACATTGGCGCCTATCAGAACGGACAAACCTGGACACCCGGCGCCAATTTTACCCCCCCGCCGTTTCCTTATGGGCCGCCTTCCATTACGACGTCGCCAGAGAGCGAGACCAATATCGTCGGACAGACAGCCGAGTTCACCGTAACGGCCGGGGGGAATCAACCGTTAACTTATCAATGGTATGCGGGAGCGACTGGCAGCGGGGTTTATACCAATCTGATTGCCGGAGGCCAGTTCTCCGCCGTGACGAATGCGACCTTGAACATCTCGAATCTGGTCATGGGCAACTCGGCAGATTATGTGGTGGTGGTCACCAATGTGTATGGCTCAGTGACCAGCGCCGTGGCGTCTTTGAGCGTGTTTAATCCGTCGCCTTCCATTAAGACGCAACCGGTGAGCCAGACCAACGTTGTCGGCCAGACGGCCACGTTCACTGTAGGCGCCGTTGGTCTATCACCGCTATATTATCAATGGCAGGCGGGGGCTGTTGGCAGCGGGGTTTATACCAATCTGATTGCGGGAGGCCAGTTCTCCGCCGTGACGAACTCGATCTTGAATATCACCAATCTGACGTTGAGCAATGCCGGAGCTTTGGTGGTGGTGGTGACCAATTCCGCCGGCTCGATTACCAGCGCCGTGGTGACCTTGACAGTGATAACGAATTCCGCCTACCAAATCATGATCACGGCCGACCATCCTGTGGCCTACTGGCCCATGCAAGAAACCATCGGTCCCACTATCCATGACATTGTTGGCGGCTACAATGGAACACTGATGACGTCAACGGACGGCACAAGCCTGGGGGCTAATCAACATACTGCTTTCACAACTGCCGGTTCGGGATCGAGCGACGGCGCGACCTATCTATTGGGAGGGCCAGGCGGCCTGGCAGGAGAGCCGGGGGATACGGCCATCTATTTTACAAACTTGAACACCAGCGTGAATAATTCCCAGATTGTGGTTCCATATAATTCAACACTGGATGCTTCAAGCAACTTCTCGGCGGAGGCATGGTTATATGTTCCCAACTACCCAATCGGCTATACCGATACAGCCTTTCAAACCCCGCTGGGCTTTGAAGCCCATGGCGGCTCTGCCAATGGCTGGTGGATGGGCGTGGAGACCGACTCGTCCGGGTCTGAAGGAGATGCCCAATTTAATATAGCCTATTACCCAGGTCTTTCATCTCCTCCGGCAACAAGCTCCAGCTTTTCAGGAAAGTGGGTGTATGTCGCGGAGGTTTACATTGGGTCAAATTCAAACCTGCTCTGTTACACGAACGGAGTCCTGATGGCTACCGTCGACATGAGCGCATATTACGAGAGTGAAGGGATTTACGGGATGCACAAGCTGCCGTTCATCATAGGTTCCTATTGCGCAAGCTATAACGGTGGCGGCACGCTCGCTACTGGATACGAGCGGGGTGATTTCTGGCATGGCGGCATCTCGCATGTGGCGATTTATAATTACTCGCTGACGCCCAGCCAGATTTCGAATCACTATCAGGTCGGTTCTACTCCTGCAACTTCGCCAACCCTGTCAATTCAATCGTCCGGCTCGAGCGTAACCATAAGTTGGACGTCCGGCTTTCTCCAGCAGGCGGCCGCCCTGGCCGGCCCCTGGACATATGTCACAAATGCAGTTTCGCCTTATACGATGGGATTGACGAACCAAGCGCAATTCTTCCGAAGCACGCTTCAGTCGCCATGATCGTTCCAACTGAATGAAAAACAAAAAAATATACTTCAAGGTTTCTGCGATTTTACTGCTGAGTTCCATACTATGTGCCGCGCAGGATGTTTCGAGCACGCCATCACTTGATGACGGCTGGAAACAATTGACATTGCGGGAAAAGATAGGGCAGACCGTGATCATGAGGAGCGACTCATTGCTCCAGAAGAACATGACCGATAAAGAGCTGGCTGCTTACCTGAAAAAATATCCGGTGGGTGGCGTGTTCGAAGGCGGCACGGTTATTTTTGACAGCGGACCGGCAGCCGCCCAAATCGGGGATCGCATTGCGCGATTGCGCAAGGCTTCACCGGTCCCGCTGATTATCTGCGGCGACATGGAATCCGGCGCAGGTGCGAATGTCCGTGGTTTGACCCGAATCACTCATTTATCCGGGGTGGGCGCAACCCGCTCGAAAACGCTTGCCTATGATTTCGGCCGGGCGACTGCGATTGAAGCGCGCTCAATCGGTTACAACTGGCTGTTTACACCGGTGGCTGATCTCGTGCAGAACCCGTTCAACTATCTCGTGGCGGAGCGCAGCATATCGGATGATCCGGGTGTGGCGACTCCGCTCCTGATCAGCATGGTCAATGGTTATCAAGAGAACGGTATTGCCGCAACTGCCAAACATTTCCCTGGTGACGGGATTGATTACCGCAACCAGCATGAAACCACGTCTTGCAACGCGCTGACGCAGGCGGCTTGGGATACGAACCATGGAGCCGTGTTTCAGGCGCTTATTGATAACGATGTGATGGCAATCATGGAGGGCCATATCTCCTTGCCCTGTTACCAGAGCGATTCAGAAATTGTGAACGGCCAATTTCTGCCCGCAACGTTGTCATATGATCTGACCACCAGGCTCCTTAAACAAAAGATGGGCTTCAAGGGCGTCGTCGTTACCGACGCGCTGATCATGGGAGGCTTCATCAAATTTTACGGTGATGACGCCTGCGTGCGCAGCATCCAAGCGGGCACAGACATGTTGCTCTGGCCACCCGAGCGATATTTTGACGATATGGAAAAAGCCGTTCAGAGCGGACGCATTCCGATGTCGCGGCTCGATGATGCTGTACAACGCGTCTGGCGGTTGAAGCAAAGGCTTGGCCTGCTAGATACAAATAATCCGCCAACGCGCCCACTGACTGACGAAGACACGAATTTTATCGCAAAAACAGCGCAAGATATTGCTGAAAAAAGCATCACACTGGTCCGAGACCGCAACAAGCTCCTGCCGCTAAGCCCATCAGCTATTCATCATGTGGTTATCATTCCCATATCCAACGAAGACGAGCGAGTGAATGGTGCCGCAAAACACCTGCAGTCGGTACTGGCCCAGCGTGGTATAACCACTACCATTAAGCGTGGACTCTGGCTGGAGAAGTCGCAGGTTTCACATCGGTGGTGGAACAACTGGTGGTTTCACATTTTCCCTAAACCCCCGGTAAAGACCATGCCGGAGGTGGCGGCGGAAAATGATTTGATTATTTATCTGGTGTGTGAGGTAGGTTTTCAAACTTGGTATGGCGGAAAAGCACAAAATGACACCTGGACGTACGGGATGGCTGGCCGCGAAAAAACCATTGTCGTCTCGCTGGACAACCCATTTCACAGCGACGAATTCGCTTCGGCTGATACCTACATCAATGCTTACGATGCCTCCGATGCGGTAATCAATGCGCTGACACGCGGATTGTTCGGAGAAATCACATTCACTGGAAAGAGCCCTGACAATTTGACGATGTTTCGCAAGTTCGATCTTGATCCGCGAGCGGAACAATTAAGATAAGCGTAAGATTATAATCGGCCGAAACCCCCATGAAAAAGAATCTGACATACTGTGTAATCCTGGTAATGGTCTTCGTCGCATTGGGAGCAAATGCCGTGGAGACGTCAACCAATGCCGTCGCTCAGGAAACATCCGCGCATCTTCAGCGTCGCATGGAATGGTTTAACGAAGCGCGCTTTGGCATGTTTATTCATTGGGGCTTGTATTCTGTTCCCGCCGGCGAGTGGCAAGGCAAGCCGACCCCTGGCACCGGAGAGTGGATCATGGAAAGGGCGCAAATTCCCGTTTCCGAATATGAAAAGTTCGCGCCGCAATTTAATCCGGTTGAATTTAATGCAAAGGAATGGGTGCAAATGGCTAAAAATGCCGGGATGAAATACATCGTCATCACCACCAAACATCACGATGGCTTCGCTATGTTCCGGTCTGATTATTCAGATTGGGGGATTAAATCCACACCATTTCAGCGCGATCCGCTTAAGGAACTTGCTGATGAATGTCACAAAGCCGGCATCAAGCTCTGCTTCTACTATTCCATCATGGATTGGCATAGTTCGGACTGGCCGGAACGGCGCGCATGGAATGACGTCGCCACCGGCATGCCTGACATGGATCGCTATGTGACCTATATGAAAGGGCAGCTCAAAGAATTGCTCACGCGCTATGGACCGATCGGCATTCTTTGGTTTGACGGTGAATGGGAAAAGCCTTGGACAGAGGAACGAGGCGTTGATCTTTACAATTTTGTGCGCAGTCTCCAGCCCAATATCATCGTCAACAATCGTGTCGGTACCGCGCGCGCCGGAATGAGCGGGATGAACAAGGGTGAGGGTGTGGGCGATTATGGCACGCCCGAACAAGAAATCCCGGCTAATGGTTTCGGACCGGGTGTTTATTGGGAATCCTGCATGACAATGAACGACACCTGGGGTTATCGAAATGATGATCACAATTGGAAATCTGCGCAAACACTCGTGCGTAACCTGATTGATTGCGCAAGCAAAGGCGGCAACTTTCTCCTGAATGTTGGGCCCACCTCAGAGGGTGTTTTTCCCGATGCATCCATTGAGCGGCTCAAGGAGATCGGTGATTGGATGAAGATTAACAGTCAGGCGATTTACGGAACAACGGCCAGTCCGTTCAAACAACAACTCAGTTGGGGGCGCTGCACGCAGAAAAATGGCATACTCTATCTCCATGTCTTCGACTGGCCCGCCGATGGGCAGCTGCGCGTGCCGCTATCAAACAAGAAGGCCAAGGCATGGTTGATGGCTGATCCGCGCCATAAACTCAAATGTGAAACAGACGCAGACGGCCTTGTCATCGAATTGCCACCAACCGCTCCCGATAAAATCGCCAGCGTCGTAGTGCTTCATCTTTCTTCCGCGCCGGATGAAATTACTCCCAAATGACTACCATCTATCTCGACAAAATTGTTATGCGAATATTCACCACCTCCTTGCTTGTCAGTATCCTAATTATAAGCACATCAGCCATTGCTGATGATGTTCGGAATGTTGAGGGAAATTTACCCTTAAAAAAGGAATATCAGGACCGCCAGGAGCGTGTGAGCGAGTGGTATGCCCCGGCCCGGTTTGGGCTTTTTTGCCATTGGGGATTGTTCACCGGTGGCGGCGACGCAGACGTTAATGAACCGCGCTACAATACGATTGCAGAGTTTGAAGAAGCGGCCAAGGATCCTGATCTGATCGCCAGCAATCTGGTCGCCACGGCCAAACGGATGGGGGCGCGTTATATTACCTTTACCCTGTTGCATAGCGATGATCGTCATGCAGTGATGTTCCCGGCCAAAACGCCTGGATTCAAACTGAAGACAACAAAGGACTACATAGGAGCTCTGGCGGCGCGTTGCCATCAGGAACATATTCCCTTGATGCTTTACCTTTGTGGCGGTCCTGACCACGGCTTCGAAGGGGGGAGCTGGTTGGATGAGTCGTTGCGGGATCCGAAAAAATATGTCGAAGCGACCAAGGGGTTGCTGGATGAATTAGCCGCTCGTTACCCGGGTGAGATCGCCGGATTCTGGATCGATGGAAATTCGTCCGACCTGCCTGGCTATATGCGAAAACTCTTTCCTGGCTGCACGATTATTCATAACAACGATGATTACTTTGGATGGGGCAGCGCGGGGGATCCCAATATTGATTACGGTACGACCGAATTTCTGAGTGGTCCGGCTGATCCGGATTATAGCCGCCCTTCCGGGCTGGTGAAGACCCATATACAATGGGACCTGCTTCCGCCCAGCAGCGACTACAATGAAGATATCCCCGTCGTTGGCTCATGGTGGTACAAGACCTCGGGGACCAATGACGATCAAGATGGATATCAAAACTCACGCTACGCCAGGGATCCCACGTTCATTGTAAAACAAATGGTTTCCTCACTTGGCCAGCGGCGCGAGTGGAATTTTGCCATTGGGATTGGGCCGATGATTGACGGTAATTTTTCTGCCAGTCTTCAACCCATGGTAGAAGTCCTCCACAATTATTTTGCCTGGGCCTCAGAATCCATTTACGACACGATCGGTGGCGAAGGTTCGGCGCTCAAACCCGGCTGGTGGAATGGCGGAGCCTATGGTTCGGTCACCGTGTCACTCAAAGATCCAAAAGTGCTTTACGTCCACGTTACGACGGCTCCCAAATCCGACCACTTACGCGTGCCCAACAACGGATACAAGGTTGCCTCGGTCGTGGACCTGCGGACCGGCGATCCAGTACAGTTCACCGATATTGGCGTCCTGCAGCTGCAGAACAATGACTGGTCCGATGTGGAGACCTATGGCGACAAAGTGTTCAAGGTTACCCTGGCGGGAACACCGTAATTTACCCCCCCCCCGACATCATCTGAACAGTTTCATGATAAGTATCAATGAGCCGATATATGAAATTTAGGGCAATGTTTGGGATTCTGGCATTACTCCTGTGCCAATCTGCGTTAACCAACGCCGAAGATTATAACCCATCACCGTATGCCTGGAGCATCCCGTTGGGTGCCAGCGCCCACAAAGCGGGTGTCCCGTTAGGTGGCATTGGCGCGGGCAACTTTATGTATAATGCGTCCGGCTCATTTGGGCCGTGGCGGATGAGGCCACAGGATTTGGAGGTAAAATTTATGCCGCAGGCTGCGTTTCATCTGCGTGAGGAGGTGGACGGCAAAATGCCGCATACGGCGACACTGGCGACTTCGGACGTGATGGCGGCGTGGCCAAAAATTGAGCCGGGTTCGGCCACATATTATGCGTTGTTTCCCAAAGGGTGGTGCAAGTACAGCGGATTTCAAACGACGATCACGCTCGAATTCTTCAGCCCCATTATCAAGGACAATTACCGTGAAACATCTTTGCCCGTAGGCGTATTTCTATTCCATCTTCACAACCCTTCAGACAAGCCGGTGAAACTTTCGCTGATGTTTACTTTTCCGAATGCGCCTTATGTCAACCGGGTCGCCCGGGGCGGATTGACCAACAAGGTGGTGCGCCGCGGTGCGATGAATGCGATTGTACTGACGGCGGATAATCCGACAAATCCGGTGGAAACCCAAGGATCACAGTGGTGCATCGCCACGGATGCGAAAGGTGCTTCCGTACAGGCGGTTTGGGACGGCACAGGAGATGGACGCGACATTCTTGATGAATTTTCAAGAAGTGGTGTATTGCGTGACATACAGGCAGTGCATACGAAGTTGCCTTGTGGTGCGATTGCCGTCAGCGTGACACTTGAGCCGGGCGAATCCAAGGATGTGCCCTTTGTCCTGGCGTGGGATTTTCCACAAGTTTCGTTCGGTTCGGGTACGCGTTGGTGGCGGCGTTACACCGAATACTTTCCGCCCGGCAAACCACAGGCATCGGAAATAGCCGCCGAAGCGCTCAAAAAATTTCGGAAATGGAGCAAGGCGATTGACGACTGGCAGTCGCCATACATGGCCGGTTCAGCGCCGGCCTGGCTCAAACAGGGGGCGATGAACGAACTTTATTACTGCACTTTCGGCGGGTCGTTCTGGGAAAATGGCTGTATTACCAAGCCGAAGGAATACGGCGCGCGCCCCGGCCAACACCTCGCCTTTGTCATGGAGTGCATGGAATACAACTATGCCGAGTCGTTCGATGTTCGCCAGCATGCCTGCCGGGTCACTCGTGATCTCTGGCCCCAAATGGAACGCGACATTCTATTGGGATTCGCCGATTTTGTGACGGATGAAAAGATCAATCCCAAGGGCGCTGTCCCGCACGATGCCGGCAGCCCGGAAGATGATCCTTTTTTCGCCTACGATCAATATGCCCGCAACTACATCCGCTATTATCATCACGGAGATTGCCCACGCCATGGTCGGAACTTTCTCCAAAGCTGATCGAGCAGTCATTCGCATATTGGAAGGCCACCGGCGATAAAACCTTTCTGAAGGAAATTTATCCAGCGCTGGTCCGCACCTATCGCTATCAAAAAAGCACCGACACCAGTGGTGATGGGCTAAGCGAAATGGACAGATCAGAATACTTAAAAAATAAGTTTTTCAATGCGGTGCTCTGGATTGGAGCATTGGAGTGTATGCAAGCCATCACTCATGAGCTTGGCGACACTGCAATGTCAAACGAAGTCGATGCGGATCTGAAACTGGCCCGTGCCAGCACCGAGCGGGAGTTCTGGGACGAGAAACTGGGTTATTACAAATTCAATGAGACAAATTCCGCCATCATGGCTGACGCATTGGTTGGCATGAGGATTCCCGATACCTTCGGCCTGCCGCCGTTGCTCAACCCCGATCGCCTCACTTCACAGTGCCAGCAAATGTTTCACAGGTTGGTTGTGCCGCTACGGGATTTCGACGGCAATGGCATCGGTGATATGGGCATGGCCAATTGCCTGACCTTCGATAGCAAACCAGCCGTTGATACCACCCCTCCGGCACAGGTTCATTACAACGAGGTCTGGGTCGGCGTCAGCTTTGTTGCGGCGGCCAACCTTATTCATCAGGGCCGGGTGATGAACGACAGCGCGCTGATTTCCGAAGGACTATACACCGCGTGGAGTACCTATGAGCGCATTTGGGGTGATGCCGATTCCGACCGGTGGTTCTGGACACCAGAGGCATGGGCGATTAATGATCCATCTAAAAGGCGCACCGCCGGACCGTATGAGCGATCCCGCGGTATTTGGGAGACGTTGATGGAAGCCAATCAAATTGGCTCGAGCAACTGAAATCGCACTACCGATGGAAGTTTGTAAATTACTGCGGTTGCATCATAAAGCGGGCAGAAGAAAATGGGGCCGCTTTTGCAACAATGAATAATGACAGGCGAACGTTTCACGCCACGTGAATGCATGAAAGGGGGCATTTTTAGTTGGATTGAATTTTAAAGTCCACGGGTGAGTTGTAGCCAAGGGCGCCGCGTAAGCGCTCGCGGTCACAAATTGTCCGGTAATGTTCCACTGCCGCGCCAATGCCGGGTTTGTCTTGAAATGCGACGTCTTTGTAAATCGTCGCGCAAGACGGGTGTGATGCCTTTAATTCGCGCCATTCTTTCCAAAGTTCATCGTATTTGGCAATGGCGGTGGAAAGCCTGGCGTAATCGTAATGACCCGATTTGTCACCCGCCTGACCGTAGAGCAAAATCGTCCATGCCTGTTCAATAATGGAATATTTGATCCGTCCGTAGGTGCAGGAGGTTTCCACAAAATCCTGCGTCGTCGCGTCGGCGAAATGGATTTGGCGCGCCAACGTTTCGATTTTTTCCCACATGGTCACTGCCTCCGCTTTTTCCCCCAGCGCCGCCGCCATCAGATTGGTGGTCGCAAACATGCTCAAGTCCGGCGCGGCCATGAAATCATCCCGCGCCCACCAAAGGTCCACCGGCTTGATGAGGCTGCATTGACCGCGCAACACGGCAGCGGCGGACAGCAGGTTCAATTCACGAAAGCGCGCGACGTCGTCTCCTTTCAAACCCAGTTGTTGCCTGGCGAACTCGTCGAAAATCTCCTCTTCGGTGCGATCAGGGTTCTCAGCGTATTTGGCTATGACATAAACATTGAGCGCGCACCAAAGTTCGTTAGTGATGTAAGGCCCTTCCCATCCGCCGCCGCGCGACCACGTCCATACGCCGGCGAAATTCGGGTTGTGGACGATATCGCGCAAACCTTTCGGCTGATCAGGCCTCATGAGGGTTGCGTACTCCTCCCAGCCGTTGATAACACCATTTCCGATGTAAAAAGGGTGTGCGCCTTTGCCATACGCTTCGCGCTGGCATTCCACCTCCACTATTTGCCGATGTTTGCCGATGCCGAGTGTGGGATTGAAAGGCGTCATGCGTAAAAAATCACCGGCCTGATGCTTTATGGAGAAGATTAATTTTGGATGTGGCTCAATTGCATCCGTCACCTTCAAATAGTATTCCGGGTTAATATGGAAATTATTGCCAAAGTCCCATGTGCGATAAACAACCACCTTACCGCGTTTGACACACGCTTCGTCCCGCAAAACCTTCAATAACGCGATATGGCTTTGCGGCCCATGAATGATGGCCGTGGCGCTTTGCATTTTGCTTTCGTCGTTATTGCCGGTGGACGTGTGATAGGGGCTGTCAAAAAGGTAAATCTCACCAGTGCGAACAACCAGGCCGTCAAGCGATGGGCAACGCTCGAACAATTCCGCGATTTGTGCGCGCAGAATTATCTGCGTCATTGGGCGCTCTACGTCAATCCGCCCCTGTTCATCGCAAATTTCATCCTTGAACTTTGCCACGATAGCCTTTGGCAAAACAATGAATTGCATCCACGCATACGCCTTGATTCCGGCGGAGTGCGCCTGGGCAGCCTGTTTTTCGAGCGCCTGCGCATGCTGGTCAATCCACGCGCGCGCGTCACTGCCTTTCGGCAAGGCATCCGGCGCAATTGCGTCAAAACTTTCACAAGAATCTGCCTCAGCCATAATTACTTGGCCGTTGTAGCCCAGTGTCGCCAGTGTGCGCGGATCACGAAACGCTGTCGTTTGGAGCGGTTCGCCGGGATTATTATGAACCATATCCATCACGAATAAATTTCCCGGCGTATTAGAAATATTATTTTCCGCATCGCGCGAATAAGTGGGCAGGGAGGCAGTTTCGTCTGATGTCAGTGGGACATTATTGGACTGGAAAGAAAAAGAAGCATGCGTTGGCACGCAACCGAGTGTCAAAAATGAAATGAAAACCGCTGATGGGAAAAATAACTTCATAGGTTTAGAGAGCAAGTAATGAACTTCAAGTGGGAACTTCTAATCTCTCTATACTCTTACTTTTTGGTTGTATCCCGGCCATTTCCGCCAAGGTATTTTGCCGCAGCTTGTGTCCGGCAATGAACATGTAGTTTTTCATAGATGTGTTCAATGTGAGTTCGCACCGTTGATACCTCCACCTGAACCTGGGAGGCGATTTCCTTATTCGAGTAGCCTCTGGCAATTAGATGTAGAATCTCCTTTTCGCGTATTGTCAGCTGTGCTTTTGACAATTTTTCGTATGTTGGTTTACGAAAAACCTCAATGACGCGGCGGGCGATTTGGCCGGTCATTGGCGCCCCACCCTCCACCACTTCGATGATTGATCGAATTACTTCCTCCGACGAGTTATTCTTGAGAAGATAACCGCTGGCTCCAGCCTGAAGAGCTTCAAAGATAGAGTCGTTGTTGGAATAAATTGTCACCATCAGAACATGTACGTCAGGCATCAGTTCTTTTAGCATCGCGGTGGATTGAATCCCTGACATTCCGGGCAGATTAATATCCATGAGAACTACGTCTGGAGAGCAACCGGGGAATTGCTTGAGCGCTAATTCACCTGATTCACAGGCCGCAATGCATTTGAGTTTTGGGTGAGCGTTCAAAACCTTTACCCAGTTTTCCATAACTTCACGATCGTCTTCAACAATACCAACTTTGATTTTCATAAGGATTTGTTTATCGTTCGGCGGATTGGATTCTTGGCAATGGCAACGAAAGACATACCGTTGTTCCTTTGCCCGCTTCGCTTCTAATTATGGCATCCCCCTTGATGAGCTCCATCCGGCTCTTAATATTGGAAAGCCCTTTGCCGTTTGGCCGCGTACCATTGACCGTAAAACCATGGCCGTCATCGGAAACTTCCATATTTAGCAAGCCATTCTTAATATAGATCTTGAAATAGATCGTTTGTGCTTTGGAATGACGAACGCTGTTGTTGAGCGTTTCTTTGATTGCCAACAGCATGTTGCGGCGGGCCAGCGCCAGCAGAGGCAAATCCGGCAGGTCCGAGTCCACCTCCAGGCGGCAACCAATTCCGGTGGGGGCAAGAAATGTTTCGATGTAGTCGCATAAGAAGGCGGCCAGGTTTGGAAGGGAGTCATTTTTGGGATCGGTAGTCCAAACGACTTCATCTACTGCGCCGATAAGCTGTCGAACGCGCCGGTTCATGAAATTGAGTTCCGTCTTTGCGCTTTCAGATATTGTTCCGGTTTGAACTGCCAACTCGCCTTGAAGGGCAGTTGCCGTCAAACGTGCCCCGAGTTCATCATGCAAGTCGCGTGCGATACGACGGCGCTCTTTTTCCACGGCCTGCTGCATTTCCAATCGTTCGACTTGCAATAAAAACTTGCGGCGCTGGCTCCATACAATACTGCTGACTATTATGCAAATGAGCAAACCGCCAGCCGATATCTGTATCCAGCGCCGTTCCCACAATTGTGGCACAACATATAAATTAATTTCTTGTTCGGCTTTATGCCATTCACCATCACCGCCGCTGACCACTACCTGGAACTGATAATGTCCCGGTTTCAATTGACTATAGTAGGCAACATTCTGTGCATCGGCCTTCACCCAATCATGGTCCAATCCATTTAATCTATATTGGAAGCTCAGGTTATGTTGCAGTGTCAGATTTGGCGCGGTATAATGGAATTCAATACGCTGCGCGCTTGATGAAATCTGCAATTCTCCGCTGGGGGCAGGCGTTAAAACATTTCCATCTGCCTGCACTTCTTCCACTAACACGGTAGGTGGAGGGGAGGTAGTTGCAACGGTGTGCGGATCGAGTTCAGCTATGCCTTCATAATCAGGGAACCAAAGATTTTTGTTTGGCATGCGTACGGATACAGGTTGCCCCGCGCCGGAGCAGCCCCGATTGGCCAGGCCTTCCGGCAGGGAAAGGTGCAGATACCAGGGCTGTGGATCATATTTACGCGTATAGTTTTCAATCATTTGAGGCAAAATTCCAATAATTCCGTTGTCTGTGCTTAACCATAGCCTGCCATTATCGTCGTTGATGATAGATTGAATCCTGTCGCTGGGTAAGCCGTCCTCGGTGGTAAAAGCGGTAAATGTGTCTTTATATTCCCGGATTAACCCTTCACCCCAACTGCCAATCCATACTGATCCATCTTGGCCGCAAAAGAGAGACCTTGCATCTGTTGCTGGATATTTTTCAACGTGATAGAGTTTTTCGAAGTGTCCGTGAGGAAGACAAAATAGTCCTTGTCCCATTGTTCCGATCCAAATATTGCCGGCAACATCTTCCGTGATGCTTCTTATATCACAATGTTCTTTATCCGGCCGCAGGTGGAACAGGTTAAATTTTCCGTTCTGGAGGAAGATCAATCCTTCAAGTGTGCCAATCCAGAGCCGTCCCTCCCGGTCTTCATAGAGAGCTTTTACCCATTTTGATATTTCCGGCGGTCCCGGGATTTTGGCAAAACGTTCACCTTCCAACAGGAAAAGCCCTTCGGAGGCCCCTGTCCATACGTTTGTCTGCGAATCTTCAAAAATGGTGCAGATATGAAGGTCGCTTAGTCCTTGCGCTTCTCCGAAGGCTGTGAATTTGTTTGTATTGTACCAGTGCACTACCCCGAAACCGCTGCTGCCTATCCATATTGATCCGTCATGTGCCACACACATTGTCGCGATTTCGGCATTCTCCAGCGGCGGTGGCAATGTAAGCATGGTCAAAGGTTGTTGCGTGACACGGTATAGGCCGTCTCCCACCGTACCCACCCAAATATTTCCTTGAGCATCCTCGAACAAGCAGGAGATGTAACCTTGTGAGAATGGACTTTGCGCCTTTAATCTCTGCCATTTGCCATCGGAGTCGGAAAAAAAAACTCCGCCAGCCGCTGTTCCATACCACATACGTCCGGAATGGTCCTCGATCAGACATGTCACAATTGAGCGGGTGGAAAATGGAACCGCTGGGATTGATTGTGAACCACCCTGCCATTGCCCGTTTGCAAATCTTCGCATTAGGCCGCCATTAAGCAACCATGAACCGCCTTTCGGCTCAACCACCCAGATTCCCCCCTGATTCGCTGGGGCAAACACAGGCCACGGTCCTTCTATAGGAACAGCCTCCTGATTGTAATCCCATCCATTGCTGTAATAACGATGGAGTTTGCCACCAGCCTCCGCCCAAACATGCCCTTCGTGGTCGCTGGTTAATTGTTTGATCCCTCCATCCGGCAGCCAGTTGGTCGGCGTGAAAACCGTCCAGCTATTTCCCTTTAACCGCATGACTATTTTGTCAGAGATATATTCCCAAACGGCTCCTTCAGTATCCTCAATTAAATGAGTGCTGGTGTCCTGAAAATCTTTGTTTTGAGTGCCTTCAGTGCCCTCAATAATATGCATGCGGCGGTCCCATAACCAGCTTCCCGGGGCGTGTTTTGTATTTTGGCCGTTCAAAAGGCCAAGCGGGGGGTGCGCGTCCACAAATTTTTCGTCTTGCCTTCGAATCACATCTCCATTTTGTGTGCTTATCCAGAGGGTGCCATCATGACTTGTCAGCAAACTTGTAATCTGCGAGTCGGTGAGAACCGATCCCGGACTTGCCTTAAATACCTTAAATCGGTTCCCATCAAATCGCGCCAACCCCTTCGGCGTGCCAATCCACAAATATCCATCGGGCGTTTGTTGAATGGCGGTAATCTCACCATCTGGCAAGCCGTCTTCCACATGCCAGTTCTGTATTTGAAATGCCTGGCCATACACAATAGTGCCATTTAGTAAAATTCCACAGCCTGCGACGGCAACCAGACGGCGGAAGCACTGCGGCAAACTAAGACAAATCCGGCGGAAAAAGGCTTTCAAATTGGATACATTGGATGCAACACGATAACCAGATTGAGCTATTTCGTCAATGGTGTTTGTGGCCCACAGGTATCCGTAATTTGACGGATAGCGCGAATACGGAATTTAAAATTATAATGCATGCTACATGAATGCCGAATGTGGTTTGCTCAACATCACAGTATCATTGTGTGCCGGGATTGAGCACAACGTAGTATTGAGTGGCTTTTAATGCGATTAGCCGTAGCTGAATAGAATTTGAAAATCTTAAGATTAAACACACACATATGCATCGAATAATTGCTCCGATCGGATTAAAACATCAATCTTCCATTGGGTTTAACGACTTATGGCTCCATCATTCATCTTAGGCGATAGGGCGTATGCCTGCCGGCCCGAGCGAGAAACCGCTGGGCCAATGATATATGGCAATGAGGGTGTTGCATCGTTGAAAGATAATCATGCGATATTCGCCACTGCCGATTCTGGATCGTTCTGTTGCGTGTACTATACTTTGTGAAGAGTAAGTGGGTGGTGAAAGATGAAATGCTTGGTGATTATTCTGGCGGCCGTCTGCTTTATCTCAACAGAGGTATTGGCCACTAGCTACAGTATCCACAACCAGAAGCTATCCGTAGGATATAACGACGCAACAGGGACATTCTCAGTGGCCGACATGGCTACAGGTAAGTCATTTTTAATTGATGGTAAAATGGATGGCATTCCCAAGAAGGTGGAGATAAACCCTGTGACCGACCCTGTCTTTAATAGAGGAATGGAGATAGCTGTAACACAAACCGATGGCAGCACTATATTTTTTGAGCTTTATAATCAGCTTCCATTTCTGCTTGTACGCGAAGACTTGCACAATAGCAGTAGTGTAATGACTGATTTTCAAAAACTTGACCCGGTTACATTTGAGTTGGATCTTGGCAAACCAGCTGGAGAACTTCGTACGATGGGAACGGCCGGATTGACTACACCAGACCAAAATCCTGGCAGCTACCTGTTCCTGACGCTCGCGGATCCGTCCACTCGCCGGGGAGTGGTAACCGGCTGGCTTACCGAGGACCGGGGCAGCGGAGTGATATTCTCTGCGGTAAAAGATGGAAAGGTGGAATTGAAGGCCCAAATTGATTATGGCCATCTGCACATTCCCGTCGGAAAGACGGAAAAACTCGAGACATTGGCAATTGGTGTGTTTGATGATGCCCGCATTGGCGAGGAGGAATACGCTGATGCGATCAAAAGCCAGTATCAAATTAAGTTACCGGCACAAGTTCCAGGTTACTGCACCTGGTATTCTGAAGTTGGCGGACTGACTGATAAGAATGGAGGCGCCGGTTGCAGTAATGAAAGGGATATTGCAACGTTGACCGAATTCGCAGCTAAAGAACTCGAACCATACGGATTTTCGCTTGTGCAGATTGATGATGGATGGCAAGACGGCGAAAGTATTAACGGGCCCAGGCGTGGTTTTATGAGAGCGGCGCCAAACGGTGCCTATCCGCACGGCATGAAGCCAGTGGCAGAGATGATCAAAAGCAACGGTTTGACTGCAGGAATATGGTTCCTGCCTTTTGCCCGTAATTATCAGGATCCTGAATATAAAGATCGTCAGGATTGGTTTATGAAGCGTTTGAACGGCAGCCCTTACGAGACAGTTTGGGGCGGCACTTCGCTCGACTTGACGAGACCAGAAGTCCAGGCACATCTTGTGAACCTGGCTCGGACCTTGCATGGTTGGGGTTATAATTATTTCAAAATGGATGGTCTTTGGACGGGATCGGTTACTGAGCAAATGTATGTCAATGATGGCTACAAAGACGATGACATTGGCAATTACCAACCGTTTTACGATCCGATGAAGACCAGCATTGAAGTCCTTCGTAACGGATTGAAGCTGTTGCGCAAAGGCGCCGGTCGGGATGTCTTCTTCTCGGGTTGTTGTGCCAGCCAAAATATGCGTTCGTTGGCCGGTTCCATCGGCTTGGTCGATTCCATGCGCGTTGGACCCGACAATGGATTTGACTGGCAGGATTATCACAATGAGGTCATTCATTTTGATGGCGGTGGCATTATTACTGGCCCTATTCGTGGTAGCCGCCTTTATTTTCTGAACGGCCGTGTCTGGTGGAACGATCCCGATCCATGCTATGTTCGAGTGGGCGTCAAACTCAATCACGCCCAATTGCTTGCTTCATGGATGGCACTCAGTGGCATGTTCAATCTCAACAGTGACTGGCTTCCGGGGCTGCCGCCGGAACGTCTTGATATTCTCAAGCGCTGCCTGCTTCCGCACCACGCCATAGCTCGGCCGGTGGACTATTTCGAATCAACAATGCCGGAGATTTGGTTGACGACAGATACCAGCCAGTCCGTCCGTCGTGATGTGCTGGGCCTGTATAATTGGGACAGCCAAAAGAAAATTATCAGGTATGACGTCGCTAAAGCCGGATTGGATGGAACGAGAACTTATTACGCTTTTGACTTTTGGAATAAGTCTCCTCTTCCCAACTTCAAAGACACCTTTAATTTTGAAGTCCCGGCAGAATCCTGTCGTGTTATCGCTGTTCGCGCTGCGGAAGGACATCCCGTGCTGGTCAGCACTTCGCGGCATGTCACCCAGGGAATGGTGGATGTTCAGAATGAAACGTGGAATTCATTTTGGAGAACACTTTCTGGAGTCAGCCAGGTGGTTGGGAATGACCCATACGAACTACGCATTGCCGGTGTTAACGACGGCGTGAGCAAATGGAAGTTTGTTTCCGCCTTTGTATCTGCTGGGAAGATGGCTAAAGACGTCACCGTTACTCCCGAAACCGCTATTCCAGGTGAAGAGGGTTGGCTGCGTGTTCTTATAACTTCAAAAAGCAGTCAAACGATTAAATGGACACTGAATTTTAGAGAATAGATTCTGGTCTTTGAGAAAGATCAAAGATACGGCATCAGTTATTTTCCTGGTGGAGGGGGATTCCGGCCTCATAAAGCCTTAACTCGCCATTGATCTGTTCCGCCAAATCAGTTCGCCCTGCTGCTTGCTCTAATTCCATCGCTTTTTGAGCGCTTCGCATAGCGTCATTAAACCGTCCGACCTCGGCATAAGCGGCGGCGAGAGTGCACAGAATGGTTGGGTTTTCTCCGCCCGCAAGCTGATTTGCCTGCAGGGCCAATTTCACGGCCTGATTCCCGTCGCGCAGCGACGCCTGCGGAGTAGTCGCCAACACCCAGGCCAGAACATTTTGAACTTGTAGATAGTCAGGTTTGATCCGGAGGGCCCTTTGATAATGGGCGATGGCTCCCTCCACATCGCCATCTTGGAGCAACGCGTTGCCAAGATCGCTGTGGGCTTCCGCAATGTTAGGATTTAATTTCAAAGCCATTTGATAATGGGCCATGGCTTCATCCACGTTGCCTTTCTTAAACAAAGCGTTGCCGAGGTTGACATGGGCTTCCGCGTAGTCGGGATTGATTTGCAGGGCCTTCTGGTATTGGGTAATGGCTTCGTCCACATTTCCTTTTTGGAGCAACGCGATACCGAAGTTGATGTGAGCTTCCGCGTAGTCGGGATTGATTTGTATAGCCTTCTGATATTGAGCAATGGCTTCGTCTACTTTTCCATTTCGGAGCAGTGCGACGCCGAGGTTATTACGGGCTTCCGTGTAGTCCGGTCTAATTGCCAGAGCCTTTTGGTAATAGACGATGGCATTATCCACATTTCCCTTTTGGAAGAGGGCGATGCCGAGGTCATAGCAGGCCTTTGCAAGGGTGGGGCTTATTTCCAGTGCTTTTTGGTAATGCAAGATGGCTTCATCCACTTTTCCCATTTGGACTAAACCGTCGCCGAGGTTGATCTGAGCCATGGCGTCGTTAGGGTTGATTTGCACTGCCTCCTGGCATTGAATGACTGCTTCGTCCACATCTCCATTTTGGAGCAAGGCATAGCCGAGGTTGTTATGTGCAAAATAATTATCAGAAGTGCAGGCGAGCGTGTGGGTCCATAACGATTCATTATTCCGCCAATAAGCAGTTTGGGTGCGCGCACAGAAAATGAGGACAACAAGTATAAACGCGGAGAAACCACCAAGTATCAAACGACGATGACGGAAGCCGGCGCACAAATCCACCGCTGCCCAGGTTAAGGCGACAAATAACCCAATCATTGGCAGGTAAGTGAAGCGATCTGCGTGCGCAAAGCTGCCTACTTGGATTATCCCAATCATTGGCACTAGCATCCCCAGATACCATAACCAACCAACAAGTAAATAAGGGCGCTTCCGCCGTGTGGCAACGGCGACTGCCGAAATCACAACCAACAAAGTTAGCGCAAGAATGATTTTCCACCCCAATAAATCTTTGACCGAGAATGGATAAAAGGGTGCCAGGTCCGCAGGATAAACCATCTGCCTCAAGTAAGTCGCGTAGGAGATTATGGAATTACCCATTCGCACAAGGAACGACATCCCGGGAAGCGGATTGATTGCCTCTCCTTCCGCTATCACCGCCATCATAGACGCAGCGGCGCTTAACATGAAGAGTGGAACCTTTTCCATAATCAGATGAGCAAAAACCAAAAGGCGGCTCTCTTGACCCGCTAATTTGCCGCCGGCAACCGTCCCGCCTCCGAACCGATGCAACGGCCAATAATCCAACAGCAACAATACAAACGGCAATGTCACAAAGCTTGGCTTGCACATCAGGCCAAGGGCGAAAAAAACCACCACGACAAGGTAGCGGATTGTTGAACGCGCGGCCCGGACATAGCGTATGTAGGCCCAGAGCGTCAGCATGAACCCCACCCCGCCCAACACATCCTTTCGCTCCGCTACCCAAGCCACCGATTCCACCCGCAGCGGATGAATGGCAAACAACACCGCCACAAACGCGCTGCGCCAAAGAAAGCTGGTCATCTCTCTTAGAATCAAAAACAACAGAATCACCGACAATGTGTGAAGCAACACATTCGTAACATGATATCCACCGGGTTGTAGTCCGTGGAGTTGATAATCCACCATGAGAGAGATCATGGTAAAAGGATGGTAGAAGTTACACTCGACATGCATGAACATCGCCGCAATCCCATTCAGGGTAAGACCACCTCTAACCCCTGCGTTTTCATACACATAAATGTCATCGTCAATGTTTACGAAACCGTAGTGAAACGTCTGGCCGAAAACGGCAAACGTAATCGCCGCCAGAAAAATGCAAACACCGGGAACCATCCAGTAATCACGCAACTCGGCTGGCGGAATGGGCGATCCTGATTGTGTGGCAGGGGTATTTACCAGTATGGCTTTCTTTTTTGATCTTCGACTCATTGGTCTTCCAGATGGAACGAGAGCCTCACCTTGTATAATTTCAGTTCGTCATTGAGATGCTTTATTTTGTCATATTGTCCCGTCAAAAATGCAATTCTTCTCTTTGAACAATGCCTGCGCAGAAAGCAGCCTCGAGGCGCATGATTCGGTTATCGTTGTTCACGGTTAGTTGTGCCTTTAGCTTGCACAATCTCCTGACGTTTGTCTGCCAAATCACGACAAAGCCAGCATCTCAATTGCCCGATGACAGTGATGGTGGCAATTCCTCCGTCCCCCAATTCTCGTTCGGCTTCGGGCCCATCACAAATTCCAGCGTGCCGCCAGCGACGATTTCACTGTGCCGAATCCATGCGCGGTCCAGTGGCTTGCCGTTAAGCCTGGCCGCCTGAATATAAATGTTTTGCGGCGAACTGTTGCGCGTGATGATTCTGAACTCGCGACCCGGGTAATAATGAGGATTCAACCGAATGGTCACTTTTTTGAAGATTGGGCTGCCGATGATATACACATCGTCCGCCGGACAAACTGGATAGATTCCGATAGCGCTCATGACATACCATGCTGAGGTCTGGCCTTCATCATCATTGCCAGGCAGGCCATATGCGGTGGTGTTGTAGGCGTGGTCCATGACGAAGCGCGCCCATTTTTGTGTCAGCCACGGTTTGCCGGCATAGACAAAAAGATAGGGCGTTTCGTGAGATGGCTCATTGGCTTGATTATCGTAGTTGTTCCACTTGAAATCCGGCGGCGTCTTTTCGAAGAACTCGTTTAAGTAACTCAGAAAATAATCATGGCCCATAAGGTTGATCAATCCCTGCATGTCATGCGGCACCCACCAGTTTTCTTGATACGGAACGCTTTCGATACAACCCGGGCCTTGCCATGGATTGTCGGGATCGTTTACCGCCGCGCCTAGCCAGGGCGTCATCCACAAGCCATCGGTCTTTTTCGCTCGCATGTTGCCAACGGATGGATCGTAAATGTTCCGGTAATTCAACGAACGTTTCAGCAGAAACGTCGCGTCATTGGCCTGGCCCAGCGCCTGGGCGAATCGTCCGGCGCAATAGTCGTAGTAGGCGTATTGCAGCGTGTAGGAAATGTCGTTCGGGACGTAGCCGAGCTTGCTGTATGCCTTCAAATCCGCGCGGCTGGTATGTGGTCCCATCACACTTTCACGGCAAAGATGATAAGCTTCCTGCGTGTCGTACCCGCGAATTCCCTTCAAGTAAGCCTCGGTGATCACTGACACTGCCGGGTCGCCATCCATGCAACCGGATTCGTGGCCGAAAATTTCCCACCGCGCCAGATAATCGTCGCCGCTCCACACGGCTTGTTGCAACAGCGAATTGATCGTGTCGTTGACGACATCGGGCCGGATGATGGTCAGCAGCGGATATTCCGTCCGGAAAACATCCCAGCCGCTGAAAATGGTGCGGTCAGTAAAATTGCTGGTCTGATGGACCTTATGATCCGCTTCGGAGTAATAAAGGCCATCGACATCCGTAAACGCCCGCGGGTCAATCATGGCGTGATAGAACGCCGTGGCGAAAATTTCTTTCTGCGTTTCCGTTCCGCCTTCGACTGCCACGTCCGACAAAGCTTTCGCCCACAATTCGCGCGCCTGTTGGCGGACGCCATTAAAATTCCAGCCGGAGATATCGTGGCCCAAATTCTCTCTCGCACCTTCGATGCTGACAAACGAGACACCCGCCTTAAATAAAATCTGCTCACCGGCCTTCGTGGGAAATTCCGAAAAGAACCCTAAATGATCGCCTTCCATTTCGCGACAGTCGTTCAGGATTTTTGCGTGGACGGCGGCGTCGCGAAAAACCTGGCTTTCAATATTGCTGCGCTCGTCCTGCGGCACGTCCGCTGACCAGACGCCGAATTGTTTCAGCGGCTGGCTGAACTGCGCGTAAAAATAAACCGTGTAATCCGCGCCGCCATCGCCGTGTCCCCAGCCGCCGCCGTCAGGCGGACATTTCATCCAGCCTTCAATTGTATGGTTGTCCACCACCTTGACATATTGCCGGGTGGACGTCCCGCCGATCCGCCGCGCCAGGTCAATTTGAATCCGCGATTCGTCTGATTTTGGAAACGTGAACCGTAGTATTCCCGCGTGCGGTGCGGCAGTCGCTTCCACGCGGATGTTATAGTCGTCCAATGTGACGGCATAATAACCAGCCTTCGCAATTTCCGTTTCATGGCGGAAGTGAGAACGGTAACCGTTGCCTGTTGTGTATGCCGGTGAGGGTGATACGCGATCCTTGAACGACTTGTCTTCCGAACTATTGTCACCGCACACCGTTTTGAGTGGGCCGGTCGTTGGCATCACCAGAAGGTTGCCCAACTCACCATACCAGCCCACGCCGCTCATGTGCGTGAAACTGAATCCTTCAATCGAAGTGTGTTCGTAGGAATAACCCGGGCCATTGTCTCCACCGGTGATGGTATCGGGACTCAATTGAACCAGGCCGTAGGGTGTGTCCGCGCCGGGAAAGGTCTTACCCGGCCATAATTGAATATCGGTGCTGGCGCCAATGATCGGGTTGATGTAATCCACCACCGGTTTTGGCCCGTGCCATTGCGCTGCCAGGCCGCCAAACACAGACATTGCCAAAGTAGTGGCAATCAATAGACATTTCATATGCTAATGGGCCTGGCTTCGAATTGGTGGAAAATTGGGGTGACGCATGAGCGTTATTTTAGTTGAGTTAAGTTTCAATGGGCATCCGTCAATTGACGGATTGTTGGGTAACGAATTTTAGATTAGATTACTTCATTAATGACTCAAAACGCACCTAACAACCCGTTCTATCATTGGCGGTGTTTGGATACGATGCGACGAGTCATTCTTAAAACAGGCAACCGAAAAAAACTGAAAAGTTCGAAATAAACCCGAAAGAGAATCGATCCCATGAAAAAGAATCCACTCTTAAAATTAGTCCTGCCGGTAATGAAATATACCATCGGCATGATGGTCGCCCTGACCATGATGTTAAGCGCCAGGCTGGCGTTTGCCGATGACTCCTTGTTCATCACATTACCAGGGGAAACATGGGTCGAGACCGCCGGCAATGCCGGGACCCCATCCCAACAAACCGTCGGCACCGCGTTCGTCGTCAAGATCCGCGCCTTGACTGACAACGTCAATTTTAATACTGACACAAGCTATTCGGGTACTAAAACCATAACCCTCACCGGTCCGACTGGTGGGATTGCTTACATCGCGAGTCTGGTTTTTACCAATGGTGTGGCCATGAACCTGAACCTGGCCGTGACTAATGCTCAAACGACGACCATTTCCGCGACCGCTGCCGGGGCGATGACGCCGATGGCCAGCGACAGCCTGCTCGTGGCTCCAAAACTGATTGTTACTTTGCCCGGTCAGACCTTTACCGCAGGCACTGGTAACAGCGGAACTGTGAGCAGCCAGACCGCCGGCGTTTCCTTCAATATCACCTCTCTCACCGCGATAAACGGCGATAACACCATTGACACCGCTTTTACGGGAAGCCAGACCATGTCCTATACCGGCCCGGCCAATGCTCCTGTTGGTGGTGCAACCCCCACTTACACTACGTCGGTGACCTTTGCCAATGGTGTGTCCACTACCACCCTGGCCACTACTTTGGTCGACGCCCAATCTACGACGATTACGGCGAGCTGTTCCGGGGTGGCGGCAGTAGCCAGCTCTACCCTGAACGTGGGGATAAACCCGACGGCTGCGCAAATGGTATTCTCCCTCAACACCACAGGAGGGCAACCCGGAGTGGCTTGGAAATATCAGCCGGCGGTGACGCTGCTGGATGCCAATGGCAACGGCCCGGTGACAAACGTTGCACAGAACGTGACTTTGGCGATCCAGAATAACCCGGCCAGCGGGACATTGAGCGGCACAACGACTGCGGCGGTAAATATAAATACGGGAGTGGCGACATTCAGCGGATTGAGCATCAATAATGTCGGCTACGCCTACACGCTCACAGCGACCGGCAACACCCTTGATACGTCTCCCGGCACGGTGATCGGCGCCTTGTTCAACATCATAGCGCTGACAGCTTATGACACCGTTATCTTGAATGACAATCCAGTGGCTTACTGGCCCATGCAAGAAAGCAGCGGCACTTCAATTGCCGACACCGCCGGCACCAACACCGGAACGATGTATGTTGCGAACGATCCCGCCGGAGGCAACGATGCCCACAAGTCTTTTAATGTGAGCAACGCCGGCTTTCTAATGGGCGATGCCGGCCTTTTGAATACGAATATTTATACGAACGACACATCCATTTATTTCAATACCAACTTCAATAACGGTAGTGGAGAAATTGCCTGCGGCTATGCCACCAATTGGGACACGACGATATACAGCGGAGAAGTTTGGTTGCGAATCCCCAACTTCCCGATCGGTTACACCGGAGACCTTTTAGGCTCGACAAACAACATGAGTAATATTGCTGTTTTTGGTCCCACGGCGGGTGGCGGTGACAGCACCCACAGCAGCTGGTTTTTTGATTTACAGATTGACCACAATAACAACTCGACCAATCCCAGTCCCGTCATGGGGCGCCTGGACGCTGAAATTGGAAAAGGAACGGGTGGATTCGCTGTGATTAATGGCAACACCAATTCTACTGGCACCACCAATATCTATGGCAACAACACTTATTATAGCGGACAAGTGATCTATGCTGTCCAGACTTACGATGGAACAACCATGAGGTACTATGTGAATGGTGCTCTGGTTGGAAGTGTTGCTTCAACACATAATAGAATAAATCAACATGGTAGCGACGCATGGCCATTCGTCATGGGCTCTTACCAGGCGGATTATTTCACTCCCAGTACACCGGTCGCTGCGGGAGGTGAACGATCTACTTTCTACACCGGCGGCATGGCGCACGGTGCAACTTATAACTATGCGCTCACACCGGCCCAGGTTCTAAACCACTATTTGACAGGCCTATATGGACCGGGATTGCCGCCATCAATTGGAACGCAGCCGGTCGGTGGAACGAACTATATTGGTTATACACGGACCATCTCCGTGGCCGCTGGTGGAACTCAGCCTCTGATTTATCAGTGGTATAAAAATTCATCACCGATTGCCAATCAGACCAATGCGTCGCTGGTTTTACCCAATCTTGTATTGACTAACGCAGGTAATTACTTCGTCAACATTACCAACGTCTTTGGCAGCACCAACAGTGTTGCCGTAACTGTGGGGGTTAATCCGTTGCCTTCAGACCCGTATCAATCAAGCGTCATCAGTGAGTTGCCGCAAGCCTTTTATCCGTTGCATGAAACGAATGGGCCGGTTGCGAATGACCTGATTGACCCCGTTGACAATAATGGAACCTACTACACTGATGATCCCACGAACTATCCGATTATTTTTGGCACAAATGGAGCTACCAGTTATTTGGGAACGGCAGTAGCCTTCAACCCGCTCGGCACCAACGGCATTTCCGTCAACAATCAAAACATAATGGGCATTATCGGACCACTCACCCTGGAAGCCTGGGTGCAGGTTCAGGATACCAACGATGAACAACCGATTGTCGTTCACGGGCCGGCTATTCAGGGAAATCCCAACCAATCGGCGGATCGCCTAGGGATTACGACGATTAATAATCAAGGTTATTATGTTTTTGAACGCTATCAGGAGGCTGGCAGTTTGAATGATTTTGGCGCCTATTACGCCATTCCGCCGACAGATCCGGGAAGCTGGGTGCATCTGGTGGGCACCGCGGATGGGACGAATTGGAACTTGTATGAGAATGGTGTGTTGGTTGCAAGCACCCCGGACACCAATTCACCGTCGGGCGCGATTTCGGCCAACGGCGGATGGGCAATCGGAGCGCGGCCTACCGGTGGCATTCCACCCGTGGAATCTCCAATCGTTAATCCCGGAGCGCCGACTGGCACGACCTTCGATGGCTCAATCAATAACGTGGCGATTTATAGCTATGCGTTATCGCCTGCGCAAGTTGAACAACACTATCTGATTGGCGTTAATGGAGCGCCGCCAACCATGTCGATTCAGCAATCAGGTCAAAACGTAACCATACGCTGGACAGCTGGTTTCCTTCAAGAAGCGACGTCTCTGACGGGTCCTTGGACGTATGATAACACGAACACGGTGACGTCACCCTACACGGTTATGGCCACCAATACGGCTAACTTCTACCGTGCAACGCTGACGGCTCCATAATAAAAGGCATCTGAATGCTGGCCGGATTCTGCGGGGCGGCCGGGAGGATATCTCTCCCGGCCTGCCCGCAATAAGACCGGCGACGGCATATATTGAAAATATAAAGTTAAGACTATGGAAAGAGAAGACAAGTGCCATCGGGCGGCATTCACCCTCATTGAGCTGCTGGTGGTTATAGCCATTATTGCCATTCTGGCGGCGATGCTGCTGCCCGTGCTCAGCAAAGCCAAGTTTAAAGCCCTGCAGGTTGCTTGTGCCAGTAATGAAAGGCAAATTGGCCTGGCCAGTTCCATGTACATTACAGATAACAACAGCACGTATTACTACAACGGTGGTGGTGGCGGTGGGGGGTTATGGATGACGCCTCTTAAAAAATATCAGGATATAGATAAGGTCCGTAATTGTCCCAGGACGACTCCATATACTGACGCGCAAGTCCTAAACGGAGTTGACACCTATGGAACGATCGACTTGCCCTATATCTACCATGGCGAATCGTATTCCGGCAACCCTGCGGATAATTTCCAGGGAGGTTATGGGCTTAGCAGCTTTTTTTATTACGATATAAACACAAACTCGGCAGGGGAACTCGGCTTTCCAGGCGAAAGCAGTGTCCGTTATCCATCGCAAACACCTGTTTTCGGGGATTGCGTTTGGAATGATAATGGTGGGGGTGGGCAACAGACTCCTAACGATCCGGCGCCCACTTATTCGGGGAATTCTGGCGGGGTGGATTACTATCAGCAAAATTCGACTTGTGTGGGTATTACGCGATTCTGTGTTGCGCGTCACGGCAGCATTCCAAGTCTTAAGGCTGTGAGTAACTGGAAGATACAAACTCGGCCGCCCGGTACCATCAATTTGTCCTTTTTTGACACCCACGTAGAACAGGTCCCGCTCGCAAACCTGTGGAATCTTTCCTGGTCAAGGAATTGGGTGCCACCAACGAAAGCGCAATTGATACTTAATTGGTAAAGGCTGGCTTGCCCGCAATGAGACATGCGACGGCCTATATTGAAAATATAAAGTCAAGACTATGGAAAGTGAAGACAAGGACCATCGGGCGGCGTTCACGCTTATTGAGTTGCTAGTGGTTATAGCCATCATTGCCATTCTGGCAGCGATGCTGCTGCCCGCCCTCAGCAGAGCCAAGTTTAGGGCCCTACAGGTCGCCTGTGCCAGTAATGAAAGGCAAATTGGTCTGGCCAGTTCCATGTACATTACAGATAACAACAGCACGTATTCCTACAACGGTGGTGGTAAGGGGGGGGGACTATGGATGACGCCTCTTAAAAAATATCAGGATATAGATAAGGTTCGTAATTGTCCAAGGACGACTCCATTTGACCCGTTCCAACCTACACAAAGCGCCAATGGAACATTGGACAAGCCTTTTATCTATTATGGCCAAGGCGATACGGATTATAATTTCCAGGGAGGTTATGGGATTAGCAGTTTTTTTTATTACGATATAAACACAAACTCGGCAGGGGAACTCGGCTTTCCAGGCGAAAGCAGTGTCCGTTATCCATCGCAAACGCCTGTTTTCGGGGATTGCGTTTGGGATGATGATGGTGGGGACGGGCAACAGACTCCTAACGATCCGGCGCCCACCTACGGGTCAAGTTTAAACCGCGATTATTATCAGATGAATGATTGTACCAGTGGAGGTGGAAATGTTCCTTATGGTATCACGCGATTCTGTGTTGCGCGTCACGGCAGCATTCCTAGTATTAACGGTGTGAGTAACTGGAAAATACATACCCGGCCGCCCGGTAGCATCAATATGTCTTTTTTTGACACCCACGTTGAACTAGTCCCGCTCGCAAACCTCTGGAATCTTTCCTGGTCAAGGAATTGGGTGCCACCCTCGAGAGCGCAATTGATACTTAATTGGTAAAGGCTGGCTTTTGACGGACCATCATCGACTAATAAAATGGTGATTCGTTCGTTTTCTGCCAAAAATTGGCAGACCGATACCAGTCAAACAAAAATTTAGGTTTAAAGAATTGCGATTCGCAACCGCACTTTATGCGGCAAGCCAACTGGGCGGCAAAGAATTATTTTAATTTCCTCAAAATTGTTTTCTGCGGCATGATCGGATTAATGCTCCATGCGTCAGCGCGAGCCGGTGACATGCGCTGATTCCACCGGGGTATCCGTCATTTGACGGATTGTGGAGTGAGAGTAATTCGGTAATTTCAAGCATCACTTTTGCGGGAAACTGAAGCATGGGGAAGGACGTTTTTAATTTTAGGTAAAATTTTGCCATCGACAATTAGAGTGTTCATTAGATTTCAAAAATTGCGGATCTGAATACGATTAAAAATTGAAAAATAGCAAAATCAAATGTGGCAGAAACTTCGTCTGGTTGTTCCTGGCCTTTATATTCGTTGCCTCCCGGCTGTCGACGCAGGCAGAAGACTCGCCGCTTGCCACGTCATCCCGGGGTTGGTCATCCATCGGGGCCATGAATATTCCGACTTGGGATGGTCGGACGCTATTTTTTCATGGTGAGCAAGGCATATTGGCTATTACGCCGTTATCAGACGAGGTTGTCCGAGTTCGTTTTGCAACTACCAAAACTTTTGGACGGGATCATTCCTATGCCGTGGTCAATCAGGATCTCGGTGTGCCGGCCGCAAAGGTTGAAATTGGTTCTAACACTACTACGTTGATAACGGCCTCACTCCGGGTCACTGTGCAGCATGCGCCACTGCGGATTTCTTTTGCGAATTCCGCCGGTGACACTCTGGATGCCGATGATCCTGATCTCGGGATTTCTATTTCTGGAAGCCAGTTTCGTGTTGCTAAACAATTGCGTGACGACGAACGGATTTATGGTTTCGGCGAAAAGACCGGCCGCCTCGACAAACGCGGTTGGCAACTGGGTGGCTATAATTACGTAATGTGGAATTCAGACACGCCCTCATACGATTCGAGCACCGATCCGCTTTATGTGGACGTCCCTTTTTTCATGGTAATGTGCCGGGGGCAGGCGCACGGTATTTTTCTCGATAACACCTGGCGCAGCTTCTTCGATGTCGGACGCGAACAACCGAACTTGTTGACCTTCGGCGCCGATGGCGGCGACCTTGATTATTACTTCATCAACGGCCCCGATCCAAAACAAGTGATTGGGCGTTACACCGCGCTGACTGGCCGGATGCCGCTGCCGTCTTTGTGGTCGCTCGGCTACCATCAATGCCGCTGGAGTTATTATCCCGAATCCCGTGTGCGCCTGCTCGCCAATACTTTCCGCGAGAAACAAGTGCCTTGCGATGGCCTCTGGCTCGATATCCATTACATGGAAAACTATACACCCTTCACCTGGAACCCGCAGCGCTTTCCCGATCCACAAAAAATGATTTCAGACCTGCGGGCGCAGGGATTTCATCTTATCACCATCCTGGACGGCCATCCTCCGGCCCTAAAAGGCTATGCTCCTTATGAGTCCGGCATGGTCGGCGGTTATTTTGTAAAAAATCCGGATGGAACAGTTTATGAAGGGGCGGTCTGGCCGTCACAAGCCGGCACACATCCGATGAGCGTTTTTCCCGATTTCAGTAACCCGGCTGCGCGTGAATGGTGGGGCAATCTCTATAAAAGTCTGCTCGATGTCGGCGTCGCCGGAATCTGGAATGACATGGATGAGCCGTCAGTTTTCAATATGCCGAATGGAACAATGCCATCGGACGTTGTCTTTGATAACGAGGGACAGCCGGCCACAAGTCTCGAAATGCATAATACCTTTGGCCAGCTTATGAGCCGTTCCACGTTCGAGGGACTCAGTCGGTTGCAGCCTGATAAACGCGCATTCGTCCTCACTCGTTCCAGCTTTGCCGGTGGCCAGCGTTACGCCGCTGTTTGGACCGGCGACGCCACTGCGGATTGGTCTTCCCTGCGCCAGTCGGTTTCTATGCTGCTAGGCCTGGGAGTTTCCGGATTTCCATTCGTCGGCAGTGACATTGGTGGATTCGGTCGCATGCCCTCAGCCGAACTTTGTACCCGCTGGCTGCAAGCCGCGGTCTTCAATCCCTTCATGCGCATGCATACGGCGATCGATAATCCCGATAAGGAACCTTGGTACTATGGCCCGCATTATCTGGCCATCAACAAACGGGCCATTGAATTGCGTTACGAACTTTTGCCTTATATCTACAATACGATGCAGCAGGCCGCTGAAACGGGGCTGCCGGCTTTACGCCCGCTGTTCCTCGACTTTCCCGACGACGAACACACTGCCAACATCGATGATGAATTTCTTTTCGGTCCTGATTTATTGGTTGCGCCTGTCTTATGGGAGGGCGTCAGCCAGCGCTCAGTCTATCTTCCCACCGGAGATTGGTTTGATTATTGGACTGGCCAGCATTATTCCGGCAACTCAACCATCACCATTCCGGTTACGATAGATTCTATCCCGATCTTTGTGCGCGGCGGCGGTTTCATTTTCCGCCAGCCTGTAGTGCAAAACACCGGCGAAATGCCCGGCAATCCGTTACGCGTTCTGATTGCGCCGGCGGCAGAGTCCGAATCTTCTCTTTACGAAGATGACGGAGCGACGCTGGCCTATCGCAACGGCGTCTTTATGAAACGTACGTTCCATCAGATCCGTGATGTGCGATCGCTTACCATCGCTGTTTCCGCCCCTGATGGCGCTTACCGACCGGCCAAACGGGATTTGATTTTGGAAACATGGATTGATCAAAGGCCGCGCTCCATATCAGTTGAGTTCGTTAAAGATGCGAAGAATGGTGAGCCGCTGCCTTACCTGAAACCTTCGGCACTTGCGAAGTCACATCATGGTTGGACATACGCTAATGGCGTCATGACTGTGAAAGATAGTGATCGGTTTGAAAAAGTGCGTTTTGTCATTCAACTTTGAGCTGCAAAGGAAATCAATAATCAACAAACCCTCGCGGTATGTTCTTTCTGCGTTTGGAATTCAAAATGAAATCAACTTTAAGAACGAGGTTCTTGATGTTTTGTCACTGCTTAAAATGTATAGTTGGCATGAAAAATCAATTCTTCAGCGCCATTGCTACAGCCTTGTCGATCGCAGCCATGAACGTTCAAATGGTACATGCCGCCGATCTTGCGCCGTATCTCAATCCTAATCAACCACTTGAAATACGGGTGGAGGATCTGCTTTCCCGACTGACCCTCGAAGAAAAGATTTCGATCATCCATGCCGACTCAAAATTTAGCACCGCTGTGATTCCGCGTCTTGGAATTCCAAAGCGTTGGCTTTCCGACGGTCCGCATGGTGTACGCGAGGATGTGGGACCCGACACCTGGCAACCCGCGGGGCATACGGACGATTTTTCAACAGCTATGCCAGCGGGAATCTGTCTCGCTGCGACATGGAATGGAGGCGAAAGTTCGGAAATCAAGGCGTTCTACGAGATCACGCCATTGCAAGGACTCATCAACCGCGTGGGGCAGCGGGCAAACATCACTTTTTCGGAAGGCTATCGCACAAATGGTGACGCCAGTCTGACGGAAAACGCCGTGGCCGCCGCAAAATCCGCCGATGTGGTAATTTTTATCGGAGGTTTAAACCATGACCCCGGTTTTGATTGCGAAGGTTCTGATCGGATTGACCTGAAATTGCCTTATGGTCAGGACGAATTAATCCAAAAAATTGTCACGGCCAATCCGCGAACGATTGTCGTCCTCGATGGAACCATGGTGGAAATGAATTCGTGGTTGAACAAAATTCCGGCACTGTTGCAGGCGTGGTATCCAGGCATGGAAGGTGGCAATGCGCTTGCCGGAATTTTGTTTGGCGATGTGAATCCATCCGGTAAATTACCGGCCACGTTCCCGAAGAAATTGTCTGATTCACCGGCGCAGGTACTTGGCGCATATCCGGGCACAAACGGTACGGTGACCTATATGGAAGGTCTGCTCGTTGGCTACCGATGGTTCGATACAAAAAATATTGAACCGGAGTTTCCGTTTGGATTTGGTTTAAGTTATACGACGTTTGCATACTCAAACTTGAAACTCGTCGAAAGTACCGGTACCAACGGCCCGCTGGTGACGGCGCAATTTGAAATTAAAAACACGGGTGATGTTGCCGGCGCGGAGGTTGCGTAACTTTACATCCATCAGAAAAATCCAAGTTTGCCCCGTCCGGAAAAAGAACTGAAAGGATTTAAAAAGGTATTCCTTAAGCCTGGTGAGACCCAGACCGTTGCCATCGCGCTGGAAAAAGGTGCATTTGAATTTTATGACCTCGCCCAAGGTTGGGTCGCTGAAAAGGATAATTTTGAAATTTCAATAGGCAGCTCTTCGCGCGATATACGGTTAAAGGGGGAATTAAATCTCCAATAAATGACGATTTTCAAAGAATCGGTGACAAGTTCGGGTCAACCTGCGCACGTCACCCATTTTCTCATTTTGACCTCAATATATCCCGTCCAGCCTGAACCAATTTCAAACCTTTCCATCCACGTAATCCATCTGTATTTCCTGAAATGGCCTTATTTCAGTGTCGTCGCTGATTTTTTAACCTCCCGGTCTTTGTTCTCCAACTTCTGCCATGCCAATCCGTAGAATGCGATGAACAGGAAGCAGATCAGCGGCACAACCATACCCATGCGCATGGAGTGGACATCGGCGATGTGCCCCATGAATGGCGGCGCGATGGCTCCGCCGACGATGGACATGACAATAAGCGAGGCGCCCAGTTTGGTATGGTCCCCCAAACCGCGAATGCCCAGCGCAAAGATGGTGGGAAACATCACAGACATGAAGAAAAACGTGCCGAACAAGGCGACCAATCCCAACATGCCGCCGCCCATGGTCAAGGCACATAGTAAGACATTGATGCCCGCGTAGGCCGCCAGCACCAGATGGGGTTTGAACTGGCTGATGGCGCCGCTGCCGCATAAGCGCCCGAAAGCAAACAATCCAAAACCGATGGAGCCAAGCCAAAGCGCGGCGGTCGCGGCGGTGACTGCGGAATCATTTTCGATGATGTAATTGACGCAGAAACTAAAGATCCCCGTTTGCGCAGCGACGTAGAAGAATTGCGCGGCGATACCGAGCGTATAGTGTTTTCGCCGGAACAGATCCCAGTTTTTTGCAATCAGAATGAACGCAATGATATATCCCACCGACAGCAATCCATATTGTGTCGGCACTAGCGAAGCATCGGGAAGGTTGAGCATCGTCCAAATCAGTCCCATGATCGGAAAGATAAAAAAGGCCAGCAGACCGCAGACGACGACCAGGACAACGCCGATCGAGATCAATTGCCTGGAAGAGGGCTTTTCGGCCGATTTTTGTTCGGGTGTTTTTTGGACTTCGTCCTCGGTGCGCAGATCGGGAATTTTGGAAAAAATGAAGATGACCAGCAGCACGGAGGCGATGACAGCGATGCCCAGGTAAGGGACATGAAGGCCGGCGTTGGCATTCGCGCCCTGGCCTCCGGCAAAAACGAATTGCCGGCCAATGATCGGGCCGAGGATCCAGCCGACGCCATTGAAAGTTTGAGCTATGTTAATGCGCGTGGCACCGCTTTCCGGCGGACCGAGCACGGTGGTGTACGGATTGGCGATGGTTTCCAAACAAGTCATGCCCGCGGCGACGATAAAAACGCCGAGCAAAAACGCCCAGTATTGTCCGATGGTCGTCGCGGGAATGAACCAAAACGCGCCGCCGGCAATCAACACAAGACCGACAATGATTCCGCCCTTGTAACCGGTCTTGCGCGCGATCAACCCAGCAGGGATGGCCATTAAGAAATAGGCGAGGTAATTAGCAAACTGCACCAGGCCGGATTGCTGTTTGTTGATATGCAGTGAATCCTGAAAGTGCTTGTTCAGGATATCAATCATACCATTGCAAAATCCCCACAATAAGAATAGCGACGTCACCAGCGCGAAGGTGATGAAGAGACTTCGACCGTCGGGCAGGCGAAACAATCCGCTGCTGTTAGAACCGGCCTTTGAATTGGATGAACTATTGGTTTGGGTGGGTGTGATCATAGATATAATGGTCCGAAATTAGCGCATGCGCGGAAATCTGCCCCTTCCCGATCTGCCGTACCGAACGCGTTCCAGGCGCTGGGGCGGAAGAGGCTTTCTTCGGGAATATTGTGCATATATATCGGGATGCGCAGCACCGACGCCAGCGAAATCAAGTCCGCACCGATATGTCCGTAGCTCATCGAGCAATGATTAGCGCCCCAGTTGTTCATCACCGTGTACCCGTCGCGGAAGGCGCCGCTGCCGTTCGTGCGCGGCACAAACCACGTGGTCGGCCACGTCGGGTTCGTCCGCTCGTCCAGAATAGCGTGGACCTTGTCGGGCAGTTCGATGGTCTCGCCCTCGGCGATCTGCAATGCGGGACCAAGCCCCTTTACCAGGTTCAACCGGCAGATCGTCGCGGGCATCCTGCCGCGCGTGAGATAACGTGTGGACCAGCCGCCACCGGGGAAATATTCGGTGATGGACGGATGCCATGTAGTGGCGGCGAGACATTTCTTCGCCTCCGCTTTGGTGATTTCCCAGAACGGTTTCATCACCGGCTGGTCGTCGCATTCCTGCTGGCCGGTGCCGTCGAGCGTGGCCGGGCCGGAATTAATGAGGTGCAGGATGCCACCGCTGGCTGCGCCGGAAAGCTGATGGCCGGTCACGCGCTTGACGGCGTCCGGACTCCAATAAGTGCGCACGTCGGCGAAGATTTGCGCCGTATTGGTGAGCAGATAACCGAACAGCATGGAAGCGCCGTTGAGGCAGTCGTTTTCCGTGGCGACAATGTACGGGGCGCGTATGCCATTCCAATCGAACGATGAATTGAGAATGGCTTCGAGGAAATCGCCGTTGGGCTGGTAATCGGTCCATTGACGCTGACCCTGAAAACCAGACACGGCCGCATTGTGCCCATACGCTTCCTCGCCGAAACCCATCCGGGCGAGCTTGGGATTGCCGACCATAAGGTCGCGGGCGATGAGTGACATCTTGACGGACGTTTCCCATTCGCCGTTGAGCTGTTTGCGCGAGCGTTTGGTTTTGGGCGAATTGTAGTCCTTGCCTTCGGAACAATTCCTTTTCACCCAGGCGATGGCTTTAGCGTACTCGGCCTGGTCGTATATGCCCTTGTCCATTCGGCGGAGGAATTCGGTCATGTCAATGGTTTCAACGCGCATTCCGAGATAATTTTCAAAGAACGGCTGGTCCACGATGGAACCTGCGATGCCCATCGAGACGCCGCCCATGCTGAGATAGGATTTGCCGCGCATCAGCGCCACCGCCAGACCGGCGCGGCAGAAGCGCAGAATCTTTTCCTCCACATCCGCGGGGATGGTCTTGTCGCCGCCGTCCTGCACGTCATGCCCGTAAATTCCGAATGCGGGCAGCCCTTTCTGCGTGTGGCTGGCCAGCACCGCCGCCAGGTAAACCGCGCCGGGGTGTTCCGTGCCGTTGAAACCCCACACTGCCTTGGGGATCGTCGGATCCATATCCATCGTCTCGCTGCCGTAGCACCAGCACGGTGTCACCGTAAGCGACACCTCCACGCCTTCGCGCGCGAATTTCCCCGCGCACGCCATGGCTTCGGCCACGCCGCCGATGCAGGTATCCGCGATGACGCATTCTACCGGCTTGCCATTGGGATAAAATAACGTCGAAGAAATCAGCCTGGCAGTGGATTTCGCCTTGTCCATGGTCTGTCTCTCGAGTGATTCGCGGACGCCGCCGAGGCGGCCATCAATAGTGGGACGAATGCCGATTTTGGGACATATATCTTCAAAGACAGATTGTTTCATAAGTGGTAGCTGACCTATATTTTGGCAATTCGCCTGCCGCCTGTCAGAAGTTTTGCTTGGACAAGGAAGTAAAATCCTTGGACATATCACAGCTTCCGCCTATCAGGCGGCATGAGTGGCGCGGTATTCAGAAGGTGTGACACGGCAAAGCCGCGTAAACACCCGGCTGAAGTAAGCCGCGTCAGCAATACCGACGGCATCGGCAACCTCCTTCACGGTTACATGGCTTGTAAGCAAAAGATACTGCGCACACTCGATGCGTCGACGCATCAAATAATCCAAAGGCCGAACACCAACGACTTTCTTGAACTGGTCTGAGAAATATGTCGGGTGCAATTCCACCACTTTAGCCAAATCGGCGAGCATAATTTTTTGGCGCATGTTGGCTTGAATGAATTGCTGCACGGCGAGGAACTGGCGTGTCACACGCGCATGGACACCTTCATGGTTGCGTGCGGACTTCAGAAATTGGGTCAATAGCAAACTTAAGGCGCCGCGTGCTTCAAAGCTCTTTAATGCATTATCCGGTGACACGGTTGATTCAGCTTTAACTGGAAAACGTTTATATTCGTCACTACTGGGATCGAAACACGGCAGTTTGCGTTCGGGATAGATTGATTCGATGCGTTTGAACAACGCCAGCGTCTCAGCGGAAGAATTGATTTGATATTCGCAGTCGAGCAGCGAAAACAGATCAATACCCGTTGGCATCCGCGCTACGAAATGCAGGTGGTAATGATTCAACCGCCGCGGACACGAACAGTCATGAATGGTGAACGGCGGTACGAGATGCAACTGGCCGGGACGCAGAATAAATTTGCGCCCGTGATGCCGCACCAACGCCTGACCTTCGAGAATCAGCCACAAGCGTGAAAATGGACTAATCACATGTCTGAAATTCCACCATCTTTCCGCAACTGTCCGCTGGATGCTGAGGACCTGAAGATCAAGTGTTGAAAGAAGTTGCTGGTTCAAGGTCGACATTATGTCGGTTTTTAGAACAAAAACAAGTCGGAGAAAAGCCGTGAATCGTCAGGCGTAGCTATACGCGTCAGCACAATTTTCATCCTTTCGGTTTCATCTTTTGAGGCGAAACCGAAGGTCCTCTGGGCAAACATGCGAAATTAATACGCCTATTCCCGGGCAATGACCTTTTGATGCTCTCCCACAGTGATTGCGCGTTTGACCTTGTGTACTCGTGGCGATTTTGAAGTGAGTATCAGCCGGCAGGATGGAAAATCGCTTTCGGCAATAATCAGGTCCAAACAAGGCGAATCGTGTGGAGTTAATTATTGCCTTCAGTTGTGCGAAACTAGCCAGCTTTGCCAGTGAGAGCTGATGTCGATTTGGCAGGTGCGATCATGAGTTGTTCGTGTTTATTTGTGGTGTCACACCTTTCTTGAGCAAAATGTTGCCGTATTTGGCCGTCTCCCCGGTCATTACCACTGCAAACGCAGTTCGGGCGCGTTCATAAAAGGCAAACCGATCGATCCGCTCGGGGGCTTTTGTGCGAGGCGCATGAGCGTGGATGGATTTCATATAGAATTCTTCCACGGCTGGATCTAAGCGATCCCCGGCTACCGCCGCCATCATCACCAATGGAGGGGCATAGGAATCCAACTCGAACAAGGGAAGGATGCCATCCAATAATTCGGCGATGCGAAGTCCATCAGACCTCAATACACGCGAATTGACTGAATGTCCCGGAAAGTGGACATCGGCCAATACGATTTCATCGCCATGGCCCATTTCAGACAAAACTTTTAATAACTCAGGGCTGATGCAGGGTTTGATTCCTTTGAGCATAACCAATGTTTCAGGAGTACAGAGGGTCAAAGGTCGAACCTGCACGATAATCAGCGCTTTCAAAGCATTGAGTGCCGAAAGCCGTCCAACTGCTTGGCCTTAAGATTTTTTCGTCGCTGAGGTTGTGCATGTAGATTGGGATGCGGAGCATTGATGCCAGAGTGATGAGATTGGACCCGTTAAGACCATAGCTGATGGCACCATGATTTGCCCCCCAATACAAGCTTGAAGAAATCAGTTTAGCTGCCGCCTTGGCCATGTTCATTGCCTGCTTTTCGAGAGACTCACGGACACCGCCAAGACGCCCATCGATTGTTGGACGTATGCCAACTTTTCGGAGGGAGCCATTAAAAACGGATAAGTTCATAAGCGATTCGTTTTGGTCACTGGAGATTTTATTTTTTGATTCAATCTTGGTGCTCTAAATCGACCTCCTATCACGAAAGCCTCGCAGGCAAATACATAGATATGGCCGGCAAACTAAGGACGTTAGATTATAGTTTTAGATATTGTGATTTCAATGACTATCCCCAAAAGCGGGGAGACGGGGTGAAGTTTGATTCGTTAACGGACCAGCAGGATGGTCAGCCGTTTTGGGCCATGGGCGCCAAGAACCAGGATACGTTCGATATCGCCTGTCCGGCTCGGGCCGGTGATCAATGAAAGAAAACTCGGGTACTGGTCGCCATATTTTTCTTGCGCCCTTTCCAAAGCCACGGTCAGGTTGGGGACCAGCTGGTTTTCGCGGGCCAGAACGATATGGTGGGGGGGAAGAACGGAAAGGGCGCGACCACCGGAGGTGGTGGAAGAGACGAGCACACTGCCGGTCTGGGCGATGAGAGCATCGCAACCGGTCAACGCGGCATCACAGCTCTCCAGGTCAGCGAGAACATAGCCCTCATCGGTCATAACTTTGACCAGGTCGAGCCCGCGGGCAACGGTCTCGGTGAGTACGCCACGGTGGAGGCCGATTTTTTTCCAGTCATATTCGACCGCCATGGCTTGTAAGCATCGGATGGCCTCATCCAGGCTGGCGCAGAGCTTAAAATCGGCTCTGAGGTCTTCAACGTTGCTACGGAATAAATCCATCTGCTCCTCCAGTGAATCGCCGACCGGCGGCAACCATTGTTTGAAAGAAGAGGGTGGATCGACCGGAACCTCATGGACGGCCTCAGGAGATTTAAGCGCTTCGCGGATGCGACCGAGGATGATTTCGCGGTTGGTCATGTTTTTTTTCTCTGGTTCCATTGCTCGCGAAAGCTTTTAGCGGCGAAGGCGGGAAACGAGCGGGTTTTGGTCCAGGGACGTAATGGGTCGAGCCACGTTCCCTGAACGAGCCATTGCATGGGCCGCAGGAGGCGGGCGATGCCGGCTGCCAGGCGATAAAATTCAGGCCGGCGCATCACGAAGGCAAAACCCTGATAAAGAAGTTTTTCCGGGACAGAGGTTTGAGACGTCACCGCATTACGGCGATTACGCAGAAGATGGTGGTGTAGGTCGATCTTGACTGGGCATGCTTCGGTACAGGCGCCGCACAGGGAAGAAGCCTGCGATAAATGCTTCCAGTCACGAAGTCCTCGCAGGTGCGGGGTAATGACCGATCCAATCGGGCCCTGGTAAGTGGTGCCGTAACTGTGACCGCCAACATTCTTATAGACAGGGCAGACATTCAAGCAGGCGCCACAACGGATACAGCGGAGAGCATTGCGTTGCTCGGCATCCGCCAGAAGGCGGGTGCGGCCGTTATCAAGCAGCACGACATGGAATTCCCGGGGTCCGTCAGGTTCGCCGGGTTGACGTGGGCCGCCATAGAAAGTGTTGTAACAAGTAAGCAATTGACCCGCGCCGGCCGTGGACAACATGGGAAGGAACAACGCAAGGTCGGTGAGTTTTGGCAGTACTTTTTCAATGCCCACGATTGCGACATGGATTGGGGGCAGGGACGTTGTTAGGCGCGCGTTTCCCTCGTTTTCCGTGATGGAAATCATGCCGGTCTCGGCGATGGCAAAATTTGCGCCGCTGATACCCATATCGGCCTCACAGAATTTTCGGCGCATAACGTTCCGGGCGATCATGGTCAAATCTCCTGGATTATTGGTCGGTTTGGAGCCTAGCTTGTCTTGGAAGAGATCGCTGATCTGGCCGCGGTTCAGATGCATGGCTGGGAAGACGAGGTGGTAGGGTGCCTCTTTGCGGAGTTGAACGATATATTCACCCAGGTCCGATTCAACGACTTCGAACCCTTCGCGTTCGAGGGTGTCATTGAGATGGATTTCCTCCGAAGTCATGCTTTTGGATTTGATGATGGAACGCACCTGTTTTTCGCGGGCAAGGCGAACGATGTAATCGCGTGCTTCCTGCGCGTCCGGCGCCCAAAAAACTTTTGCGCCGCGCGCTTCCAGGCGGTCGGCGAATTCCACCAGGTAACGGTCGAGATGAGTGATGGCTTCCTGTTTGATGGCGGCGGCGGCGGTGCGGGCACTGGACCAGCTTTGGAAGCGGTCCTTGTTCTCATCCCGTTTTGCATAATAACCGCCGAGCGCCTTTTGGATCCACTCCCGGTGGTGCAGATCAGCAGTGGTGGACCGCGCGGCTGCGTTAAATTGTTTGGCGTGCGGGTTCATGTCCGGGCGAGTACCTCAGCCAGGTGGAGGGTCTTAATGGGATACTGCTGGCGATCCAATAGACCGCGTATCTGCATGAGGCAACTGGAATCATTGGAAACGATGACTGATGCCCGGGTTTCGATGGCGGACTTGCATTTGACTTCGGCCATCGCGGTCGAGATCATTGGAAACTTGACGGCAAAAGTGCCACCGAAACCGCAACATGTCTCTGCTTCCTTCATTTCGACCAACTCGAGTCCACGGACATGGCGGAGCAATTGGCGAGGCGGATCCTTTAACCCAAGTTCGCGCAGACCGTGGCAGCCGTCGTGGAACGTCACGCGGGCAGAAAACTGGGCGCCGACATCGAGCACGCCGAGTTTGTTGACAAGGAAGTCAGAAAATTCGTAGGTTTTGGCTGCTAGAGTCTTTGCTTCGGCCTCCTCGGGTTGGCCCTGAAATAATTCGGGGTAAAAGACTTTAACCATAGCCCCGCAGGAACCAGAGAGGATCACCACGGCACCAGCATCGCGAAAGACGGCCATCTGGTGTCGAGCTACGGCGCGTGCTTCATTCCAATAGCCGGAATTAAAGGCTGGCTGGCCACAGCACGTTTGGGCTGTGGGAAAATTGACGATCATCCCGAGACGTTCCAGGACCTTGACGGCATCCAGACCGGCTTGTGGGTAAAATTGGTCCACAAAGCAGGGCACAATGAGGGAAATATTCACAGGATCATCTCAATTTACCGATGGTACGACGGCGGTAATGTTCATCCGGACGATTTTCGATTCGGTCAGAAATTGTCGCGTTCAGGAAAGTGGGGCCGGCCACGGAATAAACGCCGGCCAAGACATTGGCCCATTTGTTCAGCATGAGCATAGTATTCAGGACGTCACGTTCAGTCTGCCCCAGAACGACCGGCCCATGATTGATCATCAAAATGACTTTTGGCGGGACTTTATGACGAGCAATGAATTCGCTAAGTGACCGGCGCAATCCGACGGCGAGCCTAATGCCTGGATCAATGTAAGGGACGATGGCCAGATGACGACCGCAGACGACAATTTCATCCGGGAAAATATGATGGCCAAACGGTTCTGCGCCAAGTTTGCTGCACAGGATTTTCAGTACGGAAACCGGGTGCGTATGGCCGACCCATTTGGCGCCGCCTTCGCGCAGACAGACGGCGTGTAGAAAAGTTTCCACCGAGGGCAACGCAGCTTTGTTGTCCACACGGCAAACCTCAAGAATTTTGCGTACATCGTCGTCGGATTTATCTGGGGAGACTAGCGCATCAAATATTGGATGCATTTTCACCTGGGTGACCTCGCGACGTCGAAGCGTGGCAAGTTGGCTGCCGGAGGCTTTTACGAGAAACGTACCGTCACCCAGATCGGCGCTTACATTACC
>Ga0206854_1026_pt1 | contig 46335 bp, 42 predicted proteins | sample Alteio_BWOrgCont_50_FD_152870 | JGI IMG/M metagenome (GOLD analysis project Ga0206854, IMG submission 152870) | Enriched cells from forest soil in Barre Woods Harvard Forest LTER site, Petersham, Massachusetts, United States -... | ecosystem: Environmental > Terrestrial > Soil > Temperate forest >...
TACCTTAAGTTGCGCTGCTCAACGCGAGTGCAACTCCTCGCAATTCGATGAATCGCCCACCGCGGCATCGCTCACCACCACCACGCATGTCTTGTTCTCGACTCCCGCAAAGCTCATCATTACCAGCGCATGCCCCACACGCAAGCCGGTGACCTTGCCCGTTTGCCTATCGAGATCGATCACAGGCTCCCCAATGGTCTTCACTGAAAACTGCACATCGTGCGCAAACAGCGGAATCGGTCTGGATGAAGGCAGAATCCGGAGGGCTGGAGACAAATAGCGAATGTTGTCCGGCGCCTGCAATCCAAGATGAAGAGTTGTGACCGGCAAGTTATATTCGCGCGTTGAATCCATGCCGTTCACCAGCGCCGGAATAACTCCCTCCGGCATCTTGACCGGCAGGCGCACAGTCTTTGCCGCGACTCCTCCGTCGGAAAACAGCACCTTCACGCGAAATTCCGCTGTGCCTATTTGCAGCGCCCTGACGTGGACTGACAGAGTTCCGTCAGCGGCGCGCTCAATCGTTCCGGCATTTTGTGCTTCCATGCGGGAATCTTCTTCAAACTCGCTCGGCGCGACTCCCAGCCTCATGCGCGGCAGACGCTGATAGATGGAAACCTGCAGCGGCGCGGGCCCGGTTAGCCGGAGCGGCAACGCCGTCGGTGTATCCAGCACTGCAGAAATGCCCTGCGAGAGAAGCGTCAAGCGCTCATTCGCAGGAAACTCGTCCTTCATTGTGGGCGAGATAGTCGCCGCCGCCAGTGCGTCAATAGGAGGTGGTCCCACTGGAGCAGGACGTGGCGCTGCAGCACCAGGAGGCGACACAGTAGAAGCACGCGAGCCAAGCGCCACGATCCGTGGTGTGGACCCGGTGGGCGGCGCATTCTGTGTCGGCACCTTGATGCCCCCCAGAATTCCCTGATCTGCCTCAGCGGTTTTCGTTACATCCTTGATTACAGGATTTTCAACCACCTGCACGTTGAGCGGAGGCAATGACGCTCCGTAAGCGGCGCGCAGTTTGCGGCAGTTGGAAACATCCTTCTCGAAGACAAATGCCGGATCACGCACCTTCACACACATGGAATAACTCAAGCCCGCAAACTTCGCGGTTATCAGCGCCTGTCCCAGATGCAGCGCCTTCACTGTTCCTGTGGCTGCATCGAGCTCAACCGGCGAAGGTCCTGCCTCTGTGTGCATCTCATAGTGAACCAGTTTGGGATCGATCGTTAGTTGGCCGCGAATTCCGTCATAGCAGGCACTGCGCGCAAGCGTCCCGGTCGATCGCCAATCTTTGTGGCCCTGATCGTCCAGCATCAGTTCGAGCGGCATCAGCTCTTCAGTGCTGGGCTCTCCGCACAACTTGCCAAAGGCTCGCGGCTTCACATTTCCGATCTCTACAGGAACACGAATTTTCTTCAGCGCGACGCCGCCATCGGCAAACAGGAAGAAGAAAGTAAACTCCTGCTCTCCGAGAATTTGCGGAAACACATGCACTGCGGCGTTGCCGTCAACACCCTGGGTAAAGTTCAAGCCGGTGACCGGCCAATTCCCTGTCCACGCCTGGCAAGGAGTGTTGCTGCGGTCATAGCTGCACTCCACACGAACTAGTTCGGGTCCATGCAGCTTCAGGCCGATTGCACTGTCCTGCGCCAACTGCAAGGCATGACCCGGCGGCACCAGCTCCACACGGTCATCCGCAAGAAAACGCCCTCGCCGCATATCCATCGGACCGTACGGCAACTTCGATATGCTTTGTGCCACGGATGCCTCCGCATCCTGCTTCGCCGTAGCGCCTTTGTCTCCGTTCTCGATCAGATCATTACAGTTCGCCCTATAAGCTCCGTCGCGGGCGTTTTCATTGACGATCACGCACAGCGTCTGCTCCACCCCCTGATATTTCGCTGTAATCAGCGCATGCCCGATCCGCAATGCATGCACCTCGCCGGTCGTACGGTCGAACTGAATCGGCGGTTCGCCCTGAAGAGTCTTCACCTCAAATGTCACATCCCTGGGATCCAGCCAGAGAGGACTTTTCAGACCGGGGTAAATCGCCTGCACAGGTACGCGCTGCGTGCGGCGGCCTTCAGAAAGATCGAGTGCCATGGGGAATGAGTCACGACCGAACTGGTTCATATCGAGCTTTACCGGCGGAACATCGGCAACCACGTCGACTTGCTGCTTCAAAACTTCGAAGGCACCGTCGGAGAACATTGCATTGAGTTGTATCTCGAGCCGGCCGGGGCGTTGTGGCACAACATTGATGTAAGCACTGCCATCGGGGTGATGCTGCAACTGCACTTTCCCATCACCACCGTCGAGATTCTGAACAGCATCACCACCGATGAATCCTCTTTGCGTGATGAACAAATCACGCACAGCAGGGCCTTTCAGATCCAGAGCCAGCTCATTGGTCTTTGCCAGCAATAACGGATGCGCCGGCGCACGCAGCACAATACGCCCTGTAACCATATGGAGGTCCGGCACTGGATTGGCAGCCGCTGCCGTTTGATTTTTCCCAGGTGGAGTCTGCCCATACCCTCGCGAAGACCGTCCGGCGCTAAAGCAGGCGAGCGCACATGTAACGAGGCAGATCGATTTGTAACCGGCTTTCATGGCGACTCCGGACAGTATGGACGAAAGTCCGGTGGTGCACTGTCATACTTTGGCGAACAATTTGGGTGCGGTGCGCGCAGCCGGAAATTCGCTGGCCGAAGCACAGGTTCCCGGGGCCTTTCTGTTTATGAAAGAGCTTTCCACTCGTAAGTTGTTGAAAATAAATGGTGGGCACAGCAGGATTCGAACCTACGACTTCCACCGTGTGAAGGTGGCACTCTACCGCTGAGTTATGCGCCCTTCTCCGCGCCCACCGCGCCTGAGAGACAGGTTAAGCATAGCATCCATGCTGGGCCGAGCCAACAAATGCAGATTCCTACGGAATGACAACAAGAAAGGCAGGATCGTGCAGGCCCCGAGACCAATCGTGCAGGCCCCCTGCCTAAAGGCAGGGGCTACCGATTCTGCCTTTCCAGAAACAACCGCAGCCCACTGGGCGATATCCAAACCATCAGGTCAACGCGATACAATCGGGCCGAGATGAAGTCCAATCCCATCAACGATGTGCCGCCGCCCCAGCCTCAGGCCGTGCCACGGGATTCCATCGATTCTGCCGACATTTCCGCGCAACCTGAAGCCCAAGATGGGGTTTCGGAAGATATGAGCACGTTGGCCTTCAATCCCGGCCTCTCCGGTTTTCCCGGCGCAAACCCGGGAATCCCGCCAGCCGCCCAGAATTTGCCTGCAAACGGATACCGCGAAGCTGAAGTCCAGGCAGAACTTACACCGGCCCAGGCCGCTGCCCGTGCCGCCGCGGTTGCCCGCGGAGACTTCTCCGTTCTGACCGACGCCGAAGTGATGCTGGAGCTGCGCGCCGGCAATATGGCCGCCTTCGATGTTCTGCTCGGCAAGTACCGCAAGCCGATCGTGCATTTCATGTTCCGCATGGTGCACAACCAGGCGGTAGCGGAAGAGTTAGCTCAGGAAGTTTTTTTACGCGTCTATCGGTCGCGTGAAACGTATCGTGCAGAGGCACGTTTTAGCACCTGGCTGTACCGCATTGCTACCAACCTGGGTGTCAATCATGCGCGTGACACCCGCCACGAGCGCACCGCCTCTACCGTGTATCTGGATGAGCCGGATTCTGAAACTGGAACTACCCCTGATGTCGCCGATTCGACACCGTCAGTGGAAGCAGACATGTTGCGCCGCGAGCGCATGAAAGCCATTCGCCAGCACGTGCTGGCATTACCCGAGCGGCAGAAGACCGCCGTCCTCATGCACAAGTATGAGGGGCTCGACTACAAGCAGATCGGCGAAGTGCTGAAGCTCTCCGAGTCTGCCACCAAATCACTCCTCTTCCGCGCATATCAAACATTGCGCGAGAAGCTCAAGGATTACGTATAAGCAGCATCCCTCCTGAAAGGAGGCCGATTGGTACCTGTTATGACAAATTGCAAAGATTGCCGCTCTCATCTTCCCGACTTGCTCCTCGACGACGCATATACCTCTGCGCACCCCGAGTTCAATGAGCATCTTGCTGCATGCGCCGCTTGCCGCGCGGAACTCGCAGAGCTGCGCTCCACCTTCGCTCTGCTCGATGAATGGAAGGCTCCGGAAGTTTCGCCGTACTTCGACTCACGGCTGCAGGCACGCCTGCGCGAAGCTGTGGCTGCTCCGCCGGAAGGTTTCTGGGAGCGCACACGTTCCTTCTTCCTGTTCAGCACCGGCCGCCAGCTTCGACCGGCACTCGCCTGCGCGCTGGCATTCGTTCTGCTGATTGGCGGCGGCACCTTCGCCGACTTCTACCATGCAGGCGGCACTGTATCTCCGGGCGCGACTTCAGCGACGGTCAACGATCTCAAGCTTCTCGACAACAACGAGCAGGCTGAGCAGCAGTTGAATCAACTTTTGGATGACTCGACACCCGGTGCCGATGATGGCGCTGCGGTGCCGACCACCTAGGGCCCCGCAGTAAACGAGAGAATACATTCTCGTTCCATGTTCTTTTTCGCTGCACCGGCCGCGTCCCCGGGTATCCTATTGCGGTCGAGCAAAATCTGCCAGCCTGGTCGGATCGGCACTCCGAACCGCCTTGGCTGGCTTGTGTCACAACTCCGGTCTACACGACGGCAAAGGATTTTCAGCTACCGCCATGCGCTTTGCCACTCCAATCCGGCTTCTGTTCGCGACCGCACTGAGCGTCGGGATAGGTGTGTCCGGCGTGGCTGCGACTGCGCAGAAGCATGAAGGCGGCGGCAAAGGAAATTCCTACGGCGGCCATCACTCGGCTCCTCCCGCGCAGCATTCCCAGCGGCAGCAGCAGACGCCTTATCGCCAGCCTTCCAACTCGCAGGGCGGCGGAGGCCGCCAGCAGGCTGAGCCGCAGCAGCGTGCGCCGCAGACTTATAACCAGTCGCGCCAGCAATATCAGCCGCAACAATCGCAGCAGCCGCGCCAGTTTCAGCCGCAGCCGTCGAATCCCGGGAACACCTCGCACCTGGCGCCCATTGAGCGGCGCGAAGGTGTGAACAACGGCGGCAATGCTCCTCGGGGCGAGCATCTTGCCGAGTGGATGAATCAGCACCACAATCTCAGCCCTTCGCAGCAGCAGCAGGCGCTGGAAAATGAGCCTGGCTTCCACGATCTTCCGCAGGCTACGCAGCAGCGCATGCACGACCGTCTCGCGCAGCTCAACGCCATGCCGGAGCAGCAGCGCAATGCGCTCATCCAGCGCAATGAATATATGGAGCACCTGACGCCGGAGCAGCGCGGACAGGTGGGCAACGCCACGCGCAACTGGGCTTCACTCCCACCGGACCAGAAAGCTGCTGTCGGTCGCAGCTTCCGTGCTCTGCGGCAGCTCCCACCGGAACAGCGCGCCGCTGCGCTCAACTCCGGCCGCTACACCTACGGCTTCAATCCGCAGCAGCGCGATGCGCTCAACGGCCTGATGAACGTTGAGCCCATGCTTCCGCCCGACCAGCACTAATTCTTGAAGAAGTTTTTCGCCAGGAACAGTACGTTCGCCGGCCGCTCGGCCAGCCTGCGCATGAAGTACGGATACCACTCGCGCCCGAACGGAACATACACCCGCACACCAAATCCTGCAGCTACCAGCTTGCGCTGCAGGTCGCGCCGCACGCCGTAGAGCATCTGGAACTCGAATGCGCGCTTCTCCACTGCATGCGCAGCTACAAATTTTTTCAGGTCATCAACGATCTGCTCATCGTGCGTCGCGATCCCGCAGAACACAGGACTGCTCATCAGCCGCTGCGCGAGCTTCACATAGTTCGCATCGACATCCGCTTTTGACGGGAACGCCACCGTAGCCGGCTCTTTGTAAGCTCCCTTGCAGAGACGCATACGGATCCCCTGCGCCAGCAGCCGCTCCACATCGTCGCCGGTTCTATATAGATAAGCCTGCAACACCGTGCCTACTGCGCCGGGCCAGCGCTGGTGCAGCCGCTCCGTCATTGCAATGGTGGCTTCGGTGTAATCCGAGCCTTCCATATCGATGCGCACAAAGCTGCCGATGCCTGCAGCATGCTCCACCAGCCGCGCCACGATGGCTTCGGCCAGCTCCGGTCCAGCACCATGGCCGCCGATGTCCATACCCATCTGCGTCAGCTTCAGGCTCACATTGGCGCGCAGCTTGCGAGTTCCAATCTCATCCAGCAGGCGGTCGTACGTCGCCGCGCTTTCTTCGGCTTGAGACACCTCCGTGACGCTCTCCCCTAATGAGTCGAGCGTCACGTCGATGCCTTCGCTATTCAGCTGCTCGGCAACCGCTATGGCCTCTTCCACCGTCATTCCTGCAATAAAGCGCCGAGAAACCCTGCGCCCCATTGCTGACTGCTCTGAAAATTTTCGGAACGGCTTATTCGTGGAGAGACCGATAAAAAACGACCTGAGCAACTTTCACCTCTTAGCTTTGCGACAACCGTTTATTGTCGCATGCCCTAATTGGTTGTCAGACAGCCCTCGATCGCCTTCTGTGCCGCGGCCATGTGCTCCTGGCCATGCGCGCCGCCCATAGACTTCAGCGCCTCGCGCACTTGTGGGTTCAGCGCCGTGACTGTGTGGATCAGCTCCACGCGGGTGGCATCTTTCCCGTCCGCGATCATCCGCACATCCACGACCATAACCATTGCATCCGGCGTGAACGAGGCATACTGCATCCGTCCGCTCTTCACGTCAAGCAGCGTATTTACCCAGGTGCTTTTCTGCGCGCCATCATGCATGGTGAACACGGCACCGGCCTCGTCATTCGCGGTCTGCGCATGCACAAACTCCGCATGCATCGGTCCGCCGAGCCAGCACTGCATCCCCGCCGGCGTAAACAGCGGAGCCGCCTTTTGTATGGGAGCCTTCACTACAAACGTCATGGTGCTGACCACATGCCCATCGTCTGCCGCCGGAGCGCTATTCTGCGCCAGCGCCGCGGGGATACATCCCAGGAACAACATCGCTGCCAAATACCCTTTGCTTTTCATCTGCGTTCTCCTCTGGCTCATTGAGCCAATTTTTCTATGTCAAAAATATTTGACATGCGCAGACCATATCCGTTACATTTCTGAATGTCAAAGATTTTTTACATGGAGCTGAAAGATGCCCAGCCTTTCGTATCAGGAAAAATCTCTCTACGGAGAGCTCGTTGCCGACCTCGCAGTCTTTGTGCCGTACTTCATCATCATGCACACTCACCAGGCAACGCTGACCGTCAGCTTCATCGCAGCGTCCATCACGATCCTTATCGCAGCTCAGATCTTTCTGCAGGCCGTCATTGCCGCATTCACGCGCAACCGCCTCAAGGATGAGCGTGATCGCCTCATCCGTTTGCGTGGATATCGCGCAGGCTACATCACCATCGTCACCATCATGCTTATCCTCATGAGCATGCTCTGGGTGCATTCGAGCCTGAAACAGATCACGCCTGCGCACATGGCGCTGCACTTCCTCACTGTCTTTTTTGCGGTGCTGATGCTCGCGGAGATCGTCAAAACCATCACTCAGCTTGCCGCCTACCGGAGGCCGCTCTAATGCCCGGCCTCCGCAATACGCTTCGCGATCTGCGCGCCGCGCATTCGATGACGCAACAAGAGCTCGCCGACGCTATCGGTGTCACGCGCCAGACCGTCATTGCGATTGAGCTCGATAAATATTCGCCGTCGCTGGAGACCGCGTTCCGCATTGCGCATGTTTTCTCCGTGCCGCTTGAGCAGGTGTTTCAGTACGACCCGCCCAGCAGCAAGAAGAAATAGTGCGCTACTTTTTTAAGAAAACCTACCGCGCTTCCACGTGCCCCACGCGTTCCACCGGAGGCGTCACCATCTTGCTGGTATCTTTTATCGCGGCGATAGCTTCGTCATAGCGCCCGCGCATCCAGTTGCCGCGGATGCGCGCCATGTCTTCGAGCATATTCACACCGTCGCGGATGTAGCTCAGCCGACTGCGAGCATCGTGTCCCCAGGTCACCGGCACTTCCACAATCTTGTACTTCAGCTTGCGAGCGATGAACAAAATCTCCGGATCGAACCCCCAGCGCTCAATCGTCTGCAGCCGGAAGATAGTCTGTGCGGCATCGCGCTTGAATGCTTTGAAGCCGCACTGCGTGTCTTTGAACGGCAGCCCCATCCCCCAGCGCGTCACCTTGTTGAAGCAGCGCCCGAAAAATCTGCGGTATAGAGGCTGATGGATCGTCTGCTTCTGACGGTCGAGCCAGCGCGATCCAATCGCGACATCGGCTCCGTCGTCGATCGCTGCCATCAACAGCTCGGCTTCTTCAATCGGCGAGGACAGATCGGCATCCGTAAACATCACAATTTCGCCCGACGCCTGCAGCAGCCCGTTGCGCACCGAGTATCCCTTGCCGCGGTTGCCCGGGTTGCGCACCATGTGCAGCCGCGGATAGCGCCGCATCCATTTCTGCACAATTGCTGGCGTATCGTCCGTCGAGCCGTCGTCTACCACCAGAACTTCTGCGTCCCAGGCGCGCTCTTCTATGCACCACATCACCCGCGAAAGCGCGCCGTCGATCCGTGCGCTCTCGTTATACGCAGGAATGACAATGCTCAGCCGCGGCGGTGCGACCGTGTTCTCAAACCCGTTCTGTGCTGAAAGTCCCATTCCTGTCTTCGCCAGTAAGACCCCGCTGCCTCGATTCCGTTAGGACAATGGTAATTATTAGACGCTCCCTACACCCTGCTTTGTCGCAAGATTTCTTCGCAGCAGCAGTACCATCTAAATCCCTCGTACTGATAGACTCGCCCCATGTCAGAGCCAATTCCCCCGCCCCCGCCACCAGTGTCCTACAGCAGCTCTGCTCCAACGCCTCAGCCGCCGTATGCTCCCTACGCCTCAGCCCCTTATTCTTCTCCGCAGAAGCCGCGCCGCTCCGGCTGGTTCTGGGCATCGATCATTCTCGGCATCCTGGTCGTGGGCATTGGAGGTTTCAGCGCGCTGATCTATGCGCTGGTTAAATCTGCCGACTCCGATTCGAGCAGCACCTTCGCCAGCTCCGACTCCATCGCCGTCATCGATATTTCCGGCGTCATCCTCGATGCCGACAAAGTCGACAAGGAGATTCGCAAGTTCGGCAACGACTCCAACGTCAAAGCGATCATCCTGCACATCGATTCGCCCGGCGGCGGCGCCGCTGCCTCGCAGGAGATCTATCACGAGGTCATCCGCGTCCGCGCCGAATCCAAAAAGCCCATTGTCGCTTCAGTGGAATCCGTCGGAGCTTCAGGCGCTTATTACATCGCCTCCGGCTGCGACAAAATTTATGCCAACCCCGCCTCTGTCGTCGGCTCCATCGGAGTCATCATGGAGTGGACCAACTACGGCGAACTTCTTCGCTGGGCCAAGATGAAGAACATCACCATCCATGCCGGCGAGCTGAAAGATGCCGGCGACCCAACGCGCGACCTCACGCCGAAAGAGGAAGCTTACTTCCAGTCGCTCGTCGACAACATGTACGGGCAGTTCGTGCACGATGTTGCCGTCGGCCGTCACAGCTCCGACGACAAAATCAAAGAGCTCGCCACCGGCCAGGTGTGGACAGGCGAACAAGCGCAGCCTCTTGGCTTGATTGACGCGCAAGGCGGATTCCGTGTCGCATTAATGGATACGGCAAAATCTGTCGGTATTAAAGGAGAGCCACACATTGTTCGTCCCATCAAGCCCAAGCGCGGCCTCTTCGATGCATTGACCGACGATGCCGACGATCTCTTCCCCAACCCCTCCAAACTGCTCGACCACGCTCCCGGCTTCTACTTCATGTGGAAGTAAGAAATTTCCGCAATGCGTTTCAAATCATTACCGCGCACACATTAAATGTGCGCGGTAATTTTGCATGTGCGAAGAAAATTGGTTACCTTCCTGAGCTTGAGAACAAAGAAATATTTGCCGATTTAAAGTGCAATTACTAAATTGCAGCGAGCGATTTTCAGTCGGGGGGACCTTACTAAAGTACCGTTACCTTCGTAAGGTAATCGTGCAAATTCTTCTATGTTTATTGACTGAATCGCAGCAAGTATGGGGTTATATTGGTCAATAACACCTGTAGCCCCGATACCACCTATAAGTTGCACATAAGGGTGGATCGTAGATTTTGTTTTTATTGCGTGAGGTATAGCATGCGGTCCTTTTCACTCTTTGCTCTTGCGGGACTCTCCGTCTCTTTTCTGCTGACTGGATGTGGGTTTGGCTCTCAAGGCGTCGACGTCGGCGTGCCAGTCAGTGGTTTTTCCGGACATATGATGGGTGGCCAGTCCCCTGTCACCGGCGCGACCCTCACCATTTATTCCTTCGGCACCACTGGCTATGGACTAGCCGGTAGCGCACTCGCTACCACCACCACGGACAACTCCGGCAATTACACCTTCGCCAATTTCACCTGCCCGCAGAACAACACGCCTGTCTATATGCTGGGCGCGGGCGGCAACAGCGGCGGCGGCATCAACAATGCCGCGGTGCTCGGTGTCTCACTCGGACCTTGCGGCAGCATCACCGGACCCATCGACTTCAACGAAGTGACGACTGCAGCGCTGGCCTTCACACTGGCTCACTACTTCAATGAGATCAACGGCGGATATACCCAGGGCGCAGATTTCTTCGGCGGACCTTCCACCACCACAGGCAGTGTCATCAACTACTCGCAGGGAATTCTGAACGCCACCAACGTCACCATTCCGCACATCGTCAACAATCAAACCGGGACCGCGAACTCCAACGTCAACGGCTCTCCGGGTTCTGTTGTTGAAGCTGCAAAGATCTACACCATTGCCAACATCATTGCTGCCTGCATCAACACGACCGGCCCAACCGACAATACGGAAACCACCACCGTCTGCGGCAAGTTCTTCTCCTACACCATGGACTATTCCAACGTCCGCCCGTTCGACACTCTGCAGGCCGCGGTGCAGATGGCGCTCTATCCGACATCGAATGTCAAAAATCTCTACAACCTGATTCCGCCTGTGGGCTTCGCCTTTGCCGGCGGTCTTAACAGCGTGCCTCAGGATCTCTCCATCGGCGTCAGCTACACCACACCCAACGCCAGCCTCGCCGTTGCTCCGGCCACTATCTCCACCATCGATATCGATGGCAGCGGAGACATCTGGTTCCCGTCTAACGGCACCGGACAAGTTGGACTCGTCGAGTTCAATCCGCAGGGTTCCACCAACTTCAATGGTCCGTACAATGCCAGCAACATGGTCAGTCCCACGCAGCTGGCGATCGATGGCAACGGCGTCGCCTGGCTGAATGACACCGGCTCGACCAGGGTTGCCGGCTACAACCTGGCTACCCCCACGACCTTCACCCAATTCAACTGGACCACGCCGACCACCACTGCAGTCACAGTGAATGATGACAACAGCGTGGTCTACGCTCTGGACTCGGGATCTACGGGTACGCTCGGCTCCATCAACTCCACACGCACTACTAACTCGGTGTTGTCCAATTCCAACTATCAGTTTGCTGCGGTCAGCATCGGGGCCGACGCTGTTGGTGGAGACTCCATCACCACCACCAACACCAATGTCGGCTTTGGCTCAACGATGTATTACTACGGCCCCAGCAGCAGCTTTCACACCTTCCCGGTGATGACGGATGCCGGACTCGGCGGTCAGACCATCTTCCAGGGAACGGACATCATCGCCCTCAACACCGGCGTGACATCCAATCAGGACGACCTCTGCGTCTACTCTGTGCAGACCTGCTTCCTGATCTATCCCCAGTTGCAGAAGCCCACCAACATGGTCATCGACGGTGAAAGCTCTCTGTGGGCGTCTGCTCCAACCATTCCCGCACTGCTGCAGATTCCGCAGTACTCCACCTTCGCTCCCGGCGGCACCAGCTACGTCGATACCAACTTCCACCCCGGACGCGCCGAAGCCAATGAGCTCTTCCACGGCACAGGCAATGGTGGAACCATGGTCGCTCCCGCAGGCATAGCCGTAGATGTCGCCGGCAATGTCTGGATGTCGAACGCCGGTTGCAACACCACCGGCTGCACGCCCACTCCGTTTGTCCTTTCCGAGGTTATCGGAGCGGCCGCGCCAACCATCACCCCGTTTATCACCCAGATCATCACCAATTCCACCCTCACCGGGACGCTGCCTAACTACTAATCCGGCTGGTCCTGCAGGACGCATCTCTGAAGCCCGCCCCTCCCGGGGGCGGGTTTTCGGCTTTTTAGCCCACTTTGTAATTTTTTCCACCACCAAACCCAAACCCCAGCACCAGAGTCCAATCTTGGAATACACTCAATGCACTGGCCTTAGCGCCCTTGAACCTTGGAACGAACCGGGAGATTTCTTCTTATGACGAAAGCCGACTTGGTCGATCAAGTTACCGCTTTGGGCGATTTAACCCGCCGTGACGGTGAGGTCATCGTAGACACCCTCTTTGAATCGGTCATTGGAGCCCTCAAAGCCAATGACAAGGTGGAAGTCCGTGGATTCGGCAGCTTCCGCACCCGCCAGCGCAATCCGCGCACCGGCCGCAACCCCAAGACCGGAGCCTCGGTGGCTGTTCCCGCCAAGCGCGTTCCGTTCTTCAAGCCCAGCAAGGAGTTGCGCGACCTCGTCAATCCCGGCGAAATTCGCGCCTCCCGCAAGGCCAAGCCCGCCGCGGAAGTCGACCCCCATCATCCTCCCGCCATGTAGTTGCGGCTGTCGGGGCAGGCTTGTCAGGCTTCATCTCAGGAGCCACAGCCTGCTCGTGGCTTACACTAGCCACTAAGCGCTAGACACTTCTCTTACCCATGACTCCTGCCATCGCTGCTCACGGTCTTACCCGCACCTTCGCCGGCGGCTTTACGGCCGTCGACCACATCGATCTCGCTGTCGAGCCGGGCCAGTTCTTCGGTTTCCTCGGCCCCAATGGGGCCGGCAAATCCACCACCATCAAGATGCTCACCGGCCTGCTCGCGCCTACCGCCGGCTCCATCCAGATTCTCGGCCAGGATTTGCTCTCCAGCCCCGTCGAGGTTAAGCGCAATATCGGCGTGGTGCCGGAAGGCATGGCGCTCTTCGGCAAGCTCACAGCCACGGAATACCTTACCTTCGTCGGCCGCATGTACGGCCTGGATGCTGCCACCACCCAGCAGCGCACGTCGGAGCTTTTGGAGTTCATGGGCCTCGCCGACCAGCAGAAAAAGATGATCGCGGACTACTCTCACGGAATGGGCAAAAAGCTGGCGCTGGCTGCTGCCGTCATCCACGGGCCTAAAGTTCTGTTTCTTGACGAACCCTTCGAAGGCGTCGATGCCATCGCCGCGCTCACGCTGAAAAACATGCTGCAGGGCATGATCGCCCGCGGCGCCACCATTTTTCTCACCTCGCACGTGCTTGAAATTGTGGAGCGCCTCTGCTCGCACATCGCCATCATCGACCACGGCCACGTCGTCGCGCAGGGTTCGCTCGACGAGCTTCGCGCCGGCGTCCAGGCTCGCATCACTTCCGATAGCGAATCCGCCGCGCCCCACGCTACCCTTACGCTCGAGCAAATCTTTCTCAACATTGTCGGCGCTGCTGAGGGCGCCACACACAGCAGCCAGGAACTCAACTGGCTCAGTTAAGTTTTTCATCGCGTACATTGCGTTCAAATCTTTTGCAGTTGTAGTTGTTCTTCAACGAAGATGCCCACTGACTCCACCAACTGGTCCGCCGCTCAATCCAGCGCACAATATCGCGCGATCGCGTGGCTGCGCTGGCGCATCTTCCTCAACAATTTTCGCCGCAAGAGCAGCACCGGCGATCTCGTTGCCCGCATCCTCATCATTCCCTTCGCTGCCATTGTAATCATTGGGCCGACATTCGGCGCAGGCTTTGGCGGCTGGTATTTCGCTCACACAGATCACTTCGATGGCATCGCCTGGATCCTCTGGGGCGCGTTCGCCTTCTGCCAGCTCCTCAACCTTCAGCTCGGCCAGCCCGGCACTGTTTTCGACCCCACACAACTCATCCGCTTCCCGCTGCCCGCCTCGCGTTACACCACGGTCCGGCTTTTCTTCGGTGTGCTGTCGCCGGCTAATATTTCCGCAGTCTGCATCGCACTCGCTGTCGCCACCGGTGTCACGGTCGCTGTTCCACAACTCTGGGCCTATGCCTTCACTGCACTGCTGATCTTCGCCACCGCCAATATTCTCTTCAACCGCATGCTCTTCGCATGGATCGATCGCTGGCTCTCCACGCGCCGTGCCCGCGAAATCTTCACCGCCTTCATCTTCATCTTTGCGCTCGGCGTCCAGTGGGTAAATTTCACCTTCAACCCCAGCTTCAACCGCCATCAACACCCGACCGCGGCGCAGGCAGCCAGTGCAGCCTCCGCGCGGCACAATCTTGATGTCGCGATGCACCTCTATGACAAAGTCTGGCCGTGGCTCACAGGTTTCCCTCCGAACCTCACTGCCTCAGCGATGAACCACGCGCACAACGCCGATGCTTTGCATGCACTGGCAAACATCCTGTTCTGCGCGCTCTTCGCTCTGGCTTTCTACACCGTATTCGCCTGGCGCACGCACACGGAATATCGCGGCGAAAACTTCAGCGACCAGGCCAATGCCGTCCGCAAGCAACCACTTGCACCGGCAGCGCGCGCCGGAATTACCGCACCCACTCTTGCCTCGACGACCGTTGCACCTCCTTCGCGCTACGCTCCGCTGATCGGTATCTTCGGCAAGGAATTCCTGATCGTCCGCCGCAATACCGGCATCTTCTACGGCATTCTTGCGCCGCTGATACTGGTCCTGCTCTTCTCATTCAAGATGGCCGCCCGCTCCCAGGCACCCTGGCTCTTCCCCGCCTCAATGGCCTATGCACTCATGGGGATTACGCCGCTGTTCTACAACGTCTTTGGCCTTGAAGGCGCCGGCTGCCAGTTCTATTTCATGTCGCCCGTGCGCATGCGCGATGTCTTCCTGGCCAAGAATCTCCTCAACCTGACGCTCGCCGCAATCGACATCCTGCTCGTCTATATCGTGATTGCTTACGTTGCCGCAGTTCCATCGCTGCGCATGACCATCGCCGGATTGCTCTGGGCCGCAGCCGTACTGCTGGCCAGCATGGCAATCGGCAATCGCCGCTCCATCACCGCGGCCAAAAAGGTTGAGGCGGGCCGCTCCGCCTCCAAACAGGCTTCACCCATGAGCAGCCTGATCAGTTTCCTTCTGCTTATCGTGGCCGCAGGCATCGGTGCTGGTTTGTACCTGCTGGAGACAAAGCTGCACATCAGTTGGATTCTTATCCCCACACTCGCCATCATGGCCGCCGCCGCGTGGATCTTCTATCGCTCCGGCCTCGACAGCATCGACCGCTATGCCTACGAGAACCGCGAACAACTCTTCGCCGAACTCTGCAAGCAATAGCCGTCTTTTCTACTTCTTACTCTTTACTCCTTGCTTTATCCCCACCACTCCCATCATTCTTCCGGTAAATCCATGCTCCGCACGATGGCTGAAGTATTTTCTCCGCCCATCCCGCGTGACCGTACAAGCCGAGCATTCTCCCACCACATGAATGTTCTTTGCACTCAGCCCCGCGTCGATCAACTGCATGCGGTTCGCTTCAAATAAATCCAGATGCGTCTGCGGCCCAATGTTCGAGTGCCCCGGAGCTCGCGCCGTCAAAAACAGCAGCGGATATTTTTCCCGCACCGGGTCCGACTCATACACCTCGCTGAACAGCTTCGGCGCGTAGGCAAACTGGCTTTCGAACTCCCACCGCACCTCATCGCCCACCGCAAAGCAACATGCTCCAATCGCCGGCCCGATCGCTGCAATCAAATCCTTTGGCTTCGACCCATAGCGCAGCCGCATGGTTCCCACGCCGCGCTCCACAATCCGCTTCAGAGTCCCGCGCCATCCCGCGTGGAATGCCGCCACCACTTTTTTCTTCGTATCCACCACCAGCACCGGGACGCAATCCGCCGTCTGCACTCCGAGCAAAATTCCCGGCACATCCGTCATCGTGGCATCGCCGCGCATCGTCGCGCGCCCATTCCCGGTCGCCAGCTCTCCATGATCTTTTTCTACCAGCCGGATCAGCCCGCTATGGATCTGCCGCACCGTAACCAGCTCCGCGCGTGAATTTCCAGCTACAGCTTCCACAAAGCCGCGCCGGTTTTCCGCAACGTTTTCCTCGGCATCCTGCCCGGTCCAACCCAGATTCTGTTCCGCGTCTCCGTAAACCTCGGAAACTCCACCCAGCCGCGTGCTGAAACCCGCCGCCAGCCAAGGATACTTCTCCCACCCCGGCACCCGAACCACGCGCACGTCTGCATTTTTGAAGTTTTTGCTCTTAAGCGCCTTCGACGCCTTCTCTACCTTTATTTTCTTTGATTTAACCCGTTCGCCGTTCTTCCAGGCACCCTTCCGAGTCGCCCTCCGCCCATGCTTCATCCCCACGCTAGCCAGAACCCGGTCTACCGCGCCAATCGCCTCAGCGCTCTCCTGCCAATTGCTCATACCTCGATTCTACTTGTCCCGTTAAAGATTCTGGGCCCGCTTTCCAGCGGGCCCGGGAGAGGCTTGAGGGGGAGGATGTTCTGAGGATTACGAAGGATTTTGCCGCAAGGGCGAACAGGGGATTTCTACAACAAAGGTGGGCCAGATAGGAAAATGCCTCTCAGTTACATGTAGAGACGCCAGGGTCTCTCGAATGGTTGCCTGGGGTTGCCCGTAGTCCAGAAAAAATATCCGATTACCATCACATCAACGGTTTACGGCCTCCTCCAGACCCATTAAGACCGCTTTAATTGCTACTTTTTCGGCTCCGGAGCGTCCAATTTCAGGGTCCTCACATCCCGGGAACCATCGTTCCTGCATTTTCCTCAAATTTCCGGGAAACCCCGTCGAATAGCGCCCAAGCTATTGCATCTTATAGGTTTTAGGGTTACGATACCGCGATTGCTCTGCGCGCGCCGGCCCCTCTACAAGCAAGTTCAAATATGGATACAGCTACCCAAATCGCCTCCCATCTCCTCCGCTCCCGCATCGGGAAAATCTGCGTTGCCATCACCGGAACCACGCCCGAGGAGATGATCGAGAAGGCCACCGAGGTCCTCAAAGAGACCAACTTCATCGAATTTCGTCTCGACTACCTCCCTAAGCCTCTCGCCGCCCTGCCGCGCCTCAAACAGTTCCTCGCCGACAACACCGCCGCGACCACCATCGCTACCTGCCGCTGCGAAGAGAACGGCGGCAAGTTCCACGGCTCGAACAATGCCGCCCTCGAAGTGCTGCTCAAGGCGGCCGAGTCCGGCTTCCAGATCGTCGACATCGAGCTCGAGTCCGTCGAGAAGCTGCCCAAGAATACGCTCAGCCGTTTGCGCGAGGCCGGCGCCGCAGTCATCATTTCCTGGCACGACTTCCACGCCACTAAAGATCTCGACGCCGTCTACAAGCGCATTACGCCCTTCCAGCCCGACTTCGTCAAGATCGTTCCCACGGCGCGCACGCTCTCCGACAATCTCACGCTCATGCGCTTCCTCGAGCATGTTGAAGATCATGCCAACGACAACGTCGTCGCTATCTGCATGGGCGAAGCCGGCATCATCTCTCGCGTGCTCGGCCTGCGCGCCGGCTCCGCATTTACTTTCGCTGCCGCCAGCGTTGGAGAAGAAACTGCGCCCGGCCAGATTGCCGCGCGCACGCTCATCGAAACATACCGCATCGATCAGGTCGACAACGCTACCAAGGTTTACGGCGTCGCCGGCAATCCGCTGGGCAGCTCGCTCTCGCCCATCATGATGAACACGGCCTTCCGCCGCGAGACCGTCAACGCTGTCTATCTCGCGCTGCAGACCAGCAAGGTCGACGATCTCTTCAAGCTCGCGCGCGAAATTCCTATCCAGGGTCTCAGCGTCACCATGCCGCTCAAGCAGGACGTGATGCCGCTGCTGGAGCGCACCGACCCGCTCTCCGCAAAAATCGGCGCGGTCAATACCATCACTCGCCTGCCCGACGGAAAGTTCTACGGCTTCAATACCGATGTCGCCGGCATCGTCGGCCCGCTCGAACGCCGTCTCTCGCTCAAGGACGCGAAGGTTCTCGTCCTCGGCGCCGGTGGCGCGGCTCGCGCTGCCGTCTTCGGCTGCCGCGACAAGGGCGCCGAAGTCTGGATCCTCAATCGCACCGCGGAGTCCGCGCACAAGCTGGCTCGCCAGTCCGGCGCCAAGACCATGCGTCGCGATCAGCTCGCCAAAACCAATTTCGACGTCATCATCAACGCCACCTCCGTCGGCATGGCCAGCACCTCCGGCAAGAATGCGCCGGCAGCAATCCTGCAGCCCAGCGAGATTAATGCGCGCCTGGTATTCGACCTCGTCTATAACCCCATCGAAACGCCGCTGCTGCGCATGGCTCGCCAGAAAGGCATTCCTGTCATCACCGGTGTGGAAATGTTCGTGCAGCAGGGTGCGCGCCAGTTCGAAATCTGGACCGGCAAGCCCGCGCCTGAAGAAGAAATGCTGCGCGTCGTTCTGCACTCGCTGCGCCAGAACGCTGAAGGCGCCGAAGCCTCTCTGCCCGTCGGCAAGTTAGAAATTCTTCCACCGCCGCAAGCTGCCCAACCCGCGCCGGCACCTGTCGCGAAGGAAGAGCCGAAGATCACCACGGTCATCAAGCAAGCTCCGGTAAAAGCGGCTCCGGCAAAAGCAGCGCCCGCGAAACCCGCTCCTGCCGCAAAGGTGGCGCCAGTAAAGCATGCGCCGGTAAAGGTTGCCGTCAAGGTCACAGCCAAAGTCACGCCCAAGGCTCCAGCAAAACCCGTTGCGAAGAAGGCCGCGCCCGCGAAAAAAGTTGTCGCCAAAAAGCCGGTTGCCAAGCCAGCCAAGAAGCCTGTTGCCAAAGCCGCTGCAAAATCAAAGGCCAAGACCGGCAGCAGAAAATAAATCTTCCGCTTCAAAACAGCAAAGGCCTTGCACACATTGTGCAAGGCCTTTTGCTTTTCGCTAACAACTCCAGCCGCGCTCAGTGCACCAGCATCGGAATTTCTCGCTCAATCAGCTCCAGCATTGTCATGTAGCGAGCTCGCTTTTCAGGACTGTCAACCTTCTCAGCCTGCGCGGCTATCTCTTCCAGCGAAGGCTTTATGCGCAACGGCAAATTCCGCCAGTAATACTTCAAATCGTCGCGCTCCCAGTCCGCATAGGTCGTCTCCCAAGTGCGCCCGCCTTTAGCCTGGTTAGGAAACACGATCTCAAGCGGAGACACAGCTTCGTCATAACTTTGAAACCGGCAATCCACCGAGAAACGCAGCCGGTCGGAAGTACTGAGTGTGGAGCTGTGCACCGTCAGGCTGTGAAACATCACTGCATCGCCCGCATTGATCGGCCCGCCAACCCATTCGCCTCCCGGAGCTGTTTCGCGCTGAATGTATCCATCCGTAGTTTGAAGCCCGAAAAGATGCGACGCTTCCTTGATCTCGAGCGTCCCCTGTCCCTGCGGGCAATCATGCAACGGCATCCACACCGTGTAGCTTTCAGAACTTCCCGCAATTCCCGAGTTGTCCTGATGCGCGTGCAGCAATGCGCCATCGCAGTTGGGAAAAATCATTCGTGCGATGGGCTTGGGATGAACGAAGAGGCGTGGCCCTACCAGTCGTTTCATCGCGCCAGTCAACGCCGGATGATGCGTCAACGCATGCAGCCGCTCCAGGCGGAACGCGCGATTTGCGGCCTGCTTATATTTAGGTTCGGGATCGAAGCACGCCTTGGCGGGATCTGCGATGCGGTCCAATGGCGCGGTCCCGTCGACCGTCCATCCCTCATCCGATGCAATGCCGACCATGTCGCCAAGCAGTTGTTCCAGAGCCTCTTTCGGAATCAGGTCGCGGATATAGACGTATCCGTGAATCTCCATCTCGCCCTTCAGAGAAACGGAGTCCATATCTTTGGCGGCAATGGTGCGAAACAGCTTCATCGGTCTCCAGGCAGCAGCAATTTTCGATTGCTACTTAAATTACTGGCTGCAGGACCTCAAGCCGTCATCCCTTTGTCACCGGTTTGTCTCATCGTGTTTGCGGGTAACACTCGGCGATTCGCGCGCCTAATGCGCTCACACAAACTCTTTCGCCATCCATCCCTTCAGCGCCTTCATGCTGGTCTCGCGGCCTAGGAACGCATGCACCAATTCGCTCGCCGGCTTCGACCCACCCGGCTCCAACACCTCGCGCCGGTAACGCATCGCCGTCGGCCCACCCAGCAGGTTCTTATGGTCGAACTCCGCAAAGAATTCCAGCGCCATCACCTTGTCGTACAGATATGTGTAGTAGTTCGATGTATATCCAACCAGGTGCGTGAACGCCGCATACATCCGGTTGCCGTCCACAAATTCATACAGCGAGAAGCGGTCATACCCTTCCTGCAGCAGCGCATCCAGATCCAGCTCGGTCGCCTTCTTATCGTGCGTCTCCATTGAATACGTTGCGTACATCACCTGCGTCAGTGTTCCCAGCGCACGACCATGCGCCGCCGCGCGTGTCATTCTTGCAATCGTCTCGTAGGGCAACAACTCGCCGGTCTGATAATGCTTTGCAAAGTTTCGCAGCAGGTCGGGATCCTCAAAAAACTCTTCCAGCATTTGCGACGGCACTTCAACGAAATCGCCTTCGGTCGCAATTCCACTCTGTCCAGCCCAGCGCTGTCGTCCACCCAGCACCTCATGCATCAGGTGCCCAAACTCGTGGAAGCAAGTCACAACATCCGAGTACTGCATCAAGCCCGGGTCGTCAAAAATTTCCGGATTTTGCTCATTTCTTTTTGGCTGCGGAAAATTGCACACCAGCGAAGCTTCCGGCAAACATGTGCCCAGCATTCCGCCAACAATCCCACACTCCGAAAACCATTTGCTCTTGCCTTCGCGCGGATGCATGTCTAGGTAAATTCTGCCGACCACGCCATCTTTCCCCACGGTATCTACCACGTCGAACGTCTTCACGCCCTCCGCCCATCCCTGCTCCTTCACGCGCTCAAAACGCACGCCGAACAGCTTTCCTGCCGTCGCCAGAATTCCCGCCTCCACCTGCTCATACGGAAAATACGGCCGCACGCTTTGCGAGTCGAAATCGAATCGCTCGCGCCGGAACTGTTCTTCCCAGAATCGCGCATCGCTCAGCGTCAGCGGCAGCGCCTTGGCATCGCGTTCACGCACAAACGCTTCCAGGTCCTCAAACTCTTTATGCGCCGTCTCGCGAGCCGTCGCCTCTACCTCATTCAGGAACGAGCGCATCTTCGCCGCCGACCCCATCATCTGGTCCACCGTCGCCAAATCCGCCCAGCTTCGGAACCCCAGCAACGACGCCATTTCTTCGCGCGCTGCCAGCAGATCCAGCAGCACCTGCTTGTTCACCGGATATCCGCGGTCCATATAGGCCAGGTACATCTTGCGCCGCAGCTTCGCGTTCGCCGCATAGCTCATCACCGGAGACATATCCGGCGGATCGGTCGTCAACACCACCGGCTTCTCGGCAACCAGCTTTCCACTCGCATCTTTCACCCCATGCCGCGCCAGATAATCCTCCGGCAACCCGCGCAGGTCTTCTACATCCTCAACAGAAATTTTGCGCACATCATCCTGCACGGTGCGGCTGAAGCTCATGCTCAGTTCGGTCATCTTGTCAGCCAGCGCGCGAATCCGCTCCCGCGTTGCTTCATCTTTATCCACGCCGCTCAACCTGTACCCCAGCAGCACGCGATCCATGTAGTACTTCGTCGCCGCGTCTTCGCCGCTTACATCCACGGCCACCAGCGCGTCATAGACGTCGCGGTTCAAGCTCAGCGCCGTTCCCTCGGCACTGATCACCTGCGAAAGCTCCTGCGCCGCATCCCGCACCCCAGCCTCAGGATGCACCATAAACATCACGCCGCTCTGGCTGCCTGCCATGCGCAGATGCCACTGCGCGTTGTCGAACGGCCGCAACGTATTTTCCACCGTGCGTTTGCCCTTCCCGCCCACCAGCTCGCTCACCCGTGCCCGAGCCTCCGCCAGATGGTGTTCCACCCAACTCTTTGCACCCTCTACGGCTTCCGCTCCAGTGCCCAGGCCTTCCCAAATCCGCAGCTTTTGCATCGATTCTCCTCGGTTTGCTTTGCGACTATTATCTCGCGGCGCAGCAATGCTTTACGAGTGCGCACTTTTGGGTCACTCCCGGCAGCCGCCAAAACGCCGCATCAATCGCCTTCGATGCGCTTATAAGCCCCGTCCCTATTATGTTTTCCACCGTCAGGTCACTCCCAGCCGGTTACTTATACTGTTACGAGTGTGACTTGCACCCCCCCGCACCACGGGTGCTATTGTCAGTGCATAGATGGTTTGCCCCCATGAGCCCTTTGGGGGATACTCAATAAAACCACTAGCAAGACCGCTTTTCTTTGGCACGACCCGATTGAGTTTTTCCGGAGCTATGATGCTGCATACCGCGCTTGTCATCTCGGCCTACCTGTCCATGATCTTCATCCCCTGCGCATGCGCGCAATGGGGTGACGTTCTCACCGCTGAATGGCGCAACATGCGCCGCGACCTGCGCCTGGACCTCCGCCGCCGCCGCGACGGTATGAGCGAAGCTCTTATTCGCTCTCTCCGTGAAGCTCGCGCCGCCGCACAGATCGCTGCGCTCGCCAAGGTCGCCTTCGTCGAACCGGCTCCGCTACCCCGCATTATCTTCCGGGCTCGCAAGCTTCACCTCGGCCGCCCGCGTCCTCGCGCGATTGCTTCCGACCCGATCAATTTCCAGCGCGCAGTCGCTCGCGTCAGGTTCCGTCTGAGCCAGCTTTCCGAAGCCTTCCGCCTCGCCAACCCCATGTTCAATGGCCTCACTCCGGCTATGGCAATGGCAGGTCCGTCAGCCGCTTCCATGACCAGCATCGCGCCACCCATGGTCGACTTCGCTCCGCGCCGCTACAAAGAGCCCGTCGCTCCTCCGGTTGCCAAGCCCGAAGTTCAACAGCCGACCATCGCTGCTCAGGCGACTCAGCCCCAGGTCAGCATGGAGTCCACTCTCGAAGATCGCCTTACTCGTCGCCTGTTCGATCAGGTCGGTGCGTTCCGCCGTCCCGCCAAGCAGCGCATTCCTCAGGACCTCATCGCTCCGCAGGAGATCAAGGTCAAGCGCACTTCCTCTCTGCCGGCGGCCATCGAGCCTTCTCCGCTGCTCCACTTCCCGCCTTCGCCCGCCGAGCTCGAAGCGCTCTTTGCTCTCGACTCGCAGGAAGCGATCTCCTCCGACGCCGTTCCCGTTGCAGTTCGGGAATCCAGCGCCAAAATATCCGCGGCCGCATAACATCGCCACACTCGTTCCCCCGGGCTGCAAGCACCCCATCCTCAAAGCGCACTCCACGGCGCCGGGATGGGGTTCAGCTTTTAACCTCGCTCTATCCTCAATACCCCATCCTCTACAATCTGTCTTATGCGCTTCCTCATAGTTCTGCTCGCCATTGCCGGCATCATCGATTCCGCTCTCGCCCTGCGCATTCACTATCAAGACCCCGCCGCCGCCGCGCCCTGTGCCGTCACGGAAAAGTTCGATTGCGGCGCCGTCAACCACTCGCGCTTCGCCGTCTTCCCACCCACATCTTTCGATGAAGATCCCAGCTCCAAAAAAATTCATATCCCTGTAGCGACTCTCGGCATCGTCGGCTATCTGCTCATCGGAATCCTCGCGCTCATCAACCGCTCCTGGCTCACTCTGCAAGCTTCTGAGATCGGGTTCGCCTTCGCCGCCTTTCTCAGTTACATGGAGGCTTTCATCATCGAAAAATGGTGCATCTACTGCCTCTGGTCGCAGGCCATCATCGCGGCAATTCTTCTCTGCACCATCGTCTGGCTCATCCTCAATCACCACCAACGCCGAGCCGTAGTCAGCCCTTAAATTTTACTTAACCACTAGCCACGAACCACAAATCATCTCTCGCTAGAGCATCATGGCGTCCCACCACAACACCATTCCCGAGCTCGCGCATCGCCTCCAGCAACCTGCGATCGCTCGCCGCCAGCGCCTCTACAAGATTGTCGCTATCTTGTTTCTGATCTCACTGCTTCTCAGCGTCATTGCCACGCCCTTCGTCCGCGCACACCTGCAGGCTGTCGCTGTGCTCGATCTCGTTGCCGGCAAACCTGTTCCCTGGCTCGTGCGCCAAACCGTCGCCGAACCAATTTCTACGCAGGACTTCACTCTTCCCACCTCCAACGGCCCCATCCGCGCGCGCCTCTACATTCCGCAGTCGCATCCTGACGCGCCTGCCATCATCGTCCTGCACGGCGTCCACCATCTCGGCATTGACGAGCCGCGCCTCATCGCCTTCTCTACCGCCATGGCCTCCTGCGGCCTGCGCGTCCTCACGCCTGAGCTGCCGGACATCAAGGACTACCACGTCGGCGCCAACTCCATCGCCACTATCGGCGACTCTGCAGTCTGGATGTCGCAACATCAGGACAACAAATCCGTCGGCGTCATGGGTCTCAGCTTTGCCGGAGGCCTGGCTCTGCTCGCCGCCTCCGACCCGCACTGGCATCGCTCTATCAAGTTCGTCGTCGCCATCGGCTCGCAGGATGAGATGGCGCGCGTTGCCACCTTCTACCGCACCGGCGAAGACCCGCTGCCCACCGGCGATCCCGAGCGACTCACCCCGCACGAATACGGCGCGCTGGTGCTCGAGTACGAACACCTCGAAGACTTCATCCCCGCCGGCGATCCAGCCTCACTCGCCGCCATTCGCAACGTTCTCCGCGCTCATCTTTACGAGGACTGGCCCGGCGAAAAAGCTGTGCTCGCCACACTCACTCCCGCGCAGCTCGCCATCGCCCACCAGCTTATGGATACCACCAGCCCGACCACTCGCTCTCTGCTCGCGCACGCTGAAACGCTGCACATTGAAGACATGGCCGGCGTTAGTCCGCACGGCCATCTCAAGCAGCTCACTACGCCCGTCTATCTTCTCCACGGCGCCGGCGACAACATCATCCCTTCCGCCGAAACCGAATGGATGGCCACCGAACTCCCCGCCGCTTCGCTGCAGGCCGAGCTCATCTCGCCCGTCCTCTCGCACATCAATCTCGACGGCGCCAACCCCACCGCCATGGATCAGTGGCGGCTTGTGCATTTTTTCGCGCTGATCCTCCACGCCGCAGAATCGCATTAGGACACGAGGAACTGTAATTAGTGACCTCTTCCAAAGCCACAACCAATTAATCGGGCAAGCAATAAGAAAGCAATAAAAGCTGCAGCCCCGATCCATCCCCAAAGCTTTTGCCTGTTCTCGTGCTCAACCAAATCGTTGCGGTCAGGATTGTTCGGATCGTACTGGACTGGCAGGTAATCGCCCTCTTTCATTTCCTCGTTGGTTGTATAGAATCCGCCGTACCAATGTTCACCCACTTTGTAATTGAATGACACCACGAAAATTGGCCCACCGCGTCCGTCACTTTGCTCCACGCTGGTTACAGTCCCGTCCGCATCTTTCCAATCCGTCTTCGCCACTGGCACCTCACTCGCAATCACTATACTTAAAACCGATGCCTTCCCTCATCACCCTCGCCGACATCCTCGCCGCTCGCGACCGCATCCAGCACACCGCCGTGCGCACGCCGCTCGTCCCACTTTCGCGTGAACGCCTTCGCGCCGCCGGCTTCACTCAATTCGCCGACTACGCTCCGCAAATCTTTCTCAAGGACGAATCCGCGCAGCCCATCAAATCTTTCAAACTCCGCGGCGCATACAACAAGATCGCTCAGCTCTCGCCGGAAGAACTCAAGCGCGGTGTCATCACCTACAGCTCCGGAAACCACGCGCAAGGCGTCGCCTTCTCCGCGCGAGCACTGGGCGGCAAAGCTGTCATCGTCATGCCGGCCAACTCGCCGCAGGTCAAGATGGACGCCACCCGTGCGCTCGGCGCGGAGATCGTCACCGTCGGCCCCGCCTCCACCGAGCGCAAACTCAAAGCCGAAGAACTTGCCGCCGAGCACGGCTACACCATCATCCCGCCCTACGACGATCCCGCTATCATTGCCGGCCAGGCCACCTGCGGCCTCGAAATTCTCGGACAGCTCCCGGATGCCGATCTCGTCCTTTCACCCGTCTCCGGCGGCGGTCTACTCTCCGGCGTCGCCACCGGAATCAAACTCGCTCGCACCGCTGCCAACAAACCCGCGCCTCCCGTTTACGGTTGCGAGCCTGAACTCGCCGCCGATTCCGCAGAATCCTTCGCCGCCAAAGCCCTTGTCGAGTGGCCAGCCGAAAAAACCACGCGCACCCTCTGCGACGGCCTCCGCACCCAATCGCTCGGCAAACTCAACTTCGAGCACATCCTGAAATTTGTCGACGGCATCGTCACCGTCACCGAAGACGAAATCCGCACCGCGCTTCGCATGCTCCTCACCGCTACAGACATCGTTCCCGAACCCTCCGGCGCAGTCAGCGTTGCTGTTGCTCTCTTCCACGCGCTCGAAATCCCCGGAATTACCACCTCCAGCAAAGTCGTGGCTGTCGTCTCCGGCGGCAATCTCGACCCCGCGCTCCGCACCCAGCTTGAATCCGAATCCGCCGCCGCACACGTCTAACCCATCAGCCATGCAAGTACAAACAAAAATCCGGGTGCTCGCCATCGCTCTCCTGCTAGCGCCCGCCACTCTCCACGCCCAAAAGCCGCGCAAGAACGACAAATCCGGCTACGACAACTCCGCCCGCGCCACTGTTCTACACACCGCCAATCTCTACATCATGGCCGACTCCACTGCGCCGCCCGTCGCAACCGTCACTCCCGGCCATGAGATCGTCGTCACTGCCCACAACGGTCCCTGGGTCAACGTCTTCGCCAACACCGACTCCAAAGATGAAGACCCCGACAACAAGCCTGAGTTCACCGCGCCCGGCGACACCCCCCAGCCCAGCGCCGGCTGGATTCGCGATAAAGGCATCGTCGGCCCCACCACACCCAACGGCGACGCGCTCATCTACGGCGCCGCCGCCGAGTTCGAAGCCCAGGCTCAGCAGCCGCACCCACCCGCCAATGCCGCCATGGCCGCACACCTGCTCTATCAGCGTGTGTTCGAATACTTCCCGCAATCACCGCTCGCCCCTGAAGCCGCCTTCCGCTCCGCCGACATTCGCTGGCAGCTCGACAAGTTCGACATCTCCTCGCTGCCAAGCGCGCATGAGCAGGAAGCCTATCTCCGTCCGCAGATCTACGAAGGCGACCTGCGCAAAGTGATGAAGCTTTATCCCAATTCACCCTTCGCCGCGCGCGCTGCCTTCGATCTGCTCGACAACAAACTCTGCGGCGACTGGCAAGGCCTGCCCAAATGTCCCGAGCTCGAAACCACCATCTATCTCAAATATGCCGACCAGTATCCCGGCGGCCCCAAATCCGCGGAAGCGCTTTACGATGCAGCCTATCGCCAGGGCGTACTCGTCACCATGTACACCATTGACGACAATCCCAAGCGCGGCCAAGCTGCGTCCAAAGCCTGCCAGACCATCGCCGACGAGATCAAACAAAAGTATCCGCAATCGGACTATGCCGCCCGCGCCGCCTCAATCGCCTTCCGCGTCGCGCAAGGCATTCCCATCTACGGCTCCGACCGCGATTAAGACAAGGAGTAGAGGGTAAGGAGTAAGGAGTAGAAAAAGCTTTCCTTCTCCGCATGAGTGCCACCGCGCCCACCGCAAAACCTCCGCGCCCTCTGCGTTAAAGCTTTTGCTGTTGCTTAACTCGCATCTCGAACCTCGCAACTGAAAACTGAATTCGCCCGCCGTTGCTTTTGTTCTTGCCTGTTACTTTCGCCTTCCTTTGCATACCTTGCGTTTCCCTTTGCGTCCTTTGCGTTCAAAAGCTTTTGTTTTTGTCTTTTCTACTCCTTACTCCTTACTCTCTACTCCTTTAGAATTTCTCTATGCCGCTTCTCAAGATCATCCTCCTGGCCATCATCCAGGGTCTCGCCGAACTCCTACCTGTCTCCAGCTCCGCGCACGTTGTTGTCGCGGAAAAACTTCTCGGCCTCGATCCCTCCACCCCCGAGATGACGCTCGTGCTCGTCATGCTGCACACCGGCACCATGTTCGCGGTCATCGTGTACTTCTGGCCGCAGTGGCGTCGCGCCTATTTCGCATCGTCCGATTCTTTTAAGCGCTTCGCCATCCGCGCCATCTGGGCCACATTCCTCACAGGACTCATCGGCTACCCGCTGCAAAAATTCGTTGCCCACGTCATGTTCCCCGGCCAGCCCAAAGCCGTCATCGAAGACCTCTTCGGCCGCCTCGACCTCGTCGCCTATGCACTCTTCGCCGCTGGTCTGCTCATCCTCTGGGCCGGTTTGAAAGAACGTTCCGCCGAACACGCCGCGCCTGACTACGCACGTTCGCTCAACCGCTCCGGCGAAAACGTTACCTTCGCTCAGTCCGGCTGGATGGGCGCGGTGCAGGGCATCTGCCTTCCCTTCCGCGGCTTCTCGCGCTCCGGCGCTACCATCTCCACCGGCCTGCTCACCGGCACCGCGCGCGACCGCGCCGAGAAATTTTCCTTCGCTCTCGCCGTCATCATCACGCCGCTCGCTATCGCTCGCGAGCTGCTACGCGTCCTCCACGCCGGCAGCGAAGCCAAACTCGCCGGAGCTTCCGCAGCTGCCTATTCTGCCGCAATACATTCCAGTTTTCTCGCCGCCGGTCTTGGCATGGTCTTCAGCTTCCTCGCCGGACTTGCCGCTCTGCGCTGGCTCAGTTCCTGGCTCGAAAGCGGCAAGTGGTATCTCTTCGGAATCTACTGCCTCGCTGCGAGCTGCGTGGTCTTCTATCTTCATCACATCGGCTACTGATTTTCAGCTAAGGCCACGCAAGGTCTGCCGGCTGGCACGCGATTCTCCTTCGCCGGCAGCAAGCAGGAGAAATCGCGAAAACCCTGCTCCCTCGCGCAACATCCTCTTCTAGATGCACACCGCACCGCCCGCGTTTGCCGCCGATTTCCACTCACCCTCTGCAAACACCCCCGTCACTAATCAGGTTCCACCCCCGCCACACCCTTATCCCCGCGGCCCTTCGCACACCTAAGCGTGGAACAATAAAAGTGCTCTGGTGGTCGAACATCTCGTGAAGCTCGCCGCGCTGCACTTCGCCCGGCGAACCAGCGGCATGCGCCCCCTTACTCATGAAGCCAGTTAAAAGAATCGTCTATTCCCCCACGCGCAGCCCGCGCCTCAATGAAATGCTGGGGCTCGTTGTGCTGGTTGCCGCCGGCCTCCTTCTTCTCGCTCTCCTCACTTACACGCCGTCAGACCCCTCCTTCAATACCGTCGGTGGCGCTGCCGGCCTGCATCCCGCCCACAACTGGACCGGCCTCGCCGGCGCCTATCTTGCCGACATCCTTCTCCAGACCCTCGGCGTCGCCATCTTCTTCGTTCCTCTGCTGCTCATTCGCATCGGCATTTCGTGGATGCGTTCGCGCTCCATCGGCTCGCTCACCGGAAAATCCATCGGCCTCGCGCTGTGGCTCATCTTCGCGCCTGCAGCCATCGCACTGCTGCCCGGCCATATGCGCTGGCGTGGAGCCGTGCCGCTCTCCGGCCTCATCGGCAGCACGCTTGCCGACGCGCTCATCCACGTCGTCAACTTCCCCGGAGCCGTCATCGTCGGCACGCTCATGGTCGCCGTCTCGCTCTACCTCACCACCAGCTTCATGATCGGCACCGCGCAGGAGTGGTTCAGCTCGCACTTCGTTCTCTTCAGCCGCCTCCGCGCCCGCTGGGTTGAGTGGCGTCAGCGCCGCAAAGAGCTCGAAGCTGAATCCATCATCGATGCCTACGAGTCCAAGCGCGAGAAGGCCATCGAGAAAGCTCGCAAGCGCGCCGAAAAAGCCGAACGCGCCGCCGAACCAAAACATCCTTCGACCGCCGCCAGTGAAAACGGTTCACTGCTGAGTGGATTTTTTGGATGGTTCGGCCGCCGCAAACAAATCCCCGAGCCCGCACCGGCTCTGCATTCCGACCGCGCCAGCTTCAACGCCGAGCCGCCCACCGTCTGGGAATCTATGCCCCGCACCATGGTCGCACCTGCGCAGGCGCCCGTCATCACGCCAGCAGTCGCGCCGCCGCACGAAAACGTTCTGCCCTTCCAGCAGTCGCAGCCCGCGCCCGCTGCCGAAGACAACTGGCTCGACGCGCCCGGCCGCTTCTCTCCTCCACCACTTAAATCCATCGATATTCCCGAGCCGCCGCCCGCACGCATGTCCGCGCCCAAGCCGCTGCCGCGCCCCGTGCCGCCACCCATGCCTTCGCCCACGGCAGATATTCGCGATCAGAACATCGCCTTCGGCAAGCGTGCCGACGCTGATCTTCGCCCCATCGCCATGACCGCGAAATCTGTTCGCGGCTACAAGCTTCCGCCCAGCTCGCTGCTCTATCGCAGCGAAGAGCACACCACAGTCCGCGAAGATGCTCTGCGCGAAGAAGCCCGCACGCTCGTCACCAAGTGTGCCGAGTTCGGTGTCGACGGCTCCGTCGAGCAGATCAACCCCGGCCCCGTCGTCACCACCTTCGAGTTCCGCCCCGACGCCGGCGTCAAATACTCCCGCGTCACCGGTCTCGCCGACGATCTCTGCCTCGCCATGGCCGCCGAATCCATCCTCATCGAGCGCATGCCCGGCAAATCCACCGTCGGCATCCAGGTCCCCAACTCCGAGCGCGAAACCATCTGGCTCCGCGATGTCGTCGAGTGCGAAAGCTTTGTGGCGAGCAAAAGCAGACTTGCGATTGCTCTCGGCAAAGACATCTCCGGCCGCATCGTCACCGGCGATCTTGCCAACATGCCGCACGTCCTCATCGCCGGCAGCACCGGCTCAGGCAAATCCGTCGCCATCAACGCCATGATCATGTCCGTGCTCATGAAGTCCACGCCCGAGCAAGTCCGCATGATCCTCGTCGACCCCAAGCGCGTCGAGCTCGGCATGTACGAAGGCATTCCGCACCTCTTCACGCCCATCATCACCGAGGCCAAGCTCGCTGCGAATGCTCTGCGCAATGCTGTGAAGGAAATGGAGCGCCGCCTCAAACTTCTCGCGGCCAATCATGTTCGCAACATCGACCAGTTCAACAAGCTCTTCGAGCACGGCTCCGAATATCTCTTCGAAGACGTCAACCAGGAACCGCTGCCCTACATCATGATCATCATCGACGAGCTCGCCGATCTCATGATGCTGGACCGCGCCAACGTTGAAGAAGCCATCACCAGGCTCGCCCAAATGGCCCGGGCTGTAGGAATTCATCTCGTGCTCGCAACCCAAAGGCCAAGTGTCGACGTCATCACCGGCCTCATCAAGGCCAACGTCCCCACGCGCATGAGCTTCCGCCTTGCCACCAAAGTCGATTCGCGCACCATCATCGATAGCAATGGTGCAGAAAGCTTGTTGGGCAAGGGAGATATGCTCTTCCTTCCGCCCGGAACTTCGCGCCTGCAGCGTGTGCATGCGCCGTTCGTCACGGAAAAAGAAATCGCTGCTGTCACGCAGTTCTGGAAGGACCAGGGCTCCGCCGAATACGTCGAGTCCTTCCTCGAAGCTCCCAAGGACGAGCGCGGCAACTCCGAAGACTCCACCGGCGCCGCCGAAGGCGACAACGATCCCATGTTCGACGACGCTGTCCGCCTCGTCTTCGAATTCGGCAAAGCCTCAACGTCCTTGCTGCAGCGCCGCCTGCGCATCGGCTACGGCCGCGCCGCCCACCTCATCGACCTCATGGAGCGCGACGGCCTGGTCGGCCCCGCTGACGGCTCCAAACCCCGTGAGATTCTCAAGTCTCCTGACTACTACCGCGAAGTCGATTCTGCCCTCCGCTAACCACCCCTTCAAGAACTTGTCATCCTGGCGAAGCCGAAGGACCTGCTTTCTCGCCCGCGTAAATGAGGCCATAAAGGCCCCCCCCCCTCATTTTTTGCGAAGGTAAGTATCCCCTCAGAACAAGTGCTGGCTATTTTCCAGCCTATTGCTGCGTGCCAAGTATTTTCATCAAGGCTATAAGGGTGATGAACTTCACCCCGAAATGATCGCAGAGGTCTGGAATCTTGGGCGCGTGAGCTTCGGGATGGGAGACTTCACGGGTGACAACTGTGCCGCCTTCGATGGCTGCCTGAGCGATTAGCCATGCATCTGCTCCACCGGAGAACCTATTCCTGTGCCTCGCATAGAAATGGTCATTTGAGAAAACATACTCGCCAATCTTGGCCGCAAACGCCTGAACGTCCTTGGAGGGAGCAACGCACACGCCTTCGCCCTTCCTATTCTTTAGCCACTTCGCCAACTCGTCCTTATTCTCCCTGCCGTCCACAATCTCCTGATAATTGCGTTTGGTTATTTTGATGCTCCCACTTGCGATATTTCTCTCGATCATGTTCCAGAAGCCAGAGAAGTCCGTATAGCCGAACGGGGCTATATTGTCCTTGGCATAGACCAGAACATCGGAATCGAGCCAGTAGCTCATGCAGCCTTCTCTCGGCGCAAGAATCGTTCCACGGTTGAAATTGATACGCCGAGCACGCTCGACGCTTCGGTGTAGGTGGTTTTGGAACTGCGCACACTCGCTGCTACCGTGTCCGAAAGCAGGACGCTATTGCGCATCTTGAATGTTGACCAGAACTGTCCCTGTTGCTTCTTCTCATCCTCTTTTTGCTTTTTCTTGCGTTTTTCTTCGGCGGCCCTGATACGTGCATATTCCTCATCCATTGCGAAATTGAAATCGGCAAACGGAATCTTTTTTAGGTCGTAGGCTCGTCGTAATGCGACTAGTGAACTGACCCAGAAGTATTTGCAGATGCGTTGAATGTTGCCCTTGATAGTCCTGCTTGACTGCCACGCAATCTTTAGCGACCTTTCTGGTACTAGAAATTCAGCGGCTACTTGATTGCAGAAGCGTTCAATCTTTCCAAGGTCGCTCAGGCTCTTCCCGCCAATACGCGCGTTGGAAATGCCCGTTTTTCCAATCCAAATATGGGCTAGCTCATGGGCGAGTGTGAAAATTTGGGCTGCGCGCGCATCCGTGTCATTGATAAACACTACGGGAGCGTAAGGGTCGCTGATAGCGAAACCCTGAAACTCCTCTACGTCAAGTTTGTTGCGGGTTGAATGGCCCATTACCCCACTCCGCATAACCAGGATTCCTGCGCCCTCTACCTTCTGAATAAGCCGACGCAAGAACTGTTCCGAGTTGTGGCACTCACGCCTAAAATCATCGTTCAATCCCAGCGTCGTTCGCATATGTGCAGCGACATCTACGATTGGATCGTTGATGTCATAACGACCGACGAAGGAAAGTTTTTGGCGACTGCTTTGCAGCTTGTACTCACGAAACCAATCTTGACGTAAGAGAGCGTCATTGATGACCGCTATGAAATCTTGTGATGGCTTCGACACAGGTGTACCGCGTCGCGTGCGCAGGTCAGGAATGGGTACGTCTTCAGGGGGTGGTGGGCTGCTCAGAAAGAGCACGAGGTAAGGAATTCTCAGCTTGCGCGCAAGGACTTCAGCTTGTGCCTCCGTTGGAAGATTTTCACAGTTCTCCCACGCCCTGATTTTTTCGGGTGTCACCGTGGTAGTGGCTATCTCCTCCGGCGTGACGGCACGGAGCTTGAGCGCCCATGTGATGATTTCAGGATTGATATAGGCGATGTTCATATCGTCCATTTGGATGGCCTCCTAGTGATACACTTCGGGTAGGCCATCCATCGGCTAATGCCGTGAGGGACAGTTATATGTCATCTTCGTCATCATCGCCAAAGAAAAATTCCGGGCTGCCACCTAGAGTTTTCACACGCGGCGATTTTCATGCATTGGTCAAGCGGGCTGTTACACCGCCCGCTGAGAAACCTCTTCCAAAAGCGAAGTAAACATTGGCTTCATATCGTTCCTATGGTTGTACCGATAGGCGTATTCGTCGCAGTAGGACTGTAAATAATCCTTGCCGACAGAGTGATACACGCCACTGATTCCCCTCTTTAAGAGACTCCAAAACCCCTCAATCGTTTGAGTGTGAACGTCACCCATGACGTACACCCGTTCGCTGTGATTGATGCGCTGGTGGACGTATTCCTGTTCCATCTTGCCTACGTTGTCGTACGTCGTATAGCTGTCAGTAAAGACGTTCGACGCAGGAAGAATCTTCTCAGCCATGATCGGCAGAATGGTGGTTTCCTTGACGTTCGGAACCACGCGGGCAACGACACGGCCTTTACGTTCCACCATGCCGAACACTGGCTGTTTCGATGTTCCCCGGCCATTGGTGCTTTTGCGCTTGCTGGCGTGCTGCCACTTCGGATTCGGCCCGATGTATGCTTCGTCGCACTCCACTGATGAACCCTCCAGACTGATGTCCTCCGACATCAGGGTGCGAATCTGGCGGAACATCCGCCATGCGGTTTTGTACGTTACGCCCGTCTCGCGCTGAATCTGTTTCGCGCTGATGCCGCAGCGGGTGGAACCCATCAGGTACATCGCATAGAACCACAGGCTCAGGGGCGTGGTGGACTTCTCGAAGATCGAGCCAGCCATCGGATAGATGTGCTTGCCGCAGTAGTCACAGGCGTAGGCTTTGCGGCCCTCTACGCGGTGGTGACGGCGCTCCACGCTGCCGCACTTCTCCGAGTCGCACACCGTGATTCCATCCGGCCAGCGGGCATAGAAGATGTGGTCAAGGCAAGCATCATCGTTCGGGAACTCCGTCTGGAAATCCACTATGGTGTACTTCTGCGCGCCGGGATATTGGTGGTTCCGCAGTCTCTTGGGCGTTTCCATAATGATGTAACGTTATCAACAATCTTACTTGTTGTCAAGGTATAAATTACTCCACCTTTTATTCGCCCATATTCTGCTGATATAAAGTGGGTTACCCGGGGTGTGGTAGAAGGTTGGCATGGAGGCCATCCTCAAATTTATCGGCATGGTGATTGGGTACTCCATCATGGCTGCTCTGGCGCTGACTGTCATAGCTCCCGTGGTCGCTCTGGTCATGTTGATTGGCAAAAAGATATGGAGGTTCGTTCATGGCAACAGATGAGGACATTCGGTTCCATTGGTGCGAGATATGCGATCAGGCGATACTTCCCTCGCAAGAGGAGAAAATTATCGAAGGGTACGATGGCATGGGGAAATTGGTGGTGCATCTCAAGTGTTGCGAAGGCCAAAATCTCAACGAAAAAGCCTAACTTGTCTTGAGGGGATACTTACCTTTGCGAATAATAGAAAACAAGTGGCTTAGCTATGGGCTTATCGGCAAATGAATGATTATGCAGGGGTTATAGGCACATAATACAAAACAAATAAGTTAGCGGGTGGGGGTTCACTCTTAAATGGTAAGTCCAAAGCAATGAGACGTTTGACGCTACTCGATTTTGGGATTTTTTTGAGATGAAAATAAATGCTTTTGAAAGCCCACGAATCGGTAGGGCATGGCTTCAGCCATGCCGCAAGACCATTCCCACGTATCCGTCTTTAGGGCGCTGAGGTACGCTTGGCCTCTGCCCGCTTCCACATTGGCTACAACTGCGCCACCCACCTCATCGACCTCATGGAGCGCGACGGCCTCGTCGACCCCGCCGAGGCTCCAAACCCCGCGAAATCCTGAAGTCGCCAAACTACTACCGCGAAGTGGATCGGCGCTGCGATAGCAATACCAGGCGCCTTTTTGAAATTTATTGCGTGGTAGTTGTCTTCAAGGCCTTCGAATCAACTGTCAAACTGAGTACTTCCCCTTTGTCATTCTTTAGATAAGCCGTTTGACCTTCGATAGCGAACTCAATTGGCCCATTGATAGCGGCGTCGAGCGGTATTTTCTCGCCTTTTTTGGTGAGACGGCTTAGTTTCCAAAGCAAATGCCCGTCATCGACTGTATAGATCCAAAGGGTTCGAACTATACCGTCCGCTGGTCTCATTAAAGAGGATAAGGCAGAGACATCTTCTTTATCGACACCGATGAGAACACCTTGTTGCCACTGATGAACTTTTGGCTTGGCGTGCGACTCGCGTGTTCCCACGCAGAGAACAACTAAAAAAGTCGCTGTAATAATAGCCCACCGAAAATATCGATTCATAAAAGTCTCCGCGATTCGTATCGCTATTCCGACGTGACAACAATAACCCATAATCTGACCCTGGCAACTGGTCGCCCCGTTCATGACAGTCTCATCGTCATAAGCGAGAGTCGCTCCCCCAACTAGCCCCTACTTCTTCCCCGGCGACATCGCAGCCGACGGCTTGCTCTGTCCCTGCAACACCTTCATCGCATCCGCGCGCACAGTCTCATACGTCGGTTCGCTTTCATAAAACTTGATGAGCCCTTGATTTCCGTTCGCCAGCATCGTGTCCATCGTATAAACGCGTCCACCCGCAGCTGCTTCCTTGGGATGCAATGCTTTGTATGTTCCTTGATCCACGTCGAGCGATTCAACCTCGATCCAGTGATCGGCTTTGCCATCCTTGCCAAAGTGCAAAATCATATATCGCACCTGGTACGTTCCATGCAGAGTGTAAAAATAGCGCACCTCATAGTCTTCGCCGTTCACGCTGAACTCATCGATGATGTCGCCACTCGTTTTGTCAACGCCCGGAAGGTTTTTGTCGCGCGCGTCTTTCATGATGGCGCGCTCTTTGTCGAACGCCGCCCAGTCAGCTTTCTCTGCATACGCCAATGAAAGATTGTTGTGCGCGACCCATGCGTCAGGCTTCAACGCCAGCACCTTTTGAAAGTCTTGAATGGCTGCTTCAAAATTCTTTAGCCCAATCTCGCAGCCGCCAAGATAAAACCATGCCTCCGCCGACTCGGGGTTTTCCTTCACAAACTTCGTGAAGAACGCCTCTCCGCCTTTGACGTCGCCGTGCTGCATCGCTTTCTTTCCCAGCGCCAGCGGATCTTCAGCGCCTGGCCCCTGCTGGCCCGGCGAAAGATCAGGAGCCTTTACCTGTGCGGGCAACTGAAGACAACCAAGACAAAGAACCAATACCAGCCACTGTCGCATGTCCTTGCTCCTTTTCTCTGATATTAGACACCGCAAGAACAGAAACATCTCCAAAGCGAGAATTATTGTCGCGTGCCGCAGGCAGGAGTGCAGACGCAGTCGCAACGACAGAATTGCCTTCCTCCGCTCCGCTACTTCCCCGGCCTACTCGCCGCTGCCACATAATTTTCATCCAGCGCCCGGCGCAGCAGGGTCTTTATCACCGCCTGCCGGCTGATGTTCATCCCCCTGGCCTCGCGGTCCAACTCTTCGAGCATCGTGCCCGTGAAGTCTACATTCACCCGCTGAATCAACGGCGGCATCATCTTCCCATCGTTCGTAAAGAAGCGCGAGATGTCCTGGCCCTTGTCCGCCATGCGCGCAATCTGCTCCGCCGTAACCTTCTTCTTTGTCTTAGCTGTGCTCTTCATAAAGTTTGCGCTCCTCCCGTGCCGCCTTCCATAGCGTCACCAGGTGATAAAACTCACCCTCTTCGTCCTCTCTGATCTCAAAGATGAGCGTATAAAGCTTTTGCCCAACCCATCCAATGGCGCGGTGCTGTTCCGGAATCTCCGAGCACAGGTCCTGGTAATACGAGCGCTCAAAAATCTCCTGCGCTTCTTCAAACCCGATGCCGCGTTTCGGGTTTTTCCGCAATGCCCTGCTCTTGAGCGGATCGAAATGGAAACGCATAGAGGAATAGTATAACAGTTATACCAATGAGGCCGTGTCCAGACTGCGTCATCAGTACCTGTCATCCATAACGCTGTTTTCGCGTGATGGGTAGGATTCCGCTCTGCCGAAGGCAAGAGCGAGGCTCGAAGAGCGTAACGACTGAATTGCCTTCTCCCGCATCGCTACAAAATTCAACACTGGCGATTTCTCTCCAAAAAAGTTGGCGTAGTTACCCTGCCATTCGCTATCCGCTTACTCCTTACTCTCTACTCCTTGCTCTTACGCAACCACCGCAGCACATCGCGGCGGACCGCCTCATACTTCGGCTCGCCCTGCGGATAACTCTTGATCGTCCCGTGCGCCGCGCCGGTGTACCAGTCGAGCACGAAGTCCTTCACCTGTTCCTGGCGCGCCTGCTCATCGTGCTTTTCGGATTCATCGCTGCGCAGCACATCGCCCTGCGTCGCAGCATCCTTCGCTGCCTCCGCGCTTTCGAGCGAGATGTACTCCTTCACGCGTCCATCCGCGCCGAAGCTCTCAAAGTTGTACCGCGTCAGCGAACGGCCCACCGGCAGGTAATACTCGCGCACAATCCAATGCCCGCCGTTTTTTCCGGGCACATCGAAGCTGTCGATCACATCGCTTTCGCGCGCGCTGATGCCTTCGGCTCCACGCTCGCGCGCCGCGCGCAGCACCGCCCGCTCACGGTCGAACTCTTCCCACCGCCCCAGTTGCGCCTCGATGATCACCAGATTTTTGTGCGCGCGCCACATCTGCGGCTGCTTCAGCACCACGCTGCGATAGGTCAGCTCCGCAGCCTGATATTCATGCAGCGCCAGCTCCGCATCGCCCACACCGGCTTCCGCATCCGCATTTTCCGGATGCGCCTTCGCATACGCCGCGAACAGCGCCTTCGCCTGCGCATAATGCTTCGCCGCCAGTTCCTGCTTGGCCTCGGCCAGGGTTGGTATCTGTGCGCAAAGCGGCGAGGCCAAAAGAAACCATGCGGCATGTATCCATTGAATTCTCATCGCCTTCAAGAGTAGATAGAGAACACGCTTCGCGCAAAGATAGAGCGGGCTTTCAGCCCTGCTCTTTTGAGGGCATTCCTACCCAGGCCTACGGCCTGGGCTGGTATAGAACGGGCCTTCGGCCCTGAATAAAGCTCGTCTCTACGCTCTATGGTCTGCGCTCTACGCTCTATGGTCTGTGGTCTGCTTCTTCTTCACGCTATGCATCGCCGTTCCACCCAGCACTGCGACCACCAATATCAGCGCCACCCACATCAGCTCCGGATGCCGCTCCGTAAACGGCCGTTCATCCGGCCGCGGATGATAGTCGGCATTCGCCAGCTCCGGCCCAAGCTGCGCCGCAATCGCATTCGCCTGCGGCTGATACAGCTTCGCATAATCGAACACGGGAGCACTCAGCCCTGCGTCTCCGTACCACAGCACATAGCTCGCTCCGGCCACAGCGTCAAAGCACACCGTCCGCTGCCGCATCTCCAGCGACACCGCCTGTATCGGCAACGGAGCATCATCGCCATTCTCCACATCCACGGTCACATTCACCGCATCGCGCAGGTTGCTGGCAATCTCCGCATCTGCGCTCAGCTTGTCCTGGTGGATCGCCGGTCCGCCGCCTTCGCCGTTGCGCGTAATCCTCCAGATCTCACCCACAATCTGTTCGGTCGTATTGGTTTGATCCTTCTTCACCGTCTGCGCGGAAACATCCACGCCACGCGAGAACTCCTTCGTAAATCCCGGAGCCAGTGTGAACGTCACGCGTTCGACCGGCACATGCGCCGGAACCTGGAATGCGATCTCGCTCTTCTTGCCCTTCTGCGCAACGCTGCTGGTCATCGCCACCGGTGTGTACAGCGTCTGCGCCTCGCGGCTCGGCGGAACTTCCGCGCCCTCCACAATCTGTGCGGTCAGCCCGGAATAAGCCGATCCATCGATCGACGTAATGTGCAGCACCACATGCAGCACAGGAAATGTCGACTCCTGCAGCATCAGCGTCGTCGACCGCGACAGCCCTTGCTGGGTGAGATCGAACAGCGCGAACGTCCCTAACTGTGTTGCGTCGGGCGCAGACACTTTGGCCGTAGCTACAAAGTCCTTGCCGCCCAGCTTCAGCATTACATCCGTATATGCTCGCGCCGGCATTGCCAGGTCGAACACCACATCGCTGCCGCGCATGCCGAGATTGCGCACGCTCGCGGTCTGCACATCGGCGGCCTCCGGCTCGCTCTCACTCAGCACAAACGGAGTCTGCGCATCGCCGGAATACAAGCGCAGATCGTCCGCTGAGCGTCCCGAAGCATGCGCATACACCGCCGCATCCAGCACCGCGCACGCACGTCCGCTCGAACCCGCAGGCAACTTCACCGGCCTGAACCAGCGCATGTGTTCGCGGCTTGCCGCAGGCTGCGAAGTCTGTGCCGCGCCAATCTGCAGCAGCAATGCCAGTGCGAACAGAGTTCTCAAGCGTTTCCTCCACCGTTGCCGCTGCGCAGCCCCAGCCAATCCTTCTGGTAGGCAAAGCTGACCGCCATCAGGATTACACCCAGCGCCAGATAACTTACCACGCGGTATCCCGTGCCCAGCGAGCGCGTGTCCCACAGCACGGCCTTCAACACTGTCACCGCCAGCAGGATTAACCCGATCCAGCGCGCCAGCGTCAGCCGCTTCATAAAGCCCAGCACCATCATCGCAGCACCCTGCACCATCATCCATGCAGAGAAGCAGAAATCGGCAGACTCCTGCCCTGCGTCCAGCGCCCGGAAGATCTCGCGGCGCATCGCAAGCAGCATCACCAGGTTGATCAGTATCAGCGCGACTGCGGCCATCCTGCTGCCATCTTTACTCTGCCGGGAACTAAGCCATGCTGCCACTCCCAGCGCGGTCGCCGCAGCCAGCGACGTCGCAAACTCGCGGTTCAGGAATGCGGTATGTATGTCGCCCATAATCCACGGTTCAACCAGCGCTCCAAACACACCCAGCAGCAACGCTCCCCAACCCAGCCACTGCAATGCTGTCCGTACGCGGCTCTCCAGCTCTTCGCGCGATGCAATCGCCACCAGCACGACGCCTTCCACCAGCCATCCCAGTGTGATGCCATGGCCTGTTGCTTTCAGCGGGATCGCCACAGTCAGAAACACAATGGCCAGGCCAATATGCACGGAAGAAACCGCCGCCTTTCGCAGCCGCGCCAGCAGCAGATACACCGCAGCGAAGCCCACCGCGGCCCATGCTTCGGAATTCTTCGCACCGCTATCGTCCAGCACGGAGTAGATCGTCAACGCTCCAAACAGCGCAGAGCCAACCGGCACAAACACTGTATTCACCCAGTTTTCGACATCGGCTGCCACGAGCGGCGCCGCTGCAAAAATTCCCCACAACAGCAATGCAAACCCGGCAGTCAGCCATGCTTTGTCGGAGGTGAAGTATTCCGCGAACCAGGCAATGAAAAAAATCGCCGTGACCGGCAGCGCACCCAGCAGCAGCTTATGCCACGGCCGCAGGCGCAGCAGCATCACCATTGAAGCCGCAATGATGGCTAAATAGCTGAACAGGAAAATCTCGTGGTCTCCGCCTGTGCTCACCAGCACCGGCGTCAGGTACGCGCCCACCAGCGCATATCCTGCCAATCCTTCAGCATCCTGCGACCATGCCATGATCGCGTTCCACAGCGTTACGCCGACCATCGCTGCAAACGCCACACCCGCCGGCACCAGGTGGTAGACATGGAAGCTCGCCCATAAACTCAGATAAAGCACGCCCGTGCCCACCGCTTTCAGCGCGTAGCTGAATGCCGCCATCTTCTGCTTGCGGAATCGCTCCGACCACACCACAATCGCCGCGCCGGCCAGCAGTCCAACCAGAATTCTGCCTGCCGGCCCAATCCAGTGGTTATCGAAGGTCCACTTCAGGAACCATGCAGCACCCACCAGCAGCAGCAGGATGGCTACCTTGCTCAATACCTTCGCGCCGAGCTGGCTTTCGAGCGACTCTTTGCTCTTGCTCTCACTCAGCTTGAACGCAGGAGTCGCAACAGCCGTTGCCGCCACGTGCGGCTGAGGCGGCGGCACAACCATCGGCACGCCACTCGCCGGCGGCGCCGTCACCACCGGGCGCTGTGGAGCGCGTATGGCCTGCAGCTCCGCCCGCAGCGAAGCCAGCTCCTGCTCCAGGTGTGCGACGCGCTGCTCCAGCGGAAGGCCTGAACCGGCTCCGCCACCACTTCCTTCTGTCGGCATTTCCATGGCCCTAACTGTACCTTCAAGCGGCCCGCCAGCACAGTAATATTTCCTGCCTTCCGGGTCCCATTTTGCTACTTCCTTCGCCTGCTCTTTCCCGGTAGGTTGTTCTCAGCATGGCTTCTGCTCACCCCATCCGCATCCTGGTCATCGACGACGACGCTGTCATGACCGAGCTCCTCTCCGCCATCCTCGGCATGCACGGTCATGATGTCACCACAGTCGCCTCCGGCGAGGCCGCACTGGCCCTGCTTCCCGCCCAGACGTTCGATGTCGTCCTCACCGACCTGCAGCTTCCCGGCCTCAGCGGCCATGCGCTGGCCACCGCCCTGCGCTCTGCAATCGACCCTAAAACCCGCCTGCTGGGCATGAGCGGCTCCGCACCCTCCGCCCACGAACGCTCCGCCTTCGACGCCTTCCTGCTCAAACCCTTCACCGCCGAGCAGTTCGCCGAAGCTGCCGCAACATCTGCAAGTTCCAGCCCAAATCCACCTTCCGAATCCCAAACCCTTGACCCCGGCCCCTCGCCTCTGGACGAGGCCATTGTGGCCCGCCTCTCCAAGCAGCTTCCCCCCGCCAAGCTCAAAGAACTCTTCCAGCTAACCCTCTCCGACGCCCGCATGCGCCTGGGCCTAATCCAAACGGCTCTGGCTGCCGATGATATGGATACTGTCCGCCGCGAAGCCCATGCCATCAAGGGCGGAGCCGGGATGGTTGGCGCCACCGAGTTGCATCAGATGGCCGCCAAGGCGGAAAATGCCGCAAGTAAAGGTTCCGCACAAGATACCCCTGCTGTAGCGGATTTCCTTGCGGCTTGTGTCCGGTTGGAGCGTATGCTGGACACACGATTTAGCTGATAAATAAGCGCCATGGAGAGCCTAAACACGAATGGCCACTGCAATCCGCAAGTCCACTCCCAGTACCGAAGAAGCACCGAAGCCGAACGGCAACGCCGGGCGACCCAACATCCGTATCGTCGTCGCCGATGACCATCCTGTAGTCCGCTTCGGCGTCAAGAACATGCTCATGTCCGAGCCCGGCTTTGAAGTTGTCGGCGAAGCTGAAGACGGCGACGTCGCGATTCAGCAAACCCTCGAGCTCGAACCCGACATCCTTCTGCTCGATCTGCTCATGCCGCGCCTGCCTGGCCTCGAAGCCATGCGCGCCATCATGGCCAAGAGCCCGCGCGTCAAGATTGTGCTGCTCACCAGCACCATCACCACGCAGCAGGTCATTGAGGCTCTACAGATCGGCGCTCGCGGCATTGTCCTCAAAGATTCCGTCGCCGACGATCTCAGCGAATCCCTCCGCGCCGTTCTCGGCGGCGATTACTGGATCGGCGGACAGCGTGTCGCCAACCTGCTCGCTGCGCTGCATGAGCTGATGGCGCAAGCCGCAGCCGTGCCCGAGCGCAAGACCTACGGCCTGACGCCGCGCGAGCTCGAAGTCGTTACCTGCATCGTCGAAGGCTGCTCCAACAAGGACATTGCCAAGCAGTTCTCGATCTCTGAAGAAACCGTGAAGCGCCACTTGTCCAACGTCTTCGACAAGACCGGCGTCAGTACGCGTCTGGAACTCGCACTCTTCGCCATCAGCCACAAGCTGGTCGATCTCGACGCATAAAACTCATTCAATTTCATAAACAAGAAAGCCGCCCTTACCGGCGGCTTTTTACTTTCGTTACGCTCCCTTTGCTCTTGCCTTTATTTCTCATTCACAGGCACACATTCACTGTGCCTCTCGCCATTTGGCCACGCTCAGGCGTGGTGGTGAGTGTGGTGAGCGTGCTGGTGATGGAAGTCGTCAAGCGCGACGGCAATTCCCTCTTCCTTGCTCACCGGATCGCGGTGCAGAAGCTCATGGCTACGCTTGCGATCCTGCAAGCGCCGATGCCAGAGCACCATCGCCGTAATCACCACAGCCATAACGACTGAAGCCAGAATGTATACCGTCATCGTAAGTACAGGCGTGTTGTCCATAGCCCTCAGTTAGATGACATCCGCCGCATAGCTGTTTTCCCGCCCGCAAATACAATGGATTCATGAGCGAAACCCTTCACGACGTCCTGGTCATCGGCGCCGGGCCCACCGGCCTCGCCTGCGCTATTGACGCGCAAAATCTAGGCCTCAAGGTTGTTCTCGTCGACAAGGGCTGCCTCACCAACTCGCTCTTCCATTACCCCGCGCACATGACTTTCTTCACCACGCCCGAGCTGCTCGAGATCGGCAACATGCCCTTCAGCTCGCCCAACCAGAAGCCCACCCGCGCCGAGGCGCTGGAGTACTACCGCAAGGTCGCCGAGCACTACAAGCTCGACGTGCGCCAGTACCAGAAGGTTGATCGCGTCACCGGCTCCGACGGCGCTTTCATCGTCCACACGACAGACCAGTTCGGCCGCAAGATTGAGCATCGCGCGCGCAAGCTAATCGTTTCCACCGGCTACTACGATCTGCCCAACTATCTCAACATTCCCGGCGAAGACCTGCCCAAGGTCAAGCACTACTATCACGAGCCGCATCCTTATTTCGCGCAGGATGTCCTTGTCATCGGCGGCAAAAATTCTGCGGCCATCGCCGCGCTCGATCTCTGGCGTCACGGCGCGCGCGTCACGCTGGTTCATCGCGGCGAAGCACTGCATCGCCATATCAAATACTGGATCAAGCCGGACATCGAGAACCGCATCAAGAACCACGAGATTACCGCGCACCTGAACACCATCGTCACGCGCATCGATGAAGACACCGTCACGCTTTCGACCACACCCGCCAAGAACGGCCAGCCTGCAATGTTCGAGACCGCACGCGAGTTCACCATCCCCAACCAGTTCGTCTTCGCACTCACCGGCTATCACCCGGACTTCAGCTTCATCGAGGCTTTAGGTGTTCAACTGGACGCCGGCAACGCGCGCTGCCCGGTCTGTAACCGCTCCACGCTGGAATCGAATGTGCCGGGAATTTATCTTGCCGGCGTTATCGTTGCCGGCGAACGCACTAATGAAATCTTTATTGAGAACGGCCGCTTCCACGGAGCGCTCATCGCCAAAGATCTCGCCGTCAAGTTGAAGTAGCCGCTGCGGCTACTTTTTTGCAGCTCTGCGCACGGCTGCGTCAATCTGCTTCGCAGCCTTCAGCCCGGACTCATACGCTCCGGGAAATGAGCCATTGAACTTTGCCTCTGCCGTCCCTTCACCCGCAAAAAATAACCGCAGGCGTCCTCCGGCACTGACTGGCCTGGCCAGCTCTGCATGCGCATTCCAGTGCCCCGGCAACACTGCCGAGTAAGCGCCATATGAAGTCGGATCGAGGCTCCAGTGCGTCACCTGAATGTGGCTCGCATCGATGTTGTCATCCGCCTCACGCTTGCCGAAAATTTCAGCCAGCGACGACCTCGTGATCGCGATTGAAAGATCATCGCAGCCATCAACTGCAGGCCCCGATCCAAACGACTTGTCTTTGCACTGGCCTTCGAGCGCCCTGGCCCAGTCTCCACCAAAGAATCCAATCGCAATATTCTTCTCCAGCGGCTTGATCACCATCGCCATCACAAACTTTCCATCGAACATCGGCGGCTTCGCGCTAAGAGTGGATGAGTCCAGTTTCGCTGCCAACTCCGCCTCTCTTTCAGGAAGCGTGCCCTTGTAACTCACCCACGAATTCGCCTGCACTTTTTGGAAGATGTCTTTCTTGAAAGGAATGATCACCTTCTGCATGTTGCCCATCTGCATTGCATTGATTGCGTCCAGCTTCCACGCCGGCAGCTCCGGAGAGAAGCTGATCTTCTTGCTTTGCAGCACACCCACGGACACCGTAATCAGCGCCGTCCTGGCCACAAACGAAGGCTGGTTCTTCACCGCAACCGTAATGCCTTTCGCCGTGTAATCGATCGCCGTCACCTGCGTGCTCAGGCACACCGGTACATCTTTGCCGTAGGCCTGCACAAATTTGCCAACGCTCTGGTTGATCAGGTTGTCATCGCCGGCCAGAAATTTCGAAGCGTCATACGCTGATGTCGTCTTCAGCTCGGTCGCACTCTCCAGCGGTCCCGCATTCGCCAATACAACCGGCAGCACCGTTTTGAAGTCGGCTTCGTTCTCCGGCGTGTCTGGCCTCACAGTGCTCGGCTCCGGAACGTAGTTCTCCGCTGTGTCCGTGCCTTCCTCCACTGCCGCTCTTTCCACCCTGCAGAATTTTGTTTGCGCTTCGTGGGGATCTTTCGACTCCTGTGCAAACGCTGCGTCGATCTGCACACTCAATTGCTCGGCGCCAACGCCGGACATTGTCGGAAAGAAATGCACGATCTGTCTGCGTACCTCACGCTTCCGCAAAGCCGAATCCATGCCATGCAACCGGCCCCACTCGCCGCACAGATTGTTCCCCA